>Ga0163150_10003248_pt1 | contig 23185 bp, 18 predicted proteins | sample OliLakLV19P2IB_FD_148628 | JGI IMG/M metagenome (GOLD analysis project Ga0163150, IMG submission 148628) | Freshwater microbial mat bacterial communities from Lake Vanda, McMurdo Dry Valleys, Antarctica - Oligotrophic Lake LV.19.P2.IB | ecosystem: Environmental > Aquatic > Freshwater > Lake >...
ATCCGTACTACAAACGTTGAATTTGCACGCGGCTTGCGCGGATTTTGACACCCAGTTTTTCCCTAGCCCAGGCATTTATGCCTGGGAAATCGTCGGAAAAGGATTTCGTTTTTCACGCCCTTCAGGGCGGAATGGCCTCAAGGGGTTTTGGCCCGCTGAAGCGGGCGGACGACGACTTTCAGGGCCAACGAAAACCCAGGCATGAATGCCTGGGCTAGGGAAAAGTAGCAATCGATGCACAATCCACCGACCATTTGGGTTGCCCGGGCGTAGCCCGCGCTGGGTTTAATCCGTGTTCCATCCGTGGCTGAAAATCCTCTTGCAATTCCGGCAGTGTCCAGGCGACGTGCGGATTATAACATTCCCTTGCGTTTACGAATAAACCACTCCGCGACCAATAACGACAGTAAGACGAGCAGCAGCGGCCATTGGTTCCATAGTGCGATGGGGGGCAACGACTCAATCGGCACCTGGCGGCCTTCGGGTAGATCGCCGCGCAGCTTCGATGCCGTGGCAATCGTGTAAAAGCGACCTTTCGTATCGCCGCTGACACGCTTCAACTCGGGCGCGTCCATTTGCACCCTTTCGAATTCGCCCGGCGGCGCTGCTACCAAAAAATCGGCGCTCGGGGCGCTGCCTTCCAGCGTGGGCGAAGCGAGCCAGGCGTGAAAGCGGCCTTGCGGCGCGTCGCTCAGCACGCCTTCGAATACGCCGCGATTGCTTGTGGTGCGCTGCAAAGTGAGTCGACGATTCTGTTCGCCTTCTTGCTCCACCACGAGCGTCACGCCATCGTCGCCTGCGGGCGCCAATCGCTCGTCGATAAAACGGACCCGCAGCCGAACTTGCTCGCCCTGGCGATACTCGCGGCGGTCGGTCGTCAGCTCGGCCGAGCGGTCTTTGCCCAGCAGCTTCGACCGGCTCAGGTAGCGGATGGTTTGCACCCAGTAGCGCGCGAAGAACACATCGCCCACTCGGTAACGCCAACGCCAGGTTTCATCCACAGCGTGGAACAAGACCTTGCCGGCGCCCACGTACTGCAAACAGATGATGGGCAACCGCTGGCCGTCGCTGCCGGTTCGCACCGGATGCTCGGCCAGCACGCGAGCGCCGGGCTTCAATTGCGACGACTCGAACATCCAGTACAGCGGCGGCAGCTTGGCCCAAATCTCGCGCGTTTGCTCGGGCGTGTCGCCCAACTGCATCGTGGGACTGACCAGGCCCAATTCGGTGGGCTGTACCTGAAAGGCCTCGCCCGCCGTCGTGGTCGGCCGAGTCCGTGCGACGCCTTCCAGCTCGACGGGCATCAGCTTCGCCAGGGGCGAGCCGCCGTACTCGGCGGGCGTGTGACGCGGTCCGGAAATGACCACCATGCCACCTCCCTTTTCCGTGACGAAGGCGGCAATGTTGTCCATCACGCTCGCGCCCAAGAACGTTGGATCGACGTCGCCGAAGATGAGCACGTCGTACGCGAACAAGTCGTCGCGCCGCACGGGAAAGGCCCGCAAGGCCGACTTGTCGGTCTCGGTGTAGCCCGGATCCGCGTCCTGCAAAAAAGTCTTCAACTCGACCGTGCCGTCGCGCTCCAGCAGGTGCTTCAAGTAGCGGAACTCATAGCTGGGATACGATTGCACCAGCAGCACGCGAATCTGCTCCTTACGCACGCTGACGAGCCGTTCTTGGCGATTGTTGTCGGCGCGAATTTCCTCGGGCAGGTTCTGCACCTCAATGATGTAATCGAAATCGCCCACCTTGGTCGGCCGATACGGCAGCCGACCTTTTTGCGGCTGACCGTTTTCGCCAATGGTGACCGTGGTCCGCGCGAGCGGCTCGGCCTTGTTTTTTTCCTTGAGGACGACTTCCACCTTCCGACCCGCCAGACCGGGGCCGCTGAGCTTGAACTCGAAGTTTACGACGTCGTCGACAAACACGACTTCGTCGACCAGCAGATCGGTCAGTTCGAGATCGCGTACGGGGCGATCGTCGCCCAGGGCAACGGCGAACAGCGGCACTCCCTTGCGTCGCGCCAGCGTGGCGGCTTCGGACAGCGTTTCGCCCTCGGTGTTGACGCCGTCGGTCAACAGAATGATGGCCGTGGGAGGCGTACCGCGCAGGTCGTTCAAGATCGACCGCACGCCTAGTCCGAGCCGACTACTGACGCCGGTGGGCTCTAGAGCGCGGATCTCCTTCTGCAACTCGCCGATGTCGCCCGACTGCCCCCGTGCGGCGTCGGATACGAAGTACAGCCGCAGTTTGTAGCGGTCCTGGATGTCGCGCAGCAGCGCGCCGTCGTCCTCGAGCAACAGCGATTTGGCCAGATTGAGACGCGTGGGCTTGTCGAGGCCGGCCGATTTGATGCGCTCGGCAATCAGTCTGCGCAGTTGCTCGTCGTCGTAGCGGTCGGCAATGTTCATGCTGGCCGAATCGTCAATCGCCACGACCAGGTAAGGCAAGCCGGTGCGTTTGAGCGACAACACGAACTGCGCGATCATGAACAGCACGATGGCAAAGGCCGTCAACCGCATGATCGTCAGACCGACCCGCGCGGCGCGGCCCGCCGATCCCCCTTCGCGGGCGTAACAAAACGCGACGAAAGCGGTGACGGCGACAACCAACAGCAGCGTAACCCAAGGGGCCCACGACCAGGTGTAGTCCAACGCCCAGGCCGTCCCCTCGCCGGAGTCGGCCGTGTCGACGCCCACCAGATGGGCGATCCAGGTTGGAAGAATGCCTTTCATGGGCCGCGCGAAATGGTCACCAAGGAATGCTTAACTGGCCACGGATTGAACACGGATGAAACACGGATTGAAAGCTTAATGCTCCGCAACGGCGAAGCGCCTCGCGAGCGAGGCGGCTAACTTTTCTACTTGGTTGTGAAACGTACTTCGTGATCCGTGTTTCATCTGTGTTCAATCCGTGGCTGAAATCTCAGTTGAATTACTTTCTGGCGTCCAGCTCACGCGCTGCGTCTGCCGAAGAACCAGGCCAAGAATGTCTCTGTCACGAGCAGCCCGAAGACCGCGATCAGCAGCCAGTGGTGCAGGTAACTGTGACGAACAATCTCCGTGGCGGGCTCGTCGCCCAAGTCGCGCCAGTTGGTGTGATGATAAAACTGTACTCCGGGCCACACGTCGGCCGCCAATTCGGCCGTATCGATCTGCGACAACTCGCTCTCGACCGTATTCAGGTTGACGGCAAACATGGCGCCAGTCGTTGCTTCGCCCGCCGCATCATTCGCCGCGGGAAGCGGCACTGAGGCCGACTTTCCTGTTTTTGATTTCTCAGCCGTAGCAGAACCAGCCGTGCCGCTTGCCAGCGCGTCGCCTTCGGCCGAGTAGAGCCCGCTGGTGAGCGTATCGGAAAAGCTCCACGCGCTTTCATTGCCCTGGCTCGTGACGCGAACCTGGCCGATCTCGCCCGTCGGCAGTTTTACGTGCATTGCGCGCGGCCCGGTTCGCTTCAGCACGCCCGAAAGCGGCTGCCCGACTTGTACGTTGCGGTCTTGCACGCGATCGTGCATGGAATACAGAAGTAGCTCTTGCACCAGCGGCACATAACTGGGCCACAAGGGCATGGCCGTCCATGAAACGTCGGCGCTGGTGGCCACGACGATCGCCCGGCCGCGGCCGATCGGCTCTTCGACGACCAAGGGGTCTCCGTTCTCTAGCGCCAACGCCACCTTTGCTCGCGAGGCTTCCGGAATCGTCAGTTTGAAATACTCGTGAATGGGCGTCGTCAACAGTCCCGATTGCTCCTGGTTGCGAAACGCGGCCACCAGCGGATGCGCGTAGCCCAGCGGGTTGACGCCATATTGCTCCTTGGCGATCTTGCTGCCCAATATTGCGGGCAGCACGCGGGCCTGCTCGTTGGAGGGCGCGGCGAGTTGGCGGTTGTAGCTGTCGGCCAGCACGTGCTCACCCAGGAAAAAGACCAGCCCTCCGCCGGCGTTCAGGTAGGCCCGCAACACTTGCGCTTCGCTGGCCGTGAATTGTGCAACGTTGCAGAGGAACACGCAGTCGAACTGCGCGAGGTCAGTGTCCATCAGCGCCCCCTCGGGCACAATCTGCGTTTGAACCAGCGCGGGGTGCGTGGGATCGCTTTGCGGCGAAAGGGCGACGGCCAGATAGTCGGCAGCGCCCTTAAATGCCGCGCCGGCCGGGCGACCGTCGACACAAAGCACGCGAATGCGATCCTTCACGGGCAGCGCCAGCCAGCGATGGTTGTCGACGTCCAGCAAGTCGGCAGCCAGACGGATTTCGACGGCGCGATCGCCGGGCAAGTCGAAGCGGTAAGGAAACGTCACTGTTTTGCTGGCGCCCGGTTCGAGATCGACGAACTGCTCGCCCGCGCGGCGACCATCGACGAACAGCTCGACCAATTGCCGAGCACGCGGTTGCCGGCCGAAATTGCGAATGTCGGCTTCGAGCGAAACATCGCGGGCGACCGTGGCCAAGGGCTCGCTGGCAGCAGCCCGCGTGACGGCGAGGTTGTCGCTGCCGCTTTGCCCCAAGTCGAGGACCGTGAGCGAGGCCGCGTCGCCCAGTCGCCGGCTGCGCTCGCGGAATTCAGCGATGGCGTCGCCGTGCAAATCGGGCGCCCAGCTCGTGCGGCCCAGATCGGTGAGAAAGTAGACTTCTTCTCGCGTCAATCGCGGATGTTCGCGACGGGCCGTTTGCAGCACCTGCTCGACCTTGGCGAGCGTCGTCGGCAAATCGCCACCACCATGTGGCAACTTCAAGTTGGCGATCTCGTCGATAAAATCCTTCGCGCCGAACGACGGCGAACCGACGACCACTTGCGGAGGGTCGGCCATGAGCAGCAGCGTGAACCCGTCGCCCTGGTGGCTGCCGTCGACGATCTCTTCGGCCAATTGTTTGGCCCGCTCGAAGCGGCTTTTGTCGGTGGGCTTGTAGGCCATCGAATACGAGCCGTCGATGACCAGCACCTTGTGCGTCGGTTGGCCCACGCCGGCCACGATGCCGGTTTGCTCGAGCACCGGCTCGGCCACGGCCAAAACAACGAGCGCAATCAAGAGCGTGCGGACGGCCAGCAGGATCCATTGTTCGATGAGGATGCGGCGCGAATTTTTCTTCATCGCGGCCAGCAGGTACTGCATGGCGGCCCAGACGACCTCGCGATGCCGCCGCCGATTCAACAGGTGGAGAATCAACGGCGCGCCGGCAGCGGCCAACCAGGCCAACATGGCCGGATGGGTCCAGAGGGAGAACAGAATTGGCGGCGAAGCGGTCATTAATTAGCAATTGTCGTGCAAGCGAATACTGAATTCATGGCCACGGATTAAACACGGACGGAACACAGATAAATCATGCATTATGCGATCCTGTTAGCCGCCTCGCTCGCGAGGCGTTTCGCGGTTGCGGGCCATTACCGAATCTATTTGAGTTCACGCTACACGTAGCGTTACGGCGGAGCGCCCCGCGAGCGGGGCGGCTAACTTGTACGGCGTTCTACAATCTCGTATTTATTTTCCTTGATTGCATTTTCTTATCCGTGTTTATTCCGCGTTCCATCCGTGGCTAACAATTGCGTTTTGCTACTTCGTGTGCATCAATCGCGAGGCCAAATAGCTGCTCAGCGCGACATCCAGCGGCTGATCGGTCCGCAATTGCACATAGTCCACGCGCTGCGCCCGGCAGCCTTGCTTGACCTGCCGCACGAAGCCGTTGAACTCTTCCAGGTATGCTTTGCGCAGCGAGCGCGGATCCGTGAGCACGTCGGGCAACTGCTCCAGCCCCTTGAAGAGCGTCGTCTGCTGAAACGGAAAATCGAGCTCGGCCGGATCGAGCACGTGAAACACAATCACCTCGTGCCGCCGGTGCCTAAAGTGCTTCAGGCCGGCCAGCATCGAATTCACGTCATCGAACAGGTCGCTCAAGATGATCACGATGCCGCGCTTCTTCAGCCGCTCGGCCAGGTCGTGAAATATCGGGCCCGTGCTTGTCTTGCGTTGCGGGACGGTCTCTTCCATCACGTGCAGCAGTTGCCGCAGGTGCGAGGGGTTGCTGCTGGCCCGGACCAGCGCGCGGACTTCGTTGTCGAACGTGACCAAGCCCACGCTGTCTTGCTGTTGCAACACGAGGTACGAGAGCGACGCCGCGACGCACTGCGCGTACTCCAACTTCGATAGCGCCGCCCCTTCGCTGCGGTACTGCATGCTCTCGCTGGTGTCGAGCAGCAGGTAGCTGACCAGATTGGTCTCTTCCTCGTACTGCTTGAGGTAGACCTTGTCGGTCTTGCCGAAGACCTTCCAGTCGACGTGGCGGAGATCGTCGCCCGGCACGTACTCGCGATGCTCGGCAAACTCGATCGAGAAACCGTGAAACGGGCTGCGATGTACGCCCGAAACGTATCCCTCGACGATCAATCGCGCGCGCAGTTCCAGGCCTTCGAGCCTAGCCAGCGTCCGCGGATCTAAATACTTCTGGGAGCTTTCCACTGGAAACGGTCTCTTCGTCTGCCGCGGGAATGATTTCGATCAGCCGCTGAATGATATCGTCGGGCTTCACGCCTTCGGCCTCGGCGTTGAAGTTGGTCATGATGCGATGCCGCAAAACCGGGGCCGCGACAGCGCGAATGTCCTCGCAACTGGCGTAATATCGGCCGTGCAAGACGGCGCGGGCCTTTGCGCCCAGCACCAGAAACTGGCTGGCTCGCGGCCCGGCGCCCCAACTGACGTAGTCGTTGATGAAGTCGGGCACCTCGCCCTTCTCGCGGCGCGTGAGCCGGGTGAACTTCAAGGCATATCGTAACACGTGGTCGGCCACGGGCACTTTGCGCACGATCTGTTGCAGCGAAAGGATCTCTTCGGCCGAGAGCGACGGCTTGAGATTCAGAGGAATGTCGGCCGTGGTCCGACGGACGATCTCGAACTCTTCGTCCTCGTCGGGGTAGTCCACGAAGATGTTGAACATGAAGCGGTCCAACTGCGCTTCGGGCAGCGGGTAGGTTCCTTCCTGCTCGATAGGATTCTGTGTGGCTAGCACGAAGAACGGCTCGCTCAATTTATGCCGGATGCCGCCGACGGTGACCTGGTGCTCTTGCATGGCCTCGAGCAGCGCGGCCTGCGTCTTGGGTGGCGTGCGGTTGATTTCGTCGGCCAAGATCACATTGGCGAAGATCGGCCCTTGCAAGAACTTGAATTCCCGCTGGCCCGATCGCTTGTCTTCCTGAATCACCTCGGTGCCGGTGATGTCCGAGGGCATCAGATCGGGAGTAAACTGAATGCGGCTGAACTGCAGCGACAGCGTATCGGCCAGCGTGTGGATCATCAGCGTCTTGGCCAGGCCCGGAACGCCGACCAGCAGGCAATGCCCACGGGCGAACATCGAGATCAGCAGCTCTTCGATGACGTGCTGCTGGCCGACGATCACCTTGCCCAACTCCGCGGTGACGCGGCGATAGGCCTCGTTCAGCTTGTGTACGGCCTGAACGTCGTCTTCATGAAGCATGGAAGCGTATCCCTCAAGGTTGAGGAAGAGGGGGTTGGTTCAATAATCGCACGACTTAGAACTCCTAACTCAACGTTCCGTTGGCAGCACCTGTCCTCGTTGTCGCATGCGTCCGAGGCGTAAAGTTGGATGGGTCATCATCGCCGTCATTCCCGCGCAGGCGGGAATCCAGTACACCACAAGTCGGCGCTGCACTACAAGATTGACAACTGCCGCGCACCCGTATCTTTCGCCACGGCGCTGCCCCGAATCCCTGGATTCCCGCCTGCGCGGGAATGACGTCCGGGTGTGGTTATTGGACCGGTCCCCCTTTTCATTGCCCATTTGTCCTTCTTACGGTTTCACGGCCAACTTACGGTTTCACGGCCAATGTTCCTGGGCTATCGCGCGACAGCACAATCAACTCATTGCTCGTGGCAATCACCAGATAGTCTCCGGCGGCCACCAAATTACCGCCGGTTGCACGTCGCTCCGCGGTCAGTTCGATCTCGCGCTCTTTGTGGCCCGATCGTTGGTCGAAAACGTGAATCGATGTCTGCGTGGGAAAGAAAACCTTGTCGCCCGCCAGCGTGCCACGACCCCAGCCTTTGGGCGAGGGGCCTTCGGGCCAGAAGCCCACCTTGCCGGTCACTGCGTTGATCCACCACAGTTTTTCACCGCTGGCCCACAGATTATCGCCGGCGACTCCCAGCAGATGCACGACGTCCTTAGCCAGGTTTGTCTCCCACAGCATCAGGCCGGTCGCGGCGTCGAGCGCAAAGACTCGCTCGGTGTCCGAGGGAGCGACGAACAACCGTCCGCGGTCGAATACGCAAGGCGTTAGATCGCGATAGAAGTGGGCCGAGCGTTCGTTCAGGTTGCCGGTCTTCGCCCGCGCGTAGCAGGTGATCCATTGGAGGTGGCCATCGCGCGTCGACAACGCGGCCACCGCGCCAAGATTGGTACTGTAGTAAAGCTTGCCGCGTTCGAGTGAGAGCAGATTGTGCGTACACTCGCCGATCTGACCGCGGGCCGGTGTCTCGGCACTGCACACGAACTGCCGCCAAAGTAGCTGGCCGCTTCTGGCATCGTAACAGGCCACAAAGGCTTGCGGCCGCACCTTGCTGCGGCGCAGGGCCACGTAGATTCGTTCGCCATCGGCCACGGGCGAACCCTCGAAGGCCCAACTGGCGTCCTCCAGCGGCGGCGATTGCCAAACCAACCGCCCTTCTCCCTCCAGGTCGAGGCAAACCAGATAGCTAGGCTGTGCGAAGCCGGACATTTCCTCCGGACGGCTGCTGAGCGGGTCGCCCATCCGCGCGTAGAGCTTGCCTCCATGCGCGGTCATCGTGAATCGGGGGGCGCCCAAACTTGCACCGGCGTTCAGATTGTTGTTGTCTGTCGTCGGACCGCGCGGCTTGAAGATCGCCGGATGGGCGCCCCACGCCGGCTTGCCCGTCGACAGATCGTAGGCCTGGATTTCATAGGTCGTATTGACCAGCACCAGACGTCCGACGATCAACGGGTGGTAGCTGTGCAAATCGTTCTTCGTCTCGGCCACGCGCGGCGCAGGGTAACCCGCTTCGGTTTGCGGCGGCTTGGGCAACAACGTTTGCCCCGGCCACGCTCGGGCACGAACATCGATGGTCCGACTCGCCACGCCGTTTCTCGCGGGCGTGCCGGCAAAGGTCGACCAGTCGGTCGTTGCGGCTGGCTTGGACCAGGCGTCGGAATTCTCCAGCAAGGTTGCCAGTGCTTCGGCAAGCACGACCTCGCGTCCGCCGAGCCTGCCGCGCGCTTCGGGATACATGGCTGTAAAGCCGGCTACCTCGGCCTTGGCGCGTTGCGGCGAGCCTTCGAGGATCGAGGCCAGCACCAACCGCGCACGGACATCGGCCAACGGAATTTCACTGCGCGGATACGCCAACCGCGTTAGCGGCAAGCGGCGACTGCGCCAAAGCTCGACCAACGTCCGCGATTGCTGGTCGTCGAGCACTCGATCGGTCCGCAGCAGCCAATCGCGCGGCGGCTCGGCCGCGTCGCTTTGGTACCAATGGCCGAGAAGTTGGGCTTCGTCCTTGGTCAGTTCGGCGGCGCTACGAACCTTGGCGAAGACGTCGGCGGCGACTGATTGGGGTGGCAATTCGACGATCTTTTCCCACCAGCCGCGCGCCGCGCCGTAGTCGCCTTCTTCGAGCGCGAGCTCACCCAGCGCCAACAGGGCCTTGTCGCCGGCAGTCGAACAAAAATACTGGTCGACGATGCGTTCGAGCAGTTCGGCGCTGCGGGCGGCCGATCCCTCTTTGAGCAACTTGTCGGCCTGCGGATCGACGCGGCCACGATACAGTTTGAGGGCTTCAGTCGGCAACAAGGCCATCTGCAAATGGCAGTAGTCGCGGACGCGGATGAACCGCCGCTCGGTAACGGCGATCACCTTGCCCGAGGGGTCCTCCATCAATTGTCTGAGCGTCTCGACGGCCTCGTCCCACTGCTGATTGCCCACGAGGGCCTTGATCCGCTCGAAGTGGGCCTTGGTGGCGGCGTCGGCCTCGTCGACGTGGACCTGGTCCGACAGCTCAAATCGGCTGGAAAGGCCAAAAGAAAACGGCTGGGCCCGGGCCGGGTTCGGCAAGAGGAGTCCGACAGCGGCAACCGCCCACCACAGCGCATGCCCGATGGGTCGGCGGACGAAGCCCATGCTGAGCTACCTATTGGTTCCGGGCCTGTTGAAGTGGAGCAACCCGTTTGGTTGCCAGCCCTGTTTGGTTCGCTGCCCTAATTTGCTCGCTGCCCTAATTTGCTCGCTGTGTGCGGCCACCGTTTCTATACGGCGGGACGTCCCGTTTGGCCTATTATCGCGCGGCGAAATGCTGGTCGCGCCCGTGGTCGCAACTCTATAGATAGTATAAGGCAGAACGACAATTCTGGAAAGAACGATTGCGTAAGGTAGATAAGCCTTGCAGGTGGGTTGCGCAAAGCGAATTCGGGCGGTTTTGACGGCCGCTTGGGGCGAAGGCACGCGCTCGCCTTCGGCCTCGCGGCTAACCGATGGGGGCTGAAGCTCTGTGAACTGCCTACCGCCCTGTGCCTACTGCCCACGGGTCGAGTAGCCCTCGACGATTCGCCCGATGAGAAACAGACAAACCGCTGCAACCAGTGCGACCAGCATCTTCCCCAGCGAGAGGGCACTGGACAGTTGCAGCACCATGGCCAACGGCGGGAGTGCCAGCCCGACAACTTGCAATAACCGCCCGATGGATCGCACTTCGAGTTGTCCCTAGTTTTGGAAGTTTTGCCGCATGAAGCTGCCAAGGGTGTCAGGAACCTTTGACTGTTTAACCGCTATCCAAGGGACGACGGTTTCAGTCAAAGGTTCCAGACACCCGCTGTCGCCCCACTTCTCCTCGGGCCGGCGCCGCGACACAATTAACGCTTTGGCTGACGATGCGGCTTCGCCCCCTCCGCCTTGCTCACCACGCACCTTTCACCCTTCACTCCGCGCAGCCCAGCCTATGCGATTCGCCACGCTTTTCCAACGGGCAATCCGGCTGCGGTGTCCTCGTTGTGGACGGGGTAAGCTCTTCAGCGGTTGGCTGAGCATGCCTACGCATTGTCCTGAGTGCGGATGGAAGTACCAGCGCGAGCCGGGGTACTTTCTTGGCTCGATCTATTTCAACTACGGCGTGACGGCGTTCTTGGTCACCGCGACCTATGTACCGCTGTTCTTCGTGTGGGAGATCCCGTCCCGCGTGCTCATGCCGATCATGCTGGCGTTCTGCGTGCTGTTTCCCTTGTGGTTCTTTCGCTATGCCCGCGCTTTGTGGATGGCCTGGGACTACCTGGCCGATCCGCCGACGAGTGGCGATTCAACCCCTAGCGCCGGCGTCACAGCACACCAGCCCGACGCGCCAACGAGGAAATAGCGGCGTGCCGCGATTTGCGAGGGCGGAAAACCCAGCGAAGGTGACGGGCATGTTGTATCGACGCTCAGGTTGTGTCATGGTCTCCCGACCATGACACGAGCACACTGACGAGGCCAAAGACCGTGGTCTCACGACCACGGCTACATGAGCTGAAAATCTGGCACGGTCAGGAGACCGTGCCAGAGCAGTGGTTCAAGTCCGATGCGTGCTACGCCGTCTGTTCGCCGTGCGACATTTGAGGCGTCGTCGACGCCCCTGTCCCGCGTGCGGGGGCAGCGCTCGTCTGGCCCGTGGGCTGTTCGGCTCGCGCTCGACGCACGAGCAGGTACATGTAGCCGCTAAACGTGCCCAAGATCGCAAATGGCATCGAGAGCATGAAGAGAATGCTCCAGAAGAATCCGCCGATGACATCGCCTTGCGCTTCGTCGTGACTGGCGAGCGCGACCTTGCACATCGGGCAAGCATCGATTGCGGCGGCCAGCACCAATACCAGCACCAGCGCGATGCAGAGCGTCAATGCTCGCGTGAAAAGTTGCCGCAATTTCATGGATCGTCTCATCGCGCTACTCAGTCGGTAGGAAAGCGTCACACCGTAAAGTATGGAGGCCGAGGGGGTCGGGAGTCGGTGTCGGCAATCGTTTGCGCTCGGGCAAGCCGCTCTGCCGACACCGACTCCCGACCCCTTTTTTGTTTACCGTCGTTATTCATGCCCCCGATATTATAGAACTCTCTCACGGCGCCGGATAGATGTGATAGAGCATCGCGTAAATGATCACTCCAGTGACCGAAACGTACAGCCAGATCGGCAAGGTCCAGCGGGCGACTCGCCGGTGTGCGGCCCGGCGGTCTCGCAGGCCGAAGTATATCGTCACTCCCGCCAGCACCGGCACGACGGCGGCCAAAATGATGTGCGGAATGAGGATGCCGAAGTACACGTACCGCGCCGCCGGGGGGCCGGAAAAATGGCCGCTCTTCAGGCTATCGGGCTGCAAGTGATAAACCACGTAGCAAGCCAAAAACGCAATGCTCACGCCAAACGCCGAGAGCATCGCGACCTTATGTGCTTGCTCGCGGCGGGCCTTGATCAGCACGTAGCCGATCACCAGCAGCACCGTCGCCGTGGCGTTCAACAGCGCATTGACGGTGGGCAAGCCGTGGAAAAAGGGGATGAGTCCAATAATCGCCAACGGTTCAGCCCCTATTTCTCGTCGCTCTGATGATTGGACTTAGCCCCTTTTTCCTTCGTCGGCTGCGGATCCTTCGACGCTGCTTTTGGCGCTGGCGCCTCAACCTTCTCGGCGAGCGCTTTCTTTAGGTCCTTTCGGAATTGAGCCATCTGTGTCGGCTCTAGCGAGCGATACGTGCCGCGGACCTTTCCGGTGCGGTCGACGAGAATCAGCCGATCGGTATGGTCCTTGGGGACGACCGTGACCTTGAAGATCGTGTCGCCTAGCTTGTGCGCGTCCTCGAAGGGCCCGGAGAGGAACAGCCAACGCTTGGGGTCGGCCTGGAAGTGGTCCGCATAAGTGGCCAGCTTTTCGGGCGTATCATTGTGTGGGTCGACGGTGATGCTGACGAACGTCACGTCGTCGTCCTTCAGTTCGGTTTGCAGCTTGGCGATCTCCTGGTTCATTTGCGTGCAAAAGCCAGGGCAACTGGCGAAGAAGAAGCTGGCCACCCAGACCTTGCCCTCAAGGTCCTTGAGGTTCGCTGGTTTTCCGGTCCGCTCGGTGAAGTTGAATTTGGACAGGTCCCCAACATTGCCGGCTGGCCCGCCGCTTTGACCGCCCGTGCGTTCCTGCGCCAGGGCCGAATGCTCGGAGGTTGCGTTGTAGATGCGGAACACTGAATAGGTGCCGTAGACGCCCACGGCCATCAGCACCAATGAGCAGCACGATTTGACGACGAAACTGGTCATAGCAAGTCTCCCGTGGTTCGCGTGCCGGCAATCCAGCACGACAACCCAAACGTAACCAAGGCGAACGCGGCTGTCACGGCCAGACATGTCGCTAGCGATGGCAGCACGGCCAGCCACTGGGGCTGTGCGGCGAGCCCCGCGTCACTCAAGTTCCAATACAACAGCCGCCGCACGCCGGCGACTCCGTAGGTGAGCGGATTGAGCCGCATCACCCAGGCCAAAATGCCAGAATCGGCCGGAAAAAAAGCGCCCGACAAGAGCCACATCGGCAAGAGAAACACGCTCATGATGGCATGGAAGCCTTGCGTGGAATCCATCCGCCAGGCAATTACGAAGCCCAGCGACGTGAGGGCAAAAGCCACGAGAAACGAGAAGGCAGCCACGGCCAACGCGCCGGTGAGCGTCATACTCAAGCCGGTCATCCACCCGAGGACGAGAAACAACACACCTTGGGCCAGCGCGATCAGCGCACCGCCGAGCACCTTGCCCAGCACCATGCTCCAGCGTGGAATCGGCGCAACGAGCACGGTTTGCATGAAACCTTCGCGGCGGTCCTCGATGATCGAGATTGTGGCGAAGATGGCGGTGAACAGCAATATCAGCACGAGCGTGCCGGGAAAGAAGTATTCGCGATAGGTCACCGCGGATGCAGCGCCGCTGGCGCCGCCGAGCTGAAACGTTGGCCCCAGCCCTGCGCCAAAGAGCAGCCAGAACAGGACCGGCTGACCGATCGCGCCCACCACGCGGTTCCGCTGCCTGAAGAAACGGATCAGCTCGCGCCAGCAGAGCGACCATACGACGAGCGCCGGCCGAGCATGCGGGACGACCGCTGAGGGGGCTGCGACTGGTTGTATGGCAACGCCAGATGGCATGTTGGGAACTCGACGCTTCTATCAAGGAACCCGAGGAACTTACAAAACGACAAATTCTTTGTTTACCGCGTACGTTGCGCGGGTTCTTGGTTTTCTTTAGCCCAGGCATTCATGCCTGGGAATGTCGCAACGCATTACTCGTTGTAAACGCCCTTTAGGGCGGAAAGAACTCGGTGAGGATTCGGCCGCCGCGCGCGGCTGGACGACAGTTATTATTCGCATCGAAAACCCAGGCATAAATGCCTGGGCTAGGGAAAAACTCATTCGCAATGATCCATCTCATCAACGACGCTAGACTTTGTTCACTTAGTACCCGGCAGAGGCGCACGCTGCCCGTGCGGCCAACACACGCCCCCTGTCGCTGTCTTTTCCCTAGCCAACGGCCGCCTCCTCGCGCTCGTGCCAGAAGCGGTGGCCGGTGCGGGCCACGAATACGTCTTCCAACGTCGGCTTGCTCAACGTGATGGATTGCACTCGGCCCGGAAACGCCTCGACCAATCGTGCGACCCACTGGTGCCCGTCGGGCTGCTCCCAACGCACGACGCCGTCGACGACCGCTGGCCGCGAACCGAATCGTTCGCCGATCGCGGCGGCCAAGCCCGCGGCGTCGTCGCTCTCAATCGACAGCGTATCGCCGCCGACCGTGGCGCGGAGCCGCTCGGGCGTATCGAGCGCGACGAGCGACCCCTCGTGCATGATGGCCAGCCGGTCGGCCTTCTCGGCTTCTTCGAGCAAGTGTGTGGTCAGAACGATGGTCACCTGGTCGGTCGCACGGATTTCGCGCAGATAATCCCAAAGATCGCTTCGCGCGCTGGGATCGAGTCCCGTGCTGGGCTCGTCCAAGAGCAGCAGCCGCGGACGGGGCAGCATGCCTTTGGCCAGCTCGACGCGGCGGCGCAATCCGCCCGAGAGCGTTTCGACCCGTTCGTGGGCCCGCGCGGTGAGTCCCAGCCGCTCGAGCATCTCTTGCTGGCGGTTGGCAAGCGCCGCGCCGGCCAGTCCGAACAAGTGGGCGTGCTGCCAAAGGTTCTCGGCCACGGTGAGTTTCTTGTCGAGGCTGGGCGCTTGGAACACGACGCCGATGCGTCGTCGCACTTCGGCCGGCTGGCGCGCCACGTCGAAGCCGAGGATTTCGATCGAGCCTGCCTGGATGGGAATGAGCGTGGAGAGCAGACGAAAGAGCGTTGTCTTGCCGCCGCCGTTGGGACCGAGAAAGGCGAAGATCTCGGCCGACTCGATTTCCAGGCTGACCTCAGCCAGGGCCTGCCGGCTGCCGTAGTGATGCACCAGCCGCGAGACACGAATGGCGGCGGAAGAGGTCATGGAAGCACACTCAAACGTAAAGCGACGCGGGGTTCATGTGAGATCCGCGGTGGGTGCCTGGGGTCGAGCGCAGCGAGCCCCCAGAAGAATTCGGCGATACCATGACTGGGGGCTCGCTGCGCTCGACCCCAGCCACCCATTCCCACTGCTCCCTAGTGCTGTGTCACACCTTCGTTTGCGGGTAGCGGAACTCGTGAGAGTTCCGAAATACCCTGATTCTGTCGCGAATATCAGAAGTCTCACGACTTCTGCTACCCAAAATCTGAGCATTGACGCTGCACTAGTATTCGCTCTTTCCCGGCTTTGCGCCGCCGTGCGCATCTTCTGCGTGCGCAGCAGCCCCGTGCCTGCCACTCCCGTGACTACCGGGCTCGGGCGGATCGGCCGCGTGGAGATGGCGTTCTTCGGAATAACGGTAAACGCGCATGCCCACGTCGGGCACGAGCGCCAGGATCAACAATACGGACATGATCGAAGCCGGCACGGTGAGCACGTACTTCCAATCGGCCTCGTATTTCAAGTGCATAAAGAAGGCGATCACCAGCATGGCCTTGGTGCAGGAGACGGCCATCATGAAGGCCCAACCCACTTGCGGACGATCGTGAAACGGCCAATACGACGACGTCGTGAAAAACGACATGGCCGTTAGCACGCACAAGGCCACGAACACGGCAATATACTGACCGATTCCGGCGTGTGCGGCGTGCGAGCCGCTGGCGTGTGGGTCGGTGTGAGTGGCGTTGTGCATCGAAAACGCTCCGAGAAAACCTAATGACAAGGATTTAGGAACCGCCGATTAACGCGGATGGACGCAGATATAATCGCAGCAGGTTCTCGAAGAGAGATCGGGCTTGCAAGCGAGGCAACCGTCATCGCGTCTCCAATCATTCTGATACATCCGCGTTCATCTGCGTTAATCTGCGGTTACCTCTCCGATCACTCATTCGAACAGATACAACAAGGGAAACAAAAAGATCCACACCAGATCGACAAAGTGCCAGTACAGGCCGACGTTTTCGATCACGCCGGCCTTTTCGACGGTGAATGTCATGGCCATCATGATTGCGAACGTGATCAGGCCGACCAACACGTGCAAGGCATGGAACCCGGTGAGCAAAAAGTACGTCGAAGCCCACATGTTGCCGCCCGGCACCATGACCGGCAACCTGAGCCAATGTTCTCGATCGTTCAGACCCTGTTCGGCGTCGGGGTCGTGCTTGGCGTGCAGCGGCATGATTTCAGCCGCCAGGAGGGCCAACTCGGCGCGGTTGGTACTGCTGGCCTGCTTGTTCAATCGATCGCAAAGTGCCAGCCGGCGGACGGCCTCTTCGCTCAACTTTTCGGGGGGATCGGCCAGCGTGGGGGCCTTGATCTCGGCCATCACCACGCGCAGCCGCTCGCGGACCGCGGAACCATAGAAAAGATCGGGCTTCTCGTAGATGCCGCTGCGCGGATACGCCGGATAAATGCCGTGCGAGAATTTCTGACTATATTCCCAAGCCTTCACGCCCAAGAACACGCTGCCCAAGATCAGCGTCAACAACAGCCATAGCTTCGCTCGCTGGGCCTTATTGGCCCGAGCGCACTCGAGCGCCAGCACGATCGTCACGCTGGAGCAGATCAGCACGAAGGTGTTGAACGCGCCGGTGGGCTCGCTCAGGTGGACCATCGCAGGCGTGGGCCAGGCGATGGCGCCGAAGCGGATTACGATCAATACGCCGATCAACGCGGCAAAGAACATGATTTCGGTCGACAGGAACAACCACATGAACAGCTTGCCATTGGGAATTGGCAAGCCCGGCTGATAGTACAGCTTCACGGGATGGGCGTGTTCTTCGTGACCGTGTGCGACAGTGGTCATGGGGACGACGACGCCTTTCTAAGCAAGTGACTCACGAGACAAAAGGACTAACCAAGAGCACCACCAGAACGGCCGGCAGGTAAATGAGCGATGCCCGCAACAGCCGCCGCGCGGCCCGCTCGTCGGTGTGTCTTCCAAACGCCACGGCCGCGGCAAGTTGCCCTAGGCCCAAACCCAAAACCCAAACGAAGTACGCGGCGCCGCCGAAGCTGAAGGCCGCGGGCAGTAAGCTCACGGGCACCAACACCACGGCGGCCAGCACCGCTTGCCGGCCCGCGCGGCGGCCCGACGGATCGACGACCGAGAGCATTTGCAACCCGGCGGCCGCGTATTGCCGGCGATAAATCCAAGCGATCGCCATGAAGTGCGGGAACTGCCAGAGGAAGACGATCGTAAACAACGTCGCCGCGGCCATGTCCAACCGCCCGCCCACGGCCGTCCAGCCGATGAGCACCGGCATGGCGCCGGCTACGGCGCCCACCGCCGTATTCGCGGGCGTGCGAGACTTCAGCGGCGTGTAGATGCAGACGTAGGCAACCCAGGTGGCGAGCGCGAGCGCCGCGGTAAGCAAGTTCACCGCCAGGGCCAAATACCCCACGCCCGCGATGGTCGAGAGGCTGCCGAACCAGAGCACTTCGCGCGTGCTCATACGGCCCGAAGGCAAGGGGCGATCGGCCGTGCGCTCCATGCGGGCGTCGGTTTCACGTTCCAACCATTGATTCCATGCGCTGGCGCCGGACGCGACCAAGGCCGTGCCCAGCAGCGCACCGCAGAGCAACCGCACGTCGGGCATGCCCCAGGCCGCGACGAACGCCGCGACCGCTACCGTGACCAACTCCAGGACGGCGATCTTTGGCTTGGTGAGCTCCAGGTAATCCCAGAACCGCGTAGCCAGGCTGATGCGGCGATCTTCGTAGACGAGCGTTGTTGTGCTCATGCCAACACCCCCGCGGCGAACGGCCGGCTGCCTTCGCTCGACAATACGCGCCGCAAGCGGAACGACCGCAGCGCAATCAAGAGCGACGTGACCAGCAGGAGCGAGCCGCCCGCCATGTGCGCGGTCGTCACCAAGGCTTGCACTTGTCCCTTTTGCGTGATGACATATTGCTGGCTCCAGGCGTTATCGCTCAGCCAGGGGATCGGTCCAAAATTTGTCACCCAGGCGCCGACGCCCAGCGCGAGTTGCGCCAGCAGCACCGTGGCCAGCGCGATGGCCGGCCAGACGAGCGCCGGCTCTGTGCGATGGTAGCGCAGCGTGCGAAGCACCACGAGCAGCACGTGGACGGCAACCACTCCGGCCATAAAGAGGTGCAAAAGGACGGCGCCACGAAAACTCGACGCATCGGCATCCGCCCGCACGTGACGCACTTGTGAACCCAACACGAGCTGTAGATAGGCCAAAATAGTAGTCAGCAAAGCCAGCCGCGGCAGCTTGGCATCGGGCGAGTGCTTCGCCCCGCCCGTCTTCAAAGACGACGTTTGCGACCACTGCCGCGAAGTACACGCGGCCAAGGCGACGGTGAGCGCGAAGAACGCCGGCCCGAAGCAACCGTGGATCTGTGCCAAAGTTCGTTCGTCCATCCGCACGCGCAGCCCGCCCAAGACGCCTTGAAAGATCACCGCCAAGAGTGCGGCGAAGCTCAAACCGTGCATCCAGCGCCGCGAATCGCACCGGCAGACAACCGCGACGAGCAGAATCGTTAGCATGCCGACCGCCGCGCCGAACAGACGATGCCCGTGCTCGATAAACACGTTCCACGGCCCATAGACCCAGGTCTGCCAGGGATAGAGAAACAGGTTGTAGCCGAACGTCGAAGGCCAATCGGGCACGGCCATGCCCGCGTCGTACGTCGTGACCAATCCGCCGACCCAGATCAGCGGAAATGTCGCGCAGACCAGCAGCACCGCCACACGATGCGGCCAAGGACTCTCGAATTGTGGCTGTAAACCAGTCACGACTTTTGAACCACGCGAAAACTAAAGACACTGAAAAAAACTAAACCACAAAGGACACGAAGGGCACAAAGAAGAGAAGAATCCGATGAACGAATCATACGCTTTCACACATGTCTTACAGAACAACTCGCCGAATACCGTCCTTGAGGAGCGGAACATTGAAATTGATCATCAATCCTAAACGCAGGTCCATTGTCCTCATGTACGACATCGTTTTGGCAAGGTGAATCGGAGCAAAATCGTCGACCGCTTTCAGTTCCACGATTACCCTCGCGTCAACAAGCAGATCCAATCTTTGCCCAGGGATCTCGATTTCCTTATATCGCACGGCAATCGGTCTTTGACGTTCGACAGGAACGTTCCGCACGGGCAACTCGAAGACCAACGCCTGCTCGTACACGGACTCCAAAAACCCTGGTCCTAGCACGCGGTGTACTTCAATTGCCGCGCCGATGACCTCATGGGCGAGTTCTTCGTCACGCTCGGGAATTGGGAGATGCCCCATCCAGAATTCCCCCTTTTACTTTGTGTTCTTCGTGTCCTTTGTGGTTCTCTGTATCCGTCGTTTTCACCAGTATTTGTGGACGTCACAAAACGTGCCGTTTTAGTGGCGGCCCGAAGTATCCCCGGTCGCCCCGTCCGGCGGCGGTTGCGTTTGCGGGTAGTAGTCGGTGTCGACCTCGGGCGAGCCGTATTCGTAGGGCCCGCGGTACACGATCGGCTGGATGTCGAAGTTGCCGTGCCCTGGCGGCGACGGCGCGAACCACTCCAGCGAGTTGGCGTGCCACGGGTTGCGGCCGCACTTGGGACCGTAAAACAGGCTGTAGAAAAAATTCGCGGCGAAGATCAATTGCGAGGCCCCCATGCCCAGCGCACAGATCGTGATGAATTGATTCATCGGCTGCAGGTGAGCGAAGATCTCGAAGTGGTAAGGATCGGCGTAGCGACGGGGGAAACCGCCGGCCCCCAAAATGTGCATCGGGTAGAACGTGCCATTAAAAAAGATGAACGTCAGGAAGAAATGCACCTTCCCCCAGAACTCGTTCATCGTGCGGCCGAACATCTTTGGGAACCAGAAATAGATGCCGCCAAACACGCCGAACATCGTGCCGCCGAACAATACGTAATGGATGTGGGCCACGATGAAATACGTGTCGTGAATGAAAATATCCACCGGCGTGGCGGCCATGAAGATGCCCGACAATCCGCCAATGATGAACAGCGATACAAACGACAAGGCAAACAGCATGGGCGTGGTGAACTGCACCTGGCCGCCCCAGATGGTGCCCAGCCAATTGAAAACTTTGATCGCGCTCGGCAGGGCGATCATCATCGTCGAGACCATGAACGTCGCGCCCAGCATGGGGTTCATGCCCGACATGAACATGTGATGGCCCCACACGATGAAGCCCAAGCCCGCGATGCCCGAGATGGAGTACACCATCGGTTTGTAGCCAAAGAGGGGCTTGCGCGAGAAGCAACTGATGATGTCCGAGACCATGCCCATCGCCGGCAGAATCATGATGTACACGGCCGGGTGCGAGTAGAACCAGAACAAGTGCTGCCAAAGGAGCGTCTGCCCGCCGCCCGCGCCGATCAGTTCATTGTTGATCGTCAACCCTTCGGGCACGAAGAACCCGGTCCGCACCAGCCGATCCAAAACTTGCATGAACAGCGCGGCCGTCAGCACCGGCAAGGCAAAGGCTTGCAGGATGGCCGTGATCAGCATGGCCCAAATTGTCATGGGCAGGCGGAACATGGTCATGCCGGGAGCGCGCATCTGGATGATGGTGGTCATGTAGTTGACCGAGCCCATCATCGACGAGACGCCGACAAAGATCAGTCCGATCAACCACAACGTTTGCCCCGCGCCGCTGCCGGGGGCCGAGGCTGCCGCGATCGTCAGCGTGGGGTAGGCCGTCCAGCCGGCCGCGGCCGCGCCTCCGGCCACGAAGAAGCTGGAGATCATGCAGATGAACGCCGGCCACATGAACCAGTAGCTGAGCATGTTCAGCGTCGGAAAGGCCATGTCGTCGGCGCCGATCATCAGCGGAATCAGAAAGTTGCCGAAGGCGCCCGCGAGAATTGGGATGATCACGAAAAAGATCATGATCGAGGCGTGCATCGTGAACAGCATGGTGTAGAACTCGGGCGAGATCTGACCCCCTTCGGCCGAGAACAGCATCCGCCCAACGACCGGCATTTCCGCCCAGGGCCAGGCCAACTGCCAGCGGACGGCCAAGGCCAGCAAACCGCCCACGACAAACCACAGTAGCGTGGAAAACAGGAACTGAATGCCGATGACTTTGTGATCCAGCGAAAACACGTACGTGCGCAAGAAGCTCAGCTCGTGGCTGTGCCCGTGCGCTTGCGCCGCGTCGTGCCCGTGGGAACCCGCAACAATACTGCTCATGGCGACGCCTCTTTCGTGCTCTCAACCGGCTTGGTGGCGATCTGTTCTTGGTGCTTCAGATCCAGCCACTTGTCGAATTCCTGACGAGACTGGATGGTCAATCGGCCCTTCATTTTGTAATGCCCCCAGCCGCACAGCTCGGCACATACCAAATCGTAGGTGCCAACGTCGGTCGCCTGGAACCAAACAGGGATATTCATGCCGGGCACGGCGTCTTGCTTGATGCGCAAGTTAGGCAAGAAAAAGTCGTGCAGCACATCCATAGTTTTAAGCTGAACGAGAATCTGCTCGTTCACGGGGATGTGCAGATCGTTCACGGCGAAGATGTCGTCTTGAGTGCCGAGCACGTCGTCCTTTCCAGGATATCGCAGACGCCACTCGAATTGCCGGCCCATGACTTCAACCGTCGGCTTCACGCCTTCGCGCGCGGGGTTTCTAATCTTGGCGTCGGCCCAGGCGTTCATCTGGTAGATGGCGATGAACAACAGCGTGGCGGCGGGTAGAATCGTCCAGATGACTTCTAGGTTGTGGCTGCCGTGCGAAAACTTGACCGCGTCGCGATTGGTCTTCGAGTCGTAGCGCCAGAGAAACCAGAACAGAAGGACTTCCGTGGCCACGAACACCACGCCTGTGAGAATCAGGATAAAGTTCCACAGATGATCGATCTGATGTCCGTGCGTGGAAATATCGCGCGGCAGCCAGTGCCCGTAGGAAGGCGCGAGCGCAAACAGCGCGACCCCCAAGACGGGCACGCTAAGAAACAACAGGCTCCAGAACTTTCCCACAGTCATTCTCCACAACGGCCAAACCGCGGCTGGCAAGTCAAAAATCAGATCCCAAGACGAAATAACTCAAATGGTTCTTTTGCCACGGATCAAACACGGATTAAGGACGGCTTTAAGGAAATCGATTGTACCGCGGATGAACGCCGATTAACGCGGATATGAAGTCTGGAACAAGAAACCCAATAGTCTCGTCCGTTTTCATCCGCGTTTATCGGCGTTCATCCGCGGTACAATTCCTTCTTCAATTCGTACTACAAACGTTGAATTTGCACGCGGCTTGCGCGGATTTCAATGGACGCCGAGGGGGTCGGGACTCGTTGTCGCCGGCGCGACTCGGCCGTTCGCAGGACCGGTTTCCGACAACGACTCGCCGACCCCTTTTCGTGGGTTCCGGCTATGCCGGGCTGGGTTCAATCCATGGCAAATTGAGCAGGTAATTTAGGTGCGGATCCTCAGTGCGGCGAACCCTGGGCTACAGTGGCCGCGGCTCTCCTGGGCCCGCGCGTGGCTTCGTCATAAGGCAGCGAACGGACATAGTTCACCAGGTGCCAAATCTCGGCGTCGGTAAGCTTTTGATCGCCGGCCGGCGCGCCGGCCGCCGGTGCAGCGGGTGGCGCCGCGCCGGGGCCCGAACCCAAGCCGGGCATGGGCGTACCCGGAATGCCCGCATAAATGCGGCGATACAAATC
>Ga0163150_10003249_pt1 | contig 23177 bp, 16 predicted proteins | sample OliLakLV19P2IB_FD_148628 | JGI IMG/M metagenome (GOLD analysis project Ga0163150, IMG submission 148628) | Freshwater microbial mat bacterial communities from Lake Vanda, McMurdo Dry Valleys, Antarctica - Oligotrophic Lake LV.19.P2.IB | ecosystem: Environmental > Aquatic > Freshwater > Lake >...
CACGTCCGGTTCGACGAGCGGGATGTGGAAACGGAGCATGGCAGACGGTTATTGCGCCACAAACGGGGAAACCCAGAAACGGAAGTAAGCCGAAGCCTAAACCACCGCGCCACATCTCGACTCTACCGGAAGAGCCACTCTTTTTTGGGCGCATTGGTTTGGCATTTGGTTGTGCGACCAACAGAGGAACGCGATATGGCCCAACGATTCGGTGAAGCTTACTCGGAATATCGCCGACGCGTTTCGTCGGTGTAGACTTCGAGTACGAGTACGAGTACCGCCTGCGGCTGAGTACGAGTACGAAAATGCTGTCAATTTGCAAGTTTCGTCTTGGAAAGTGGTGGCGCTCAGCGAGAAGTCTCGCAAATGGCGCCAATCTTTGACAGCGTCGAAGGCAGTCAACACCTTCTTGTTGTAGTTTCAAGGCGCAACAAAGTCCCGAAAGTCCAGCGCCCACGATCAGTACGTCAGGTGTCATACGATTTTGTCATTTGTGCGATGTAGCGTTCGCAGCAGCCGCTAAATTTCTGAGCATGCCCGCAAATACTCTCTGATGAAGTGGGTAGATGCCATACCAGTAAATCAGCCCAGCCAATCCAAGTGGATCGAAAATCGCGGTCTGGCGAATGATGCTTCCTTGTTCACAGGGACTGACTTCGAACTCTAGCCAGGCCCTTCCAGGAACTTTCATTTCCGCGTAAAGACGTAGTCGGCGCGACGGTTCAAAGATTTCTACTCGCCAAAAGTCAAGTGGATCGCCGACTCTCAAGTTTTCAGGATCACGTCGACCCCGGCGGATACCAACTCCACCGATCAGCAAGTCCATGAAGCCTCGAATGGACCACAACCAATTGCCGTAGTACCAGCCGGTACGACCGCCGATGCGACGAATGGGTGTGAACGCTTGCTGGGGAGGCACATTGACGGTGACCGTTCGCGAATCGACAAGACGCGATCCAAAACGGTGTCCACCCCAAGCCTGCGTATTGCCGGCTGACGACAAGGCGTCCGACCATCGCGTTTCAGCAAATTCGCGATCTTCGTTTACGATCGCCCGAGCTATCGCGTCGCGAAATCCGCGAGGGCGTACTGAGAAGACAGATTCGGCTAAATTGTTTGAGATAAGAGTAGGATTCCGAAGACTCTCCACAAGCTTCCGTCCAACCCTCGCATACAGCGGTGTTACAAGACCGAGCCAAAGACTCGATAGATACGGAGTCAAAAAAGGAACACGGATCATCCAGCGTTTTAATTTGCGTTGCCGGACATATTCCTGCATGAGCTGTCCATATGAAACTTGATCGGGTCCACCTATCTCATAAATTTGAGAAGCGCATTCCGTCAATTCCGGAGCTGCTATGAGATACGCAAGAAGGTCTTCAATCGCAATCGGCTGTGCTTTAACCTGAACCCAACGCGGGCAGATCATGATCGGGAGTCGCTCGACAAGCGCTCGGATCATCTCGAACGACAAGCTTCCAGAACCGATCACAATCGATGCACGAAACTCAATCACCTGAGAATGATTGGCTCTTAGAATATCTCCTGTTTCCTGACGGCTTCGGAGATGCTTGGAAAGTTTTTCGTCTGGATTTCCAAGACCACCGACGTAGGTAATAAGCCTCACACCCGCCTGCGTCGCCGCTTTCGCAAAGTTCTCTGCAGCAAGGCGATCCTGCGATTCGAAATCGCATTTGTCACCCATCGAATGAACTAAATAATAGGCCGTCTCGACACCCTCTAAAGCCATCGTGAGCGACTGTGGATCTAAGACATCGCCCTCGACAACTTCTATGGTCTCGTTGATCCGACCCCTCAAAGCTTCGGGACGCCGCGTTAAGCATCTTACTTGAACGTGCTTTTGATGAAGACGCGTAAGAAGTCGCCCGCCGATGTAGCCGGTAGCGCCTGTCAATAATACTAAACCCGGCATCTAGATATCCTATTCAACTCGGCCAATACAAATCTGCAGGGCGATTCAGCTCCCTAGCGAGGGAGCGTTAGATTTACCATGTAGGAGGGGTTGGGGAAAAGTTCAAAGTTCCCCAACCGACCTATCCGAACCATTATCCGCATGTCTGTTTGCGCAAGCAGAGATCGTAGCAGTTTAAAAGCCGCTCGCAAACCGCGTCGGGTCTTGATTAGGGTACGAATCCGACTCACATCGAAGACGAGAGTTTTATTTTCTGATATCAAGCTCACTGGCCGGCCATCGACCTTAGCATCGATTCGACCGACCATAGTCAGTTTGGGGGAGTGCCCGGCCCGCCTGTGCGAATTTTCATGGTCCCGCTCAAAATCCATTCCGCATGCTCGGCATTTTGGCCAGTCCCGCTTGGTATTTGAAGGTGCAAGTCGACGAATTCATAGGTAATTTCGGCATTGCGCCCAGTTAAGCGGTCGTAAAGTCCGATAGCTAAATCCGGCCAGTTAGTCGTGTGATCCGAGGACATTGTTTTCTCCGAAAAAGGCATGCGCTATGGAATGGAAATGCTCCATTCACTTCTGGTGAGCATCAGAAGTGTAGTCGTTCGTCAATCGCTAAAATGATCGAGCACCCACGCAATCGACCAAATGGTGAGTCCACCAGAGACGCCAAACAAAGCAGGTTTGCGTGGCGACAATGGACCGGACCATTCGGCGCTCGTCGCCCACAAGTGGTCGTCAAGCTCACAGTAGAGAAACTCTGATCTTTCTTAGAGCATCGAGCACGACTTTAAATAAGCCAATGTTTGCGAATTTGACCGTCTATTATAGCCCAACTACACTAAATACGGAAATTGGTGATGCTCGCGATGATCTTCAAGTCAATACTTGCAGGCATTGTTGACGCTCAGGATATTTGTCGCGAACTAAAGAATGAGAGTTAATCGTGCTGTATTGTAAAAGTCGTACGCGATCTTAGCTTAAACGTCGTCGAACGTTATTCGTCGAAACGTTAGAAGTTCGAAGGCTACTGAATTCCGATTGGCAGAATCCGGGTGAGCGAACGGACGTGAACAACGATTTATTTGTCGCGCCGCTAGACGTGTTGCAAATCATTAACGACTTGAGACGGAATGGAACTCGCCAGCTTGGCCCAAGACCGATCGGTACCTCCATAGGGTACATCGACGTTACTGGCGACGGTTTTGCATCTCCGGTTGATGTCTTGAATGTCATCAATATCCTCAATTCGCGGAAGCCGATCGTTGCTGCCAAGCTAATCAATGATAGTGGGACCACCGAAGCCGCCAAGTTTGATTGGATTACGAACAATCCCGCGATTACCGGACAGATCACCAATCCTGAACTTGGTTCCACCCTTCAATTTGCGCTAGGCCCGTCGCCCAATACATTCTTTGATATCTCTAGCAATCTATCGTCGAGCGGCTCGTTTGCCTTGACCGCCAGTGAGATGGCAGCCCGTAGCGGAACGCCGCTCGATGATGGCGCAAAAGTGATCACGTTCCACCTTCTTAAAAACAACACCCTGGTTTGACTTGGAGTTCGAACTCGATACGACCGCTCCGATTCCGACAAACGTTCGGCTCGATCTCGATCCAGCCACCGACACCGTTCCGACGGGCGACGGGATTACGGCTTTCGATCTGGTGAAGATCGACGGCCAGACGGACGCGGGGACAAGCGTGCAACTCCTTGGAACGGGCATGGCTGCGACGGCCGCGGCGGCGGGCGACTTCCGCTTCAGCGGCTTGCCGCTCGAGTTCGGCGGTAACGTGTTCACCTTTCGTGCGACGGACCCGGCAGGCAATTCGCGTGAAGGGACGCGGCGGTTCACGCGACTCGTTCCGGGCGCGATTCTACTGCAAGAGGGAAATGATTTCGTCGTTCAGGCTACCGCGCCGGTTGTTTTGGGTCAGGCGGCAGGGACGCGAACTATTTCATTCGATGTGCTGGCCGACTTCGACACAACAGACCAGACGGCCGCGATTGAAGACACACTGCTGGTGTATCTCGTCGATCCCAGCCTCCCGAATCCAACACTGCTCGACCGCGGCACACCAGGCACAAGCCTGTTAATGATGGCGGGCTCTCAGGTCGAATTCCCGCCAGGCTTGGTGCGATTCAACGGCAGGACCGCATCGATCGACGTGACAAGTCTGGCAAGTCTGACGCAGGGGCAGCTCAAATTTCAAATGGTTGGTAGCGATAGCGACAACGGCTCGCTGGTCCAAATCGCAAACATCAAGAGCGTCGTCGATCCGACGGGCATCGCGAGCCCCGTGTTTCCGATTGATCCAACGACGGCAGCGTCGGGCGCGGCGCTGGATATGACTGGTTTCACTGCGGCGGCCGAAACAGAAGTGATCGTGAGCAACGTTCGCGTCGGTTCGCTAAACACGGCCGAGATCGTTCTGCACAATCGCGGTGCGGTGATCGGCCGAAATTCGGCGATCGTCTTTCCTGGCTTGCCAGCAGGCGTGACACTGCAGAACGCCTCAGGCCTCATCGCGAGCGGTTCACCCTATATCAATTTGCGCGCCGCGATACCGCCCGGCGGTTTGGGGTCGAACGATAAGTCGTTGCCACTGAAAGTGACATTCGACAATCCCAGCAACGTCCGGTTTGCGCTGCGACCGCTCGTTCTCAGCGGAGTCGCGAATCGCGCCCCGGTCTTGAATCCGATCGGTACGCTAAGCGTGATGCCTGGCGGCCATCTCGAAGTTCCGCTTGTCGCCTCGGATCTCGATGGCGATCGCGTAACTTATTCGATGCGTACCGATCCCGCTGCTCGAGCGCTGCCGACCGGTCGGCTGTCGGCAGACGGGCGACTCATTTTTACGCCCTCGCCGAGCGAATTGGGGAGTTACCAGTTTACGGTGGTTGCTACCGACGGTGCGACCGAAGCAACGCGAGCGGTCACGCTCGATGTTATTGCCGACCCGATCACGACGACGCGCATTTCCGGCATCGTGCAGGACGTCGATGGGACACCGATATCGCAGATGCAGGTCGCAGTCGGCGCGATACAGGGACTCACGCTGGCCGATGGCTCATTCACGCTCGACCTCGGTTCGGGTCCCGTCGTCGGCGATACGATTAAGATTCGCGGCGAGCTGTTCCCTGGTCCGCTCGTGTACCCGTTCATTGCCGAGAAGCTAGCGTTTGTGCTCGAGCACGCCGTCTACAACGGCGTGAACAACGTGATCGGTCGGCCAATATTTCTGCCGCAGTTGGATGTCGCCCGCGGCGAAGACATCGATCCTTCACAGAACGAAACGGTCACGACGACGGCCATTCCCGGCATATCGCTGTTCGTCGCCGCTGGCACGCTGATGAACCAGCAGGGGACGCCTTTTGACGGAGTCATGCACATTACCAAAGTCCCGCGCGAACTGACTCCGGCGGCACTGCCCGATAACCTCGTGCCGGACTTGGTGGTCACGATACAACCGGGCGAGATGGTATTTGCGTCGCCTGCACCGATGACGTTCCCGAACAGTGCGGGCTGGGCTCCAGGAACGTTGATGGATCTATGGTCGATCAACCCGGTCTCTGGCGAGTTCGACGACGTGGGTAACATGCAGGTCAGCGTCGACGGGACGAAGATCGAAACGATTTCCGGTGGCGTCCGCAACAGCAGTTGGCACTTCGTTGCCCCGCCGCCACCCGAAATCCTGACACCACCCACCCAAGACACCAGAAATCACAATACGACGGCTAAGGAGCAGATCGGTTGCGCTTCGGCGACCTCCGTGTGCGAACTACATTCCGGCGCGGTGCTCGAGACGCATGACTTGGTCTCATACCGATCGCTCGGTCTCAATCGCGGACTTCAATTGGTTTATGACTCATTGCGCGCCGATCCGCGTCCGATCGTTTATTTCAGCGTCAATCACACCCAGCTCGATCCGGCGCTGCGTCTTGTCGCGGATCGGTGAATTCGGAGCGGCCCTGCAAGTTGACTTGCGCGACCAACCATCAGGACAATATGATTACACAGTCAACTTAGGCAAGCGACGATTCACTGGCACGACATTCACCGGTACATCGCAGAGCGAGTCCGGTACGTTTTTGAATGTGAACAGCATCGACAGCCCATTCGGTAGCGGTTGGGGGCTGGCGGGGTTGAATCAACTTGTGGAGAACCCTGACGGTTCGGTGCTTTGGATTGACGGTGACGGTGACGAGCTTTTATTCGGCCCGCCTCCAACTGCAGGACAGCCATTCGTGGCACCTCCGGGCGATTTCTCGATTCTCGAGCGGATGCCGGACGGGACGTTCCGCCGCACGACGAAGGAGCAGTCTGTTTATACATTCGATTCGGGCGAGCGACTTGCGCGCATCGTCGATCGCAACGATAACACGACCGCATTCGAGTACGATGTCGCAGGCAGGCTCATCAAGATTACCGATCCCGTCGGTCTCGAAACGCGGCTCACGATCGGTGCTGACGGACGTATTGCCTCGATCATCGATCCTGCCAACCGTGTGACCGCGCCCACGGTCTACGTCATGCCGAGCGGGGACAGCGTCAATGATCCGAAAGTGCTCGCCGCACTTCGGGATGCCGGATTTGCGCCAACTCAAGGTGTCTCTCGTTTCATTTGGGACGGGACGTTTGCGGATTTGAACCAGTTTGACGCGGTGCTCATGCTCGACCCTTTTTTTAGCGACATGCCAGACGCCGGGGAAGCAGCCCTGGTGAATTACGTCAACGCTGGCGGCGCACTGGTCACCGCCGAAACGCTCGGATTTGACATCAACAACGGCGAGCTCACGATCCTCGCGCCAATCATTCCGGCGATTGCCACTTCGGGCTTTCTGTTCAGACAGACGACTTACACTCAAGTGGTGGACGACCCGATTCTCGGGGCATACTTGCCAAACAGCTTTACTTTTGCGGCGGGGGATTTCGAGCTCATCGCGAAAACGGGAGCGACGACTTTTTACACGAGTAGCCTTGGGGGCGGTGCGGGCGTCGTCGGTTGGGACGTGGGTGCTGGCCGCGTGCTCAGCCTTTCCACGAGCGTCGTCACCGGCAACTTCATCAATGCCGAAATCGACGACGCGAATTACCGGCGATTGCTCGGCAACGCGATTGAATGGGCGGCCAAGGATACGACGGCGGGCTTCGCCAGCTTCAACTACGATCCCGTCTTCAGCCAGCGGACGCGAGAGATTGACGGAAACGGTCATGAAACACGGATCGACATCGATCCGGCCAACGGCAACGCGCGAACGGTCACGCGAATCGTCGGAGCCTTCGGCGGTGCGGACGACGTTGTGACCACGCTCACCTACACGGCGCAGGGGCTGGTCGATACCGTCACTGATCCGCTCGGGCGAGTCACCCATTTCGATTACGACGTGCACGGCCGCGTGGTGACGATGACCGAGGCGATGGGAACGGCCAGTCAAGGGATTACACGATATGAATACGACGCGGCTGGCAACCAAACGGCGATGATCGACGAACTTGGCCACCGCACACAATACCACTTCGACGCACTCAATCGCGTGATTCGAATCACTGAGGCCGACCCCGATAGCACCGGACCACTGACCTCGCCTGTCACGATGCGTACCTATGACGCCAACGGAAACATACTGACGCAAACCGATGCGCGGGGGAACGTCACAAGCAACGAATACGACACCATGAATCGACGCTCGCGGATGATCGACGCGATCGACGGTGTGCAGACTTGGCAGTACGACGCGCAGGGCAATGTGAACTTGGCGAAGGACGAACTCGGACGCACGATACAATACCGCTATGACGCTCGCAACCGCCCCGTCGAGTCCATCGATGCCAATGGCGGCATCACGCATTTCGGGTACGACGCCGATGACAACCTTACCTCGGTCACGGAACCGAGTACGAATCGGACCGTCTACGCCTTCGACGCCCGCAGCCGCGTGATTCAGGAAACCGATCCGCTCGGCAAATCGACGAGCTTCCTGTACGACGACGCTAACAATCTTACCGTCAAGATTGACCGCCGAGGCCGCCGAACGGAGCGAGCCTATGACGACCTGAACCGGCTGAGTACGGAACGCTGGCTCGACGGCGGCGGCAACTTCTTTCAGTATGCTTATGACAAGTCGAGCAACTTGCTTTCGGCGGCTGACTTTTTCAGCACGCTCACGTACATCTATGACCAGCGCGATCGAGTCACGAGCGTCGAGAACTTCCCGTCTCAGCAAGCGCCCCCCCACGTACTCCTGTCATACACCTATGACGCGAAAGGAAACGTTCTCAGCGTGGCGGACACGATTAACGGAGCTGCGGCCGATCACTCCCGCGCGGCGCTCGTTGACGAAGCGTTCACCTATGATGACAACGGCAACCGAGTCTCCTCGTCGCTGCACGGGACCGGTTATCAAAGAGGGCCGGGCAATCGTCTGCTTTCCGACGGCACCTACAACTATCAATACGATGACGAAGGCAACGTGATTCGTCGGACGGAGATCGCGACTGGCAATTACCGCACGTTCTTGTACGACCATCGCAACCGTCTCTTGTTGGTCCGCGACATCGACGCAGCCAACACGATTCTGACCCAAAGTGCTTATCTCTACGACGTACTCAACCGGCGGATTTTCCACTCGGAGGATAGCAATCTGCATGTTCCTGGGGAGAGGCTGGTCGAGCATTTCGTCTATGACCGGGATGACGTCTTGCTCGATTTTGTAGATCCAGACGGTACGGGGCAGTCGTTCCCACTCAAGCCGGTGCTGGCGCGGCGCTATTTGCATGGCCCGATGGTCGATCAGGTTTTCGCTCAAGATTCCGGTAGTGGGAATATCCTCTGGTACTTGGCCGATCATCTCGGTTCGACACGTGATTTGGTCAACAACAGCGGTACAATTCAGAACCACGTGGTCTACGACTCGTTTGGTCGTGTCGTGTCTCAGTCCAACGCGGCGGCTAGCTCACGATACCTCTTCGCGGGCCGCGAGTTCGACCCTCAATTGGGCATCTACTACTACCGTGCCCGTTACTACGACCCTGCGATGGGCCGTTTCCTCAGCGAAGACCCGATTGGATTTAGCAGTGGCGATCCGAATCCTTATCGATACGTTGGCAATAATCCAGTCTCTCTCACCGATCCGTTAGGTCTGTGCTCCTCGGCGACTTACGTTGACCAGATCGAAGAGAACAGCAACTGGACGGACCCGAACAATTCGACTAACGATCCAAGTCCCCGATACCGAACCTCGCCGGATGAACCTTGGCAGCCGATAGTCGCCGGCATGGATCTTCAAAGTGGAGACGAAGTCGACACCCGGGGATCGAAGGTCGTGGTCAAAGTCGGGGGGACCGCCATCATGCACCTCGAAACCGATACCGTCTTCCGGATTCCAAAGAGCGATGAGGCGATAGCTCAAGAAAGGGCCGCATTTCTGGATAAGACTTCCCTGCTCGAGCTCATGAATCCACTCCGCCAGGTAACGTCCGAAGAATACAGGCTTTTTAATTTCCAACCAACGAAAGACGCTATCGGAGGAACCAAAGGTTAGGGACGCTCGATCAACACGTTGTCATCTTGGATCGTAGTTCGATTGGATTCACGCGGAGGCGCTAAGCTCGCAAAGGGTTAAGTCAGATGTCGTCGAATAGGTTGTTGACGACTGAACCGTTTCGATCGACTTGAGCTCTACGATCAACTACAAAGCAAAAGCCAAAAAGAGACTGTCTTGGTCGGAGTTAAAATCGTTGTCGAAACAGACGATTAGTACTCGACGACCGTCGGGCAAGCGTGGGCCCCACGTCAATCCTTCAGGCTTTTCCAGTGAATAAACATCGGGGATTTTTAAGTTCGGATCGAGCAGATCGATCACAAGTTGTTTGTCGACTTCTCGAATTCCTTCGGGTAACGATTTGGGATCAAGCTGGTCTCGATCGGCAACGTCGGTCGCCATGCTGGTATCGATCGAGTAGATGCGTTTGCATTTGGCTTTCGAACGCGTTTCGCCGTCTCGCTCCAGAACAAGATAATGGTCGTGATCGATGGCCAGAATTTCGCTGAGACCGTTGGAAGAATCGGATAGCCGATAGAGCCAATGACGCGCGTCGCGCTGACCTTCGATGGGAAGCTCAATTAGCCGCGTGAAATCACTATAACGCTTCTTGCCTTTCGCATAGCTGTCCTGGATGAGAGGTCCCTGCATGGCGGCGATGATCGATTTGCCGTCCGTCGCAAGGGTTAGCCCCTCGAGTCCTCGGTTGGGCATCGCGCCTCGTCGAGCACTCTCTAAATTCGGCTCGCGAGTCAATTGCATCCATTTTGGCAATTGCCAACTCCGCTCGCGAACGCCTTGAGCTGAAAAAAGATCGATCGCCGGTCCATATTCGTCGCTGATCGCAAAGCATCCGCTTGGGAGCAGGCGAATACCCTCCGGGTCGAGTGCATTGCCGCGCTGCTGACTATCGCTTGGTAACGCCCGGAGAGAGCCCGTCAATGGTTCTCGCTTCGAGGAGAGAAGCGGAAGAGTCGCCATCACTTTCAGTTGAATCGTGCGGTCGGTCGAATGGATGCCCAATGCGAGATCGTGAAGACGGCATGGGTAGCTGGCTGCGCCATCGGCTGGGCCGCGATCAGCGAGCACCCAATAACGGTTTTCATGACCGCTATAATCGATCGCCGAAAAACCGCCGATTTGATTGACGAGTGTCCCTTCTTCAAGTTTCCCCGTAAAACCTGACAAGTCTCGGGCTGTTCCGGATATCGAACCGATCGCAATCAATTCAGCTTCAACGCCGTTTGAGCTTGCCGGATTGGGCCACCCTGACAACCAGTAAAGAGATGCGAGTAGTCCAAATGCAAACGTCGAATCTTTAGAAAATCCTATGCTCACGATCCAACTGAAATTCATCGGCTAAAATCCTTCGAGCGAGTCGTTCGAATGAGAGGTTTGAGAAACGATTCTGAATCGTCCGGCATATTGATTCAATGACAAGCGAGATTGGCTGAAAAATCGACTTCTTTGCTAAATCTTCACGCTCTTCCGCAGAAACTGTGGGTGGTTTTCGTGATCCGCAATCGATTTTAGCCGTGAAATACAAGGAAAACACTGGACTGAGTGATTGCAAAAACCAAGGTTCGCTTTCTGATCGGAAATGCTTACCCAAAAAATTGCTATGGTTTGGATGGTGCAATGAGTTTGGCGGATGGATTTACAAGGGATGGCTCCGATGCGTCAAAGGCGCTCGGCAACCCGCCGGACTGATCGTCTGGTGGGTTGCTTTTCTTCAACTTTGGACATCGGAGTGATGCCCCAAAAATCCAATGCGAAACGGGTGTCCGTTGAAACTTCGGTTTTCTATTCGTAACGATCAATAGTCAATTTTGACCCACAGATTCTGCGGAAGAGCCAAACTTTTTATCTTAACCTTTGGATCCATGAAACCCATGCACCACAAATCCCGTCCGACGAATCGATGAAAGAGTATGCACACCTTGACGAACAACATCGACCCTATGCCGCCGCAGTAGCCGATGATGATAAAGGCATCGGACGTGTGCTCGCCGCGCTGCAAGAACTCAATCTGAACGACAATACTCTCGTCATTTTTACAAGCGATAACGGTCCAGAGAAAACTGGCAAGGAGACGGCCAAAGAACTTCGAGCTGGTTACGGCACTTACTACCGTGTAGGGACGACCGGTGGCCTTCGAGGCCGAAAGCGGAGCTTATTCGAAGGCGGGGTCCACGTGCCATTCATCGTGCGATGGCCAGGGCATGTGCCTGCTAGACACCTGAACAAGACGACATCTATGGCTGCGGTCGATTTGCTGCCTACCGTTTGTGCCGCCGCAAAGATCAATCTACCCTCTACATATCGACAAGATGGCGAAAACATGCTCGACACATGGCTTGGCAAGCAACAATCTCGAGTCAAACCGATCTTCTGGAACTGGCGAGGCCTCGAGAGCCAGCCGGAAACTTGGCCGCGCTGGGCGGTCCGTCACGGCGATTGGAAACTAGTCTGCGACGATTCCAAACGTGTCGAACTATATCATTCCCAGGAGGTTTGGGCCGAAACGAGTGATGTTGCCAAAGATCACCCTGACGTCGTTGGGAAGCTAACTGCTCAGCTTGAAGCATGGAGGGCGATCTTGCCCGCCATGCCCGATTCGAAATGTCTCAGCAAAGATAAACGGAGGAAATAGACTTTCGGATGAGTACGGGGTAAAGTATCATGTCAACACAGGACTCTGGCCAATGGCAGTAAGAGCTTTGTTGGGATCGCGATCAAAGTTCAACACGACGTTTATTTCGGCATTAAACGAACTACATCCATGCAAAGATTATTTGCTATTCTCGTTCTAGCGACAGTCAGTCTTGCCTCGACATCGCTTTTCGCCCAGGTGATCGATACGTATGAAGACTATATTCGTACGTCGGACGATTTTCGGCGAGTGAAGCAAGAGAAAGCATGGGCGTCCCAAGCTTTTCCGAGCTGGACTTTTATGCCATGGACGCATCAATGGGGCATTGGATACAACGACGATTCGGGGCGTTGGAGCGTTGAGCACGGATACAACGGTGCGTTCATCGATCGCGATGGAGTTGGTACGAAAGGTTCGAAAACAGGGCGGATCGACTGGATCGAAAAATTTAAACTTCGTTTCTATGTCGATCACGCAGCCGGAAAAGGTCTTTTGCATCTTTGGGACGGCGATAAAGTGAAACCGCACCTCGATGCATTGCACGGCGTCGGAGTGCGACCGATACCGTTGAACGCCGCGACAAAGAGACAACTTGAAGAGCTGCTTCAAAAAAACATTGGTGCCGTGAAAGCATCATCGCAACGCGCAGCATATGCGCTCGACGATGAGCCTTCGTGGGGACATTTTGTCCATCCGACGATGTGGCAAATAACCGACGATCCAAAGGAATATCCGCGATGGCTCAGTGCAGTCTATGGTGCCAGCGCTGTACCCAAGCGAGAGCACTGGGTAAGCTACGAAGATATTCGGACGAAGCTCGCCAAGTGGAGTGTAGCGGAGTTCGATGCTAGCCCATTGATGGATCAGTGGAGTTTCAATGATTCGCACTGGTGCAATTTCGTTGGTCAGCTTGTCGAGCACGCCAATGCGATTGATCCGGCCACGCCGTGCGGACTCGTTGGGGGGCAAATGCCAAGTCCTTTTGGTGGCTATGACTATGCCAAGCTCATGCGCAAGGTGCAGTTCATCGAAAGCTACAATCTTGGCTCGTCGCAAGCCATTATACGTTCGTTCAATCCGGAAAATGCTCTCCCTTCGGTGACCACCCTTTTTCATAAGTCAGTGGAAGATACGATCTGGCAGACATGGTATTATCTCGCGCACGGTAACCGGGGGCATATCGGTTGGGTCGAGGGATGGTTCGATGGTTCGACACCCAAGCCATGGCACGAACAAGTTGCACCCGCTCTCCTAGAAGCCGGGAATAAAATTGGCCCGCTGATGAAGGACGCCAAGTGGAAACACGATGGCATTGCTATCTATTATAGTCAACCGTCGATCCAACTTGGCTGGATTCTCGACGCCGAGGCACATGGAAAGACGTGGATCAATCGCAACGCAGATGAACGACTGAGCAGCGCTGCGCACGTCCGAAGAGCCTGGGAAAATATGCTTCGTGACTCAGGGCTTCAATACAACTTTGTAAGCTACGTCGATGTTATCGAGCGCGGAGTGCCCGATGAATATCGTGTCTTGATCTTGCCAGCTTGCCTCGCACTGTCCGATGCGGAGGCGCGTGCTATTCGGAGCTTCTGCGAACGCGGCGGAACAGTCATCGCTGATTATTTACCCGGCCTATGGGACCAGCACGGCCGAGGTCGCGAGTCGGGTGGTGCACTGGATGATTTGTTTGCCGTGAAGCATGATCCTTCGATGCATGCGTCAGATCTGTTTGGCGAAAAACTGTGGACCGAGATAGATCAGGATGCAAACTATTCTTGGAAAACCTATGATGAGTTCCTAACGAATAAGAATTCGTGCCTCCAGGACGGCAGCGGTTTTCACAAAGCCGTGCGTACCATGCCCGTCGATCATGTGGTAAACGTCGGACGCGGCTACGCGGTTCTGATGAATCTCTCGCCGCAGTGGTATAATGCGTATCGCGTGGCTGGCTTTGAAGCAGCGAAGAAACGAGACGTTTTTATGAGGCACATTCTCAGTGCAGACTCTTCGCCGTGGGTGCGCATCGTCGAGGCAGGTGAAAGTGAACACGGATATGAAATTGTCTACTGGACCCTACCGACCGGACGCATATTGCTCTTTGTTTGCCTAAATCCAGAAATTCGAGGCACTTCTCTCGGTGGTGGAAACTCAGTCGGTCTGAAAGCCGAAACATTGTCAATCAAGCTAAGATTTTCCCATGAAGTCAAGGATGTTCGCGATGAACGTACCGGACGTGTGCTCCAAAATGCAACCGAGTTTTCCTTCGACTGGAAGCAAACAGAAGCCGTGGTATTGTCGTTTTCTGACGCACAGTTTGAGTAAGATTGGGTGTAGAATTTCGACTCTTATTATAGCCAAAGGTCAACCTTTTTCGGCAACACAGATCAGTTTTATTTAGCGTCGAAGTGATGATTGGCCGTGTGCAAAGTAGTTGGAGTTGGAACGACGGGCGAAAGCATTCTAGAACCGCCCTCTCTTGAAGTTTCTTGGGTGTCGGGAACGGCATCGGTCTCTTCGGTTTTCCTCGGGACGCCAACAGTCTTGACAACTGTGATTGGTTCCTGACCAGGTATCCTGCGCGAGACTTGCAGCAACCCTTCAATTGCGACGACGTGATTGGGTTCGATATCGAGCGCACTATTGAATTCGTTGCGTGCCAATTCAAAGCTTTGTTGGTGTGTATATACATAACCCATGTTGCAATGGATTTCCGCCGCTGAAACCGTCGCTCGCTGAAAAGCTAGTCGAGCTTCGTCGAAGCGGGCTTGTTCTCCTAATGTCAGCCCGAGATTAGTGCAAGCAGGTACGAAGTCTGGATCCAAATCCAGCGCTCGAATGAAGAGTTCTTCAGCCTTCACATGATCATTCTTGAGGAAGCAGTGGTAACCGTAATCATTGATCAACGAAACAGAATAGGAATCCAAATCTAAAGCTTTCTCAAAGAGCGATTTTGCTTCGTCAAGCTTATTCTGCTTTGTCAACAGAACGGCTGATCGATGGAGGGCCTTGGTATTCTTCGGGTCGGCCTTCAGAATACGTCGATAGATCTCCTGGGCTTCTTCTAGATCGCCACGCTTTTCTTTGAGCTTGGCGATTGCGAGCTGATCGTCAGTGGGCCTCTTGTCCATGAACTGAGCCAATGTCGGACCATTTGTCGTCAGCGTTGTGCAGCCCCCGCTCATCCATACGATCGCGATGGAGACCGCAATAGAAACGTAGGCCAATCGACCGGTTATCATGGGTGAGTCCTATTCAAAGTCGCTCGAGTTCGATCCAGCGATAGCACCCGCATCCGCACCTTGGCTATCGCTGCTAGTGCCGCCACCTCCAAAGCCGCCAACACCACCGCTGCCACCTCCAAAGCCGCCCCCAAAAGCTCCGCTGCTTCGGCTTCCGGTCAAGCCGCTTGCATAGGCGTTCTCCGCTTCGGTTCCAGAAGCCGCTTCGGCAAAGGCTGGCGCGACAACCACCATCTCGTTGGCATTCGCAATTCCCAAATGGTTCAATGAAGCCACAATGATCTCGCGACGTTGGTTGTCGAGTTCAGGATTGGGATGGACCGGATAGTTATGCTTTCCCTTGGAATTGTCGTTCATCGATCGTTCGATAACGACTGGAAGCTGTACTCCCGAATGGATCATGGCGGCAATCTGCTTGACGTGATCCTCACCAGCCATATTTAGCCGGTCGCTGCGAAGCTTAAACTCGTGATCATAAATAACCAGCTTGGATGCCTCAGCCCGATCCTCTTGTTCACCCCAAATCCCTCGAGAAATCATTCCATTTGGCGAAACCAACGAACTTTGACATCCATACGAATGCCAACCGCAAAAATCAGAGCAACCGCTGCACCCCAATAAAATGCATAGCGTCATGATTCTGTGTTGATAAACGGGCAATCTTGCCACGGGAATCATCCGATCATCCTTTGCGTTGGGTAGGCATGGTATCAATTTCATCGGGCGTCGAACGAAGCACTTCATTCTGCGAATCCGTGGTCAGAGCAGATATAGTAATCCTGGGCAGCTCGATAACGCGTCCCCATTTTTGCGTTGTGCGCGTCGCGCCGCATTCGAGCATGAACGTTTGGCTGAACCGTACTTCGAAAGTCCACTGCATTAATCGATTCGATCTGGTTCTTAACAAAGAAGTCATGATTGTCAGGTTCAAGGACATCCATACCCGGCAGTATCGAAGGGATTGATTCCGCATCCAACGGATGGACCAGTTGCGGACTGACCAAAATGAGCAATTCCGTTTCGTCGCGTTTGACCGAGCTTTTTCCAAAGAGCATACCACCGATCGGCACATCTCCTATTCCAGGTACTCTCACTTTGGACCCTTGCTGTTGACCTTCTATCAAGCCTGCAACCGCCAACCATTGCCCTTCGCGCATATCGACGGTGGTAGATACCGATCGCGTGTTGAGACCCGGGATGCCGTTGACCGTGTTTCCAGAATTGATGGAACTGAAGGTAGGAGCAACCCTCAGTCGTATTCGATCTTTATCTAATACGGTCGGCGTGAATTGTAATTGTGTACCGAACCCCTGAAAGAAAGTCGTTGCCGCTTGAACGCCACCGATTCCGACTGCTGTCGGAACGGCGAATTGACCACCCGAGATGAAACTTGCTGTGCGTCCGCTAAGCGTTACAAGATTCGGCTCAGCAAGTATTTTGGAGTACGCATTCGATGACAGAGCTCTGAGCATCAGCGATACCTCCCCACCGTCCAGAATCGCCACCAGATTTCCGGAATTTCCAAGGCCGCTCGATATTGATAGATTATCTTTCTTTATGCTAAAGTCCATTCCAAGCTCACGAAGGGCTGACCGACTCAATTCGGCAATGCGCACCTTCAGGAGGACTTGCTGCTCGCCTGGAACTCTCAGCATGTTGATGATATTCGACGCATTAGAAGCTCCTGCGTTGCGGTTATTTCCAATTGCAGACGCTTGGGGAGCTTGGGCTGAATTGAAGTTATTCACGTTGTTACCTTGATTGAAACCACGGCGTCGGACCAGCGACATGATGTTCGTGGCTTCTTCGCTGTCCCGCGCCTGCCCTCGCACAAGCAATTTGTTCGCGACGAGTATGAGTTCGATAGAGCTATTCGGAAAAAGCTCATTGATCATCTCTTCGAGTTCCTTGTATGCCAATTGACGCTGTTCCTCAACGTCTGTCGAGGCAGCGACCCGAACTCGATATCGAAGTATCTCGACATCCGTCGATTTATCCGGTTCGCCAAACCAAAGCGTCAGGTCGGTAAACCCCGTTTTAAGGCCGATGATTTCGAAGTTCATCGTGTCGAACTGAGTAATCTCGACGATGGTAGGGTCGACAATCGACGCTCGAATCATCGGCCGCCCAGTGCGAATGAGTTTTGAATGATTCTCTTCGATTTCAAGCGTCAGATCGGGGCCAAGCACTTCCTTGATCAGCCCGCGTTCTTTCGACGATGTCCCCATCGCGTTGGATTGCGGAGCAGAGATGGTTTGGGAATAGACGACATCCGTGTTCGTACCAAGTATCAACATGCAAGCCAAAAAGACCCAATCGGCGATCGCTGGCCGATGTGACTGACTTTCTGTTATTCGTTAAAAGGGCATGATTGCTTTCAAAAGGGTGGATGACGTCGACTATACGATGCGTTTCAGAGGAACTTAAGAATTTAGGATTTTCGCAGCAAGGGCATATGCGGCCAAAACACTGAAAAGCAACAACTATGCTAAAAACTTAACATTCAAGTCGTCGAAGGCGACGAATACCTGGAGAAGAAAATAAAAAGGCTCCCGGAAGTGAACGAGTCCCAGGGGGGGAGGACTTCGAGGTACGTTCCGGGAGCCAATTTTAAGATGGGTATTGTTTGAACATCGGCGCCATGTTCGTTCGCGTGCTTCGCCCGATCGTCGGTTGAGAAGCACCTTATTTTCAGTTGGCTGTAAGGGTCAAGTGAAGATCGATCAAAAACCCATGAAGCCAGAAATCTTAATATTCAAGACCTGTCAATGCGCCATCGAATGTTCGAACGCATTGCAACCGGCTACTTCGCTTGTGGCCTCCGCGATTTCAGGTTGTCGGATAGTGACTCTTGGGACAAGGCTCCTTTCGACTTGTTTTCCCGGTCGCGAAACGATCGTAGTTCGAGTAGCGGCGGAGACAGGATGACGATGAAAGCCGCCGGTGCAAGGCAAAAGATCGTGGGAAACAACATCTTCAGAGCGACCGTGTTTCCGCGTTGCTGGGCTCGCTGCAATCGAATTTGCCTTAGTTGATCCGCGTGCTGCTGCAGCAACTGTGAAACAGGTGTTCCCATTTCGGACGCATGTCGAATCGTATCGCTCATCGCCTTAAGCTCGTCGATATCCATGCGCGATGCAAAACGGAGAAAGGCATGCTCCAAAGAAGCAGCCAATGTTTGCCGACCAATAATTTCAAACTCGCGCGCCAGCTCCGGCGCGTTTGACTTGAGCTCGACCGTCGTCCGCGTAAGCGACTGTTCCAGCGACAGTCCTCCCGTCATTCCCATCACCAGCGTATCCATCGCGTCTGGAATGTCCGAGAAGATGCGATCTGCGCGACGATCCCCAGAAAGTGATAAATAAACGCGCGGGATCGCATATGCCAGCAAAGTAGCAACCAACCCAACGATGAAAGCCATCCACGCAAAACGAGGTAGATCCGAAACCACGATCACCCAGCACATGGTGGACAAGACCGTCCCCATGACAAGGACATTTCGGATCGCCAAATAACTGTCATAAGCGGCCGGATGATAGTACCCGCAGCGCAGCAAATCTCGATCGGTTCGATATGCGAGAACATCGGGGATCACGCGAGCCAGAGTCGGCGTGAACGGTCCAAAGACGCTACCTTTGTAAATATCGAGATTCGTCTCGGTTGCCATCTTAGATTTGTTTCCTCGTGATGGCGAGAATCCACAGAACGCCACCAATCTCCAGCCCTGCCGCGAGAAGCAACAGGAACCGTCCACTCGGATCATCCCAAAATTCTGTCAGACCTTTTCCGCGCATGCTGTAATAAAGGAGTAACCCCGGAGCAGCCGACCCAACGATGGCGGCTGCCAGGCGCGCGGAGATCGTCAGACTGCTGATTTGCCTACGATAGGCTTGCCGTTCGCGTGATACCCTCGCTAACTGCTCCATTACTTTCGCCAAGTCTCCACCCGTCTGTTGGTGAATCGCCACCGCCACCGCCAATTGCTTCAGATCGAGCAATTGATAGCGGTCTGCCAGTTCGCGGATCGCATTCGAAGTCGGAAGCCCCAGCTCAATTCGATGATCACACAATCGCAAATCATAACCCAGAAAACCTTGCGTCTTTGAAGCCACACGCGACAAGCCGCCTTCAACGCTGACTCCGGCTCGAATCGCGCCCGCCAGCATGTCCACCGCGTGTGGAAGCTGTTCTTGAATTTTCGATCGAACATAGGCGGCACGAACAATCAAGCCGAGATAGCTCAGAATCATTCCCAGCATTGCCCCGAGTATGGAAACAATCGGCTCTTCAAACTGCACGAACAAGGCCGCTCCCACAAGAACTCCAACACCGATCACCAGCAGAGCCGCGATGTTCGTTTCGAAGCCGGTATGGGTGACATCGACCAACCGACTAAATCGATTGTCAAGATCCGAATCGGGACTCTCTGGCGATGAACTGTTTCGCAATCGCAATTTGATCTGCGGCTCGACTTCGCGTTGAAGCGGAGCAACCGGAAACCAACGTCGGACAGCAAAGGCTAGCGATACGAACGACGCGCAACCACCCAGTGCAATGGCCGGAAGCCAGTCGAGAGTCACAGCTTATTCCTCGACGTCGCTTGAGACATTGCCATCGAATCAATGGCTTCATCCATCTGACCAAACCTCAAGGAACCAATAATACTATCCACCTGGCTTCGTGAAGAGCTCATAGTATCGGGCTCTACTGCGGGCGAAACGATGGGCATCGACCATTCTGTATTGGCGTCCGCAATCCCTATGATTATCGATTCCGTAGACGACGATTCCATGAGCTTCAAATATTTTTCTAAAGCGGTAGACGCATGGGTCGATGCTTCATTCCGTGAAGATGGAACATCCAGAGTCGGCTTCAGTGAATCGGAGGTCGCATCCGAAAGGTTCGACGATTCTGAGAATTCAGCATCTTCCGACCTGGAAGATGGAGCTGTTTCATCGATGGTAGTCGGATTTGATTGCTCTTCCAACGAATTCTCGGTTTTCTCGACCACCGCTGAAACAATTGTAAAGCGAGGTCGCTTAACGCTGCTCTGCGAGGCAACGACCGCCGAATCGATGCTCGGGGACTCTGGAATCGGTGACGAAAGTATGGGAGTCGGCAAGACTATCGACTTCTGATTCGATTTCCCCTTCCGGCCCACTTCGGTCTTGCGTTTCATAAATCGAGGCAAGTAACCGGTCGCATAGAATTCACCGTACGATTCGCCATCGTCATTGATTCCGTCTTCGCGAAAACCGAATATCTCACGAAGCCGATACTCACCGTTCTTCATCCCGACAACTTCCGAAATCTGCATCACGCGACGAACGCCGCCGTGGAGTCGCTCGACATGCACCAGAAGACGTATGCCGGCCGTGACATAGTTTCGCAATACAGGCAACGGCAGTTCCTGCCCTGACATCCCCACCATAATTTCTAAACGTGCCAACGCGTCCTTGGTGCCGTTGGCATGAATCGTGCTCAACGAACCTGGATGTCCCGTATTCATCGCTTGCAGCATATCGATGACTTCGTCACCGCGTACTTCGCCAACTAAGATTCGATCCGGCCTCATTCGTAGACTCGTACGAACCAAGTCGCGAATCGATACCGTACCACTTCCTTCTGTGTTAGCTGGTCGCGTTTCCAAGGAGATGACATGTGGATGCTGCAACTTAAGCTCGGCCGCATCCTCGATGGTAACAATTCTCTCACTTCGCGGTATGAAGGACGAAACTGCGTTGAGAAGCGTTGTCTTGCCAGCTCCGGTACCGCCTGAAATCAGGAAGCTGATTCGTGCTACAACGGCCTGTCTCAAAAAATCGACCATCTCTTCGGAGATCGACCCGTGCCCAACGAGATCATCGATTCCGATCGGATTGGTGCCAAAACGTCGGATCGACAATGTTGGACCATGAAGCGCAAGGGGTCGAACGACCGCATTAACGCGAGACCCATCTTCCAGCCGAGCATCGACCATCGGACTACTCTCGTCGATCCGACGACCGACCCGTCCGGCAATTCGCTGAATGATTCGCAACAAATGGTCATCATTCGCGAAGCATATCGGCGTTCGAATCAGTCGACCTCTGCGCTCAATGAAGACCTCGTCACTGCTATTGACCAGTACGTCGCTCACCAAGGGATCGCTCAACAAGGAATCGAGCGGTCCAAGTCCAATCGTTTCCGACATCACCGACCGAACCAATTCTTCTTTCTCGTCATCGGAAAGGTGCTTCGCTTCCAAGTTACAAATCTGATGCACGAGGGCTGGAAGTTGACGATCCATCTGCTCCTTGCTAATACGCGCTCCAGCCCATTCCAATGACTGGACTAGTTTTGTATGTACAGAAAGCACCAGCGTCAACCATTCTCGATGGAGACGATTACCACCCTTTGATTGACGATCGATAAGTAAATCCATTCTCAGAAACTATTTTGATAGGCCGTTTGGTTGATCGATTGCTTTGTAAGGCTATTCGGTTGCCGATTCCTATTCGGTTCAGTCGGCCGTGGACTCTTTTCGAATTCCATCTTGCGGTCATTGTTCTGATCTTGGCCGTCTCGCGTTTCTATGCTCTTTGGAAGGTCATCCTTGGGAACGTCATAGGGCGGTACTTTTTGTGTATTGGAAGGAACATTCAAATCTGCTTTAGGCTGATTCGCACGCGCCCGGACCGGAGCGATCACCGTCAACCCATCCGGCGAAAAGGTATTGACCTGTCGCTTTCCACGCCGATAAAACTCCGTTGTCATCGGCATCGGCTCAACGACCGGTGGCAGAGGTTCCGGAGGCGGCGGTAAGTCCAACACTTCGGCAAGCGATAGACTGCCAACGGACAAATTCGGCTTGTCGAGCTCGGATTCTTGTCGCAAGGTAAGCGAAAGAATTCCATGACCTTCGGTCGCTTTGAGACGCATCGCTTGTTCAGCCGATACAGCCAAAATCACGGTTTGAAAGTCGGCCTTTCGGTCAAGCGTAGGTCGAAGTCCAATCGTTGAATTGTCGCCTATCCCAAGAATCTCGACACCTGTGAATAGCGTCCGCGTTACTTCCGGAATCGTTTGGTCCTTCGTCGGATCCGAACGAAAGATGACATCCACGAAATTACCAGGTACCGCTTGATTCGGTACACCCGACGTCGAGACGTCTAACGAAACCGCCCGCAAGCCCGGCTGCAATCGATCCGCTACATTCGGACCCGTCCCTTCTGGATAAAATGCATCGATCTCAAAGGCTTGCCCCTTCTTAATCGGTTTCTGAAGGATTCGATTGAGCAATTGTTTACCGTTCGCCATCATCAAAACTGGCCACTCACGCTTCGCAAATTGCTCGTTGGTTAACGAAAGAGTGAAAAAATCGCTGTTGCGGATCGCCCGCCCCTCGGGCAGGTCGGAACTCGCTAATAGAACGCTCCGCATGGGCGGCTTCGCCACAACCGATACTGGCTTCTGCTGCTCCCACGAACGCTTCAGACCGTAGATCACCGCCAATCCGGTTAGGACTCCAAAAAAGCCGATCAACAGAATACCAGGCGAAACTCGATTCACACCAACGACTCCAGTTGTACAACGCTCAAACCGCTAGACTTAAGTAATGATCGATAAATAAGTGTCCGGTACGAATGGCACGAGGTTAAGTCGTAACTCATTTATGCGGCTCGCTTTCGGGCCTGGGCTCGCGGTTCATTGAGGAGCTTGTACGGCTTCGGCCGGCGTTTTATCTTCCGAGGTTCGATTCGGTCGGGACGGTCGCCAATGATATTCTCCGAAATCGTCAGCAACAAGCATTGGAGCTGTTCTTCCCTGTT
>Ga0163150_10003252_pt1 | contig 23144 bp, 20 predicted proteins | sample OliLakLV19P2IB_FD_148628 | JGI IMG/M metagenome (GOLD analysis project Ga0163150, IMG submission 148628) | Freshwater microbial mat bacterial communities from Lake Vanda, McMurdo Dry Valleys, Antarctica - Oligotrophic Lake LV.19.P2.IB | ecosystem: Environmental > Aquatic > Freshwater > Lake >...
CCCAACCACCGAAGCCCCAGTCCGAATTAGAGGTGTCGTTCCGGCAAGGATGCGTGACGCGTCGCGCCCGTTGCCGTGACAACACGGCGTTCACGCGGCGCCGCAGACGTTGCGGCTTGACTACGGGTCTGGAAGCGGCGGTTGGGCGGCTACCGGGACTGTTGATGACTTGGGCGTTTGGGGGAATGCAATACAACTCCGGCGGGATCCGGAGTGATCCGGCGTCGACCGCCTTACCGAGGAGGCAGCGGCGCTGATTTCCTGCGCTGCATGGCTGGCATCCCTCGTCGCCGGGGAGACGGTGGTGGTGAATCTCCGGCCGGGCATTGATTTGCCGGATTCTGATTACGTTGCCGTGGAACAGGGCCGTGTAATCCGGGTGCTCCGGCGGATCGCCTATGACATTGAGGAACTGGCCCGCAGCCGACGGGTGACGGACCTGTCCAGGCGTGAAAACGCCGCCGACCCGCGCATGCGGCTGCGGTGCCGCATGGCGGAGCCGCCCATCGAAATCTCCCGGCGTGGGACGAGCATCCGCCAAAGCCGCCAAGCCTGGGAGGATTACGAGTCCCGCCTGCGGAGGACCGGGATCCCGATCCTCCGAACCCCTATCGCCATCTCGACCGTTCAGAGAACGGAACGGCTTAAACCTGTTTCCGGTTCCAATACTCCTCGGACCCCAAACCTGTTTCCGGTTCCTAATCCCGAGTTGCGGATAATGCGGAGTACTCATGGGGAACGCGCGTTTGGCATGGGGTTCATCGAAAGTCTGTCGGCATTATCAGAGCGTTGCCAGGAATCGCAATAGGTCGTCGTCGGCCTTGAACCGCTTCGCAAGCTTTCCTGCGGGCGCGAGTTTTTCGAGCACCTGCTCTTTGGTGGCAAGATCCGCTTCGATGTATCCGTGAGTCGTCTGAATGCTCTCGTGGCCGAGCCATAAGGCAATCACGGTGATATCGACGCCCGCCTGAAGCAGGTGCATCGCCGCCGAGTGGCGAAATACGTGAGGAGAGATGCGTTTGCCGGCCAAACTTGGACACTTTGCGATAGCCCGCCCGACACACACTTGCAGCAGATAATTGACGCCGTCCCGGCTCAACGCCTTGCCCCGGGCATTGGGAAACGCCGCCGCGCCGTTGCGTTTATCCGATTCCACTTCCTTGAACCACGCCTGAAGAGCTCTTGTCGTGGTGGGCCACAAAGGAACGGCCCGCTCTTTCCGCCCTTTGCCCATGAACTGAACGAAACTCTTGACCCCGAACTTGACTTGATGCCGCTGCAGCTCCGTCATCTCGGAAACGCGGGCTCCGGTGTTATACAGGGTCAGCAGCAAAGCATGGTCTCGCCGTCCGGCCCAATTGGTCAGGTCGTTAGCGGCGAGCACGGCATCCATTTCCGGACGGGTGAGATACCCAACTAACCGCTTGTCGGTTCGCTTAACGGGGATGGCCAAGATACGGGTAGCGATTCCGACGCTGGCGGGATCGCGAAGCGCAACCATGCGGCAGAACGAACGGACTGCGGCCAACCGCACGTTTCGCGACTGCACTTGGTTATGGCGCTCTGTTTCAAGGTGATCCAGAAATTTCAGCACTGCAGTAGCGTCGATGTCGGACATCACCAGAGCGGCCGGTTCCTTGCCGGTCGTTTTCCGGAGGAACTCAAGCAAGAGGCGGAAGGTGTCTCGATAGCTCTGAACCGTGCGTGGGCTGGCTCGCTTCTGGTTGTACATGTAGTCCATGAAGAACGCCTGAAGTAGCGGGCCAACCTTGACCGGAGCGATGCCGCTGGGAGTAGGAAAGCTATTCATCGCTGCCTCCTTGTCCCGCATAGTGCAGGAATGAATCCGCGGCTGTACTCAACAACTCCGGCGTGGCAGTGAGGTACCAGTAGGTGTGCGCAGGTTGCACGTGTCCGAGGTATACCGACAGGTTGGGAAGCAGATCCTTCACGGGCATTCCAGCGCGATGCCATTCCACCATCCGGCCCACCGTGAAACTGTGCCGTAGCGCGTGAATCCCAGGCCGTCCACCGCTGGCTTGCTTGCGAATTCCGGCGCGGCGGATGAGCCCGGTGAAGGTCTCCCGGCACGCGTGGTAACTGAGATGGCCACCTTTTTCGGAAACAAAGAAGGCGTCCGACAAACCGTCGTATCGCAGGCGCTTCCTCTGGTTGGAATACGCGCCCATCTTCTCCGCGGCCGTGGAATGCAACGGAACAAGGCGGGACTTCCGAAACTTGCTCTCGATGATATGCAGGTGCGGAGGGGCCGTGTCCAACCGCACATCCACGACCTTCAATCGAAGAGCTTCTCCCACCCGCAGGCCGGAACTGGCAAGCAGGCCGATCAATGCGCAATAGGTGTGTGGCCGCAAGGAGTCTTTCGGGCCTAGCAGCGAAGCCTCATTTAACAGGGCTTCGATCTCGCTCGCCGAGTAGAGATACGGCGTCGGCCGCCGAATGGGGGCCAGGATTCCCGGTCCAGGCACCTCTGTCTCCGGCAAGGTTGCACGCAGGTGAGACAAGAATCCGCGCACGACCTTCAGCCGGCTCGCCTGACCTGCTGGCCCACGTCCAGGCGATGGAGTGCATGCCCAATCGACCGCCGTTTGAGCACGGATCGGACCATGGGTGGTCCCAGGAATCAGGAACGCCACAAAATCTTTCAGCAGTTTCTCTTCTGAACGAACGGTGTAGCCGATCGCCTTTCGGAGCCCAACGTAGCACTCCACCTGCAGAAGAAGGTCGATGACATTCATCGTCCACCTCCCGGCCAAGGCATTGCGACTTGAGACAGCGACGCGAGGTCGAGCTTGGCGTAGATCTCCGTGGTTGCAAGAGACTGATGCCCGAGCACATCGGCGACCGTCTTGAAGCTGACGCCGTTGATCACCATCCCCGTCGCCAGGCTGTGCCGAAGAACGTGAGCGCCCGGCCGATGAACCGATATCCCGGCGCGCTTGAGCACCTTCTGCGTCAGAGTACAAATGCTGACGGAACTGCGGAGAGGGCGGAATGGCGGCGTCAATCGAAGAAACAACTCCCGATGGGCGCACGGCGGGCGTGCTCCGCACAGGAAGGCTGCCAGAGCGTCACCGACCTCCTGGGAAAGGGGCAGACTTCGCTCCCGATGAGTCTTGCCCGCTCGAACCAGAATGCACCCCCGCACCCAGTCGATGTCTTCAATCCGCAGGCTGATTACTTCGCCGGCCCGTAGGGCAAGACGCGCCAATAGGAGCACGATGGCTTTCTCGCGCAGGCCGGATTCCGATTTGGAATCGCACGCAGCGATCACTCGCTCTACTTCATCGGTCGAGATCGCCCTCGGGATCGAGGAATGCCGCCATGTCAAAACAGATGGCGCCGCGCCCAGCAAACCGTCCGAAACGAACCCCTCAAAAGCAAGAAACCGGATTAACGAACGAACCGCTGTAACGGGCTGCCCGCATGCGCTCGGCTTCAGCTTGGCCGCTTCGCGCCGCACGAAGTTGGTGACAACGGCGGCGCTCAACTTCGACCAATCGACCTCGCCGCCGGCGAACAATTCATACAGCAACCGCCGCGCGTACCGGAGGTAATTGCCGCGACTCTTGAGTTCGCAGCCTGCCACGTGGTCAAGATGGCAGTCGAATCTTCCCAGCCATTCGTCGACAGCGGTTTGTTCTGCGTCTTCCGTAGGAGACTTTACAGTTCCCCCGTGCCGCAGGACTTCAAGTAGGTGTCGCAGACCCAGAGCAGTGTGAGGGAGTCTACCTTGGGGCGAGGACGCCGAATGCAGCCGGTCCAAGCCTTGCACGTAGCGTTCGACTACGGCATCGTTGATATCGGGAACCTCGATCTTATGTTCCAGAAGCCAAGCTCCAAAATGGTCGGCAGCCCGCAGATGGAGCCGAATGCCATCTCTCGAATACCCGCTCCGATCAAGGGAACTGGCAACCTCGGGGAGGTGAGGGCCAAGCAGACCGTTCCGCAGCCGGGACAAGGTCGCCGCCTGCATAAAGAATTTTTCGATCATGTTTCTCCTTGTCCGGCTCAGCCGGACAAGAGGAGTGTTTCAGGATAATGCCGAGTAGCACAAGCTTCCAGACACGGTGGATGGCATACTTCGACACATCATCAACCGGCTTCTCCGCATTATCCGCAACTCCGGATTAGGAACGTAATGCCGATCTCGGCATTAGGTTCCAATGCTCCTCGGACCCCCATTTCCGCTACGTTGAAAACAGTTACGATAAGAGAAGGAGCAAAAAATGGCAACGCTTGACTGGTCACAATGCCCCGACGTGGAAAGTGTGCCCGGCAAGGTGAGCGGCGCTTGGGTTCTTAAAGGAACCCGGATGCCTGTATCGGCTATCTTTGAAAATATTGAAGCGGGAGCCAATATTGACGACATCATGGAGTGGTTCGACGGACTGGACCGCGAACAGGTTAAGGCCGTTATCCACTTCGCCGCTCGCAGTCTGGAAAAAGCGCCAGCCCACGCACTGTAATGCGGGTTCTATTCGATCAGGCAACCCCTGTACCCTTACGCCCGTATCTGGAAGGTCACACGATTCGGACCGCCGCGCAGGAAGGATGGGACCGGCTGCGGAATGGTGATCTACTTGCCGCTGCCGAAGAAGCCGGGTTTGACATTTTGCTGACAACCGACAAAAACATGCGTTACCAGCAAAAACTCACAGGCCGGAAGATTGCGGTTATTCTTCTCGACAAACAGCAATGGCCGGAATTACAGGCGCATGTTCTTCTGGTCGTTGCCGCAGTGAACGCGGCGATCCCCGGCAGCTATGTTGTAGTGGATATGTCTTCCTGACTTCCATGTTCCAAAAAGGGTGGTTTGTGCAACGCGGCACAATAGCTCTACGCCGCACAGTTTACCGCGATTTAACGAACTGTTGTTTAAATCGAGCCCCGGGATCGGATAACTTGCCCGGTCACCCACTTGCCCTCTTCAGATGCTAAAAAGGCGATGATGCGAGCGGCGTCTAATGGCATCCCCAGCCGCCCCATCGATGTGCTGCGTATCAGCGAATCGCGCAACTCTTCACTCATCCATCCGGTATCCGTCGGGCCGGGATCGACCGCGTTGACTGTAATCCCGCGCCCCGCGACCGCCGCGCTCAAACTCAGGGTGAATGCGTCAACCCCGCCCTTTGTGGCGGCATAGGCCAGTTCGCTGGGTAGCGGCCCCAGCCCTTGCCCTGAGGTGAGATTGATGATACGCCCATCACCCTTGGCGGGAAAGAAGCGAACAAATTCCGCACTTAGCAACATGATTGCACGCAAGTTGACGGCATAGTGGCGATCCAAGTCTTCCGCGCACATATCTTCGACGGTACTCTCCTTTGAATACGCGGCGTTGTTCACGAGAATATCGATTTGACCAAACTGCTCGCGCGCCAAATGGAACAATGAGTGAGGACCGCTCGGCTCGGCGAGATTGATTTCGAAGCCATGCGCCCGGACGCCGATTGCCCGGAGTTCGTGAACGATTTCTTCAGGCTCCGTCTCCTTGACACCCCAAGGCATCGTCCGATCGTAACGGCGATAATACGCCATGCCAACGTCTACGCCACCACGTGCGAGAGCGAGTGCGACGGCCGCGCCTATGCCCTGTTGGCGGGTGACGCCCGTAATCAGCGCGACTCGTGACGATGTTCGCGTGTCCACTTCTTCAGTTTGACATTGATTTGCTTTTGACGACTTTGAACTCCTCTGTGAAAAATGATCAGACGCCCACTCTTGTGTTTTTTGGGATCCTCCTACCTAGTCGGGGTTTGAGGAGCATTGGAACCGGACACAGGTTTAACGTGTTCACTTTGGTGAACACATCAAAGTAGGATGAAGGAATGAATGCTGAGTCCCGAGAAGAACTTCCACGTCAGGAACGGATTCGCAGCCGGCTTGCCCGTGCGTCCTTTCGATTGGAGATGGCGGAACTCGAGCGAATCTGGGCCATCGTGTCTGCGCATCGCGAGGGGATGTCTGTCCGGAACATCGCCCCGCATGCGGGATTGAGCCCAACCCGCGTGCATCAACTCGTCACCAGCCCGCTGGCGGATTGTGTGGAGCAAGCCTTGCCGGTGCTCCGGGAGACGGGATGGCCTACTCCGGAAGATCCTCTTACCGGCGCGGAGAAACAATTTGCCGACCGCCTTACCGGGGAGGCAGAGGCACTGATTTCCTGCGCGGCATGGCTGGCATCCCCTCGCCGCCGGGGAGACGGTGGTGGTGAATCTCCGGCCGGGCACTGATTGGCCGGATTCTGATTCCGTTGCCGTGGACCAGGACCGTGTAATCCGGGTACTCCGGCGGATCGCCTATAACCTTGAGGAACTGGCCCGCAGGCGACGGGTGACGGACCTGTCCAGCCGTGAAAACGACGCCGGCCCGCGCATGCGGCTGCGGCGCCGCATGGGGGAGCCGCCCATCGAAATCTCCCGACGTGGGACGAGCATCCGCCAAAGCCGCCAAGCTTGGGAGGATTACGAGTCCCGCCTGCGGAGGGCCGGGCTCCCGATCCTCCCGAACCCCTATCGTCATCTCGACCGTTCAGAGAACTGAACGGCTTAAACCGGTTGCCGGTTCCAATGCTCCTCGGACCCCGACAGCCAGAATCCGGCCAGGATGATCAGACTGAATATACAGCCGACGAATGGCACACCCTCGATCCTCCCGCCGATTGAGCGCGACCTGGTGCGCGCCCGGCACTATTCGTAACGGGCGCCAACTTCCAATTCTCAGACTACTGCCAGGTAAATGATGGGCCAAACGAATACGAGTTCGCGGACCCATGTCTACAAATAGCCAGCTACACATCCAAGAGATCCGCAACTTCCCAGAACGCGACGTGTGGCCCCGAGCACCGAATCGATCTACAATGCGCGACTGGGCGGGAGTTACTCGCTGAGAGCCGTTTTCTTGATCCTCGAGCTAGCACGATACGGGCATCGAGTTAGCGAGGCAGTCTGGCCCCATGGACGCCAGCCCGAGGCTATGACTCAGCGGAACGAAGCAGCAAGGTAACTTCAAAGCCGCCCGGCAGAAGATTACGACAGTTAACGGTACCGCCGCAGGCTTCCACGCAACTCTTGACGATGGCCAGTCCCAGCCCGACTCCCCCAGTGTCCCGGGTCCGGGAGGAACTCGACCGGTAAAAGGGCTCGAACACGTGGGGCAATGCTTCGGGAGGCAGGCCTGGCCCCTCATCTGAAATGGAAATGAGAATGCGGTCCTCAATTCGCGTGCAGGTAACGGTAACGGGGCCACAGTCCCCCGCGTAGCGTTTCGCATTGCGGAGTATGTTACCGATAGCTCTTTTCAAATAGGCGTCGTTGCCCTTCACCACCCACTCCGGGTTGATCCGGGAAACCACTTCCACCGATTCTCTCGCCGCGATCTGGCGAACAGTCTCGGCGATATTGACCGCGTCCAATGCCAGACCGCCGTTCTCTAAACCTGCTTGGGAGAAAGACAACAGTTCGCTGACCAGGGTTGACATCTCTTGAACCTCTTCGTGGAGCAGGTCGATTTCCGGTTGATGCGTGGGTTCGACGGACTGTTCCAGAATACCCAGCGCGGCATGAACTCGCGATATGGGCGCCGATAGTTCGTGTGCAATATCGCCCAGGAAGCGCTTTTGGCTTTTCACGAAGCCATCGAGCTTGCCGGCCAATACATTGATATGCCCGCCGAGGCGCCCGATCTCATCGCCGCGCTGTTCTGGAGCGCGAGCGTCGAATTGCCCCATGGCGATCTTTTGCGTAACTTGATCGAGGTGGGCAACCGATTTCGTCAGAGACCGCAGGAAGGGGAGCCAACAAATCAACCAGGCCGCAAGCATCGCCAGGCCAAACCCGGCCCACTCACGAAAATCGAAGAATAATTGGCTCTGGAACAGCGAAGAACAGCGAATGAGGAATACGGCCGGGCGTGGGCCAAACGGAAGCCGTCCGCCCGCCCAATACTGGGTTGGATTTTGCGTGGTGACGAAGAAAAACCGCTCGCGCGACCCCGGCGGCCGGGGTCCTTCGCGGGGTCCCTCTGGCCCTCGGCCTTCTTCTTCTATCCCACCCGGCGCCGATCTATCCATGCGTTCCGGGCCAGGGATACCGGGCCTTGGGTTGGCCGGGCCGGGGCGTGGCGGGTGCATGCGGGCGGCAAGATCGGGCGGTATCTTGGGCTGCGGCCCGGCAATCGCCAAACCCATCCTCGGGCCCACTACGAAAAAGTCTGCCGCATAGCGGTTCTTGTATGCACGAAAAACCGAATCCTTGTCGTCCGTGGCGTCTAAGTCCTGCTGGAACTCAGTGATGACCCTGGCGATGCGATCCTGGGCCGGGGCAACCAGCAGTGCATTCGGCCCCAGCCCATACCGAAAACGAACATAGGCCAGTACGCCGACCCCTAGCAGGAACCAGTGCAGCAGGCCCAACGCAAGAATTTTTCGCTGCAGCGACCAACGGCGCATCAAGCGTTACCCGCTTTTTTGAAGACGTAGCCGACACCGCGGACCGTCTCGATCCACTTTGGCTCAGTTGGGTCGTCTCCCAGCTTGCGGCGCAGCGCCGAGATGAGGACGTCCACAGAGCGGTCGAGTACTTCAAAGTCCCGATCGGCGACCTCCAATAGCAGTTGCTCCCGCGTCTTCACCCGGCCGTGGGAACGAGCGAGCGAAAGGAGTAAGTCGAACTCCTGCCGGGTAAGCCGAAGCGGGTTGCCGGCCAGTGTGGCGGTATGCGCTCCTGGATCAATCGTCAACTCGCCGACCACCACGGGATCACGCCGCTCGGCCAAGGCGGCGCTCGAAAGAATGGACCTCCGCAGCACGGCACGTAAGCGGGCCAATAACTCGCGCATCGAAAACGTCTTCGGCAGGTAATCGTCCGCGCCCAGTTCCAGCCCCACAATGCGATCCGCTTCTTCACCGCGGCCTGTCAACATCAGGACGGGAACGGCCGAGTGCGCTCGCAGGCGGCGGAGCACCTCGAATCCATCCAGCCCGGGGAGCATCACGTCGAGCAGAATGGCATGGAATGTCTCCCGCAGCGCCATATCGAGTCCCGCGGGTCCGGTATGGCACAGGGCGACCGAGTAGCCCATCTCCTCCAAGTATCTTTGCAGCAGACGGCAAAAACGCTGATCGTCTTCGACGAGCAGAATGCGCGTTGGGGAACAGGCTTCGGCTCCGGTCATTCGCCTACCAGTATCGGGCATTCCAGGTAGAAACCCTTCAATCCTTACACTCGCCTTACAATTTGGCGCGCCATCACATCAGATTCTTACAGTGATGTGGCACGGTTGTGGTTAGGACCGACATGACAACACACACCACTTCCCGACGGGGCTTTATGGGTTTAGCGGCTGGCCTGCTGCTGACCGGGGTCAGAGCCGCCGGCGCGGTTCGCCCGAACATCCTGCTGATCGTATCGGATGACCTAGGCTGGAATGATGTCGGGTTCCGCAATCTGGCGATCCGAACCCCGAATTTGAATTGTCTGGCAGGAAATGGCGTTCGGCTGGATCAGTACCGGACGATGTCGGTTTGCAGTCCGACGAGAGCCTCTCTGCTGACCGGCCGGTCGGCGTTCCGGCTGGGAGTACCGGCCCCCATTCCGGCCACCGATGCGTTGCCGGCCAGGGAGCGGCTGTTGCCACAGATGCTGAGCGCGGCCGGTTATCAGACGGCACTCGTGGGCAAGTGGCATTTGGGCGCCATCACGCCGGAGTACCTGCCGCATCGGCGAGGCTTTGACCTGCACTATGGGTTCCTGGGCGGCCAAACCAGTTACTTCACCCATCAGGGCGCTGGCAACCGGGTGGACTGGTACAGGAACGGCGCCATCGTGAACGAAGAAGGGTACACCACCGATCTGCTTGCGGCCGAAGGCATCCGTTTTATCAAGGAACGGGACAAGGATCGGCCATTCTTTCTGGATCTGTCGCTGAATGCGCCGCACACGCCACTCGAAGCGCAGGAAGAGTTCCTCGCTAGATACGCGAGTATTGAAGATCCGATCCGGCGGACGTTTACGGCGATGGTGGATGCCATGGACGCGGCCATCGGAAAAGTTGTGGGCGTATTAAAGGACGAAGGGATAGCGGACAACACGCTCATCATCTGGATGAGTGACAACGGGGGCCAGGCGACCATGAACGCAGGCGGCAGTAATGATCCCTTGCGCGGCCAAAAGGGAGGTGCCTACGATGGCGGCTTGCGCGTTCCGGCTCTGGCTGTCTGGCCCGGGGTATTGACGCCGGGACGCGTTCACAGCTCTTTGTTCACGGTGGTAGATTGGGTGCCGACCCTGGCCGAGGCGGCCGGGTTCGACACCGATGGCGTAGAGTTTGACGGAGTCAGCCTCTGGAAAGATCTACTGGGCGGGGAAGCCGTCAAGCGCGGCGCGGTCGTACTCGGCGGGGGCGCCAATTCGGCTGTGTTTAGCGGGGATTACAAATTTGTGGAACAGACGATGGGCCAGACCACCGTGCAGTCTCTCTTTCGGATCTACGATGACCCGAACGAAATAAACGATGTGAAGGAGCAGTACCCAGAAGTGGCTAAGGAGTTATTAGCGATTCTGCGGGCTCACCCAAGAGGGACAGCCGACAAGGCTAGATAGTAAGTTCATGGAGATTCACAGAATGATCGATCACAATCAAAAACCCTGGCTCATCGGGCTGCTAACAGTCTGCCTGACAATCCCCTGCATGGCACAGGCTCCCGGCATGCAAACGGGTGATGGGGTGTGGCTACGCGATGCCTTCTTTGGCGAGGTGGAGACCTTCGATCCATGCTTGGCTCATCAGCCAGGACAAGGTCAGTATCACAACCATGTTCAGCCGATTTGTTTGCGAGCGCAACTCGGCGACAACGTGGAAGTCATTGGTACGGGACGCGCAGGCAGCGTCTATCGTGAGAAGGCCGCGCCATGGACACACTCTCCTATCCTTGGCTGGTCACTAGACGGTTATCCCATCTACGGCCCCTACGGCTTCAGCGATGCCAGGAACTCAGGCAGCCCCGTGAAGCAGTTGAAGTCCGGCTACCGGCTACGCAACATCACGCGACGGGAGTCTCTTCCCGATTGGGCATTGGGCTACCATGCGAACATTCCGCCGCAGCTTCCGGTCGCCCAACAGGGCCCGCCTGTGAACGAACGCTTCCCGCTGGGACGATACGTGGAAGACTACGAATTTGTGGCAGGTCTCGGCGATCTTGACCAGTTCAATGGCCGCACCTCAGTAACTGCCGATTTTCCCAATGGCACTTACGCCTACTTTGTCACACTCAAGGATGATGGTACGCCCGCCTTTCCCTACATACAAGGTCTGCAATACTACGGAACTGTCCGAGGACAAGCCGGACCAGGTATGGCCGCTGTACCTGCGGATGCTCTGGACTATTTCAACAACGGTCAATTCGTGGGCCAACCCAACACCTCCGACCCGCAACTAAAAAGCCTTCAGACCCAGAACTCCCAGAACTCCGCTCGCGCCCTGATTGCCTGGGACCCATCAACAGGGCCGCAGACTACATGGCCTGGCGCTCAGCCAGCAGGCGCACGCACGCCCGGTGGCGGGGTGACTTCTCCGGCCAACGCCGACATTCAACGCATCCGCACTACAGACAGCACGATCTATCTCAATTCGAACAACCTGCCGAGCTACGTGATCGGCCCCTGGTTTGCCGGAAGCGCAAACGGCGGTGTGTTCATGAATTGGGCTGCGGCGATCAATAGCATGGGGCAGTTGCCACGTACTCCGCAGCCTGCCGCGGCCAAGACGAACACTGGCTTGGGCGCCATCGGCATTTGGGTGAACGGAGTAGCTATATTCAACGCAGCTGACGGTGCGTCCTATCGCAACGCCTCGGGAGACGATGTGGGAGGAGGGGTAGTGGTTGCCAATGCAGTGAGCAGGTCTTCAGCGTCACTCGAAGGCGGGCCCGTGACGCCAGGGTCGCTTGTGACCGCATTTGCACAGTTTGAAGCCAAACTTGCTTCGGACACCGAAGCGGCTGCCAGCCCGAGTTGGCCAACGACGCTCGGTGGCGCCACAGTTACTGTAGTCGACGCCAGCGGTGCAGCGGCGCCAGCCCAGATTTCCTATGCTTCCCCAAAGCAAGTCAACTACCGCGTTCCGCCACAAGCGGCAACTGGTTTGGCCACTGTTCGGCACACAGCAGGAGGCATAACGGTAATGAGTGCGCTCAACATCGTGCCCGTCTATCCCGGCATCTTCAAACAGAACCTCGAGAATCTGGCCGCGGCCCAGGTGGCCCGCATCCGCGAAGGGCGCACGCTCTATGAGCCGGTGACCGGGCCCATCACCATCGGTCCGGCGGCGGAGCAGGCGACGCTCATTCTCTACGGCACCGGGCTTAGCACGACGAGTGGCGTTACCGCCACTATCGGCGGCGCTTCCGTGCCGGTCGCCTATTCCGGTCCCCAGGGGACATTCCCTGGCCTGGACCAGATCAACATTCCATTGCCTGCGGACTTAGCCCGGCGCGGCAAGGTGGACATCGTGGTTTCCGCCGCCCAGAAGCCCTCCAATCCTGTTCATGTGACCTTCCAGTGAAGAAGGTAAGGCAACTCAACTCCAAAGGACCCTCAACTCCATGAATAACTTCCTGTTTCTTCTGAAGACCGCGCGCACAACGGACTCGCTCCGGCACGGCAGGATGGGCGAGTTCCTCGCCCGTTGGCGCCGTGCCTTCGCGGCCTGTGCGCTTTTGACTCTCATTTCCCCCTTGCTGGCGCAACCCGGCGGGGGTGGTGGAATGGGCGGCGATGGCATTTGGCGTCGCGATGCCGTCTATGGCGAGATCTACAGCCTGGACAACTGCCTGGGCCATCAGCCCCCCACCGGCGAGTATCACTACCATGCGAATCCCGTTTGCCTCCGCGCCACGCTCGACGACAACATTGAACTGGTGCGCACCAAGCGGGTGGGCAGCGTATACCGGGAGAAGACCACTGGCCTGAAGCACTCGCCAATTCTTGGGTGGGCTTACGACGGGTATCCCGTCTACGGACCGTACGGCTATTCCACTGCCAACAACCCGAACAGCGGCGTGCGCCGGATCAAATCGGGCTTCCGGCTACGCAACATGACCACTCGCACGACGCTCCCCACTTGGTCACTGTCGGTTCATTCCGGCATTAGCCAGACGCTCACTTCCAGCCAGTATGGTCCGGTCGTCAGCGCAGAGTTTCCGCTGGGCCGCTATATTGAGGACTACGAGCACGACAGCGCCATAGGCGACCTGGATCAGTACAACGGCCGTACCGGCGTGACGCCCGAGTTTCCCAACGGCACCTACGCCTACTTCATCACCATCAACGAAAATGGCGCTCCTGCTTTCCCGTATATGGCTGGTAGCGAGTATTACGGCACCGTTAACCTCAGCAGAGTGACTACGGTCCCTGATGGCGTAACCACTTACGCGGGCACCGGGCAAACGGCGCCCGTCCTCACCACTTGGTCGACCGGCAAGACCAAGCAAGAGGCGCTGGTCATCAGCGGCTACAATCCAGCAGCCGGCCCCAGGAACACTTGGCCCACCGACCGGCCCTCCGGTGTCACCGGGCCGGGCGCGACCGCCGTACCCATCCTGGTCGATATCCAACAGATCCGCTTCAATGACTCGACGGTCTACATCAACGGCACCGGCCTCGCCAGCCATGTCATGGGCCCGTGGTTTGATCCGCTCCAAAGAGGCGGCGACTTTGGCAGCTATCCCAGCAACCAAAACTATACGCGCTCATTCCCTCGCACTCCTATTGTTGCGACGGCCAAGACGGCGGGCACCCTAGGTGCGCTGGGCGTTTGGGTGAATGGCGCCGCCATGTACAACTACCTGGACGGCACCAGCTACCGCAACGCCTCCGGCGCAGAGGCCGGTTCGCCGGCCGTCATCAGCCCGACGTTTATCAACGTGTCCGCCGCTTCCTACGAACTTGGCCCGCTCACCCCAGGCGGACTGGTGACGGCGACCGCCGCGTACGGTTCCGTACTCGCCACTTCCACGGAAGCGGCCAGCACGGCGGTCTGGCCCACCTCGTTGGGCGGCGCCACGGTTACGGTTAGGGACGCGGCGGGCATGTCGTATGCAGCCGAGGTGCTCTATGCCTCGCCTACCCAGGTGAACTACCGGATTCCCGCTGCCAGTTCCACCGGCTATGCGACGCTGATCATCACGGCCGGCGGAAAATCTTCTAACTCCAACATCAGCATCAACGCCGTCTATCCGCACGTCTTCATCGCCAACGCGGAAGAGGTCGCCGCCGGACAGGCGGTGCGCTCAGTGAACGGCGCCAACTTAACCACATCGACGCTCAGCAACATCGATTTGGGCCCTTCGGGCGACGTCTACCTGCTGCTCTATGGCTCAGGACGGGGTAACACGACAGCGGCGACGGCCACCATCGGTGGCGTGGCCGCCACTGTCACCTATGCTGGCCCGCAAGGCGAGTACGCCGGTCTCGATCAGTACAACCTCATCATCCCTCGGTCGCTGGCCGGTCGCGGCCGCATGCCGGTGGTGCTCACGGTAGGCGGATTCGCTACGAATCCGGTCTACGTGACCATTCAATAGCCAAGACGAATCGCGCCGGCCCCGTCGCTTCTGCGCATAAACAGGAGATACAGAGTGAGCAAACAGAATCTGGTCCCCATCAGGGATTCGCAGGGTGCGTCTCGGCGGGCAACGCCGCATCACGTCTCGCCAACCCTCGTCGACTACCGCCTGCCAGTGTCACTAGCCCCAGGCTTCGCCACCGCCACCATCGCTCACGGCGCCACCGATCCCAACCAGTTCGAGCCTGGTTATGCGGTCAGCGCCCGAAGTGCCGGCGGCGACGTGCGCTTGCTCCTTCAGGGCTGCGGAATCAGCGCCGCCAAGGACATCACGGCCACCATCGGCGGAGTTCGTGTTCCTGTGCGGGTGAGCACCCAGGGGTTTGGACCGGGGCGGGAGCAACTTAGCCTGCTGGTCCCGCGCTCGCTCTTCGGAAAGCGCAAGCGCGAGGTCATGATCACGGCGGGCGGCAGGCCCAGCCCGTGGTCTATGTGAACATCAAATGATGGGACTGTGGTGGCTGCTGTTGCTCGCGTTTCCGGCGCTACTAGCCCAGCCCCAGGCCGATCCCCGCCTGGAAATGTGGATTCGCTCGAGGCTGGCGCCGGGCGCCAAGGCAGTCGGCCCGGAAGTGCATTCCGTCACCTCCGGCGACCGGTATGTCACCATCGAATCCGCTGGCTTGTCCATGCAGTCGTTCGGACCGCTGGAGGCCCGTCCCTTTGACGGCGGCAACGGCGTCCGTCACTTCGCGTATCGAATCCCCCGCCAGCCCGCCCCCGCTGTCAAGCCAGTTCCCGTGCCCTTGGGCGTCATTGGAAGCTTCCTCAACGGAGTACCCATCTACAATCTGGCCGGTGTCCTTTCCTATCACGACCAGAATCTATGGCACGTCGATGCCGTTGCACAGCACAGAGCGCCCCTGCCCGCGCTTGTACAAGCCCTGCTTGAACGTCGCAACGCCCATTCCCCACTAATCGGATTTGCGCTGGACGGTTACCCCATCTACGGACCATACGGCTGGGATGCTCAGCTAACCGTGCGAGGAGTTCGGTCTTCCTATCGCTTGCGAGCCAGTAACTCGCGGCGCGGACTTCCGGCCGGCGAGGAGCTAACGCCCGCACAGGAAGGCCCTCCGATCAATGAGGAGTTCCCCAGCGGGACTTTCCTCGAAGACTACGAGTATGTCAAAGGCCATGGAGACCTGGACGAGCACAACGGCCTCTTTGCCAAGACGCCGGAATTTCCCCATGGGACGTACGCCTATTTCCTCGCCACCCGAGCAGACGGCGCCATGGCTTACCCCTACTTGATCGGCCCGTCGTACCGGGGAGAATTCGATCACGGGGATCAGAGCGAATGGAGACAGATCGGTTCGGCGAATGGCTTGCGCCTGCTCACCAAGGGCGGCCCGTGGCGCGCCGGAGCACCCGCCGCCTTCGCCGTGGCCAGCCCGTACTCCGTGCTCGAGCGGGTCCACGAAAAGGAGATGCACGTCCTGCTGATCTCGGAGGACTTGGCCTCGTTCAACCACATCCATCCAGAGGCCTTGACGCGCCAGTTCTTCACTGGAACTCACGTGTTCCCACACGCGGGAGCGTACTGGATCTACGTGGATCACACGCCACCCGGTCAAACGCAAACCATCGCGAAGTTCCGCGTCACGGTGGCCGGTCCGCCTCAGCCCCGCACGGATCTTCGTGAGATAGCCCTTCGCGAGACGGGCACGCGCGCCGTAACGGTGGCGGGGGTCCGCGCCACGCTCACGACCAAAGGATCACTCGAAGCCGGCCAGGACATCTCGTTCCGCTTCGCGCTTGCCGAGGCGGCCACCGGCAACGTCATCGCCGATCTCCAGCCGTACCTCGGCGCTTGGGGGCATATCTTATTTGTCCGCAAGGAGGGCGATGAAGTCATCCATGCGCATCCGCTTGAAGCCACCGCCGCACCACCCAGCCCATGGGTTCATTCCCACGCGATGCCAGGGCCCAGCCCTGCCGGGATCGAGACCGTAACCGGTTTCAAGAGTCCAGGCCTGTACAAGTTGTGGCTGCAAGTGCAACGGAACGGAACCGTATTGACGTTCCCTTTCGTATTACGCATCGCCGCCCAGCGCGAGGTTTCCGTGTTGCGCGCAATCCCCAACGCGCAGATCATCTCCGTGAGCGCCAAGGGCTTTTCACCAGCAAGAATCGTCACGACGGCCAACCGGCCCATCCGGCTCGTCTTTCAACGGCTCGACGCACAGAACTGCGCCAATCGCGTGGTCTTTCGAGAACTGGGAATTGACCGCGAACTCCCGGTGGGTAAGAGCGTGCTCATTGAGATTGCCCCGCAACCAGCTAAGGAACTGGCCTTCCTGTGCGGGATGGGAATGTACCGGGGCGTACTGGTTGTTCGCTAGGCCCCGTGCAAGGCACCCCGGTCAGGTCAACCGGTGTGACCATTCCGTTCAGGTTAGAAACGGCGTAGCGTAGAGTTTTCGTCGCCGCAGGCTCCAAACGGCGTTGGAAATTCTCCACCGGTCGCTGAACTCTAGATCAATCGATTCTAGTTGAAGCTCTCCCACACACACAATAGTACTTGCCGCTCCACTTTCGGTTTCACCGAATTCGCACGTGGTGGCCCTTCACTAACCGAGCGCCCGGCATGTCGGCGTTATTGGGGTTTGAAGACAATTGGAACCGGACACAGGTTTAACGTGTTCACTTTGGTGAACACATCAAAGCAGGATGAAGGAATGAATCCTGAGTCCCGAGAAGAACTTCAACGACAGGAACGGATTCGCAGCCGGCTTGCCCGTGCGTTCTTTCGATTGGAGATGGCGGAACTCGAGCGAATCTGGGCCATCGTGTCTGCGCATCGCGAGGGGATGTCTGTCTGGAATATCGCCCCGCATGCGGGATTAAGCCCAACCCGCGTGCATCAACTCGTCACCAGCCCGCTGGCGGATTGTGTGGAGCAAGCCTTGCCGGTGCTCCGGGAGACGGGATGGCCTACTCCGGAAGATCCTCTTCCCGGCGCGGAGGAACAATTTGCCGGCCGCCTTACCGGGGAGGCAGAGGCACTGATTTCCTGCGCGGCCTGGCTGGCATCCCTCGCCGCCGGGGAGACGGTGGTGGTGAATCTCCGGCCGAGCAATGATTTGCCGGATTCTGATTCCGTTGCCGTGGACCAGGACCGTGTAATCCGGGGGCTCCGGCGGATCGCCTATGACATCAAGGAACTGGCCCGCAGCCGACGGGTGACGGACCTGTCCAGCCGTGAAAACGACGCCGGCCCGCGCTTGCGGCTGCGGCGCCGCATGGCGGAGCCGCCCATCGAAATCTCCCGACGCGGGACGAGCATCCGCCAAAGCCGCCAAGCCTGGGAGGATTATGAGTCCCGCCTGCGGAGGGCCAAGCGCGACGAGCATGGCCGCCGGGAGGAGGACCAGCGGGACGAAGGCAGCGAGCAGTCCGCGTGGGAAGGACATGCCTCGTCTATTTTGTCGCGGCCCTGTCAAGGCTGTGTCAAGGTCTTGCGTTGCAGACTTCTTCGAAGGCCTTGGGGGTGGATAGCGGTGGGATTTGTTTCGTTGACAGAGGCGCTATATTTGACCGCGCCGGCGGGCCAGTCTCAACTGCGTTCGCTGTCTGCGTACACTGTTAGTATGCGACACTCGACGCGGTGGCTCGCTGGCTGTTTGCTCTCCACCGCGATCGCCTATAGCTGGCAACAACCGCAGCGGCCCCGAACGCCACCACCGAAGCCCCAGTCCGAATTAGAGCGAGCGGTCGAAGAGTTCAAAGTGCTGACGCGCGACCTGGGACTGCGTCCGGACGAACCGGGGAAGCGCGTGCGCGGCGCCTCCACGAGGCCTGCCTGGCACGGGCGAATATTTGAGAATTTCCGGAACGACAAGCTGGACGCGACGCCGCACGATGTGGTGCAGCGGGGCGGGTCGCGGAACCTGCTGCGGCGAAACCAGTTTGGGTTTAACGTCGGGGGACCAGTGGTGATTCCGAAACTTTATGACGGGTCGCGGAAGACGTTCTTCAACATCTCGTATGAAGGTGTGCGGGAACGGATTGGCCGGTCGTTCTTGCGTACGATTGCAATTGCGCCGGAGCGGAGCGGAGATTTTTCCCAGACGGTGGACAACGCCGGACTGGCGCTGCCGGTGTATGATCCGCAGTCGACGCGGGCGAATCCGAATTTCAATCCGGCGAACGCGGTGAGCGCGGAAAATCTGCAGTATCTGCGCGATCCGTTTCCGGGGAATGCGCTGCCGGCGGCGCGGCTGGACCCGGTGGCGTTGAAGGCGGTAAGTTTTTATCCGTTGCCGAATTCCGATGCCGGGCCATTCTTCCGGAACAATTACTTCGTGTTTTCGCCGGAGACGAACCAAGCGAATGGGATGATTCTCAAGGTGGATCATTCGCCGGCGGAGAAGCACCGGTTGACGTTTAACGGATCCTTCACGAACGGCCGCGCGGGCGCGTCGCGGTACTTCGACACCATTGCGGACTCGAACAACAACGATCGCGATTACAGCGCGCGCCGCGGGACGATGGATTGGACTTACACGCGAAGCGCGGCGACGATCCACGCATTCACTATGGACGTGCAATCTGATCGCAGCGTGAATGGAAGGCCCGGTCAGGAAAACGCGTTGGCGTCAATTGGTCTGCGAGGGCCGCTGCGCGATGCGTTTCCGGTGTTCGGGTTGTCGACCTATTTGGGTATGGGGCGCAACAATCCGGTTTCGAGGAGTTCGCACAATTACTACTACTTCACGGAATCGTTTTCCACGCGGAAGGGTAAGCACCGGTTGCGGGGAATCGGGCAGTACCGGCGCTACCAGGTGAACGCTTATATGCCGGAAAATCCGGCGGGGGCATTTCAGTTCGGGCCGTCGATTACTTCGCTGCCGGGTATTAACAATTCGGGTCATCCGTTTGCGAGTTTCCTGCTGGGATTATCGGAATCGGCGAGTGCGACAGTGATTGAGAATCCGTCGTATTGGCGGGGACGCTATTGGCGGCTGCAGGCGGCGGACAGCTATGAGCACTCCAAGAATCTGACGTTGAGCGCGAGCTTCGCGACGGAAATCTCCCAGCCGCGGGTGGAAAAGTATGATCGCTTCGCGTCGGTGGATTTGAATGCGATCAATCCGGCGAACGGATTGCCAGGCGCGCTGGTGTTCGCGAATCGGGACGGGCGTGGACGTTCCCTGCAGCCCACGCGTGTGCGGCCGGAGGCGAGCATTGGCACGGCCTGGAATCCTGGGGGCGACTCCAAGAGCGTGGTGCGTTTGAGCTACGGTCTGAGCTTCAGCAACATCCCGATTTACACAACCCAATGGGCCACCCAGGGCTTCGTGGGAGTTCCCACGCTGATCTCTCCTAACATCCAATTGCAGCCGGCTCTGAGGCTGGCCGATGGCATGCCGCCGTTGCCGCGGCCGTTGCCGGACCTGCGCCCGGATGCCGCAAACTTTACGAACGCGGATCTGGTGGACGCCACCGGCACGGTGCCGATGTATCAATCGGCGGGGCTATCGATGGAGCGGGAATTGCCGGGGCAGGCAGTCGTCAGTATCAGTTTGGGCCATGCCCGGGGGCAGCGGCTGTTTGTATCTAATAGCGCGGCGAACCCGAACGCGATTCCGGTTTCCAATCTGGCATATCGCGACGCGCTGAATACGGAGGCGTTCCGGCGCACGCTGCGGCCGTATCCGCAGTATCAGCGATTCGATGTTTACAGCTCCTGGCCGGTGGGGAATTATAAGCGCAATGCCGCCGCGTTTCGCGTGGAAAAGCGGTCTTCCAGCGGTTTGACACTGAACGGAACCTATGAGCTTTCCAAGCAAATGGATGACTATTCCGGACCGTACGGAATACAGGATTTCTATAACCGGCAGAACGAATGGTCATTGACGTCGAGCAATAACCCGCACCGGATCTCGCTGAGTTTCGCCTATGAGTTGCCCATTGGCTCGAAGAAGGGGCTGATGACCTACAGCGACTGGCGGCGGTATTTTGTCGACGGATGGTCGGTGAGCGGGATCACTTCCTTGCAGAGCGGGGAGCCGCTGGCGTTGCGGCCGCAATTCAATAATACGGGCGGCGTGGTGGACGCGCTGCGTGTCAATCTGGCGCCCGGCGTCGAGCCGGCGGTGGCCAAGCGCGGACCGGACTTGTGGTTTAATCCGGCGGCGTTTGAGCAGCCGGCCGATTTCACGATCGGCAATGGGCCGCGAACCCATCCGCAACTGCTGGCGCCGGGCGGACAGAACCACGATCTATCGGTGACCAAGCGCTTCGCGGTGACGGCGGAGCAGGTGATCGAGTTAACCGCGACGGGCTTTAACTTCACCAATACGGGCAACTGGGCGGATCCGGATGTGATGATCGGGCCGGCATCCGCGCCGAACGTAAATGCGGGAAAGATTATCGGATCGCGCGGCGGCCGCGTCATACAGGTGGGAGTGAGGTTGAGCTTTTGATACGGGTTTTCCTGGTGGCGGCGTTACTAACGGAGTGCATGAACGCGGCGGAAACGCGGCGGCCTTTGCGAACACTACTGCGCGTGGCGGCGCCGGAGCAGGATCCGCCGTTGGACCGCGCGGCGTTCAAAGCGACGCTTGATGGGAATCCCGCGAAGGTGTTGCGCGTGAGTGGACCGCAGGACGATTTGGTATTGCTGGTGGTGCTGGATTTGACAGGGGATCTGACGCTGGTAGATACGGCGCGCGAGGCGCTGCGGGTGCGGTTGGGCGCGTTGGCAACCCATAATTGGGTGGCGCTGTTGAAGTCGCAGGATGTACTGGAAGTGGTCCAGGACCCAACGCCGGACCGCGAGAAAATTGCGGCGGCGATTGGGAGTTATGCCGCGACGGGTAAGGCGGGCCTGCTGACGACCATTGAATCGGCGGCGGCGATTGGCGATTCGCTGCTGACGCGCAGCAACGTCCGCGTGGCGGTGCTGTACGTGACCGACAGCAATATCTACAACTACCGCGAGGACTTTACGAATCCGGTGATCAATGCGACCGATTCGCGGGATCTGAGCCGGCGATTTCCCGACCAACTCATTCGCGAGAAGGTGCAGAAGCTGTCGGATAGCCTGGCCGCGTCGGAGACGCCGTTGTTTGTCGTTCATCTCCACTATTTTTCCGATCCCATTAACCAGGCCTATCAGCGCGGGCTGATGCAGTTGGCCGAAGAGAGCGGCGGAATGGGGGCATTCTGCCGCAGCCGGGGCGAGATTCCGGAGGCGGTGGACAAAGTGGTGTCGGCGGCGGCAACCCACTGGAGCGTCGCGGTGGAGTTACGCGGCGCCAGGTCGCGCACGGCGAATGTCGATCTGTTTAACGGTGACCGGGACGTGCCGAATCGCGCCCGGTTCGCACTGCGAAAGTGAGGCCATGAATGCGCCGGGTGCTTCCTTATCTGTTGATAATTCCCTCATTAATTGCGTCCTACTTCGGCTGGCGTTCCGAGCAGGGCCGGCGAGCGGCGCTGGATCGCGTGGCGCAACTGGAAGGGCAGCGGGTGGCGCGAGTGGTGGAGCCGGTGGCCGCGCCTGAGACGGCGGCAGCGCCCGTGGCGGCGGCGGGGGGAACCCGCGTGGTCCGCGTGCCGACCGGTACGGATCCAGTGCCCTATCTGGCGACGATTGACGAGTTGCGGGAGCAACTCAAGGAGCAGGCGAAGGCGCTGAGCGATGCGCGGGATGCGGCGGCCCGCGCGGAGGCGGCGACTGCGACGGAGGAGGCGGACGGGAAGAAGTTGAAGGCGCAACTGGATGAGTTGCGGGATGACATGCAGGCCGCGCGGCGGCTGGGGGAGGCGTTGCAGACGGAGTTGCGTGCGAAGTCAGACCGGTTGGCGAAAGTGGAGACGTCGGAAAAGCTCATGCAGGAGAGGCTGGCGCGGGCGGAAACCGCCGCGGCGAAAGTCGGTGGAGCCTCGAAGGAGATTGAAGATTTGAACCGGCGCCGGGAAGCGTTTTTGACGGCGCTGTTGCGACGTTACCGGGAAGTGAGCGACCTGTACCGGAACTTTACTTTGAACGCGCAGACGCGGGAGACGCCGGGGGCCGGTCTGCAAGCGGGCGACCTGTCGCGCATCCAGACGGCGATTCAACAGGCGGAAGACGACTTGCGGCAGTTGCAGGCGCTGAATGCGCGGTTGGCCCAACTAGCGCGTTAGCTGTGGGCTTTTTTCTCGCAATCGGAGGAGCAGAAGAACATGCTTTTCTCTCCAACGCCGTAGCGGATCATCGCCGATTCGGGTTTGTAAGTGCCGCATGTGACGCACTTGCGGAGCGTGGTTTCAGCGGCGGGAGCGGGAGCGTCGTCAGAAACGGAGGACTTTACTTCATCGACGACGGCCTTTTGAATAATGCCCCAGACGGCGCGGACGAACGTCAGCACGACGAGCGAAATGATGATGCCGATGAGGTAGCGAAGCATGGAGTTTTAATAGGGAAAGGGCGTCCATTGAAATGGACGCCCTTCGTGGTGAAGCTGTTACTTCTTTGTCTTCGTCGTGCTCTTCTTAGCGGCGGGAGC
>Ga0163150_10003253_pt1 | contig 23144 bp, 20 predicted proteins | sample OliLakLV19P2IB_FD_148628 | JGI IMG/M metagenome (GOLD analysis project Ga0163150, IMG submission 148628) | Freshwater microbial mat bacterial communities from Lake Vanda, McMurdo Dry Valleys, Antarctica - Oligotrophic Lake LV.19.P2.IB | ecosystem: Environmental > Aquatic > Freshwater > Lake >...
CGCACAGGCGCATGCTCGCCGGACAAGTACCTGGTGCCGGGTTCGAGGGCGCTGCTGGAGGGTCTGGCGGGGCGCGGGTACACCATGTATCTGGCCAGCGGCACCGACGACGCCTATGTCCAGGATGAGGCGAAGCTGCTGGACGTACACCGCTATTTCGCCGGTGTGCACGGGGCGCTCGACGACTACAAGACCTTTTCCAAGGCGATTCTGATCCAGAAGATCATCGGGTCGGCGGCATTTGCCGGAAATGAGTTTCTGGGCTTCGGCGACGGATATGTTGAGATCGAAAATGTGAAGCAGGTGGGCGGCGTCGCGGTAGGTGTGGCGGGCCTGGAGCCCGAGTGCCTCACCATCGACGACTGGAAGCGGACGCGTCTGATCGGCGTCGGCGCGGACGTGATTGTGCCGAATTACCTCGGGCATCGGGAGTTGTTTGCCGCACTTTTGAACTAATCCATGACTTCCAAATACCGGCAGTTCGATCGGTCCCGTTTGCGCATTCTGCCGCTCGGCGAGCGTGTGCATGACCTCCCTCTCAGCCGCTGGCTGGCGTTGGATGACGCGACCCCTGAGTACTCGCATGCGGATTTGCCCGCTGTGGCGTCGAGGCTGAAAGCGGCGAAGGAAAAGAGGGCGGCCCGCATCCTGATGATGGGGGCCCATGTGCTGCGCGCCGGGGTGAACCGCCACATTATCGACCTGATGGAACGCGGTCTGATCGACGCAATCGCGATGAACGGCGCGGCGGCCATTCATGATTTCGAGCTGGCGCGGATTGGCGCGACGACAGAGAGCGTCGCGCGCTATATCCGCGAAGGGCAGTTCGGATTGTGGCAGGAAAGCGGCGAGTTGAACGACGTGATCGTGGAAGCAGCGGAGCTGGGACTGGGGCTCGGCGAGAACGTGGGGCGGCGGATTGAGGTCAGCGACTGGCCGCACCGCGAGCTGAGTGTGTTCGCGGCTGCGTGGCGTCTGGGCGTGCCGGCTACGGTGCATGTGGGCGTTGGGTACGATATTATCCACGAGCATCCGAATTGCAGCGGGGCTGCACTGGGTGCGGCAAGCTACACGGACTTTCTCATCTTCGCGTCAACCGTGGAGCGGCTGGAGGGCGGCGTGTTGCTGAGCTTCGGCTCGGCGATTATGGGCCCGGAAGTGTATCTGAAGGCGCTGGCGATGTCTCGCAATGTGGCTCACCAGGAAGGCCGCGAAATTCGGCATTTTACTACCGCGGTGTTCGATATGGTGCCGATTTCCGGTGATATTCACCGGGAATTACCGAAATCGGACCCGGGCTATTATTTCCGGCCGCACAAGACTATGCTGGTTCGCACGGTGGCCGATGGCGGGGAGAGTTTCTACTTCTGCGGCGATCACCGGGCTACGTTCCCGGCGCTGCGTAAGGAGTTGCTGCGCGTATGAGCAGGACGGCGGAAATACTGGCGAAGCTGCGCGACCTGCGGGTGCTGGTGCTGGGAGATATTTGCCTCGACCGGTGGTGCTGGTATGACCCTTCGCTGGCAGAGGCTTCGGCCGAGACGGGCATTCCGCGCACTGGCGTGGTTCGGACCATTGTGACGCCGGGTGCGGGTGGGACCGTCGCCAACAATCTTGCGGCGCTGGGTGTGCGCAGGATCGACGTGCTGGGCGTGATCGGTAACGACGGCTTCGGCTCGGAGTTGCGGCGCGCGATGACGGAGCGCGGGATTGTGCCGGACTTACTCATCGAGAGCCCGGACGTGGTGACGTTCACTTATACCAAGCTGATTAACTCATTGACCGACGAAGAGGATCTGCCGCGCGTCGATTTTGTGAATACCCAGCCCTTGCCGGTGGAAGCGGAGCGGCAGGTGCTGGCCGCTGTCGAGAAGCACTGGGCGGTGTTCGACGTCGTCATTGTGGCGGACCAGGCGGAAACCGGTGCGGGCGGGATGGTAACTGCCGCGGTTCGCGACTTAGTAAGTCGGAAGGCCGCGGAGTCGCCGGAGAAAGTGGTCTGGGTCGACTCCCGGAGGCGTGCGGAGTTGTATCGCCACGTGGTGCTGAAGCCGAATCGGCGCGAGGCTGAGGACGCGTGCCGGCGGTCCATGGGTGTCGTCGATTTCCACGGTCTGGCAACGGAGACCGAGGCGCGGCTACTCATCGTCACGCATGGCGAGCGCGGGGCACTGGTGATCCAGAACGGCGAGGAGCACTGGATGCCAACGCGGCGCGTTCGTGCTGTCGATATCTGCGGAGCCGGTGACAGCTTCACGGCCGGCGCGGCCTGCGCGTATCGCATCACAGGCTCGGGAATGGAGGCTGCCCGGTTCGGAAACCTGGTGGCTTCGATCACGGTGACTAAGAAGGGTACGGGCTCGGCTTCACCAGAGGAAGTGCTGGCTGCGGATACAGATATGGCGGCTGAGGCATGAGCATTCTGGCCATCGACATTGGCGGCACGAACTTCACGATGGCTGTGTTTGAAGCGGGCCGGATGATTGCCCGCGAGTCCCGGGCGACGGACCGTGTGGGCGGGCGTGAGTGGCTGACCGGCCAGATAGCTGAAGTGATCGAGGCGTGGAAGCCGATGCATTCGTGGACGGCATGCGGGATCGGGTTCGGCGGGCCGGTCGACTTCGCTTCGCAGGCCGTGGTGCTCTCCACGCATGTCGGCGGATGGGATGGATTCAGTCTGCGCGAGTTTGTGGAGGCGGCCGCGGGTGTGCCGGTGGTGATGGATAACGACGCGAATGTCGGTGCGCTCGGCGAGTGGGTGTATGGCGCGGGCAAGGGGTGCGATCCGCTGTTCTACATGACGCTGTCGACGGGCATTGGCGGCGGGATCATTCATGGCGGCCGGGTGCTTCGGGGAGCGGATTCCTACGGGGGTGAGATCGGGCACCTCACGATTCGGCCGGATGGGCCGGGGTGTTTGTGTGGGTCGTGCGGCTGCTTTGAGCGCATGTGCTGCGGGCTCTGGATGGAGCGCGATTATGGACGCTCGGCGCAGCAACTCCTCAGAGAACCGGCATTTGTGCAGAACTATGTGGTGAATTTGGCGATGGGGTTGAAGGCGGCGATTATGCTGCTCAACCCGGCTCGCATTGTGATTGGCGGCGGTATTGCGAAGGCGGGCGACACGCTTTTCGTACCCCTGCGGCGTGAGCTGCGGCGGCAGATTACTTCGTGGTCGCGGGCGCGGATCGACGTGGTGCCGGCGGGTCTGGGCGACGACAGTGTGCTCTGGGGCGCGCTGGTTTTGGCAGAGGAGAAATTATCATGAGCACGGCTTCAGCTGCGACGTTTGCAGAACAGTACAAAGTGGATTTGATTCGCGCGATCGGGCTGATCGACAACGCGAAGGTGGAACAGGCAGTCGAGTGGTTCCGCGAGGCTCGCGAGAACAACCGGCATATTTTCACGTGCGGGAATGGCGGCAGTGCGGCTTCGGCTTCGCATTTCGCCACCGATATCATTAAGGGCGCTTCGTATCTGCGGGACAAGCGGTTTCGAATCCTTGCGCTAACGGATTCGCTGTCGACTTTGACGGCTTATTCCAACGACGTCAGCTACGACTGCGTGTTCACGGAGCAGCTGAAGAATTTTGCGGAGCCTGGGGATTTGGTGCTCGCAATCAGCGGGTCTGGCAACTCGCCGAATGTGGTGAATGCGATTCAGTACGCCAATGAGGCGGGGTGTAAGACGATCGCACTGACAGGTCGGGATGGTGGGAAGCTGGGCCCGCTGGCCCAGCTCAATATACAGGTTCCGGTGCCTCACATGGGCAGGATTGAGGATGCCCACATGATTGTGTGTCACATGATCGGGTATTACTTCATGGACACCGAACGGTAAGTCAGCCAACCCGAGTCCGTTCGAAACAAGAACAAGCCGGCCAGGGGGGCAAGCCTCCCAAGGCTGCGGCGGGGTCCCCAGACCCGCCATGGTCCCAACCCGAGTCCGCTGGGCAGCCTCCCCACACGTGGCCTGAGGCGCCTGCCCTCCTCAGGCGGTCGGGTTCCAGACGTATTTGCCGTCTTTGCCGATGTAGCCCTGGCGGTCTCCCAGCCAGACCGGCGCTACTCCGCCGGCGAAGTCTCCCGCCTGATCGAACTGCGGATTGATGGCGAGCTTGCCGTCCTTATCGATATAGCCGAAGCGGCCAGCTGAAGAGACAGCGGCGAGGCCGTCGTGGAAGTCTCCGGCGGCGTCGAACTGCGGGTTAATGGCCACCTTCCCGTTCTTGTCGATGTAGCCGAATTTGCCCCCCATGCGGAACACCGCGAGTCCACTGCTGAAGTTCCCCGCCCCTTCAAACTGCGGATTGATGGCGACCTTCCCATCGGTGCCGATATAGCCAAATTTCCCGCCCATACGAACGAGCGCGAGGCCGTCGGCGAAGTTGCCTGCCTCATCGAACTGCAGGTTGATGACGAGCTTGCCGTCCTTGTCGATAAAGCCCCAGCGGTTGTTCATCATCACGGGCGCGCGCCCATGGTCAAACGCACCCGCGCCTTCATACTGGGGAGCGATGGCGATCTTTCCGGTGCGGTCTATATAACCGAACTTATGGTTCATGACGACGAGCCCGAGCCCGTCGGAAAACGGATCAGCCAGTTCGAACTGGGGAGAGATGGCGAGCTTTCCCACGTGGTCGACGTAGCCCCACTGGTTGTTGAGCTTTACGGGTGCGAGGCCGCTTTCAAACTGCCCCGCCTCATCGAACTGCGGTTGCACCAGAAGCTTGCCACTGCGGTCCATGAATCCGTACTTCCCGTTCATTCGCACGGGAAAAATTGCCGACCCGCTGGCGAACCGGGTAGCAGAAAGGGCAATAACTCCAAGCAAGGCAACGAGCGCTCCAATCACGGCTAAGCGCTTTGGGCTCTGATTCATAGGGTCTCTCCTGGCCCTGAACTGCGAGGCGGGCCGAAACAGTTCAGTGCACGTGGAGTACCACGAATCAGGAAGGGAGACAAACGGTGAAGACGGAGCCGCCTGGGCCGGAACTGGTGAGCTCGAGCGTACCGTGATGCGCCTCGGCGATCCACCTGCCGATGGCGAGGCCGAGCCCCGCTCCGCTGCCGCCGTATTCGGAGGAGGCTCGGGAGCGGGCTTTCTCGACACGGTAGAAGCGGCGGAACACGAGCGTCCGTGAGGGTTCGGGAATGCCAATGCCAGTGTCGGAGACCTGGATGCGGTAGCCTCGCTCGGCGGCTGCCAGTTGCAGTTCGACGTGGCCGCCCGCGGGCGTGTACTTGACCGCGTTGTCGAGCAGGACCATGGCGAGTTGCCTCATCAGGCCCTCGTCGCCATGACAGAGCGCTTCTTCGGCGGCGATCATGTCAACCGTGACACCACGCCGCGAGCCAAGGATGGACGCGGCCTGCACGCACTCGCGCAGCAGTTCATCCAGATAGAATGCACTGCGCTGCAGCGTGTATACGCCGGCGTCGGCCTGCGCCAGGATGAACATATCCTGCACGATGCGCGTGAGCCGGCCGGTCTGCGCACGGATGACGGTGAGGGCTTCCCGGTAGTCGGCCTCAACTGGCGAGGACGCTTCCAGCGTGACCTCCGATGCGGTGCGCGCGACCGAGATGGGCGTGCGCAGTTCATGCGAAGCGTCGGCCATGAATTGCTTCTGCTGAACCGCCATCGCTTCCACGGGCGCCAGTGACCTGCCGGCCAGCCACCAGGCGAGCAGCGCGATGAGCAGGAACGTCACGGGCACGGCGGTGAACAGCGTCTGGCGCAGGCGTGCCAACTCCACGTTCGCCGCTCCCAGACGTTCGGCTGCAACAATGCCGTATGTGGTCTTCGCAATTGGCACGTAGACGGTGCCGATGGCGTCACGGCGGTTGTCGTTGGTATGAAACGGAGCTTCGCCAGGCTCGTGCCGCTCCGGCACCATGCCGCCTTCACCGGGTTTGAGGGCGACGAGGCGGTGGCCCTCATAAACGGCGATTCCCTGCCTCGGGAAGGTCCGCTGGTGCATGGTTCGAAGGACGAGACGGAATGATTCCTCGCCCTTGTCCTTGCCCTCATGCTCTTCAATTTCATGCAGCAGCGAGAGTGCCGCCACATCGATCACGTTCTGCAGTCCGGCGTCGATGCGCTGCTGAATGCTGCTGGCCATCTGCGCATAGACCAGCAGGCTGAACACAATGAGCACCACCGCGATGACGGCGGCGAACCACAGCGTGAGTCGAACCCTTACCGGTTCAAACATCGCCGTGGGGGGAGATGCGATAGCCCTCGCCGCGGCGCGTCTGGATGAGCCTGGCCGAGCCGGGCGGCTCGATCTTGCGGCGGAGTCGCTGAACGTAGACTTCGATCAGGTTGGAGAACGGATCGTAGTTCTCTTCCCACACGTGCTCGGAGATATCGGCGCGGCCTACCACTTCGCCCTGGCGGCGCATGAGATATTCGAGCAGCGCGTATTCTTTGGCGGTCAGCTCAATGCGCTGGCCGTTGCGCCGGACCGCACGCTGGCGGGTGTCGACCACGAGATCGGCTACAGTGAGTACCGCGTCCTGAAGCGCAGGGCCGCGGCGCAGGAGGGCCCGGACACGGGCGAGGAGTTCGCCGAAATCGAACGGCTTGGTGAGGTAGTCGTCGGCACCGCTGTCGAGGCCCGCGATACGATGCCCCACCTGATCGAGCGCGGTAAGCATGAGCACCGGTGTAGCGAGGCCCGAAGCGCGCATGTGGCGGCAGACGGAGATGCCGTCGAGAGCGGGCAGCATGATGTCGAGGATCACCGCATCGTACGGCGACGCGTGAAGTTTACGCACCGCTTCTTCGCCATCATACGCCGTATCCACCGCGTAGGCATGGTCGCGCAGGCCCCGCGCAAGCATCCTGGCCGCATCGATTTCGTCTTCCACCAGCAACAGCCGCATATCGTTTTAGTCCGGTAATTTGTGCCGTGTAAACCACGGGTACAGCACAGGAAGAAGATACAGCGTGAGCAGGGTGGATGTGATCAGACCGCCAATCACGACGGTCGCCAGCGGCCGCTGCACTTCCGATCCCATTGCCTGTGACAGAGCCATTGGGAGAAAGCCGAGGCTCGCCACCAGTGCTGTCATGAGGACCGGGCGGAGACGCATGGACGCGCCCTCGACTACCGCATCGTTCACAGGATAGCCGCGGTGCAGAAGCTGGTTGATGTAGCTGACCATCACGATGCCGTTGAGCACTGCGACACCGAAGAGCGCTATGAATCCAACGGATGCGGAGAGGTTCAGGTTGAGCCCGCGAATCCACAGCGAGGCGATGCCGCCGACCAGCGCGAAGGGGACGTTCAGCAGGATCAGCAAGGCCTGCGAACTGGAGTGGAACGTGGCGAACAGCAGTCCGAAGATGATGATGACCGAGAGTGGGATGACAAGCATCAGGCGCTTCATGGCTCTCTCCTGATTTTCGAACTGACCGCCCCAGTCCAGATAATAGCCGGGAGGCAGGACGAGGCTCTTCATCTTTTGCCGGGCTTCGGCGACGAAGCTGCCGAGATCGCGGCCGCGCACGTTAGCCTGAACTACGATACGGCGCTGGGCGTCCTCGCGCGACACCACTTCAGGGCCGCGCAATTCGCGGATGCTTGCCACCTGGCTGAGGCGTACGCGTTCGCCGTTGGGCGCCTGCAACTGGAGGTGGGCGAATGCGTCGAGATCGGTGCGGTATCGCTCGGGAAGCCGGATGGAGATGGGGAACCGGCGCTGGCCTTCGATCATCTCTGAAACGCGCAGACCGCCGGTAGTGGAGTCGATGAGCTGGCTGACGTCGGTGACGTTGAGGCCGTAGCGCGCGAGTGCTGCGCGGTCCACCTGCACGCGGAGTTCGGCCACGCCGGTGAGGACTTCGGTCTGCGCGTCGGCTGCTCCGGGGACGGTGTTGAGGATGCGGAGGGCGCGGTCGCCGAGTTGGGTGAGAACATCGGAATCCTCGCCGAATATCTTCACGGCGACGTCGGCCTTGATGCCGGACACCGTCTCGTCGAGTCGCATGGCCATGGGCTGCGTAAAATTGAAGACCATGCCAGGAATCACCTGAAGCCGCTTGTCCATGGCCTGGATGAGGCCCTCTTTGTCGTGCGCGGTGGTCCACTGGTCCATGGGTTTAATGCTGACGTAGACATCGGCTTCGTAGATGCCCATCGCTTCCACCGCGAGATCGGGCCGGCCGAGTTTGGTGACGACGCTGGTGACCTCCGGGATAGCGAGGAGCACCTTTTCCACCTGACTGCTGAGCGCCACCGAATCCGTAAGCGCGATACCTGGAAGCTTGCGTGTGGTGATGAGAATGGAGCCTTCGTCGAGCCGGGGCATGAACTCGGTGCCGATGAAGAGCACCGATCCCAGCGCAATGGCAAGCGGAATGACGGCAGAGAGTACGGCGAGCATGCGGTGGTGCAGGACCCAGCGCAGCGTGCTCTGATAGCGGCCACGCAGTTTGATGAACCAGCCTTCTTCGTGCTCTCGCACGGTTTTGCCGATGCCGATGCTGGTCAGCACCGGAACCACGAACAGCGCCAGCAGCAGGGATCCCAGCAGCGCCGAACACACGGTGATCGCCATGGGGCGGAACATGCGCTTCTCCAGCCCTTCCAGAAACAGGATGGGCAGGTAGACTGCGATGATGATGGCCACGCCAAACACGATGGGCCGGGCCACTTCATGCGCTGCGTGGCGAATGGTTTCGTCCTTGCTGACGTCGCCGTGGCGGTGGGCAAGGCGGCGCACCGTGTTCTCCACCATCACGATCGATCCGTCGACAATCATGCCGAAGTCGATGGCGCCGAGGCTCATCAGGTTCGCCGAAACACCGAAAACCGCCATGCCGACAAAGCCGAAGATCATCGACAGCGGAATCATGAAGACCACGATGATGGCGGCGCGCACGTTACCGAGGAACAGCAGGAGAATCATCGCGACGAGGCACACCGCTTCCAGCAGGTTGCGCGAGACGGTTCGGATGGTGCCGTCGATGACGGTGGACTGGTCGTAGAACGGCGTCACTTTCACGCCCTCGGGCAGCCGCACTTCGGCAAGCCGGGCCTTCACGCGCTGGATGACGCGCCGCCCGTTTTCGCCCTTCAGCATGATGGCCATGCCGGAGACAGTTTCGCCTTTCCCGTCGCGCAGGGTGGCGCCCTGACGCGGGAGCGAACCGGGGAATATACGCGCGATATCGCGTACAAGCACCGGAGTTCCGCCGCGTTCGAGCAGCACAATTTGCCCGATATCGGCCATATCCCGCGTGCGACCGAGTCCGACTACGGTGTATTGTTCTCCGGAATGCTCGATAAATCCGCCGCCGAAATTCGCGTTATTTTCCTTCAGCCGGTCGAATACGGAGCGTAGTGTGATGCCGTAGCGCAGGAGGGCATCCGGGTCGACCTCGACGGTATAGACGCGGGTCTCGCCGCCCCACGTGTTCACTTCATTGACGCCGCGCACGGTCCGAAGCTGGTACTTCAGCTGCCAGTCGTGCAGTGTCTTCAGGTCCATCAGTGAGAGCTTGCCGCCGTCGACCGTGTATTGATACACCTCTCCGAATGCCGTTGCGACGGGGCCGAGCGTGGGCTCGAGGCCTTCGGGGATGCGGGTGCGAGCTTCCTGCAGCCGCTCATTGACGATCTGACGGGCGAAGTACGTGTCCACCGAATCGTCGAATATCAACGTCACAATGGACAGCCCGAGCTTGGAGATGGAACGAATTCCCTCCGTTTTCGGCAGCCCCATCAACGTGGATTCGATCGGGAATGTGACCAGCTGCTCCACTTCAACAGGTGGCATTCCTGGGCATTCGGTGATAATTACCACCTGATTGTTGGTGAGATCGGGGAAAGCATCGATGGGAATCTGCAGCATCACCCAGATGCCCATCCCCACGAAGGCCGCGAGCAGGATTAGCACCAGCCAGCGGTTGTCGAGGCAGGCGTCGATCAGCCGGTTGACCATCGCGACTTAGTCTTCCTCTTCCAGCGAACTCTTGAGCAGTTGACTCTTCAGCACGAAGCTGCCTTTCACCACCACTATGTCGCCGGCCTTCAGTCCGGCCGCGACCTCCATGGTGTTGTTCATAGTGCGGACGACCTCGATGCTGCGGGGCTCAAAGGTCTGCGGCCCGGTCCTGACGAAGACCACCCGGGAGCCGTTCAGGTCCTGTGCGGCGGAGTCGGGCACGAAGAGCGCTTCGCGAGTGTCACCACTTTCGATCTCGGCGGTAGCGAACATTTCCGGCTTCAGAATGTTGCCAGGGTTCTCGACGAAGACCCTGACCTGGAGGGTGCGCGTCGTCGCGTCCAGCTGCTCGCCCAGCCGCAGGATTTTGCCGCGAAATGGACGGTTTGGGAAGGCTCGGACAAGGATTCGCACGGCCTGGCCGATACGAAGCTGACCCAGGTCGGCCTCATTCACATTGGCCATCATCCACAGGCTTTCCGTGGAGGTGATGCGGAAGATTTCGTTACCGGAGGAGACCACGGTGCCCGGAGTGGCTTTGCGCTCGATCACCATTCCCGCGGCGGGAGCTTTGACGGGCACGTAATCATCTTCGTCGGCGCCGCTGTGCACTTCTTCCTGAATGGGGATCTCGAGGAACTCGACGATGTGGGTCCGTTCCTTCTCGACCTTGACGTCGGCGTCCCGGACGGCGCTCTGTGCATTGCGCAGTCCGGCCTCGGCGGCGTCGAGCTCCTGTTGCGAACCAGCCTTCAGGTCGAACAGCCGTCTGGCGCGGTCGCGGAGGCGCAGCGCGTAGCCTTCGGCCATCTTTGCGCGGGCAAGCTCCAGGTCGGCACTCTTGTAAGCGGCGCGAGCGTCGTGCACCTCATGACTGTGGATCCGGGCGAGAACGGCGCCAGCCTTCACGCGATCCCCAACACGGGCGGCAACGGACACGATGCGGCCGTCGAGCAGTGCCCCGACTGACCACGTCTGATCCTCATTGACAGTGAACTGTCCGGTAGCCTGGAGGGTCTCACTGAGCCTCTCCGGCTTCACCGCCACTGTCTGAATACCAGCCGTCTTCTGCGACTCTTCGGTGAGCGTAATCTCACCGGCTTTCTTTTTGTCGGCCGCTTTGCTTCCCTCCTTTGCCTCGGCTTTGGCAGGTTCCCGCGAACCACATCCGGCGAGCACAGCCGCCACACACAATAACGGCATGAGATGTTTCGGCATCACAGCTGCGCTCCCGTAACGATTTGGAGTGTTGTCACGCTTTGCTGATATTCGGACAGTGCCCGGTAGTACAGGCTCATGGCTTCCAGTCTGGCGCGTTGCGCGTCGATCAGGCGGAGGAGGTCGAAGCCACCTTCCTGGTAGGCGGCCAGCGCGATTTTGGCGATGTCTCCGGCTCGCTGCTGCATCGGTCCCAGAGTCTCAGTCAACAGCTGGCGGCGCGACTGATACGCCGACCATGCCGATTCCACCTCGGCACGAATCTGCGATTCGAGGGCTCGAACGTGATTTTCGGCGACGCGAATTTCGGCGCCCGCGGAGGCTATCTGGCCTTCGTTGCGGTTGCGCACCGGCAGGTTGATCTGGAGACCTCCGATCAGCGTGTTGAAACCCGCGGTCCGCTTGTAGCCGAAGAGCACTTCCGGGTCCGGCGATGCCACAGCCTGCTGGAGGCGGAGTCCGGCCTGGGCACGCTGAACGGCGGCGCGGGTGGCGTCGAGTTCGGGCCGGGCGAGGAGTACGGCTTTGAGGTCGGGCTCGGCGAGTTCCCGGACTTCAGCCAGAGAATCCGTGAGCTGGAGGGCGGAGCGGAACTGGGTGCGTCCCATCTCGCGCTGCAGGACGATGACGGCCTGCCGGTATTCCTCGGTGGCGGAGAGCACCTGGACTACCAGGCGATCGCGCTCCAGCAGGACGCGCAGCAGGTCGACCTCCGCCATCGCACCCTCGCGAACGCGGTCGCGGTGGTACTGCACGATGCGCTCATAGGTATCGACGCTTTCCTGCAGCAGATCCCGGGAGCGGGCGGCCGCTACCGCGATCCAGTAGGCAAGGCTGACGCGCGCGGCGATCTGGCGCTGCAACACGGAGCGCTCAAGGCTGGCGACCTGAACGCCAGCTTCGGCCAGTTCGACTCGGCGCTGACGTTTCCCCGCGGTTTCGAGAATTTGCGTGGCGTACAGGAACGTGTCGCTGTCCTGCCAGTACTTGAAGGCCGGCGTCTCCCAGAAGCGTGTGTTTTCCGACTGCACTACGAGTCGAGGATTGAGGCCGAGCCCGGCCTGGGTTCGCAGACCCTCAGCAGACCGGATGCGCGCTTCAGCAGCCTGCAGGGCGGGGTGACTCGACTGCGCCTCACGAATTGCCGCGGCGAGAGTGAGACCACTCGTGGCGGGGGCCTGCGCACTGACACCCGTGGCGTACAGGACGCCGAGGAGGAACAGCTGAATGGGTTTGCGGATCAAGCTTGCTCTTGAGGTTGCCACGACTTACATAAACGCACGATAAACGAACCGAGTCACCGTTTCCCTGAGGCGCTGTTTTCTGTTATCCTCAGTGCCCTGGAGGGACAGTTATGTTGAAGATCATCCTGATCGTCGTTTTAGCAATCCTTGTCGTATTTCTGGGGATTGTGGCAGTGCAGCCCTCGCAGTACCGGGTGGTGCGAGGTACCAGTATACAGGCTCCTCCGGCGCAGGTTTTCTCGCTGGTTAACGATTTCCATAACTGGACCAACTGGTCTCCCTGGGCAAAGCTGGACCCGTCGATGAAGACGACTTACAGCGGGTCGGGGAGCGGACCAGGCTCGGTGTATGAGTGGGTCGGCAACGATCAGGTGGGCCAGGGCCGTATGACGATTACCGGGACCACGCCTCCGGCTCAGGTCGACATCAAGCTGGAGTTTTTGAAGCCGTTTCCTTCAGAGAGTCTCACCACGTTTCAGCTTCGGCCGGAAGGCGCCGGGACTCATGTGGAGTGGATCATGAGCGGGGAAAACGGGTTCATCGCGAAGATGTTCATGATGTTCATGGGCGGGATGGACGGGGCTGTGGGCAAGGACTTTGAGAAGGGACTCGCGCAGATGAAGGCGCTCGCGGAACAACGACGGTAGCTGGAAATTGGCCTGGTATTCGTCGAAGGTTTTGGGTCGCAGTACTGACAATTGCGATAACGCTGCATCTCCCTTACGCTGTATAAAGAACAAATGGCCGACCCCATTGCCCCCACCCCCAGAAAGCATCAGCCGTTCGTACCCGACACGGTCAAGATGCAGGAGTTCACAATCCGAGCCGTCGTGCTCGGATTGTTGATGAGTATTATTCTCGGCGCGGCTAACGCGTACCTCGGCCTGCGCGCCGGCGTGACGATTGCGGCGACTTACCCGGCAGCGGTCATTAGTATGGCTGTGCTGCGCGCGCTCGGACGCGGGACCATTCTCGAAGAAAACCTGGCCCGAACGGCCGGATCGATTGGTGAGTCGGTGGCGGCAGGCGCGATCTTCACGCTGCCTGCCTTTATGATCGCTCGTGCCTGGCCGGTGTTCGACTCACCGGATGCGTACTGGAAGTCGACAGTGCTGATGGTGGTTGGCGGCGTGCTCGGCGTACTGTTCACGTCGCTGATGCGGCGCGTGATGGTGGAGGATCCGGAACTTCCCTTCCCCGAATCGACGGCCGCCGCTGAGATCCACAAGGCTGGGCAGGGCGGCGCGTCGGCGGCGAAGTACCTGTTCTGGAATATGGGCTTCGGCGCGGTGGTGCAGATTCTGGCCGACCTTTCGCTGTATGCCAGGGATTTCAATTTCTCGTTTTCCATGGCGAAGGCTGGCTCGTTTTTGCGGCTCGGCGATCTGGGGACTAAGAATGTGATTCCGACGAGCGGCACCAGCTTGTTCGCGGCTCCCACGGTCAGCCCGGCGTACATCGGGGTCGGCTACATTATTGGACCGAAGCTGGCTTCGCTGAACTTTGCGGGCGGGCTGTTTGCCTGGGGCCTGCTGGTACCGATGTTCACAATGCTGATCGGGCCTCAGCTGGCGGCCAACATCGACGCTGGCGCTTCGGCCTCATGGGCGGCCCAGTCGGCTGCGGTCTGGCGATTCATCGTGCGGCCGATCGCGGTCGGCGGCATGTTGGTCGGCGCGGCTTACACCTTGTTCCGTATGCGGAAAAGCCTGTCGGCGGGACTCGGGCGGGCGTTCTCTGAGTTGAAGAATCCGCCGGCTACTGCGACGCTCGGGCGCACCGAGCAGTACATGTCGTGGAAGACGGTCTTCCTGTTGATAGCGGTCACTACGGTATTGATGGCCTTCCTCTATATCTACCTGTCGGGGCAGATTCTCGGCGGTATTGTCGCGACCCTGGTGATGCTGATAGCGGGCTTCTTCTTCGCTACGGTCTCAGGGAGTCTCGTCGGGTTTATCGGGTCGTCGAATAACCCGATCTCAGGGCTGACGCTTTCGACGGTGATTATCGCGGCGCTGCTGATGGTGGGCCTGGGCGTTTCGGGCATGGCTGGGGTGGCTGCGATCCTGGGCGTAGCGGCTGTGGTCTGCGTCAGCTCGGCGGTCGCCGGCGAATTGCTGCAGGACTTTAAGGTCGGCTACATTCTGGGTGGCACCCCGCGCACGATTCAGATTGTCGAGCTGGTGTCGGTGGTGCTCTCCGCGCTGGTGATGTACTTCCCGCTGCTGGTGCTTCACGTCGGCAACATCAAGGCTGGCGGTATCGGGTTCGGCGATCCGAAACTCCCCGCTCCGCAGGCCGGACTGATGGCGGCCATATCGCAGGGAATTGTCGGTGGCGACATGCCGTGGGCTCTGGTGCTGACGGGCATGGCGCTGGGTGTCGCGCTGATTCTGGTGCAGGTGAAGAGTCCAATGCTCTTCGCGGTCGGCATGTATCTGCCCCTGGCCACAACGTTCGCGATCTTCGTGGGTGGCATGGCCAAAGGAATCCTCGACATGCTGGCGGAAAAGCGCGGGTTCAACGAAGCGCAGCGGGCGCGGGTGGAAAACATTGGGGTGCTGTCGGCCTCGGGCATGATCGCGGGCGAAGCGATGGTGGGGCTGTTTATCGCCACATTCCAGTTCTTCGACGTGAAGATTCCGGCGATCTTCCCTGAGCCATCGTTCCTGCTGGGTGCCGCGGTGATGGGTCTGATTCTGTTTGTGTTGATTCGGACGCCGCTGGCCAACCCGGGTCGGCCGGACGAGCCCGCGCCACCTGTGGCGATGATGTAGGTTATGCCTTCCGTGATGGATGAGATCCGGGCCTTTCGGGTGGAGAAGGGCTCGGTTGCACTTTGGTGGCTGGGACAGTCGGGGTTTGTTTTTAAGTCGCCCGAGGGAACCACGGTCTGCGTCGACGCCTATTTGACCCACAGCTGCGACGGGCTGGTTCCGGGAATGGACTTGATCCGCAAAGTGCCGGTCGAGCTGCGGCCGGAGGAGCTTGAGGTCGACGTCTTTACCTGCACGCATAACCATCAGGACCATACGGATCCGGAGACGGTTCGACACCTTCGCCACAAAGACACCATGCAGTTTGTCGGGCCGCCGCCGAGTTGCGACGTGTACGCGGCAGAGGGTGTGGAGTCGGGGCGGATCGTGCCGGCGTGGCCGGATGTCGACCTCGAATTCGGGGATCTCCGCATCCACGGCACCTGGGCGCTGCCGACGGATGCGTCCGATCTGAATCACATGGGCTATGTGTTCCAGTTCGGCAACGGGCCGAAGATCTGGGTCACGGGCGACACCGACTATCACGAGCTGCTCACCAGCGCTCGAAAGCATGAGCCGGACGTGGTGCTGACCGTGATCAACGGCGGGTTCAACAACCTGTCGCACTGGGAGGCGGCGGAGCTCGTCGGCAAGGTTGGTCCGAAGGTCGCGATCCCGACGCACTACGACATGTTCCCGGACAATCACGTCGACCCGAAGCAGTTCCGAGCCTCAATGACGCAGAAGGCTCCCGATGTCCGATACCATGAGCTGACGCACTTTCAACGCTGGGTCTTTGAGAAGCCATGACGACTACGCAATATCGGTGGAATGAGATTCCGGAAGAGCAACTGAACCCGACGGCACGCCGCAAGGTGATTCACACCGATGGCATGACCATCGCGCGGCTGTGGCTGGCCAGTGGTGCCGTCGTGCCACGGCATCAGCATGTGAATGAGCAGGTGACGAACATCGAATCCGGCAGTCTGCGCTTCTTTTTCGACGACCGCGAGATTGTGCTGGAAGCTGGCGAATCCCTGGTGATACTGCCGAATGAGCCGCATGGTGTCGAAGCCTTGACCGACTGTGTGGCGCTCGATCTGTTTACACCGCCGCGTCAGGACTGGATCAGCGGCGACGACGCCTACCTGCGGGGAGCTGCCACGAAGTAACCTGCCCGTCCGCTTCAACGCTGAGGAAACGCGTGGCGTCGAGCGGCAGAATGGTCACCACCTCGCGGCCGGCACCAAGGACAGTGGCTGCCCCGGTCGCTGTGTGGATGGCCACGATTCGTGAGGCGGCTCCAGCACGCTCGCCAGCCACCAGGTGAGTGCCCACCCTCGCGAGCCCGTGCACGTTTTTCCACTGCAGTTCCGGCGCGACCGGGCGCATGGTCCACTGCCGCTTCGGGTCAGGCGTTCGGGTGAAGGCTCCAAAACGGGCGGGGTCGGCGTGAGCCTGCGCGACGTACTCGCCGCGGCCGCCAGGCATGGGCACTATGCGAAACGAAGCCGATTCGGGTCCCTCGAACCATGTGTTGACGGCGAAGACGTGCCACGGCTGCTCCCACGTCGACGGGCTTTGGATCCAGTAGTTGCCGCAGAGGATGTCGGTGCGTCCATCGCCATCGATGTCGGCCAGCGCGAGGCCGGTCTGGTACGACGGGGTGTAGATGGAGTAGATGTCGCGCGAAATCCATTTACCCGGCGCCGTCCGCTGGTAGAACCGCACCTGCATGCCGCGCTGGATCACGAGCAGGCCGCGGCGTCCGAAGAGTGTGGCCTCCAGACAGTCGTGCACCTCCATTTCGGTGTCGATGCGCTCCAGGGTGCCGTCCGTGCGGAACCACAGCAGGTCGCCGAGCCTGTCGCCCCGCACGACCGAAACTTCGGGTTTGCCGTCGCTGTCGAGGTCGCTGGTGCAGCCCCCTTCGCCGAACGGACCCTCGGCGATCACGCTGGATGTAAGAGCCTCGGTCTGCCAGAGACGCAGCTGGGAACCCCAGGTGAAGAACTGCTTCGGGCCCGCGGCTGCGGCTCCCGCGGTCTGGGCTACGCTGCAAATCGCGAGCGCACACAGGATAACAAGCAGCCTCACAAGCGCCCTCCGGCCGAATGGTATTCTGTTGCGAAATGCTCGAATTGCGCGAGTTGCTTCGCGATGGCGCCTCTGCGGTCCCGCTTGATGTGGCAGCTCTTCAGATTGGCTCCATTGAAGAAGCCGATCCTGACATTACGCCCTCCCTGATCCTGCTGGATTCTTATGCAAACGAGTTCTCCGAGCGTGTTACGCCTGCGACTCCGGGCGACGACTTTGTCGTAATGCTGAATGAATATCTGTTTGAAGAGCTCGGGTTCCAGGGCAATTCTTCGGACTATTACGACCCGGCCAACAGTTGTCTGCAGCAGGTTCTGCTGCGGCGGCTGGGTATTCCGATCTCGCTGTCGGTGGTCTACATGGAGATCGGGCGGCGGCTGGGACGCAGATTTCACGGAATCGGACTGCCGGGCCACTTCATTGTGGCGTGTGACGAGCCGGACTTGAGCGCCTACATCGATCCATATCACGGCGGCGCGTTGCTGACCGTGGAAGAGTGCTATGACCTGGCGCGAGAGGCGACCGACATGCCGCTGGCCGATGACCGGTCCATGCTCCAGCCCGTATCGCCGCGACATATCGCGATTCGGATGCTGAACAACCTGCGAGCGGTCTATCTGCGGCGGCACGATCCTTCGAAGGCGGTTCGCGTGCTGGACTTGCTGATTGAGTCGGCGCCGGGATCGGCCGAAGAATACAAGCAGCGCGGGGTGTGTCTGGCGCAACTGGACCGGTTCGCCGAGGCAAGCGACGATCTGCGCTCGTACCTTGGGCTGGCGCCGGATGCCACGGATCGGTGGCAGGTGACGGCCGAGCTCGAACGTCTGCGCCGGCTTATCGCTCTGCAGGACTGATTCTCCTTGCCTGCGACATAAACCAGGCTTGCGTAGCTTCACCGCGCAGCGGATCGAGTTCGAGGCGGGCGAGGTCGGCCGGAGTGTCGATGTCGTACCAGAAGGGCCCCAGCGAGACTGTCAGCCCGGCCGCCTGGCAGGCGCGGATGGTTCCGGAGAGCGCGTCGGATGAACTCCATTCCACGCCATCGAACATTGCGGGATGGGTGCGCCGGAAGCCGATGGCGCAGTAGCCACCGTCCTCGGCTGGCGTGATGGCGATATCGCAGTCGGACGAGGCGGCGGTCCGGAGGTGGGTGGCGGGGAGCGTCGGGCAGTCGGCGCCAACGATGACTACGCGACCGGCGCCCTCTTTGAGTCCGCACTCAGCGGCGTGAAGCATTTTTAATCCCAAGTCGCCTGGAATCTGGAGTTTACGTGCAACATTCAGGTCGTCCCAGGCATCCGTATCTATGTCCGTCCAGAGTTCAGGAACGGCATCGGGGATCCGTTCGCAGACAAGCAGGACGTCCCGGACGAAGGCCTGATGTAAGGCGGCGGCGGATTCCGGAGTGAGTGGCGGAATGAGGCGGGTTTTGACCCGTCCGGGGACCGGCGCTTTGGCGAATATCGCGATTCGTGTTGGGTCCACAGTGTAGACTAATAGAATATTTTCGCAGGAGAGGAGTACTTGATTCCAATGAAGAAAGCGGCATCCCTTGTATGTGCTGTTGCTCTGATGGCGGGGGCTGCACTTGCCCAGGACACGAAAGGCAACGTCGAAAAGGGTAAAGAGACCTTTGAGCAGTGCGCGGCGTGCCACAACGTGGATTCGCCTGAAAAGAAGATGGGCCCGTCCCTTCAGGGCCTCTACAAGAAGCCCAAACTGAAGAACGGCAAGGCGGCAAACGACGCCAACGTGAAGGCAGTGATCAACGCCGGCGGAAATGGAATGCCTGCGTACGCGGACCTTCTCAGCGACGAAGAGCGCACCGACCTTCTGGCCTACCTGAAAACCATCTAGTTTGGCCTGGAAGTTGACGATTTCACAGGGCCAACGCTACACTAGGTGTTGGCCTGCTGCTTTGCTTCGGTCGTTCTTTCCTCAAGCTGACCGTTCGCGTTTGCACCACGTGTTTTCAACTACACGTCCCCATCGTCTAGGGGCCTAGGACATCGCCCTTTCACGGCGGTAACGGGGGTTCGAATCCCCCTGGGGACGCCATTCCTTCCGGCATTCCATCCAGCTCGATTAGTTTTTGGTTTGTTCTGAGAGCGCTTCCACGAGTCGTGGCGGCGCAATCTGCCTGTAGCTGGCCGTCATCAGCACATTCACTTCATCCCAGTCGATGGGAGCGGCGGCGCATTTCAGCGACACCCAGCCGTAGCGTCCGACATAAGGCGTGCGAAAAAAACGAGGATCGCCGAGGAAGCGGGCTTGATCGGTCTTTCCTACTTTTACGGCGATACTGAACTCGCCACGGTAGGTCTCCAGAACACAAAAAGTTTTCCCCGTCACCTGAAATGTGGGGTTCCCAAATGTGCGCGTCTCTGTAGCCTCTGGCAGTGCCATGCAGAGTCCACGTACACGTTCCAGTATGGAGGTGTGGGCAGGCTGCATGTCTCACGGTAACATGCATCTAGCTTGCAATTCGCACTTCGTACCTGGTTCCCCGCGCTGTCGATGATGCTGGTCTCGCTGATCAGCTACATCGATCGCAACACTCTGGCTCTGCTGGCACCCACCATCCTGGGGGAGACACATCTCAGCAATCAGCAATACGGGTTTATTGTGTCTGGATTTTCGGTCGCCTACATGATCGGCAACCCGGTATGGGGCGTGGTCCTCGACCGCTTTGGATTGCGTATTGGAATGGCCGTGGCCGTCGGTATCTGGAGTCTCGCATCGGCTTCACACGCCTTCGCCGGCGGGTTCTTCGGTTTTCTTGCGGCGCGCGTGGTGCTGGGGTTCGGCGAAGGCGCAACTTTCCCAGGCGGATTACGCACGGCATCGGAGACACTGCCTCCACACCTGAGGTCGAGAGGGATTGCACTCGCTTACAGTGGTGGGTCCCTGGGAGCGATTCTTACTCCGATCCTGATTACGCCGATCGGACTGGCGTTCGGGTGGCGCGGAGCATTTCTGTTTACCGGACTTGTCGGCGCGGCCTGGCTGGCTCTGTGGCTCGGGACCAGCCGGGGGATACCTGCACGTCGACGAGTCGCGTTGGAGAGCAGGAGCAGCGCCGTACGGCTCGGCGACCCAGGGTTGTGGGCGTACATCTGTCTTTACGCGCTGGGCGCGGCGCCGCTTGGGTTCGTTATGTATGCCGCGGCGCTGTACCTCGGACAGGTTCGCCAGCTCGGCCAGGCCGAGCTGGGCAAGGTGCTGTGGATTCCGCCGCTGGGGTGGGAAGTCGGCTACTTCTTCTGGGGCTGGATCTCCGACCGTTTTCAGCCCGTGGCTTCGCAGGGGCGACGCTGGGTATTCGGCGCGCTGGGCCTGCTAAGCCTCGCGCTGGCAGGAGCTCCCTACCTTGAGTCCGTGCCGGCAGTGATGGTGGCGATGTTTTTTGCCATGTTCCTCGCTTCGGCTTTCGTGATTCTGTCGATCGCCTACGCCACCTCCATATTCGGCACCGGATCTTCGGGATTGATTGCGGGAACGGGAGCCGGATCGTGGTCGGCGGGAATCGCAGTGATCATGCCGCTGATTGGCCGGCTGTTCGATGCAAAGCAGTACAACGAGGCATTCCTGGCCGCGTCGGTAATTCCGCTCGCTGGGGCGCTTGGCTTTCTTCTGTTCGACGGACTACAGCGGCAGCAAAAGAAAAAGCGGGCCTGACCGCCTGAGGCAGCCCGACCCGCTTTCACCACCAGCGTTCTCTCCGACTACAGGACGGTCCGGCGCGATTCGTACCTTCCGAGTTGCTCCAGGATGAGATCGCCGAGCACGGTACCGTTAGCCTGGATGCGCGCCTTGAAGTTCTCGAACTCCGGCGTTGTCGGATCCCGCTGAATCATCAGCGCGTACAGCAGGAATGCGAAGAGGCGAGGTCCCGTTCCCTGGCGGAATTCCGCTGAGTTCAGGAACCCGCTGGCGATGATGGTTCGCGCGAAGTTCTCCGTGCGACTGTCCTGCGTCACCATACGATTGATTTCATTCGTCTGCAAGGTGATTTCGGAAGGCGACGGGGGACGGAGCAGAACCTGATTGTAGAGCATGGTCACAAACTGATCCCGGGTTTGGTTCGGGTATTTCAGGAGGTACTCGGCGGTACCGAGGAACGCCGAAACCATGCTGGTCGGATTGGTGAGGCCGGTTGCGAGCGCGTTGCGCTGGAAGAGCCAGCCGGGGTACTCGGCGTCTCGATTGAGAAGTCCGACGTAGAGACCGGCGGAGAACTTGCCCGCGTTGTTGAACTCTTCCGAGTTGAGGAAGAAGAGAGCGCGGTCTCGTCTCTGCGCGTCAGTCGGGCTGGCCCCGAGAATACTGACGTGACCGGCGATTTCCGGATCGGACGGATAGCGCCCGAAGAACGAGAAGTAGAGGAAAGCGACGTAGCGCTGGACTTCCGTCAGAGCGGCTGAGCTGCCCTGATAGATCACCACCACATTGCCATTGATGTTTAGGCGAGCCGTTCTGGGAGCGACGGTCAGGTTCGGGTAGACCGTCAGATAGATCTTGCCGAACGTCACGTCATTGAACATCGACACCCACTCCACATCGCGGTTGCCAACCCACTGGCAACCACCCACGGACGGGGTGACGCTGATTACTTTGGCTTCGCCTTTTGGCAGGATGCCGAGCGTGGCAGGGACATCGAGAGTCACCGAGCAACCGATGCTTCCGGTTGTGGCGAATCCATTGAGTGTCACTGTCCGGGCTCCGGCCGCGTCGTCGCTGTTCACGATGAGGTTCGCGCCACGGGCGCCAGCGGTGGCCGAGGGACGGAAGCGAACGTTGATGGTGAAGCTTTCACCAGGGCCCAGACTCACTGGAAGTTGCTTGCCAGTCCAGGAAAAGCGCGTGGCTACCGGTGTGTTCTGTACGTCGGCGATGAACTGCGTGGGATCCGTGGTGGTGATGCTGCTGATCGTCATGGCCTGGCTGCCGAGATTGGTCATCGTCAGCTGGCGTGTGGCCGAGGCGCCCTGAGTCAAGGTGCCGAAGCCCAACGTTGTATTGCTGAAGGCCAGCGATTTGGTTCCACCGCGTTTGATGAAGATCAGCGTCTGGGTATCGGTCTTGCCCGATCCGTCCGTGATTGTGACCGGGATCTCATAGCGTCCAGCTGCAAGCGCGGCCACCGACTGGGTTCCGGTGTAGTAGGAGTTGAAAGTGGGCGTCAGCGCCAGTGCCCCGGAACCACCGACCGCGGCGAGGTTCGCCGCAATGGTGGCGAGCGGAGTGCGTGCGCCGAAGGCCTGTACGCGCAGGTTCAATGTGCCTGACGTCTCCCAGCCCTGAACCACAGAGAGGATCGGCCCGAAGACAGCGTTGCGATTGACGGTGCGGCGTCCCTGTGGCCAGCTGCGGTTGTAGCTGGAGGTCATCGCTCCAAGCTTCACGACTCGCAGCGATCCTGCGATGTCATTGGCGGCCGGAACAGACCACACCAGTTCACCATTGCCGTCGTTGTCGATATCGGCATAGGCGGCGGTGGAGGTGTAGGAGAGCCCGCCGTTGTCGTCTTCCAGCGATTCGAACGGTCCCATGCCCGGCAGGACGTGGCCGAACCGGTCAAACACGATGGGTCCCTTGCGAACGCCGGTGATGATGTCGAGGAATCCATCGCCGTCGACGTCGACGAGGATGGGGGACGACTCGGCAAATGCGTTGGCGACGAACGGCACCGGGCGAACCGGGAAGCCCGGCTTGACGTTGCCATTCACGTCGAAGACGTACAGTTTCTGCCCGGCGGTGTCAGTCTGCGGGTTGGGTGCAGGCGAACCGCTGGCAAGCAGGTTGACTCCGAGGGCATCGAACATGGGCGAGGTGATGATCACCAGCTCCGGAATGTTGTCATTATCCAGATC
>Ga0163150_10003254_pt1 | contig 23143 bp, 18 predicted proteins | sample OliLakLV19P2IB_FD_148628 | JGI IMG/M metagenome (GOLD analysis project Ga0163150, IMG submission 148628) | Freshwater microbial mat bacterial communities from Lake Vanda, McMurdo Dry Valleys, Antarctica - Oligotrophic Lake LV.19.P2.IB | ecosystem: Environmental > Aquatic > Freshwater > Lake >...
GGGCGTCGGCTTCTTCGACCATGTCGGTCAGTTGCGGATCGCCAGCCACACCCATGTAGGTTCCACACAATAGCGAATGGTGTCCGGCCAGAAGTCCCCGTCCCATGAAACTGGTAACAACGGGGATCGACAGCAATTTGGCGAGCTTTGCCACACGTGACTCGATTCCGAGCCGGCGGATCTCAACACCGACCATCAGCACCGGCGAACGGGCCTCGGTCAGCTGCTCCAGCAATTCGTCGATGCAGGCATCCATCGCCTTGGGATCAAATGGTTTTTCGATGTCCAGTGCCACCGGTTCGCCGCAACCAGTCGTAACGCTGTCCCGGGGGATCTCGACGTAAACCGGTCGAGACTGGCGAATTCCTTCCGACAGAACCCGCGACAGTTCTTCGGGGGCAGAACGTGGATCGCCCAGCCGCGTCCAGGCACAAGTGATCTCTTTGTAAATCTGGAACTGGGAATCGAGCTGTTTGGCCTGATGATGCAGCAACAGTTCACCGGGCCGGTCGCCAGTTCCCGGTCCTCCCGAGACAACGACTACGGGCACCCGTTCCGCATAGGCGGCCGCGACAGGGTTGACCATATTGAGTGCGCCGGCTCCGTAGGTTACGACTGCCGCAGAAGGGCGGCAGGCCACGCGGGCGGCTCCGTCGGCGGCAAACCCGACCGACGGTTCATGGGAAAGTGTGTACAGCGGCAGGATCGCACTTTCCTCGATCACCTTGAACAGCGGCAGCACGAAATCACCGGGGATACCGAAGATCTCCTGAACGCCGGCCAGTTTCAATGACCGAAGCAACAGCTGCCCGATGTTCACCGTCTGGGTCATCCCTTGCCGGTTTTGGCCAGGACCTGCTCCATCCCTTTGGCATCAAAGGCAACCATGGTCTCGGTTTGTACGTTTCCTTTAGCGGCCAGGTCCAGCATACAGGCCGCCGCAGACTCCACGTCTTCGGCTTCGAACAGGATGATGCCGTCGTACCGGCCCTGAGTCCAAAGCAGCGAGTGGACCTTGACTCCGGCCGCTGCTGCCTGGGCCTGGAATTTTTTGGCCCGCGCGGTGGACTGTTCGATTTTGGAAATGCCCTGGGCCGTAAACCTGATCAATGTCAAGAATTGCATTTTGAAACTCCAGATGATTGAAAATTGCCGACGCCTCATTAAATCAATAATAGATGCGGAACAGTTGAGACAACTGTTCTACTCTGTTGCTAGCGCAAATCTGCCTCCAGCTGAATCGCGCGTGGGAACAGGATGTTGTTCTCCTTGTGGATATGCAGGTGCAAATCCTGTTCCAGGTTGAGCAGTGCTTCCAGCATCACCCGCCAGGTGGGGCAGGCGTCGGCTGGCGGCGTGTAGTTGTCGGTCAACTCGCGCAGCCTGCGCAAGGCATTGCCCGCGTCGTCGTGCTCGTGCTCCATCATCCCGATCGGGTTGGCCACACTGCCAAACGGGAAATCTCCGGATCGATGTTCGCTTTCCAGAAGCTCGACGGCCGGAAACAGGATGTTCTCCTCTTTCGCCATGTGGGACTCCAGCTCGCTGCGCATCAATTCGAATGTTTCCGCAACTTTGGCCAGCTCCGGATGGTTTTCGCCGTGCGCGTTTTTGACCTTGGCGACCAGCCCTGAAATTCTGGGCAGTTCAGTATTCAAAAACCGGTGGTGGGTATCGACAATGTGTGAAGACAGGTCCGACAACGGTGCGTCGGCCCAGTCGGTTGTGTCAACAGAATCCCCGCTGTCCAGAATCTGCTGAATTTCAGTGGTTACCTGGGCAAGATCCAGATTGTTCCTGCGGCAGGCGTCGGCCAGGGGTTGTGCGCCCCGGCAGCAGTAATCGAGCTGGTACTTTTCAAAAACGCGGGCAACTTGCGGATGTTGAGCCACAATTTTGCCAACCTGGGTGGTTTCGAGTTCGACGGTTTTCATGACGGTCCTTTCGTGAAGTGGTAATTAATCTGTGCAGTGTTGGTTTCGTTGTCTGGCGCGGGTTGATGCGCGGTGTGCGGTTAATTGCCTGGCCCAAAAGGGGTCAGACCCTCAAAAAAGGCAGAGAGGGTCAGACCCCTTTTGGGCTGCGCGGTAAAACAGGTCAGGGTTGTTGCTGGGCAGAATCTGCGTTGATCGATACCAGGCCGGGGGCTCCGCACTCGTAGGGGTTTTCGGGGTCGGCACCAATTCCGACGGTGTTGACCGGAACCGGATCGACGATCCAGTCGTGCCATACAATCAGTGCCGGCCAGACATGTGCCAGCAGGTCGGCAGATTTGACAAACAGCGGATACGTCGTGGTCAATTTCAGTTGTTCACAGAACAAATCGAGCCAGTCATTCAGGTGGTGACGGGCAAAATCGGCCAGTGCGGTTTCGGTAATCTTGCGATGTTTTACGGTTTTGGCCCGCGCTGCCATGACCATCAACATGGCGCAAAACTCCAGTTCGACCAGCAGATGATCGGGGCGTTCGCCCGAGTCTTCGATCGTCGTCCACCCAAAGGCCCGATAGAAACCGCAGACATCGCCGATGATTGCTCCCTTGTCACGCCGGATAAAGGCTGCTTCGTTGACCGGGCAATGAATCGATCCATCGAACAGCAGGCGGTAACACCCGGACCATTCGTCGGGAACCGCTTGCCGGGCTTCTTTGACGGCGTCGTGGAGAATGTCGCAAAGTTGCTTTTTGCCAGGCAGTCCGGTTGCCGACACCAACATTTTCAGATTGGGTCGCTTCAGGTTGCCAAGTGAGTGCCGAATTTTTTCCGGTGGTCGCAGCAGGTCAGCAATTAACAGGATCAAATCGGCCTGGGCCAATAACTGGATGGGTCGGTTCATTTTTCAATCCTCATTGGAATCCAGTTCGTGATGTGCTTGCGTCCTCCGCGATTCTGTGCGGCGCCATCCCAAACAGCAAGCGCCAGCATCTGTTGTTCAGGATTGTCCATAAATCGTTTGATCAGCGGATCGACGGTATCGTTTGGACGTTCGAAGACGACGTACCAGCGCCCGTCCTGCCAGATGCCACGAGCCGTGACGGGCGAATCGGGCACGTCGGTGGAACTGCCAAACCCCTCGGCCTGAAGCTCCTGGGCGGGTTGAGCCCGATGCGGGTTGGACATGCTGTTGCCTGCCGCCATCCCGGACATGAACTGGTGAGAAGCCGGATCTTCGAAGGCAGTCGCCACGGGTTGGGGTCCGGTTCCTTTGGCAAACCAGTAAAAGTCGTACCAGGAATTGGGATAAACCGAAGTCACGTCCTGAAATCCTTCGTCGATATCTTTTTGCCAGAGCGCCTTCCAGTACATCATGGCCACCGGCATGTCGGGGCCTCCCATCGTGAAGGGAGCGCCGTCCTTGAGCGGAAACTGGATTGCCACGGCGTCGGAAAACTCGGCGACGTTGCTCCTGTACGATGGTTCAGCCTGTTCCCAGGAAAGCCGCCAGACAAAACGTTCACTGTTGTGGACGGCTTGCAGGTTGATATGGGTAACCGTCAGGGAGTCCAGTGTTGGCTCGGATGTTTTTTGCATTTCCACCGGGATCTCGAACGTGGCGATTGATTCCCATGCCGGGTCGAGCGGGTTTTCGATCGCGGGCAATGCATCCAGACGCACTACGGCAACAGTCGGCGGGGGTGGAGGAAGTTCGCCAGCGCCGACTGCTCCCGGAGCGGTGGCCGACTGGCCAGGCAACGCGGCCGACGCGCCTGACGGGTCGGGAACCACGACGACCACTGGTCGGCGTGTCGCTACAAAGATCACGATGATCATCGTCATCGCCACGACAAACAGGCTGCCGACGAACAGGACGATCATTCTGGAATTGTTTTGTTCACTCATGACTCACCCCCTTTCTCTTCCTTATGCCGTATTTTGCCGATAGGCGCCCGTTTTTTCGTCCAGATGTTTTCGATAGTAAGTTGGTTCGGTAAACGGCACGCGAACCACTTCCTTGTCGTCAACATCCCAGCCAACTGCTTCGTCACCCTGGACTTCGAAACGGATCAGGATCCGGTCGCTCGCGCCGAACAGCATCATCGCACCCAGCAATTGCCGGTCGTCCTTGAGCGCCTTGTACAGTTTTTTGGCGTCCTCAACATTGGGGCCAAAAATCTGTTCCAGGAATTCGTTGGGAACGTGGACCGGAGGAATGTAAAACACGTTCGGACCAGTCCCGAACTGCGGGTAGCTGGGCAAGGCCAGCTTGCGGATTTTGACGATGTAATCGAGCGGGTTGTCCGCGCGTGGCTCGCCGTCGGTCGTCAGAAATCCATGCAGCCGGATTTTCCCGATGCAAGACTCAACGCAGAGGGCGACGTTTCCCTGTTCCACGCGCGGGTAGCAACCGATGCATTTTTCACTGGCCCGGTTGATGATGTTGTAAAAGACCTTTTTGTACGGGCAGGCCTTGATGCATTCCTGGTAACCCCGGCAGCGTTTTTGATCGACCAGAACAATGCCGTCTTCCGGACGTTTGTAGATCGCCTTGCGGGGACAGGCAGCGAGGCAGGCCGGATGGTCGCAGTGGTTGCAAATGCGGGCGAGGTAAAACATCCAGACGGGATGCAGTCCCTCGAAATGATGTCCCTGGTCAACCATTCCGGTGATGTCGTCTTCGCCAAGGTTGGGCGACGAGTAGTCACGCTCCGTGGGCAAATGACCCAGCGGCGGTTTGTCGGGACCGTCTTTTTCAAATATCGTGGGGCTGTTGAGTTGATAAAGCTGATTGTCACCTTCCCCGTTTTTTTCCCACTCGCAACCACCACATTTGTCCATCAGCTTTGAATCCCAGGCCTGGGGATAACTGCCGTATGGTTTGGTTTCGACATTGTTCCAGAATATCGTTTCCTGTCCCTTACCGCTGGTCCAGGATGTTTTGCAGGCGACCGTGCAAGTCTGGCATTCGATGCACTTGTTGGTGTCGAAGACATAGGCGACCTGCCGTTTGGGGGGCGGGGCGTCGTAAGGGTAGTCCTGCTCGCGACCGATTTGCCAGTTGAATCGTTTGACCATGATCAGATTCCAGTTTTCAGTTTTCGGTTTTCGGTTGGCTATGCGTTTCGTACACAGTATTGTCCAGCGATGAATCTTTTCATCATTTCGTTTTCGTAGGTTGGTCGCAGGCCGAGGGCGGCGGGTCGCCACAGTCCACGGCCATTCATTCCGCCGGCTTCTGCCCGCGTTATTTTCACCATCGCTTCACGCGGTGCTCCGGTTGCGCAATGGACTTCTGGTTCAAAACCTTTCACCATATCCTGGGTGAACTGGGATTTTGCGTTTAGCGTGTCCGTCATATGGGTCGGTTTGATGAACCCTCGTGTACAACTTTGATGGCTACCCGAACGAAACATGGAGGTGTAATTGGTTGTGGTACTTCGGGCCAATCCGGTCGGGTTCTGGCTGATTCCGTTGACCGTACCCATCGTCGATCCATGGGCGTTGTGCCACATGCGGGTTACGCCGCGCGGTGTGCCCGGGTAGTAACGGGCGCGAGCCATTAGTCTCGCGACCTTGTACCATTTCGGATTGTCTTGCCAGCCATGAAACGGCCGGTCGTGCGGATCCGCATCGATCCAGACATAGTCGCCGTCTTCGATACCAAGGGCCTTGGCATCCAGCGGGTGCATGTCGACATACATTTCCGAAACGGTCGGCATCCGTCGATCTTCGCGGGTCATGTCTCCAAACGGTCCAAACCAGACGGCGATGATGTCAACATCGGTCGGTGTCGTGTGGGCACCGTGGCGATACTTGGGCGTGTGAAAGATCAGGTTGTAGCCGTATTCACTGAGCGGATGCCTCGACTTCAACAACTCTTCGACCGTCAGAATCACATTGCGAGCCTGACGAGATTCGCCCGAGAGATCACTTCGCAAGGCGCCGTAATCCTCTGGCGTTTTGGGTCGCAACAACGGATGCGGTGCCGCGACGATCACGTTGGGTTCATAAAACGTTGAATCGATCGGCTCGCGGTGAACGATGATGTTTTCGCCCGCATCGAGAAACTCGGGTTCGTCGCGATAGAATTCCAATCGTCCGGTACGAGTGTAGTAGGGGCGATCTTCATTGGACTGCTCCCAACAACCGATCTTGGGATAAGTCCGCGTTTGAATGATTGCCGGAATTCCTTTTTCGGCGTTGGCTTCCAGGTCCTCGATCTTGTAACCACGCAGGTTATTGGAGTGGTCGAGAATGCGTTGCAGGTAAGGCCGACTGGTTCCCTCGTTGACAAATTTCCAATAGTCCGTCATTCGTTTGTCTCCGATCATGTCGCCGATCGCGCCACACAAACCAGCCGAAATTTCAATGTCGGATTTTGTGTCGTGAATTCGCGGCAGCGGCGTCACCGGGAAGGTGTACAGGAACGGATTGGAAACGCTGATCGTGACGTCCGGGTGTTTGAATTCAGCCCAACTGTCGGCGGGAAACACAACATCGGCGTATTCACAACTCGCCGTCCACCACCATTCGCTGATGGCCAGAAATTCGACGCGGCGAAGCGTGTTGACGACCGTTTCGTAGTGCCCTTTCGCATTCCCGATCAGCGAATTCGAATTGGCCACAAAGATCGACTTGGTCGGCGTCGGCATGTGTGTTTTGCCGGTCAGGACCGCGTCGCCATAGCGAAGAATCTTGTCGCCGTGATTGAAGAAGTGAACCGTCTCGGTGCGGAAATATTTTTTTGTTCGCGCCGGTTTGGCAGGATCAAGTTCGATGTCAAACGGGTCTTCGCCGGTGTACTGCAACATGCCGCTGTAGAATGCGACACGGTAATTGCCTGAAAATGAACCGACGTTGCCGCCGATGTGACCCACGTTTTTCGTTAGCGAGGCCAACAGGAAAACAGCTCGATCCTTGAGGTCGTTGTTGAAATATTGATTCGGTCCCATCCCCATGCAGAACAGCGTTTTCATTGGGTTGGCCGCGATTTGTCGCGCCAGAGACTGTATGGCCGACACCGGTGCCCAGGTTATCTTTTCGACTTGCTCTTCCGAATAGGAAGCCTGCAGCATCTGTTTGGTGGTGTGGAAAACGGTTTGGCAAATCACTCTTGAACCATCGATCAGCCCGATTTCAACTTCCGTGTCGAGAACAGGCCGAATCGACGTTTGCTCAAAGTACCTTCCGATCTGGTCGCGATTGACAATCGCTGGCTGGTTGGTCGCGGAATCGAAAACAACGAAATCACCCCATTCGATTCGGCGATCTTCCGGGACCATCGCGTGAGGTTGCTGATAAGGCGAAACAGGTTTGTCACCTTTTTTGGTCAGCACGATGCCGTTGCGCAGCTCGGCAGGAACGTAGTCCGGAACGATTTCATCGGCACGAAGCATTTTGCCGTTGTCCATGCGGACGAGAAACGGCAAATCGGTATTGGCGATAACGTATGTTTCGTCGAACAGTTTTTCCGAAATGATGACTTGAGCCAAACCGGCGGCCAGCGCGGGAGTCGTGCCGGGGCGAACGATCACGGCTTCGTCGGCCTTGTTCATCGTCGCCGAATATTCGGCAGCGATGACAACGATTTTGGTCCCTTTCATGCGGGCTTCGGTCAACCAATGCGAGTCGGGCATTTTTGTGCATATGAAATTCATGCCCCAGACAATGACCAGGTTCGCATGTTCGACATTGCACAAATCGAAATCGACCGATTGATTGCCAGTAACCATTGGATGCCCCGGCGGCAAATCGGTATGCCATGAAAAATTGTCCCAACCACGGCCACCCAATGCGTCCGCCGGATCGACGCGTCGAACTGCAGTATCGACCAGCGCCATCGAGTTGGCGGCTCGATAAAGTGAATGAATTCGTGCCGCTCCGAGCGCGGGCATGCCACCGCGAAACTTCATGGTTTGCGTGCCGGCACCTTGAGTTGCTTCGACCGTCAGTGGATCGTAGCCCTGTGCCAAAAGCCGTTGTTTTCCGGCTTCTCCGCTGTATGTGTCGGCAATGTTGACCATTGCGGCGGCGGAATATTTGAAAGCGTCATCCCAACTAACGGCGATCCAATCGTCTTCGCCGCGACGGAGATATTTGTCGGGATCGACGGCGCCTGTACTCGGGTCGCGGGGAAATCCGTCGTCAACCCACTGCTTGAATCCCTTGCGAACCAGTGGACGTTTGCAGCGGCGGTCGCCATAGAAACGGCGCACGAGGGCAAGTCCTTTTTGACAGCATCGTGGTTCCCAACGCTGGCTGGCGCGATTGCCTTCCTGGTCGGTCGCTTTGGAGAATCCGTAACTCGGACTGATTCGTGTCACGACACCATTTTTGACATGCGCGCGCAACAGGCAGTTGTGCGTGTCGTTGGGTGCGCAGAGAAACGTAAAGAACGAATCGGACTTGTACAGGTCGCGGTAGACCTGTTCCCAACCACGGTCCGGATAGCTGCCAAGCGGGTTGTCGACAATCAACGGCTTGATATCCGGTGCCAGCGCGGAAACAGCCTGGGTGAAAACGGTTGCGCTCGCACCTGCTACTGCGAGTTGGAAAAGGAATCGTCTTCGGTCCGTTGGATCCGGGTGAAGGTGGTCCGCCTGGCCACCGGAACCGGTAACTCGCTGACGACGGGTTTGTCCCTGAACGCCCGATTCCTTTTTTCGGATTCCCATTTCCGACCTCGCCTTTCAGCAATACCGAATTCAAGAGCCATAATTCCGGTTTTATGACCAAAAGGGTTGCCAGTCAAGCCTTGTGTGGTCTACAATTGTCCAAATCGGTCTGTTTTCGTACGGAAATCAGCCATCCCGACGGGCCTGCGTAAAAATGTTACACCAGAAAACCAGTCAGAACGCGATTTCCGCGATGAGTCGTTTGGCCGAGTTGTACGAAACAGACCAACCGTCGTCGTCGTCGGACATTGGACGGGCGAGGAACCTGGCGCAGCCACTGGTTGCCAAAATTCTGACGACGCTCGCACGTGCCGGATTGATTACCGGATCACCGGGTCCCGGTGGAGGCTATCGCTTTTCAAGGAATCCCCGCGAGGTCTCGCTGTTTGATGTCGTCAGTCTGTTTGAGCGCGAGCCGGGCGCGGCTTGTCCGTTTGGTCCAGGATGGTGTGGAGACGGCGCCCCGTGCCCTTTGCATCATTCACTGACCGCGATGAATCAGATCGAAGCCGACTATTTGAAAAACACGAATTTTGGAGTGTTTTGCACGCATCCTGAGGCACTTCGTCGCATGGCGCCGAAAAAGAAGTGATCGTTTTCCGGTGCGTGTGTTGAGTCCGGACGGGTCCGTATTGCGAATCGCCGTTTATGGTGATTGATCGTTCGCAATCTCTCGTGCCGCCTGTTGGATTGGAGTCGGCTCATATTTTCGGCCAGAATCTTTCAAGGCGTAAAACAAGCTGCCGGCCAGGAGCAGCACGAGGCCCAGTATGCCCACCCAAAGTATTGCCTGTCCGGTCTTTTTTTCGCTGTTCATGGCCTTGCCTTGCCTCTTTGGAAAATATGGCCGCGGTGAATTCATCGGGTTTTCCCCGGCAAGTCCTTTATATCCGCCCGGACTTGCACAATCAAGAAATCAAGAGTAATATCTCCGTAATTGGCTGTTCTCCTGCTTTTCTGTGGGTTTTTCGGCTGGAACTGGCCGACAAATCCTGCGGAAGGCAAATTTGGGACGATGTTTTTGAATCAGGTCAAAAATGGAATCCACAGGGCAAATTCCTGGAACCGCAACACATTCGGCGTCGGCAGTCGATGATCGGAGAGCAGCGACCGTCTATGGCGGGTTGTTCGTTCTGTTCGCCGTGGAACTGTTTCTGCTGGGATCGGTTCTTTGGTCCTGGATTATCAATCGCCATTCCTTCCCCGATCAATTCGGGAGCGGCACCGACTGGATATGGGGACTGATTGGAGTCGTAGCGGCGGGCTGGGGTGCGTTCTATCTGGCCAAGTCGCGGGATGCGGCGGGGCGAAGGGAGTTGGACTACGCGCGAAGTTTGCTGGCCATCGCAGTGACCAGCGGTGCGATCCTGTTGGGAGTCCTGTCGCTGAACATTGCCCGGGTGTTTGTCGCCGGCCCAATCGTGATGGACGTTCGAAGTCAATTCGCGACACCAGCATCTGGCGGTTCGTCATTGCCAACAGCAGCCCCGTCCGGTGAAGCGGCCAATGGAAAAAAATGGTTCCTGATGACGTGCGTTACCTGCCATGGTCCCACAGGAGACGGTGTGCTGAACGCAGCGCCTTCCCTTCGAGCCAGCGATTTTCTCAAGACGTCTGACGCCACTGCGATCTCGTCGCTAATTCGTCTTGGACGCGCGGCAACCGATCCGGCCAACAAGACTGGCAAGGTTATGCCGGCGCGCGGCGGAAATCCGTTTCTGGATGAAACCAAAATCGCCGACCTGGCTGCTTTTCTCAAACAGCTGGAAACCCAGTTCGCCGGTACAGCAGAAGCGGGTGCAAGTGGAGTGTCTGTCGATTTCACCGATCTTCAGTCACAACTGGCGGGGCAGGCGGCTCCGGTCATTCGCAAATGGACGATGGACGATTTTGCATCGTTTGACGTCCCGTCCGGTGAAGAACCGGTCACGCTTGGCATGCAGGCTTTTGTCAAAGCCTCCTGCAACAAATGCCACATGGCGTCGGTGGGCAGCCAGTCGTTGGGGCCGACACTCGATCAGGTCGTGACGAAATACAAACGGGAAGACCTGTTGCGTCACGTGATCGATCCTTCGTCCGAGATCAATGAAAAATACCTGTCCGATTCCTTTTTGCTTCTGGATGGGCGCACCATCACGGGGCTGGTGGTTTCCGAAACCGGTGAAGGGATTGAGTTGCTGACGGACTTGCTCAAGTCGGACGAGAAGACAACGGTTGCCACGGACGAGATTGACGATCGTGTGAAATCGAAACTGTCGCCGATGCCGGCCGGTTTGGCCGACGTATTGACGCGACAGGAGATCGAAGGGCTGATCGCCTACGTCGATGCAGCGGGCAAACAGCTGGGGGTGGCGGCCGTCGACGTTCTCAATCACTGGGTTGTGCCGGACTCGGTGCTGGAAACCGGGCCATCTGTCTGGGCGACGACCACTCCAGTTTCTGCGGACACCTGGGGCAAGACGGTCCGCGCTGCGGATTCGGCGGGTTACCAGTTTTCATTTTCCTGGCTGTTTGTTGCGGCGACATCCGTGTTGGCATTGCACTTTTTGTGGGTGACCGGAACGGGGACCGCCGTTGTGTTGCATCGCGAACTCCAGCTGTCGTTGCACGCACAGCGTTTGCTTTCGCAGCAGACGGTTCTGTTCTGGGGGATCGGGCTGGTTTGGCTGGTGATCTGGTTTTTAATTTTTTTCCTGTGGGGCTAATTGTCTATCCAAAAGGGGTCAGACCCTTAAAAAAACCAGAGAGGGTCAGACCCCTTTTGGACCAGGCACTAAATGGAACTCCTGTATGTCGATCGAGATCAACAATCCGGTTGAGTTTGAACGATTCCGGTTTCCGCCGTGGGCGAATTATTTGGTCCCCGGCCTGGTGATCGCTGCGATCGGAGTGTTGACTTATCTGCCGCTGGTTATGGCACTGTTTCTCGCACCGGAAACAACGGATGTCGGCTATCGACCGGTACAACCTGTCGCCTTTTCCCATGCCCTGCATGCCGGTCAGCTGGAAATGGACTGCCGCTATTGCCATTCAACCGTCGAGTCGACAGCGTTTGCAGCAGTGCCGTCCACGAAGGTCTGCATGAACTGTCACGCCAGTATTGGGGCCGAACGTCCGACGCTTCAGGCGGTGCGTGACAGTTACTCCAGCGGCACGCCGATCTCCTGGCTGAAAATTCACGACCAGCCCGATTTTGTTTTTTTCAACCATTCGGCGCACATCAATCATGGCGTCGGCTGTGCGACTTGCCATGGGCGGATCGACGAAATGGAAGTCGTCCACCAGGCAAAATCACTTTCCATGGCCTGGTGCCTGGAATGCCATCGCGATCCGGTGAAATATCTGCGGCCGCGTTCCGAGATCACCAACATGAAATGGGATCCGGAGCAAATTGGCAAAACGCAGAGGGAACTGGGAAGCCAGCTGGCGAAGGAGTACGAAGTTCACAGCTCAAAAATCCTGACGAATTGCACGGCATGTCACCGGTAAACAACAACCCGACTGATTCCCAACGCCATGATGCGCGGTACTGGCGCAGCATCGACGCGCTGGTCTCGACTCCGGAGTTCATTGAGCGGATGCGACAGGAATTTCCGGATGCAAATCCCCGGGAACTGACTCAGTTGGGGCGCCGGCAATTCACAAAACTGATGGCTGCGTCGCTGGCATTGGCGGGGGTGACACTGAGCGGTTGCCGGCGCTGGCCAGAACAGCAGATACGGCCGCAGTCCAGTACGACCGAAGGATTTCTGCCTGGAGTTGCGGAACATTTTGCCACGCAGTTTGAGTTGGGAGGGGTCGCAACCGGAATCCTGGCAAAGAGCGTGGACGGCCGGCCGGTCAAAATCGAAGGAAACGGGCTTCACCCGTTTTCCCAGGGCGCGGCAAGCGTTTTTGCCCAGGCAAGCATTCTGGAACTGTACGACCCGGATCGAACACGCGGATACACGTGGCGAAGCGACGCAACGGCTGGAAATGGCGACCCGACGGACAGTTCTGCTTCGGGTGAAACGGGCCGGGTCGTGTCGCGGGAATCTTTTGAGTCGGTGATGTCTTCGAATTTCGCTGCATTGGCCAAAACCAAAGGGCGAGGCCTGCATGTGTTGGCCCAGTCGAACAGCAGTCCCACATTTGCCCAACTCCGGCAGAAATTCCAGACAGCGTTTCCCGAGTCGCGGTGGCATGTCTATCAGTCGCTGGACCGGGACGCGGAATTCGCCGGATCGAGGGTTGCGTTTGGAAAAGTCGTTCGATCCCAATACCAACTGCAAAATGCGCGGACCATCGTTTGTCTGGATGCGGACTTGCTGGGAATGCATCCGGGGAACTTGCGTTGGAGTCGCGACTGGGCAGCCGGGCGTGACCCAAATTCCGGAGTCTACAGCCGGCTGTGGATCTTTGAGGCAGGATATTCGGTAACGGGTGCAGCAGCCGACGTTCGCCAAACGCTGTTGCCGACAGCGATGCCCGGCCTGGTCAGGGCGATCGCGGGGGGACTGGGCCTGCATTCAGAAACTTCGAGCCTGGAATCATCTCTGCAACCGATTGTCGACCAGGTTGTGGCTGAACTGAAGAGTTCGGGCTCGCACAGTTTGCTGGTTGCGGGGCCATCGCAGACCCCGGAGGTTCATGCCTGGGTTCATGCCATCCACCAGCACCTGGGATCTGCCGGAACGACCGTTTCGTATTGCGATGAACCGCAGGTTGAGAAAAAGAGTTGTGTCGATGCCTTTGCAGAATTGAGTGGCGCGTTGCGGGGAGGGGCGGTCGATACGCTGTTGATTCTGGATGGCAATCCTGTTTACGACTGTCCTGCGGATTTGAGGTTGGAGTTGACCGGGTCGCCCAACCGCCGTGTGACGTCGATTCATTTGGGGCTGTATGAAAACGAAACGGCGCAACAGTGTACGTGGCATGCTCCGATTGCCCATTTTTTGGAATCCTGGGGAGATGGACGGGCATGGGACGGAACGTATGGGGTACAGCAACCCCTGATTCATCCGTTGTTTGATGGCATCTCGGCCATTGAACTGTTGTCGCTGGCGACTGGACAGGCTGTGAAGGATGGTCTTGAACTGGTCAGGACGACGGCGCGCGAACAGTTTCGAATGACGGACGACCGGGCCTGGCAAACGCTATTGCATGACGGAGCGCTGCCGGATTCGCAATTCGCGGCGGTTACTACGTCGTCGGCAACGTTGCCCACGATCGACCAGGACGGACGACAAGCTGGAAGCTTGTCCCACGATGGATTTGAAGTCTGCTTTGTCGGCGACTATTCCACCTGGGACGGGCGGTTTTCCAACAACGGCTGGCTGCAGGAGCTTCCCGATCCGCTGACAAAACTGACGTGGGACAACGCGGCCCTGATTTCCAAACAGGACGCCGACCGGTTGCAGTTGTCCAACGGCGACGGGATTTCGGTTCGGCTCGGGGACGGTGCCTGGCTGCCCGAGATCCCGGTTCTGATTCAACCTGGGCAGACGCCTGGCGCAATCTCACTGAGCCTCGGTTACGGCCGGCAGACGGGGCATATCTCCAGTGGTGTTGGCATCGACATTGGAGTCCTTCGCACTTCAAAAAACCGATACTTCGTGCGGGGAGCGGCCGTAACCAAAACCGGGAAATGGACCGAACTGGCATGCACCCAGGAACACCATCTGATGGATGCTGTTGGCGAATGGGGGATGCGGGTGCGGGTGGGCGAGCGGGACAAGCCAGGGACGCTGGTCCGGGAAACAACGTTGCAAAAACACCGGCAGGATCCGCACGCCGTTCATGCGAGTTTTCACTCCCCAAAACCGGCGCCGATGTTTGACGCTCCGGACCAGTTCAATACGCCATCTGCCTGGGGGATGTCGATCGATCTGAACAAATGCACCGGATGCAACGGATGTGTGATTGCCTGCCAGTCGGAAAACAATGTGCCGATCGTAGGCAAGGTCAACGTGCTGAAAAACCGCGAGATGCACTGGTTGCGGATCGATCGCTATTTCAAGGGCGAAGTCGACTCGCCGGATGTCGTCCACGTTCCGGTTGCCTGTGCCCAATGCGAAAGCGCGCCTTGTGAACAGGTTTGTCCGGTAGCGGCAACGGTGCACGATACCGAGGGGCTGAATGCGATGGTTTACAACCGCTGCGTCGGTACCCGTTACTGTGCCAACAACTGCCCCTACAAGGTGCGACGGTTCAACTACTTCGACTACCACGCTTCCAACCCCCGGGCACCAGCCCAACCGTGGCTGGGGATCCCTGACGAGCAAACGGCCAAAATTGTTCCGGAACTGGTCCAGATGGGTTTCAATCCGGAAGTATCGGTTCGGATGCGCGGCGTGATGGAGAAATGCACTTACTGCGTGCAGCGGATCAGCAACGCCAGGATCCAGGCCCGCAACGAATACGCTGAAGGCAAGCGTCCAGGTCCCGATTTGGCGGACGGTGAAGTAGTCACGGCTTGTCAGCAGGCCTGCCCGACCCAAGCGATTCAATTTGGAAATCTGAACGACGCCAACACCGAAGTTTCCAGGTCGCATCATGACAACCGGGCGTACGCAATGCTGGAGGAACTGAACATCAAACCGCGAACCAGATACCTGGCGAGAATCCGGAACGGTGCCGGCGGGACAGGTTCGGGTAATGAAAGGTCGGACAATCATGGCCACATTTGATGCCAGCACGATGATCGCGGCGCCCGGCTATTCGGCGGCCCAGGTCAACGATCCACGCACGCGGGTACCGCTGGTCCTGGGCGACAACAATTTCACCACGGTTACCGACAAGGTAACGGGGCTGGCGCTGCGCCCTGCGCCGATTGGCTGGTATATCGCTTTCTCGGTTGCTTTGACGCTGTTGTCGTTGCTGTTAGTGACGCTGGTTTACCTGTTGACGACTGGCGTGGGGGTGTGGGGGAACAACAACACGATCAGTTGGGGTTTCCCGATCATCAATTTTGTTTTCTGGGTCGGGATTGGTCATGCGGGGACGCTGATTTCGGCGATTCTGTTTTTGCTCCGGCAAAACTGGCGGACCGGGATCAACAGGTTCGCCGAGGCGATGACGATTTTCGCGGTGATTTGCGCCGGCCTGTTTCCGGCGGTCCATGTCGGGCGAATCTGGCTGGTTCTTTGGCTGGCACCGATTCCGACGACCCAGGCGGTCTGGCCGCAGGCGCGGAGCCCGCTTTTGTGGGATTTGTTTGCGATCGGGACCTATGCCACGGTCTCGTTGTTGTTCTGGTACATGGGGATGATCCCGGACCTGGCGACGTTGCGGGACCGGGCCAAAAACCGGCTGCCCCAGATGCTGTACGGATTTTTTGCGATGGGCTGGACCGGTTCCAACCGGCACTGGTTGCGATTTGAGCGGGCCTATTTGTTGCTGGCGGCGCTGGCCACACCGCTGGTGTTGAGTGTTCACAGTGTCGTTTCGTTCGACTTTGCCACGTCGCTGATTCCCGGCTGGCACAGCACGATTTTTCCTCCGTATTTTGTTGCCGGGGCTGTGTTTGGCGGATTCGCGATGGTCCTGACGCTGGCCATACCGGCGCGGCACTGGTTCGGGCTTCAGGATCTGATTACGCACCGCCACATCGAGAACATGTCCAAAATCATGCTGGGGACCGGGTTGATTGTGGCTTATGCCTATTCGGTCGAATTTTTCATGGCCTGGTACAGCGGTCATCACTACGAGCAGTTTGTGTTCATGAACCGGCCATTGGGACCGTACTGGTGGGCATTTTTTGTGATGGTGTTTTGCAATATCGTCGCGCCGCAGTTTTTGTGGATTCGCAAAGTGCGGGGGAATGTCTGGCTGGTTTTTGTTGTCGCCATTTTTGTGAACATCGGCATGTGGTTTGAACGGTTTGTGATCGTTGTCACTTCGTTGCATCGCGACTATTTGCCCAGCAGCTGGGCCATGTTCCAACCCACCTGGGTGGATCTGGGAATGTTGCTGGGGAGTTTTGGACTGTTCTTTACGCTGTTTTTGCTGTTTTGCCGCTTTTTGCCGATGGTCGCCATGGCCGAAGTGAAAACGGTCATGCCGCAGGCGCATGGTGAATCGACGACCCATCGCCGGGACTATCAACCCGACCCCGACACGCCCAAGAGACTCCGGCGGGGGCATTGGTGGACTTGAGGGAGGTTTTCGGTTTTCAGTGTTCAGTTTTCAGTGAGGAACTGAAAGGCGAAAACTTGAAACCGAAACCTTGAATCCGAAAACTGAAAACTTGAAACTGAAAACCATGTCTAAACCCTATGCAATCCTTGCGGAATTCGAAGATGTTGCCACGGTGACGTCTGTGGCGGAACAGATTCGCGACAGGGGGTTCATGCATTGGGATGTTCACAGCCCGATGCCGATTCACGGGATCAATGTCCAGATGGGATTGCGCCCGACCCTACTTCCGTGGATCACGTTAGTTCACGGGGTCGCCGGTTTGTTGTTGGGTTTGTTGCTGGTCTGGTGGATCAACGCCAGAACGGTTGAAGGTGTGCCGACGGTCTTGCAGGGTTACGAGTATCTGGTGAGCGGCAAGCCGCTGTTCAGTCTGCCCGCCAACATTCCCATTTTGTTTGAGACCACGGTCCTGTTGGCAGCGATCGGGACGCTGCTGGGAATGATCGGTCTGAACAAACTGCCGATGCTGCACAATCCACTGTTCCGCAGTGAGCGTTTTCGCCGTGCGACGGATGACCGCTTTTTCATTGTGATCGAGGCGGATGATCCGAAATTTGAGCTCGATGAGTTGAGAAAGATGTTTGACGGGATGGGAGCTTCGGCTGTTGAGGTGATTGAAGATGTTTAGCAATCGTATGAGACCCCGTGCAGTCCTCGCTTACGCTTCGGGTTACCATTTGGGCCGGGCTGAGCTAAGGATGTGGGATAGGAGTGGAGCGGAATTTCATGACTGATTATCAACAGGAACAGTTTCCGCTGCCGACACCGGGGAGGCTGCGTCGCGAGTTGCGACTGGGTCGACCGCCGTGGTGGATGGTCGTGGGTCTGATTGTTGTGATCGTGGCTACCTGGATTCCGCTGTATTTGATCGGCAAGAAGCGAAGCAGTTTTTCCACGCTTCCCAAGATTCATTACATCCAGGACATGGACAACCAGCCCGCATTTCGGGCCCAGCATCCAAGCAGCCTGTTTGCGGACGGGAGTGCGGCCCGGCCGATTATTTCGGGGACGATGGCGCGGGGGCACCTGCGACTGGACGACGACTATTGGCGTGGCTATCGCACGATCAGCGGAGAGACGGAGAACCGGATTGAATTTGTATCGGAGTTTCCGGCTCAGGTTACGGTGGATGCCCGTTTGATTCAGCGTGGTGAGGAACGTTTTGGGATCTACTGCGTGGTCTGCCACGGAAAGATTGGGGTTGGTGACGGGATCGTTCACCAGCGGGCCCTTGCAGCCAACGAAGCACAATGGGTACCTCCCACCAACCTGTTGACGCAGTTGGCGCGTGACCGGAAAGAGGGGCAGTTGTTTCAGGCGATCTCGGATGGAGTTCGCAATATGCCTGGCTACAACACACAAATCAGCGTTGATGACCGGTGGGCGATTGTGGCCTGGCTTCGCGAACTTCAGAAATCCCAACCGGTCGCGCCGCCTGCCGAAGTCAGCCCGAGTCAATGATGTTTCCAACGGGGCCAGGCCCCGTTGGAAACAGGCACCAGTTTGTTGATTGGAAATTACCGTGACCGAACATTCACACGAATTCAGCCCGGCGGAACTTGCGGGTTGCCGGATTCAGCGTATCGGGAAACCAGCCAGGATACTAAGCATCGCCGCGCTGGCCGGTATTGTTCTGGCCGGTGTCAACTGCTGGTTCGTGACCGATGGAACACGGCGGTTTATGGCTGCGTATTTGATTGCGTTTGCTTTTGTGTTGAGCATTTCGCTGGGTGCGCTGTTTTTTGTGCTGATCCAGCATCTGATGAGGGCAGGGTGGTCGGTGGTCGTTCGGCGGATGGCCGAGTTCTTTGCATTGAATGTGGTGGTGGTGGCCCTGTTGTTTTTGCCGATCGCCTGGACGGTCTGGCAGGGCAACGGGCTGATCTATTCCTGGTCCAAAACGGATTCGGCTGATTCCCACACCCAAGTCGAGAGCACTCCCGCCGGAGTGCCCCAGCTGCAACCTGTTGCTCTGCTTCATCCGGGTTTAGCGGGAGGAGATGATTCGCAGGACGGAGGGATCCATGAGCCGGCCCATGCGGTGACCAAGCCGTATTTGACCAACGCGCGGTTTCTTATTACGTGGACGTTACTGTTTGTGTTCTGGATTGTGGTTGCCGGGTTCTATTATCGAAGCTCGGTAGCCCAGGACAGTTCCGGCGACGTCAATCTGACCCGCAGGATGGAGTGGTGGTCAGGCATCGCCACTCTGCTGTTCGGATTTTCGTTGACGATCGCAGCAGTCGATTTGCTGATGGCCCTGGATTCGGCCTGGTACAGCACGATGTTTGGTGTTTACTATTTTGCCGGATGTGCAGTCTCGGGAATCGCGACGCTGCTGTTGTTTGTTCTGCTGTTGAAACGTTTGGAGCTGGTGCCGGAAGTGTTTTCGGATGAAGTGCAGCGGGACCTGGGGCGGTTGTTGTTTGCATTTGTCTTCTTCTGGGCCTATATCGCTTTCAGCCAGTACATGCTGTTGTGGTACGCAAACATGCCGGAGACCACCACCTGGCTGGTCCGGCGCGGGATGTCGACGGCTACCGGCTATACGAACAGCTGGGGCTGGCTGGCGGTGTTTCTGCTGCTGGCCCATTTCGCCATTCCGTTTGCCGGGATCATGTCGCGGCATGTCAAATCCGGGTCGGGGGCGATGATTTTCTGGACGGTATGGATGCTGGTTGTGCACTACCTGGATCTTTACTGGATCGTGATGCCTGAATACAACAGCGGCCTGACCGTCAGCTTTGTGGAAATCGGTACACTGGTGACGGTTGTTTCTGTTTATGGCCTTGCGGTACTCTGGATTGCCTCACGCAGCTGTTTGTTTGCGGTCGGCGATCCCAGGCTGCACGAGTCACAAACCCGTCAGGCAATGTATTAGGACATAGTTTCCAGTTTTCGGTTTTCAGTTCGCGGTTTTCGGCGGCTCGAAATACAGATGAAACGCATTCACATTATCGGCCGCAAGAACAGTGGCAAAACGACGTTGTTTGTGGAGTTGATCGAAGAGCTGGTGCGGCGTGACCGGCGGGTGGGGACGATCAAGCACACGCATCATCACCACGAGCTGGACACACCGGGGAAGGACTCGCATCGTCACCGGGAGGCCGGATCCGAGGCAGTCGGAATTCGGTCGACACAGATGAACGCTGTTTTCTGGCCACATCCGGATTCGGACGATTCGAAATCCAAACGCTACAACCAATTTGATTCGCTGATGAATGATTGCGATATTGTGTTGGACGAAGGGGACTCGTCCGCTGAAGCGCCCCGGGTCGAAGTCTGGCGGGCCGTAACAGGACAACGGCCATTGGCTGAAACTGACACGTCGATTCTTGCGGTCGTCACGAACGACCCACTGGAATTGCAGCGACCGGTTTGGCCGCGAAAAGAGACTGCCTTTATTGCTGACAGAATTGAATCTTTGACAGATGTTGGGTAATGAGACTCGTTTTAGTACGGAATCGATGTCAACCATGGACTTCAGCAACCAACGGCAGGAATACACGCGAGAACCGATCGACATCGATGATCTGGACCCTTCGCCGATCCGTCAGTTTGAAGCATGGTTCCAGGAGGTGAACGGAAACGCGGCAATAATCGAACCCAATGCAATGGTTCTGTGCACCGTTGATGCGGACGGACGGCCGACTCAGCGAACGGTATTGCTGAAACTGTTCGACGAATCGGGATTCGTCTTTTTCACTGGGGGCACCAGCCGCAAGGCGCAACAAATCGCTGGCCACCCGAATGTCTCCCTGCTGTTTCCCTGGTATGCGATGCAGCGTCAGATCGAAATCAACGGCGTCGCTGAAAAGATTACGATGTCCGAGTCGGTGAAATATTTTGCTCTTCGTCCTCGTGGCAGTCAGCTGGGAGCGTGGGTGTCGAACCAAAGCACTGTCGTTCCGACCCGCAGCGTCTTGCAAAACAAACTGGCCGAAATGACCCGTAAGTTTTCGTCCGGAACAATCCCGATGCCACCAACTTGGGGTGGATATCGAGTCCGTCCATATCGCGTCGAGTTCTGGCAGGGTGGCGCGAATCGGTTGCACGATCGAATTGAGTATCGCTATTCCAATGAGTCACAAACTTGGAATCGAAATCGGCTGGCTCCATAAACGTTTGTCCGATCTAAAACTGGGGTAAGCATCCTTGCTTGCCATCAGTGTTGGGCAGAACAACCGCAAGCTGGAAGCATACGCCACTTTGACCGACTCCTGGATTATTGGCGATTTTGACCGTAGGCCGGAGCCGTTCGGGCTACGGATCTTCAGTCCGTTCCGAATTCCGGCAGGTTTCGTCAAGGACTTAGTCCTTCTTCAACGGACTCTCCAATATCCGTACCGTCGCCGAAATAGCCTAAAACCAACCAGCATACGGCGCCAACTCATTCCGCAGCCCCTTCCAAGTCCTGAACATCCCTGGTTCGTTTGATAAACTGGGTACGGCAACGACGAAGAACCAAATGTCGTACAATCAGAAACCCCTCACCGGCGGTAAGTGCAACTCACCTGCCGAAGTCGCGCCCTAGGCCCTGGCGGCTCTGGCCGGTAATGCGCCCGATCTCGATCAAATCGAATACTCCATGTGTATCATTAGCATACGGGCCAATCAGGTACTCCCAGCCAATGATGCCACAATGGACTTTATACCGCTCAAAGGTGCCGCCACGCGAGAACCCGATGGAGCCGCCGATTCTCCAGCCACTTCAAATCCACCCGAAGCAAACTTTCCCCAAACCATCATCGACGGACACTTCAGCCGCAGCTTTCGAAAACTCAATTATCTTGTTTCCCGCGGATTTGGCCGGGTCTTTTCTGCCATCAATGAAACCGGACGCCGTGTCGGAAGAAAAGAAAGGGGACGGAAGATGAGAAAGGGGACGCAAATCAATTCTGCAAGCCTGAGGAACCGATTCGCGATTTCCTCGCTGGCCAATCATCCCCCTCCACCACTGCCAAAGTCGCCAAACGCTTGACCTGTGCCAAGGCCGCGAATGTGGAAGCAAACCTCGACACCCTCGTCTCCATCGGTCACGCCCGACAAACCAACGACGGAAAATTCGGGGTGTAGGATCGGAAGGATACATTCTTTTATCCCAATCGCCAAACAAAATGGCCCAAGCGACCGGAGCGCCATTTTCCGATGACAACTTCAATGCAGATTTGTCCCGGTATCTGGTCATTCAGTCGTTTTTGGTACCCCGTTCGAAAGCCCAGATCCATCCACTTCCTATTCCATGTTGCCGATCACTGCGAATGGCCGGATAGCTAAAAAAAAGACCCGCCGCGCCCAAGACGGGCGCGGCGGTTGCTGCAGAAGACGTGAGGAGTAGGGTAGAGCATCTTATTTGCGGGTTTTGATTCGCAGGGTCCCGTCGTGCAGCATGCCGGCGACAGTTAACGTGATCGCGAAAACGAAAACAGAATTGGCTAAAGCACCCACAATGCCAGCCGTGGCTGCAGCGCAGATCAGGTAAATGGAATTCAGCTTGGTGCGTGCGATCACGGCTTTCCTCCAACTCTTAATGGCGACGTTGCCTCACAGAATCGTCTGCCCATTCCCGATTCAGCTATGGACAGCTCTCCACTCAGCAAATTCAGGGTTGCGTCATCATCGACAGGAATGTCACGCAACCAGCGTGCAAACTGATGGACCATCAACCCTGCAGCGATGGACGCCGCGTAAATCGTGCTGCGGGAAGTGCAGCTTCCCGTTTGGGCTTCGGACTGGTCGAACAGGGTCGAATCATAGTGTTTACGGGAATGATTGTCCGTAACGGCAAGAATTCGCATCACTTCACCCTGCATTCTCCCGTCTGCCCAAAATTCTGTTTGACCTTTCAGATGGCGCCATATCGCCGCTCGTGCCGAGATCGAATCAACGCAACAAAATACAACATTGCCGACCCTTTGCCGGGGTCGATATCTGTCTTGAAGCAGAGTCAGCTCGATTGCCGGGTCAATTGCCCGGACAGCATTGGCAGTTGCAGTAACCTTGGAGATGCCAATGTCCTGCATCAGGTAGCCTTGAGTCGTCACGTTGTGCAGTTCGACGGTGTCGAAGTCGACAAGCGTTATCCGCGAGGCTCCAATTGCGGCCAGTTGCAATGCGACCTGCCTGCCAATTGCGCCAACGCCAATAACAGTGATGCCCAGAGACTTCAGACGGTCATGGGGAACGAGATCGCGCTGGCGAACAAATCGCCCGGGATCCGAACCGGTTGTTCGATCTTGAGTCAATTGCCGCTCCTTTCGAAAAGTTCGCCCGAATTCCAGAACCAGTCTTCGTCCGGCGAGGTCGGGAATTGTTCGCTGCTGGTTCGGGGTGAGAATGAGTCGATCGCATCGA
>Ga0163150_10003255_pt1 | contig 23140 bp, 24 predicted proteins | sample OliLakLV19P2IB_FD_148628 | JGI IMG/M metagenome (GOLD analysis project Ga0163150, IMG submission 148628) | Freshwater microbial mat bacterial communities from Lake Vanda, McMurdo Dry Valleys, Antarctica - Oligotrophic Lake LV.19.P2.IB | ecosystem: Environmental > Aquatic > Freshwater > Lake >...
GCGCTGCAGCACGCGAAGCGCTTCGCGTGCTGCAGCGCGTAAGCCATCGGCGGATCGATGCAGTGGATCACGTCGTACCGCTCGCGCACGAGACGCGGCAGCATCGTCGCCGCGAACGCGAGGCAGTCGCGGTTGTATTCGGCGCGCCCCGCGAGCCACCCGAGCGGCGCACGGCGGGCGAGCGCGGTGGCCGGACGCAGCAACGGGGGCACCACCTCGTCCGGGCCTTCGCCGCCCGCGCTGCGGAAGAGCGTCATGGAGATTTCGCCGCGCAGCGTTTCGAAGAGCTCGGTGAAATAGCGCTCGAAGCCGCGTTGCACGCGTCCGATTCCGACGGACACGAGCGCCACCCTGGGTCTCGGGAATCCCGGTTCGCGCATCAGCTCACCCTTGGCACGCTGCGACGGTCATGGCGCACCCCGGCGCAGCAGCAGGCGCACATCGGCCACGCGCAGCGCGCCCAGCGCCGCGGCGAAGGCCAGGTAGGCGACGGGGGCAAGCGCCGCCGCCGCGATGCTCGCGCCCGGAAGGAGCGCGGAGGTCCCCGCGATCGCGGCGGCGGAGGCGAGGCCCACGCGGGCGACGACGCTCCAGTCGAGCCTCAGGCCACCGTGGCGCCGCAGGAGGTAGATCGTCGGGAGCGTCGAGAACACCACCTCGACGGCGAGCGCGCCGACAGCCGCGCCGAGGTAACCGATCTGGAACACGAGCATCGTGATCACCGCCGCCTTCATCACCACCGCCACCGAAACAAACAGCAACGTCTGCCGCTGGGTGCGCACGATGTAGAGCACCGGGCCCAGGGTGGCGCTCACCGCCTTCACGAAGAGCAGCAGCGCCAGCAGCCGCAGCGCGGGGGAGGCGGGTATCAACGCGGGATCGAGCAGGCCGAGGTAGAACTCGGCCCCGGCGAACGCCGAGACGAACGCCACGCCGGCGAGCAGCGCCACCGCGTCGAGGGCGCGCTGGCAGGCCTCGGCGAACCGCGCCTGGTCGGCGGGCCAGTAACGTGCCGCGATCGGATAGAGCGTGCCGGCGATCGAGCCCAGGGCGAGCAGGATCGGCCAGGTGAGCCGCTGCGCCGCGGAGTAGTACCCCAGCTCGACGGCCGTGCCGAGCTTCGACAGCAGCAGGATGTCGATCATCTCGTAGAGCGCGATCAGCAACCCGATCACGCCCACGGGAAGGGACATCGCCGCGCCCCGCTTCAGGTCCTGCGCCGCCACGCCCGCCACCGAAAGCCGGAAGTCGCGCCGCCCGAATGCCATGCAGAGCGCGAGGAAGATCGCGCGCGAGGCCGCGTGGCACGCGAGGAGCGCCACCAGGCCGCCGCCCAGGCGCACCGCCGCCGCGACCAAAGCGATCATGGCGAGCGCCGAGACGAGCTCGGCGGCGACCTCGCGCTCCAGCGCGAGGTGCGCCTTGAAGATCACGCGGAAAACCAGCACGCCGGCGTAGAACGCCGCGCTCGCCCCGCCCAGCAACGCCGCGCGCACCACGTGATCGGGATAGCGCAGGGCGAGCACGATCCCGGCGAGTACGACCATCGCCACCGGGACCTGGACGAGCTTCAACGCGGCGACGGTCCGCACCAGGTGTGTCTGCCTCGCGGGCTCTCGCGACACCTCGCGCACGAAGATCTCGGTCGTCCCGAAATCCACGAGCCACTCGGCGAACACGAGCAGGCCCAGGACAAGAGCGTATTCGCCGAAGGTGCCCGCGCCGAGCGCGCGCACGATGATCGCGGCCACCACCAGGCGCGACAGCGCGATGGCCATGCGCCCTGCCATCTGGGCGCCCGTATTGCGAAGGACGCGCGCGGCGGTCGGCTCCGGGATCGCCGCCGCGGCGTCGTTGCCGGGGGCGTGCCCGGTCATGCGCGCGCCGGCGCCAGCGGCACCGTGGCGAAGCCCGTCGGCACGCGACCCTGCCGCAGCCGCCAGTAATGGATCGCGCACACCAGCGCGGCCAGCACGAAGAACTCGCGCAACGTGCTGCCCTGGCGTAGCGAGTTGCCGAACCACAGGTCGACGAGGAAGGCGATGAAGCCCGCGAAGCAGGCGGCGTTGATGACGAAGAGCTCCTGGTCCCGGACGCGCAGGTTGCGCCACGCCATGTGGAGCAGCATCGCGAAGATCGCAAGGTGCAGCGCCAGGCCCACCAGCCCGATTTCCACCCTCCACTGCAGGTAGGCGTTGTGGACGACCGGCACGAACTGCGTCTTGCCGAAGCGCGCCTTCTCGTAGAACTCGCGCGCGCCGCGCTCGCCCAGGCGCGTGTAGGGCGGCGCCGCGAAGGCGTAGCTGTTCATGCCGAAGCCGAAGGCGGGATGGACCTGCATCATGCGCCGGGCGTCGTCGGCCCATTCGCTGCGCCCCTTCTCCGATTCGGTGTTGCTCTGGAAGACGCGCGCCATGATCGGCTCCGCGAAGGCCAGCGCCACAACCGCCACCGCCACGCCTGCGATCGCGAGCGGGATGATCGCGTTGCGGCGCAGCCTGAGCCGGAACATGACCAGCGTGGCGAGCACGAGCGAGCTGACGCCGAAGGTGAGCCAGCCGGCGCGCGACAGCGTGAGGATCAGCGCCGTCCCGCCGAGCAGGATCGCCAGCGCGAAGACCCCCCGGCGCCAGGTGCCGCCTCGGATCAGGACCATGCCGAGGGCCATCGGCAGCAGCGTGGCCAGGAAGGTCGCGAAGATCACCGGATGGAGCATGAAGGCGCCGATCCGGGTCACGGTGCGGCTCTTGACGACGTTGTCCGCGCCCGTGACGTCGGCCTCGCCCAGCTTTTCCAGGCCGAAACCGGTGCCGGAAATGTACTGGCCGATGCCCGCCAACGACTGGATGAGGATGGCCACGGCCAGCGCCAGTGCCACCTGCGTGATCCGCCCGGGGGTGCGCAGCTCGTTGCAGAGCACGATGAAAAGCACGGCGACCTTGACCATCCGCGTCACCTCGTGCATCGCGGTCATCCGCCACGGGCCGGTCACGATCGCGCCCACGCCGAGCAGTGCGATCGCGAGCCAGGCGAACGTGACCTTCGGGATCCGCAGCCCGCGCAGCTTGCCGGTCCACAGGTCGTGCAGCAGGTAGGCGAGCAGCGCGAGGACGAAGATGTCGCTCAGCTCGACCCGGAACGAGGTCTCCCCGCCCAGCTTGGGGAAGACGGGGCCCAGCCGGTATGAAAGGTCGAACGGCACCGAGAGGATCAGGCCCCAGAGGCAGAAGAGGCGCACGTTGCCCGAGAGCACGGCGCCGATGGCGATGGCCGCGATGCCGAGCACGGCGATGAGCAGGTTCACCCCGCCCTGGCTCGAAACGAAAAGCAGGCCCACGGCGCAGAGCGCCGCGATGGCGATGATGGGCAGCTGCGTGCGCGCGGCGCGCAGCAAGGCGGTCATGTGCGCCGCGAGCGCGTCGCGAGGACCAGTCCGATGTCACGCGCGTTGCGTACCCGCAGCGACTCTTCGGCGGCCTCGAGGTCCTCGGACGTCGTCTCGTTTTCGGCCGCGAGCAGCAGGACGCGTCCCACGACCGGTGCCAGCGCCAGCGCGAGCCCGTTGGCGGGCACCCCGGCGCCGGAAAACAGGACCACTTCGTGGTCGCGCTGGAAGGCATCGAGCAGCGCCGCGACGCGTTCGGTCGCGACGTGGCCGACGGGATCGGCGACGATGCCCGCGGGCACGATGGCGAGGTTGGGATGAGTCGTGCGCAGGACGACCTCGCCCAGCGCCAGCTCGGGATCGACGAGCGCGTCGGCGAAACCGCGCAGCTCGGTGCATTTCAGCAGGCGGCTCAGCCGGCGTTCGCGCGGGGCCGCATCAACCAGCAGGACCGGCTTGCCCAGCTCGTCGGCGAGGCTCTCGGCCAGCTCCAGGCTGCAACGCGCCTCGAAGTCGCCCTCCCCCGCCGTGACCAGCATCAACGAGCGGGGCCCGCTCGCGAGCTCCAGATCGTGACGCAGGCGCAGCGCGAGGCGGCGCCATCGCTCCTGGTCCGGCTTGGCGGGCCGCGCCGCCCAGCGGAACAGCGCGCGCCAGCGCGAGACACCTTCAACTTCGCTGATATCCATGGCTCTCGCGCCTCAGGTGGACGGCGGGGCGAGCCGCTCGGGCATCACCACCGCGATGCGGGGCGCCCGGGTCGGCACGCCGACGAGGCCGTAGAAGGGCGCGGCGCCGCGCCCCTGGATCACCTGTTCGCGCCGTACGCGGCCGAGGACCACGGTGCGCACGAGCGCCACGCCCAGGCCGAGGATCAGCCCGCCGAGGAGCGCCAGGGGGTAGAGGATGATGGGCTTCGGCCAGTGCTTCTTGTCGGGCCGGACGGCCTCGGACACGACGCGAACGCTCGGCATCGCGCGCAGGCCCGCCAGCGACACCGAGGCCTGCGCCCGCTTGCCGACCAGCGTCAGGTATTTTTCCTGCGCGAACTTGTGCTCGCGCTCGAACCCCTGCAGCGTCGCCTCGAGCGTGGGGATCCCGACGATGCGGGAGCGCAGCTGCGCGCCACGCCGCTCCATGGCCACGAGCGACGCCTTGAGGCCGGCGAGCTCGATGCGCACGGTGTGCTCGCGCGTGAGCAGCTCGTCGCGCGCCGCGTTGCGCGCATCGGTCGAGGCCTTGGGCACCTTCTCGGTGGACTCGGCGATGATCGCGTCGAGGCTGGCGATGTTGGCGACGAGGTCCTTCACCTCGGGCGAGTCGTCGCGATAGCGGCCGCGGGACAGTGCGAGGGCGGTCTGCAGCTCGAGGCGCTTCATCTTGGTCGTCTCGCGCTGCGTGTTCATCTCGTACGAGGTCGAGATCGTGCGCGTCGCGGGCTCCGACCGGACCTGGCGTGCGAGCTCCTCGAGGCTCGCCTTCGCCGCCGCGACCTTCGCCCGCGTCTCGGCGGTGCGTTCCTCGAGGTCGGCCAGCTTCTGGACCTCGAACTTCTCCTTCTCGATGCCCAGCCCGAGGCCATTCTTGCGCATGAACGCGATCCTTTCGGTCTCGATCGCGCGCAGCGCCCCTTCGGCCGCGCCCGCCGCCTCGGTGAGGGCGTCGACGGACCTCATCGACTCGACGCGATAGCGCTCGAGCCGCTGCGTGAGGTAAACGTCGATCACGCTGTTGGCGATGTCGGCCACGCGACGCGAGGGACCCCGCACGGTAAGCACCCCCATGTTGGCCTCGCCGATCGAGGCCAGGTTGATGCCCGACTTCATGTCGGCCAGGGTGCGCGCGCGGTCCTCCTCCGCGGGTGTCGGGGCGTCGCCCTCGCGCGGGACGAACCACTCCTTCACGCCGCGGTAGGCGCGCCCGACGAGCGAGGTCTGCCACAGGTAGCCGAGGTGCGAGCCGAATGGATGGTAGATGTCGTCGTAGGTGAGCTTCTCGCGCTCGATCACTTCCTTGAGCACGGGCGCGGAGGTGAAGAGTTCACCTTCCGTGCGCATGTCGTCCTTGCGGAACACGGTCCATCCGCCGTAAAACTGGTCGCGCGCGGTGTCCCTGTCACCCTCGGTCATGAGGCTCGCCTCGACCTGGTAGACCGGCGGCCACCAGATGATGTACGCGGTCACGACGGCGAGGATCACGGCGCACGTGACGAAGATCACCCGCCACTCGAGAACGGCGGTCCGAGAGAGGCTCAGCAGCGCGCCCCGGACGTCGAACGTGTCGGGGTCGCGCGTGACCGGCCCCTGGATCTGGTACATCGTTGTCATACCCCCCTTGAATCCCGCATCAGTATAGCTGGCACATAAGTCACGCCGCCCCCGCAATCGCGCGCCGGTAGAGGTCGAGATATCCCTCCTTCAGGCTCCCCCAGCCGAAGCGTCGCCTGGCGCTGTCGCAGGCGCCCGAGATGCGCAGCTCGTCGCGGTGCGCCAGCAGGTACGTGAGCCGCCCCGTAAGAGCGCCGGCCGCGCCCATGTCCACGAGGTGGCCGTGGCCGTCCACCAGCCAGCGGAAGTGCGGCGAGTCGTGCGTGACGACCGGCAGCCCCGCGGACATCGCCTCGACCACGGCCATGCCGAAGGTCTCGTAGGTCGAGGCCGAGACCATCACGTCGGCCAAACGGTAGAGCTCGCCCACGCGATCCGAGGCCACGTGCGTGTGCCTGAAGCGCGCCCCGAGGCGCTCGCGCGCGAGTTCCAGGAGCGAGGCATCGCCGTCCGGATGGACGCTGGCATCGATCCACAGGAGGATGTCGCCCGGGAGCCTCGCGACCTCGTCGATGAGATAGTCGACCCGCTTGTGGTGGCGGTTGAGCGAGGTCACCGCGAGGATCACGAAGGTGCCGGGGCCCACGCCGTGCCGGCCCCTCAGCGCCGCGCGGTCGGCGGCATCGGCCCTCCCGGGGATGTCCACGCCCACCGGCAGCATGGAGCCCTTGCGCGCGTCCGCGCCGCGCGCGACGGCCTCCTGCTGCTGCCCGGGTGTCACGTACTGGACGACATCGGCATAGGGCGTGGCGTCGAATGGCGCCGGTCCGCCGTCGGTGAAGACCAGCCCGTAGCGGGAACGCACCAGCCCGCGCATCGCCGCGAGCGGGCGCGCAAGGGGCGGATCGATCACATGGACCACATCGAACCTGCCGCGCAGCAGGTGCGGCCATAACGCAGCGGCGAAGGTCGCGAACTCCAGGCGGTAACGCGTATAGCGCAGGCGCTTGCCGGCCATGCGCGCCACCATACCCGTGCGTTTCATGTGCGCGACCACATGCTCTCCCGGTGCGGGTTCCCCGGCGCCCTTGAACAACGTCGCATCCACGTCCGTGCGGATCAGCCCGAACAGCTCCGTCATGAAGCGCTCGTAGCCGCGCCGCGTCTGGCCAACCGTCGGGCAAACCAGGGCGACCTTCACGCGGCTGCGGCTCCTATCGGGGCGGCCCGGATTCACCTTCGATGACCTCATCGGCGAATGCGGCCGCATCGAGCACCTTGCCGCGGTCGAAGCGGGCGACGAGTTGGCGGATCTCCGAGAAGGAGAAGGGGCGGTGCAGGCCCGTGACCACCAGGACCGTGAAGAACAGGATCTGGAAATCGAGCCACATCGAATACGAGGAATGCGCGACGCGGCAGTAGCTCGACTCGAGCACGATGCGCTGCACATCCGAGAGGCGCTCGCGGCCCGCGAGCTGGATCGGTCCCGTGATCCCGGCGGGCGTGGCGAAGCGGTCCTCGGTCCACGGGATGGCCTGCCTGAGGGCGGCGATCACGTTTTCGGGCAGGGGACGGTTGCCGACGAGGCTCATGCGTCCGGCGAGGACGTGGAAGAGCTGCGGCAGCTCGGTGAAGGCGCAGCGCTCGATCTGGCGACCGATCCATGTGTAGAGCGGGGAATCCTTCTCGATGTTGAGGAAGCGCGTGCCCGCCATCGGCACCGTATCGCGGTTCGCGATGCGCTCGGCGTCGCGCCGCATGGTTCGGAACTTCACCACCCGCATCGACTGGTCGCGGAATACGCGCCGCGTCGACCGGTAGAAGATCGGACGCCCGTCGAGGACCCAGATCGCCACGATGCACACCGCAACCGCCGGCAGCCAGGTGATCGCGGCGAACAACGTCACCGTGATGTCGAAGAAGCGCTTCACGTTCGCGCTCCCCGCGGGCGCAACCAGCGGCTTGCGCGCTCGCAGAACACGCGCAGGAGGAATTCCGGGTTGCCGACCACGTAGCGCGTGAAGAGGCGCCGCGGCTCCTTCCACAGGCGGTAGAGCCACTCGAGCTTCAGGCGCACCATCAGGTCCGGCGTCGGCACCGCGGTGCCCGCCGCATAGTCGAGCGCGGCGCCGCCGGTCAGCAGCACGTGGGTGGCCAGCCTCGGGGCGTGGAGACGGACCCAATGTTCCTGGATCGGCATGCCGAAACACACCAGCAGCACGTCGGGGCGCGCGCGATTGATCTCGGTGACCACCGCGTCGCTTTCGGCGCCGGATTTGTCGAAATAGCCGTGGTGCGTGCCCGCGATGCGGATGCGCGGAAACCGCTCCTGGTACCGGCGGGCGGCCTGCTCGGCCACGCCGGGACGCCCGCCGAGGAAATAGATGCTGTGCCCATGGCGCTCGCACCAGGCGCCCGCCAGGGGAAGCCAGCGTGCATAGGTCACCTTGGGCGGCACGGACAAGCCGAGGATCCTGCATCCGAGGCGGATGCCGTCGCCATCGCAGAACACCATCTGGGCCTCGTTGAGGGCCTGGCGCAGCGCCGCGTCCCGTGCGGCAAGGTTCGCCGCGAAGGCGTTCGCGTGCAGGATCACCGCCTGCCGGCCGCTGCGTATGGACGCGTCCATGAAGTCGAGGACTCCGGTTGCGGTCACTTCGTGCACCGTGATCCCCAGCAACTGGAGCGCGCCCCTGGCGCGGTCCGCGGGCGGATAGCCGCAGGCGGGTGGCGCAGCCCCATCGGACGCGCTCTCGCGCATGAGCAGGGCCGCGCTCATTCGGCGGCCACCGCTTCCAGTTCCACTGCCGGGGCGCGTGCCCGAACGCCGTCGTATACCGACCCGAGGCGCGCGACATGGGTGCGGCCGCCCCAGTGTGACGCCGACTTCTCGCGGGCGGCACGGCCGAAGCGGCGGCACAGGTCGGGGTCCTGCCAGAGCCGGGTGACCTTCTGCGCCAGGTCACGCGCGTTGCCGGGCTCGAACAGCAGCCCGTTGACGCCGTCGTCGACGAGGTTGGCGAGCGCGCCGATGCGCGCGGCGATCACCGGGACACCATGGCTCATGGACTCGGCGCCGACCAGGCCGAAGGTCTCGAACCAGATGCTGGGGAACACCATCATTCTGGCGCCGCGATAGTAGGCATCCAGTTCATCGGGGCTGCGCGTGACCACCACGGGAACGTCGGGCGGGACCGCCGCGCTCACGACGCTCGTCTCGTTGCGCGCGATGCTGAAGGGCAGGCCGGTGAGGCGCGCCGCCTCCACCAGGGTGTCGAGGCCCTTCTCCGGGCTCAGGCGGGTGGCACAACCCACATAGCCGCCGGCCGCGGGATCATCGACGCCGCGCTCGGGAGTCTCCACCACGCACGGCACCATCGAGACCCGCGACGGCTCGATGCCGAGCTTCTCGACCAGCCACCGGCAGGTGAACTCCGACGGGCCGACGAACCGGCTCACGTGGTCGCTGTACAACCGGAACCTGCGGGCCATCGCATTGAAAAGCGCGACGGTGGCGCTTTCGACCACGCTGCCGCGGCAATTGTTGACGAGGGCCCGATGCTCGCGCCCGCCGGTGCACTGCTCGCAGATCCGGCCTTCGCGCAGATGCGTGCCGACCGGGCACGTCAGCCGGTAGTCCAGGACGGTCATCACGACCGGAATGCCCCTGCGCGTGCAGCTCGGCAGGATCCACGGGGAAACCAGCGGGAAGAGCTCGTGCACGTGCACGACGTCGGGCCGGAAGGCCTCGAGCGTCGCCTCGAACTGCCTCACCGTTTCGCGCGGATAGAACGCGCTGGTGCCGGCCCGGATTCGCCCGCGCAGGTTCTGCGGCAGCTCCCTGCTGCTTCGCGTGAAGACCTCGACCTCGAGGCCGTGCTCGCGCGAAACGGCGATCGTCGCCTTGGGCGCGTTGTTGGCGCCGCCCCCGAAGCGCGACTCGTTATAGGCGTGGAGAACCCTCAAGTCCCTGCCTTCACGCAGTCACTTCGCTGCCCTGCTTCGCGGCAACGCCCTCCGCGGTGCACTGGCGAATCTGGCAGTCGACGTTGATGCGCGTGACGAGCTTGGACAGGGAACGGATGTGCACCGTCCAGACGGCGAGCGCGCTTTCCAGCTCGCGGTGCGCGTGGTCGCTCAGCTTGAACACCACATCGGTCATCTGCGGGTACTTGAACGGCGTCGGATCGTCCAGGTTGCCGCTGGCGAGCCAGCCTTCGATGTCGTAGCCAAGGCGCGTCTTCACCGGAGCGAGGATCTGCGCGGCCTCACGCCCGTGGGCATGCTTGTGGCGCGTGTAGGCGTGGAAGTCGCGCCAGAACATGTCGAAGCCGGGCACCTTGGTGTGGACGCCGCGTTCCTCGAGCAGCTTGCGCGTGGCGTTCATCGCGGCGTCGCAGATCTCGTCCCAGAGGTGGAACGAGGCGATCGCGCGGTAGCGGTACATGAGGTTGTCGCCCGCCGCGCCGGCCTGAAGGCGCTCGAAATTCTCGGGGCGCGAGTAGAACTCGATCACGGCCTCGGGCGTCGGGAAAAGCTCGCCCTTGGTTTCGGCGACGAAGCCGTCCAGGAAGCCCCTGATCTCGGCGTTGCCCCCTTCCATCGCGGGCAGCATCGCGCCCCACCATTCGGAGTTGCGGATGCCGTGGTGGCGGGCGAACCTGACCACTTGCTCGAACCAGCCGTCGTTCCAGAAGACGCTGCTCGTGAGGTGCCATTTGCGGCAGGTGATGTAGTCGTCGAAGGGCAGCGTGTCGGTGGCGACGATGATCTCCTCGACATCGAACACTTTCTCCTCGTCGTAGATGCCGTAGTTCTTCGGCAGCACGCGGAAGCGCGTGTCGAACTTGAAGAGCTCGCGCGACTCGATCGATTCCAGCTCCGCGCCCTTCAGCATCATCGCCTGGAAGTTGTGCATCTGGTGGATGTTGCTGTCGAGCAGGCTGTGCAGGCCCTTCAGGTGTGTCTTGAGCGATTCGCCCGGCAGGCCGAGGATGAGATCCGACACCGAACGCAGGCCGCGCCCTCGCATATGCACTTCGAGCGCCTTGTACGCCTCGAGCTTGATCGCCTCGCGCTTGACCTTGCGCAGCACGTCTTCATCGAGCGACTGGACTGCTTGATAGAGCACCATCGCGCCACCCATCTTCTCGACCGACTTGATGATGCGTTCGGGCTTGTTCTTGCCCGTGGTCGCGTCGATGAACGTGGGCCAGCCGTATTCCTTCTGCATGAGGCCGATGTGGCCGGAGATCTCGATGTCGCGCTCGTACATGCCGTAGTTCGAGTCCGCGATGCGCAGGGTGCCCATCTTCGGCGAGTGGCTCTTGATGCGCCTGGCGATGTAGGTGATCTCTTCCTTGATGCGGTCGACCGAGAAGTTGTGGATCTTCGAGTAGTACTTGGTGCCCTGCACGCAGAAGGTGCAGGTGAAGGGGCACCCGCGGTTGGTCTCGATCATCGGGGCGAGCTTGCCGTCGAAGAATTCGTCCTGGATGCCGGTGAGGAAGGGCGAGGGGATGTCCTCGACTTCCTTGTGGCGCGGCTTGGTCTCGTCGATCGCCGCCTGGCCTTCGGGGTTGCGGAACACGGAGGAAGGAAGCCCGATCCGGCCCAGGCCCTTGATCGTGCGCCCGCCTTCCATGAAGGTCTGGACGATGTGGTGCGCGAGGAAATCGCCTTCGCCCAGCGCGTAGACGTCGACAAACCGGTATTTGTCGAGGTAGGCGAGCTGGCGGTGCGGCTCGATCGAGATGTTCGGCCCGCCCATCACGCAAAGCACGTCGGGGTTGACCGCCTTGGCGGCGCGGAAGCAGTAGTGGCTGAGCGCCTCGTTCCAGACGTAGTTGCTGAGCATCAGCACATCTGGCGGCTCGCGCTTGATGGCATCCAGCAGCGCTTCGGCGTAGACGAAGATGCGCGACTCGATCTCGCGCCCCTTGTCTTCGTGGTCCATCACGGCCTTCATGTAGGCCACGCCCAGGGGCATGCAGTCGTTGGCGAGGACGCCTGAATAGTTGTAGCGCAGGTCGCCCAGGTAGACACGCGTGGTCATGATGTTTTCTCCATGACGGCGCGCGCGCGCGCCGTTGCCTTGCTGCTCGGTGCAATTTCACTCGCCATGTATTCCCGGTACCAGTCGATGGTGCGGCGCAAGCCGGCATCCATGCCGTGGCGCGGGGCCCAACCCAGGCGCTCGCGCGCCTTGCCTGCATCGAGGTATTGCTCGCGAATCTCGGCCGAGGCGATGTTCTGCACCACGGGCTCGAGGTCGGCGCGGCCCATCATCTGCAGCACCTTGTGCGTGAGGTCGAGCATCGTCGGGCGCATTTCGAGCCCGAAGTTGAACGCCTCGCCGGCCAGCGTGCGCTCGCCCGCGAGCTTCTCGGCCAGCAGCACGTACGCCTCGGCCGCGTCCTCCACGTACAGGAAGTCGCGCACGAACTTGCCGTCGCTGCGGATCATGAATTTCTCGCCGCGCAGCGTGGCCTGGATCACACCCGGGATGAGGCGGCTGAAGTTGAGGTCGCCGCCGCCGAAAAGGTTGCCACAGCGCACGATCGCCGCGCCCAGCCCGTAGGTGCGCGCGTACATGGTGGCGATGAGGTCCGCGCAGCTCTTGGAGACGTCGTACGGGAAGCGGCCCTGCAACGCGTGGTCTTCGCGATACGGCAGGCGGTCGGAATCGCCGTACGCCTTGTCCGAGGAGGCCATGAGGAATTGCCTGACCCCCGTCTGGCGGGCGGCCTCGAGCAAGAGCCACGTGCCCCGCACGTTTGCTTCCAGCGTGCTGACCGGATCAACCTTGGCCACGCCGACAAGCGTCTGCGCCCCGAGGTGGAACACGGTGTCGATCGAATATTCGGCGAGTGTCCTGCGGGCGAGCGCGCCATCTTCGAGCGCGCCGTGCACCGTCACCACGCGCGAGAGCCAGCCGTCGCTCACGAGCCGGCTGCGCGGCGCGCCGTCGCGCAGCAGCACGACCACGGTGGCGCCACGGTGGACGAGTTCCGGCACCAGCCAGCTACCCAGCAGCCCGGTGGCGCCGGTCACGAACACCGGGCGGTCACGCCAGAAGGTCGAGCTCACGCGACTTCCTCCTCCGCGGTGCGCCCGGCGACGCGCACCCACGGCGCCTTCCCGCCGACGATCAGGTTTTCGAGCTCCTGCTGGTCCTTGCTTGTGTCCATCGACTTCCAGAAGCCGGTGTGGCGGTTCACGTGCAGCAGGCCGCGACGCGCGAATTCGGGCAGCACGTCCTGCTCCAGGTTGTGGCCTTTCCACTCCTTCAACGCGCGCTTCTCGAACACGAAGAAGCCCGCGTTGATCCAGTAGTCGCGCACCAGCGGCTTTTCCTCGAAGCGGTGCACCTTGCCGTCGTCGCCGAAGACCACCAGGCCGTATTGCGAGCGCAGCGGGACGGTGGTGAGCGTGGCCAGGCCGCCGGACCTTTCATGGGTGGCGACAAGCGCTTGCAGGTCCAGGTCGCCCAGGCCGTCGCCGTAGGTGGCGAAGAACCGGTCGCCCACATGGTCGGCGCAGCGCGCAATGCGATCACCCGTGTCCGCGTCGGAGCCCGTGTCGACGATGTTCACGTTCCACTCGCCGAAGCGGCCGTGGAAATAGTCGTACAGCATCTCGATCCGGTGCCCGCCCGCCAGGACGAAATCGGTGTAACCCTGGGACGCGTAGGTGCGCATCAGGTGCACCAGGATCGGCGTGCCGTTGACCGGCATCATCACCTTGGGGAAATACTCCGTGAACGGGTAGGAACGGGTGCCTTTCCCGCCGCAGAGGATCACGACCTGCATCGACTTGGACATGCGCTTGGCTTTCTTCTTGTTGAAGGGCGGTTGCGGATTCTTGCTGCGTTACGCTAGAGCTGCTGGTAGAGCTTGTACGTGATGAAGAGCTGCGCCGGGCGCAGGATGATCTCGTCGAAGAAGCGCACCACCTGGGCGCGCCCATGCTCAGGCACGAAGATCACATCGTCAGGCTGCAATTGCGTGACGGCGAAAGCAAGATAGGGGCCGGGCTGCCCGCTCGCCTCGACGTTGATCGGGATCGCCTCGAGGACGCCGTCCCTGGAGAGCCGGATGATGGTCACGTCGGACTCCGAGCCGCTGCGCTGGAATCCGCCCGCCATGCCGATCGCCTGCAGCGCGGTCTGCGCGCTGCGGTACGGGACCTGTTGCGGGCTCTTCACGTCGCCGAGCACAAAAACCGTCGGCTGGCGCACCAGGGTCGGTATGACCGTCACCTCGGGATTGATCAGGCGCGCGGCGAAGCGCTTCGACAGGTCCGCGGCGAGCTCGCGCGCGCTCAACCCGGCGGCGGGGACGTCCTGGAGGATCGGTAGCGAAATCATGCCGTCGGAGCGGATCGTGACGGTGCGCGAGACTTCCGGGAAACGCGTTACCAGGACCTCGACCTGGTCGCCGGCGAAGAGGAGGTATTCCTTGGTGAACCTGCCGGCCGACTGGACGATCGGCGCGGGCACTTCGATGCGCTCGGCGTTGGTGCGCGTGGCGGTGGAGCAGCCCCATAGCAGGGCCGAGGTGAGCAGCACAAATACGCTACGGACCATAGCTGAAGATTGTTTCGGCATTCCCTACGCCACCCTCTCCCGTGATTCGATGCTTCATGCGCGCACTAGTGATTCCGACCGGTCGGCCCTGGCCTGGGAGTCGACGCGCCTATTCTTCTTGTCTTGGGTGGTGCCCCGTCTCTGCGAACGGCTTCGATCACTGCGGGGTTGTGACCCATTGTAATTCGGCCCGGCCGGGTTGTGAACAATTTTAGCTACTTGCGCACCCCCGGGGGTGCGCCGGCCAGACCTCTTGCACGTGCGGCGAGATAGAGCTCCAGCGCGACCAGATCCCCGGATCCAAACGCGGGCTGTTCGGCGCGCACGCCAAAATAGCAGGCGCGCAGCCGCCGTTGCAGCGACCCGAGCGACTGCCATTCGAGCCGATACGCCGGCCAGTCGGCGGGATGTCCCTGGCTGATGCGTTCGCCCAGCAGCGTGCCGCCCCAGTTGCGGTCGTGGCACTGTGTGCACGCCAGGTTGAACTGGCCCTGGCGCTCGAAGAAAAGGCTGCGCCCGCGCTCGAACGCGGCGCTCGCGGGCCCGTCGACCGCAACCGCAATCGGCAGCCCCGCCGACTGGCGAGCTACAAATGCCGATAGTGACAACAGCTCCTCCGATTCCCAGGCGGGCGCCTCGCGCTTCTGCTGTGCCGCGGCACATGCGCGAATCCGGCCTTCCAGATCCACCACCCGGCCCAGCGCCGCGTCGTGTTTCGGATAGGAAGCGGCCACCCCTCGCATCGACTTCGCCGCATCGCCGTGGCAGGAGGCGCACGCCGGCCCCTGCGCCGCCGGCGCTTTCCACAGCCGCTCGCCGCGCGTGACCCACAACATGCCGGGATTGGCGAACTCATCGCGCTGCAGCGCCTGCACGTCCGCGCCCTGGAACTCGATGCCGGACTTGAGCGGCTTCGGGGCAATGATGTCGGCACGGGTTGCCGCGCCGGAAAACACAAGCGCCGCCAGCAGCGTGCGGCCCGCGGTGTTCACGCGAGTGTGAAGGCCGCGGTGAGCCTGCCCGTCTCGCCGCGATCGTCGCTCCACTCCACAACAATCTCCCCAGCCTGCGTCGCCACCGCGAAAAATGCGAGGTACGGATTGGCCGCGACCCCGGAGCCCAAGTCGGCGCTGAAGACCTCGCGCCCCGCCAGCGTGCAGGTGAGCTTGTTGACGACGTTCATCGGGATCGACTGGCCGTTCATGCCGCGGCGAAAGCCGGTCTCCATCGGATGCTGCACCAGCACCTTGATCTCGAACGGCTCCCCCTTGCGCACCGTTGGCGGGGCCTGAATGCGTCCAATCATCATGGGGTGCGCCTCACAGCGATTCGTCCAGGCAGGCCGCCGATGTCACCAGCACGTCGCGTTGCGCGATCCGGAAGCGTTTGCCGGAAAGTTCCGCGAGCACACGCACCTTCTGCGTCCCCGCCAGGCGCACGCGCGTCGAGACTTCCGCCTTGCCGGAGGCGGCGCTCAGATGGAAGGTCGCAACCAGCGGGCGCGGATTGCGCTCCGCAATGATGTGGATCGCCAGGACATGGTCGGCCGCGGACATCGGACTATCCACCCGGATGCGCATCGGCACCGAGTTGCCGTTTTCCGCGATCTGCGGCAGTTCCACCTCGATGCCACCCTCGGCCGGTGCCATGCCGTCCGCGAGCTTCCGGACCAGGGGCCCCACGTCCTGCGCGGGCTGGAAGCGGCCGGTCTGCGCGCGCGCCGGGACCGCGGCAAGCGCCGGGAGCGCAAGGAAATGGCGCCGCTTCATCGCAGCGTCCCGAGATAGGCCACGAGGTCTTCGACCTGCTGGCCGCTCAGCGCGGGTTTGCCCGCGAAGGCCGGCGCCACGCGCGTGAGTCCCTGCGTCCGGTGGAACGTGGGCATCGCGGCGAGTGGACGTACGCGCGAGATGTCCGCGATACGCAGGCGCAACTGCGCCGCGCTGAAGCGCGATCCGGCCTGCGCGAGCTGGGGGCCGACGTCGCCCGCGACATCGACGCCGGGCACGGCATGGCACAACACGCAATGGCCGCCTTCACGGGAGACAAACACCTGCCGCCCACGTGCCGCATCGCCGGCCGGCGCGAGGGGGGTTTCCATCACGTCGTCCGGCACGGCGGCACAGGATGCAAGCACCAGCAGGAGCGCGGGCGCGGTGACACGCGCCCGTGGCCACGCCGGGTCAGGCCTTGAGCTCGCCATCCTTCAACGGCAGCGAGCGCACCCGCTTGCCGGTGGCGGCAAACACCGCGTTCAGCACCGCGGGCATCACGTTCAGCGCGCCCGGCTCCCCATGGCCGCCCCAGAATCCGCCGGTGGGGACGAAATACGTCTCCACACGGGGCATCTCCGGCATGCGTGGGAGCGGGAAGTCGTGGAAGTTGGATTCCACCACGCGGCCGTCCTTGATGGTGTGCGCCTCGTAGAGCTGGCCCAGGCAATAGATCACGTTGCCTTCGGCCTGCGCGCGGCACGCCTGCGGGTTCACGACGTAGCCCGAATCGATCGCAAACACCACGCGATGGACCTTGATGGCGCCGTCCCTGACCGACACCTCCGCAACCATGGCGGTGTAGCTGCCGAAGCCGTCGGACTGCGCGATGCCGCGGAACACGCCCGCGGGCAGCGGCTGGTTGTAGCCGGCCATCTTCGCCGCGGCTTCCAGCACCCGGCGGTTCTTGTCGTCGGGCTTCATCATCGCCAGGCGCAAGGCGAGTGGGTCCTTGCCCGCGGCATGCGCCACCTCATCGATGAAACACTCGCGATAAAACGAGTTCTGCAACCCGGGAGCGCGCCAGAAGCCGACCGGCACGTGTGGATTGCGCATGGCGTATTCGACCAGCTGGTTCGGGATCTCGTAGGTCGCGTCCGCGAAGGTGCGAACGGCGGTGAAATCGATGCCGTCCTTGATGCCTTCGGGGCGCAGCAGGGCGAGGATCGACGGGCACGCGATCACGGTGTGCATCGCGGTGACCTTGCCCTGCGCATCAAGGCCCGCCTTCATCTTCACGAGCGAGGCCGGCCGATAGAAGCCGTGCTGCATGTCCTCCTCGCGCGACCACATGAGCTTGACCGGCTTGCCGGGGAATTGCTTCGCGATCTTCACCGCCTGGGTGACGTAGTCCTGCGGCGCGCCGCGCCGGCCGAAGCCGCCGCCGAGCATGGCCTTGTGCACTTCGCATTTTTCGAGCGCCAACCCGGAAGCCTCGGATGCCGCGGCGATCGAGGCCTCGCCGTTCTGCGTCGAGGTCCACACTTCCAGCGTGCCGTCGGCCTTGAACCAGGCCGTCGCCGTCATCGGCTCCATGGTGGCGTGGCTGAGGTAGGGCGAGCCGTATTCCGCTTCCACGACCTTCGCCGCCGAGGCGAGCGCCGCCGGCGTGTCACCGGTCTTGCGCGCGCTCGGCAGGCCGGTGGCGCCGAGGCCTTCCCTGAACATCGCCGTGATCGAATCGGACGACACGTTGCCGTTGGCCCCGTTGTCCCATTCGATCACGAGTTTTTTCGCCGCCACGTTGGCGCGCCACCAGTTGTCGGCCACCACCGCGACGAAATTGTCGTCCCTGACCACGCCTTTCACACCCCGCATCCCGCGGGCCGCCGAATCGTCGAGCGACTTGACCTTGCCGAGGAACACCGGGCACTGGACGATCGAGGCGTGCATCATTCCCGGCAGCTGGACGTCCACGCCGAACACCGGCTTGCCCAACACCTTGTCAGGTGTATCCAGGCGCGCCAGCGACTTGCCGGCGACCTTCCAGTCCTTCGGGTCGCGCAGCTTCACGTCCTTCGGCACTTCCAGCTTCGAGGCGGCCTGCGCCACCTTGCCGTAGCTCACCTTGCGTTTGCTCGGCCCGTGGCTCACGTAGCCATTGGCCGCGGAACATTCGGCGGGGGGCACCTTCCATTCGGCGGCGGCGGCGGCGACAAGCATCGCCCGCGCCTGGGCACCGGACTTGCGCAGGTAATCCTGCGAGGTGCGCACGCCGGCGCTTCCGCCGGTCGACATCGAACCCCAGATGCGCTTGCGCCTGATGTGTTCGTTGGGAGAGGCGAATTCGGTCGAGACCATCTTCCAGTCGCAATCGAGCTCTTCGGCGACCAGCTGCGCCAGGCCCGTAAGGCTGCCCTGCCCCATCTCCGAGCGCGCGATGCGGATGAGGACGTGATTGTCCGGGTGGATCACGATCCAGTGCGTGACCTCAGGTGACGCGGCGGCGCCGGCGGCGTGGGCCAGCGCGTTGCCGGCCAGTGAAAACTCGAGCGCGAGGCCCCCGCCCACGGCGGCCGATGCCTTGATGAATTCCCGGCGGGAAACGGCGAGTGTCATGTCGTCGGCCCTCAGATCGTCTGGCCGTTGGGGGCGGCGGCCGGGGCCGGATCGGCTTCGACCTTGTTGCCCGCCAGCGAATGGATGGCCCGGCGCACTCGCGCGTAGGTCCCGCACCGGCACAGGTTGGTCATCGCCGCCTCGATGTCGTCATCGGTCGGTTTTGCCTTCTTCGCCAGCAGCGCGGAGGCCGCCATGATCATGCCGGTCTGGCAGTAGCCGCATTGCGGCACGCCGTGTTCGACCCAGGCTTTCTGCACGCGGTGCAGGCCCTTGCCGGCGCCGAGCCCCTCGATGGTGACAATCTTCTTTCCGGCCATGCTGCCGACTGGCGTGACACAGGAGCGGACCGGGTCGCCGTTGACGTGGACGGTGCAGGCGCCGCACTGGGCCACCCCGCAGCCGTATTTGGTGCCCGCGAGGTTGAGTTCGTCGCGCAGCGCCCAGAGCAGCGGCATTTCCGGCTCGACATCCACGTTATGGACCTTGCCGTTCACATCGAGCTTCATCTGGCGGGACTCCCGGGACGTGGAATCGGAATTATAGGTGGCAAGGGTGTGTAGGCGTAGAGCGTGGACACGTCTCCTTCCCTACCCCACGGTATCGTCCCTTCGTACTGGAACCCGAGGCGCAGAAGCAATTTGCCGGAGGCCTCGTTGTCGACCGTCGTGAACGCAACGATGCGCTTGAGGCCCAGCGCCTGCACGCCGTGGTTGCGGCAGGCGAGCGCTGCCTCGTACGCGTAACCGTGCCCCCGGTACGCGGGCAGGAAGGCGAAGCCGATGTCGATGTCGGGCTGCTCGTCGCGCCTGATGAGCCCACACATGCCGATGGGACGCCCGTCTTCCTTGCGCTCCACCAGGTCGAGCCCCATCCCGGTGCGCTCGTACATCACCATCGGCACCTTCACGATGTAGTCGCGGGCGCCCTCGACGGTGCGCACCCCGCGGTCGCCGATGAAACGGTGCCAGTCGGGGTCGTTGATCAGTTCGAGGATGAAGGGCGCATCGTCGACCACGATGCGGCGGGTGCGAAGCCGTTCGGTCTCCAGCAAACTATTTCTTGCCTTCCGGGCAATCGAAGCGCTCCACGCGCAGCGCGCCGAATACCGCGACCCCCTTGTTGCTTTCGTCCACGGCGCCGACCGAGGTGCCGTCTTCCCTGGCGCTGGCCAGGTGCGCCTTGCAATGCGCCTGGATCTCGATCTTGCCGGCCACCGTCACGTTGGAGCGGAAGCAATACCAGCCGTTGGGATTGTTGAGGCGGATGGTGCTTTTGCCCGCCACGTTCACGGCCGGACGCACCAGGACCAGCACCGGGCCGCTCGTGACCTCGTCGTTGCCCGACTGCCGGGAGCCGATGCCGAACACCTTCACGCCGGTGGCGATGGTCCTGTCGGCCTTCTTGCCCTTCTTGAACGGGGGGTTGCTCCACGAGCCGATGCAGGCGTCGAGGACGCCCTGGTCGCTGGCGGATGCGGCGGCGGGAACGAGGGCAAGGACAAGCAATGCGAGCAGGCGGCGATTCATGGCGTTCTCCAGCAATTCGGCGATGACGGAAGCTGGAGTTTAAGCCAATGTAAAATGCCCCCACAAAGCCATGGCATCCCTCAAACATCTCTTCGACAGCAACCGCGCGTGGTCCGAGCGCATCCGGAAGATCGACCCGGATTTCTTCACCAAGCTCTCGGGCCAGCAGCGGCCGCGCTACCTCTGGATCGGCTGCGCGGACAGCCGCGTGCCCGCCAACGAAATCGTGGGCCTGCTGCCGGGAGAGCTCTTCGTTCATCGCAACGTCGCCAACGTGGTGGTGCACAGCGACCTCAACTGCCTCTCGGTGATGCAATTCGCCATCCAGGTGCTCCAGGTGGAACACGTGATCGTCTGCGGCCACTACGGCTGCAGCGGCGTCTCCGCGGCGGTGCAGGACCAGCGCGTGGGCCTGGCCGACAACTGGCTGCGCCACGTGCAGGACGTGCACTGGAAACACGAACAGAAAGTCGACAGCGTGACTGGGCTGCCGGACCGGATCGACCGCATGTGCGAGCTGAACGTGATCGAGCAGGTCGCCAACGTCTGCCAGACCACCATCCTGCGCGACGCGTGGGACCGCGGGCAGGAAATCTCGGTGCATGGCTGGGTCTACGGGCTGGAGGACGGCCTGGTGCACGACCTCGGCACCACCGTCACCAGCCCGGGCGAGGCTTCCACCGTCTACCGGGCCGCGATCGCCGCGCTTTGAGGGGCAAGTGCGCATAATGGCGGCGCCCGCCTTTGGCAGGCGCCATTCGAAGGGGAGATCCATCATGTTCGCAAGACTCGAGCGCAGCTGGAACCTCGTGAAGGCCAGCGCCAGCGTGCTGCAGCAGGACAAGGAATTGCTGGTGTTTCCGCTCATTTCCACCGCGGCACTGGTGGTGGTGATGTTGTGTTTCGCCCTGCCCGTCTTCGGGCTCGCCTCGCTCGACATGCTTTCGCTGCGCCGGGGCGGCGATCCCTCGCCGCTGATGTATGTGATCGCGTTCCTCTTCTACTTCGCGCAGTACTCGGTGATCTTCTTCTTCAATACCGCGCTGGTTGGCGCCGCGATGATCCGCCTGGATGGCGGCGACCCCACGGTGAAGGACGGCATCCGCATCGCCACCTCGAAGATCGGCGTGATCCTGGGCTACGCATTCATCGCGGCCACGGTCGGCATGGTCCTGCGCATCATCCAGGAGCGCGTGGGCTTCATCGGCAAGATCATCGTGGGCCTGCTGGGCGTCGGCTGGACCATCGCCACCTACCTCGTCGTGCCGGTGCTGGCTGATCGCGACGTGGGGCCCGTGCAGGCGATCAGGGAAAGCGCGGCGCTCCTCAAGGAGACCTGGGGCGAAAACGTCATCGGCCAGGCCGGCATGGGCCTCGCCTTCGGCCTCATCATGCTGGGCGTGATCGCCTGCGGCGTATTCCTGGTGATCGTGGCCTTCATGTCGCACAGCGTGTTCCTGATCCTGGCGGCGTTCGTCATTGCGGGCCTCGCGGTGGGCATCACGGCGCTGGTGCAGGCCGCGCTGGGCGGCATCTACGCCGCGGCGCTGTACCGCTTCGCCACCAATGGCGAGGGCACGCCGGGCTTCGACAAGGGCGTGATGCAGCGCGCGTTCGCCCCGAAAGGCTAGGCCGGATTGGGAGCACGGCGCGCCGCATGCCTGGTTGCCACTTTCCTCGCCACGGGGTGCGCATCCGTTCCTGAGCCCTCCATCGAGGAGCCGTGGACGCGCATCGTCCAAGGCTCCTCGGGCGAGCGGGTCTCGCGCGCCACGCTCACCGCCGCGCTTCGCGACGCCGACTACATCCTGCTGGGCGAGGTCCACGACAACGCGATCCACCATCGCCTGCAGTGGGTCGTGCTGCACGAAATGGCGCCGCGGCCGCTGGTGATGGAGCAGTTCGACATCGAGGCGCAGCCGGCACTGGACGCGGCGATCGCTTCGGGCTCCAGCGCCGATGCGCTGGCCACCGCGGGCCGCCTCGACAAGCGCGCCTGGAACTGGGATCTCTACCGCCCCCTGGTGCAGATCAGCCTCGATCGCGGGATCCCGGTGGTGGCGGGCAACCTGGGCCGCGCCGAGGCGCGGGCGATTTCCGGCGAAGGATTCTCGCGGCTACCCGATGCGAAGGGGCTGGCCATCGAGACCGTGTGGAACGAGAGCCGCGAACGCGCGTTGGTGCAGGAGATCGTCGATGCGCATTGCGGGCAGCTGGCTGCGCCCGCCGCCGCGAGCCTCGCCCGCGCGCAACGCGCACGCGACGCGGTGATGGCCGATCGCATGTTGCGCCATCCGCGCGCCGTGCTCATCGCAGGCTCCGGGCACGCACGGATTGACCGCGGCGTTCCCCTCTACCTGCGCCATCGCGCGCCGAACGCGAAGGTGGTGAGCCTCGCCTTCGTCGAAGGCACCGACGATGCCGACGGCGCGAAGGCCTACGACTTCGTGTGGATCACCGAGGCCCAGCCCCGGGACGATCCCTGCGCCGGCGTGAGGATCAACGCGCCTTCGGTGAGCCTCGCCCCGCTTACTGCACCGCGAATTTCCAGCGCACGGTGAGCGTGCCACCGTCGCCAAACTCCATGGCGGGCTCGCGCCTCAGGCTTCCATGTAGTGGGTCCACGGCGGCAAGCCGCTTGCGGACAGGTATTCCACAACCTCGGCGGAGCCGAAGAACCGCAGTTGCCCATCGCTGGTGTAGGCCAGCGCCGAGCGGTCGACCTTCAGGCCCTTTGCGCGCGCCCGTGTGGTCAGCTGGTCGAGCAGCACCTGGTTGTCGGGATCCAGGCCGGTCGGAGAACGGGCGCCGAAGATGGCGAAATCGAGGGGTTCTCCCGCCTTGGAGGGCTGGCGCAGGTGGGCGAATTTGAACTGCATGCGGGCTCCTGAGGGTGACGGCGTGCCGTCGTGGTGGGTCTGCGATCCGGCCATGGTACCCGTGGCCGGCACGCTGCCGGGCGAGCGCCCGGGGAACGACGGGCTGGATCCGGCGTTAGGGTGCTGGCGGAGAGGGCGGGATTCGAACCCGCGCAGTATTAG
>Ga0163150_10003256_pt1 | contig 23139 bp, 23 predicted proteins | sample OliLakLV19P2IB_FD_148628 | JGI IMG/M metagenome (GOLD analysis project Ga0163150, IMG submission 148628) | Freshwater microbial mat bacterial communities from Lake Vanda, McMurdo Dry Valleys, Antarctica - Oligotrophic Lake LV.19.P2.IB | ecosystem: Environmental > Aquatic > Freshwater > Lake >...
CAATATGCCGGTGCCCCAGCTCCGCCGCTTCCGGCAGCAATAACTCCGGCCGGTCCAGAACCCGGATCAGCATCTCGAGCGTATGCACAAACTTCTGTCGCTGTAAGTCGAGGTCGCCGCGAAACAGCACCCGCAGGTCGGGACGCATCTGGAACAGCTTCGAGTAAAACGCCTCGGCCGCTCGGCCCGCCACAGGAGCCAGCTGCTGAAAACTACAACGTATAAGGTCGGCCTGTTGCTTCGTCATGCTCAGTTCACTGGGTTTGCAAAATAGCGCGGACACGCCTGAGACCGTCGGCATCTTCCTGGTTCAGCGGAACCATGCGAGCCGCGCCCGTCCACTCCTCCGCCGCACTGGTATACCACTCTTTCGACAGCCGCATGCCATCTGACTTCGACTTCGCCGCCAGATCCGCCGCACCCGCATACACCCGAGCCCGAAGCGTCCGTGCACGCCTCGACGGCTCACGGAAAGACTGCGTGCTTTCCACAGCCCGTCTGGCCAGCGGCAGCGCAGCCTCCGGATCCTGGGCCGCCGCCAGCCGCGCCAGCGTGATGTAGGAAAACAGCAGCCCCTGCCTGGCCGTCAGATCCACCGGGTACTTGTCGCAAAACGCCTCGCCGTCGCGAATCGTGGTGCGCAACAGCTCCCGGGCCTCCGCGCTTCGTCCTGCGGCGATCATCGCATCGGCCTGCAGCTGCTGCGCCCGCAAAGCGATCGATTTCGATGCCAGGTGCTTCGGATCCCGCTCCAGTACCCGCGCCGCCGCGACAATCGTTTTCCCCAGCACCTCGATCGCACCAGCCGGATCGGACGCGGGCCACGCCATTCCAACGCGCAGCAGCGACTGCGCCATATCCAGCGAAGCCATGTGATTCGCCGGGTCCGCCGCCGCCATGCGCTCCGATATCGCCGCCGCCTCGCGAAACGCCGGCAGCGCCTTCGTCGCATTGTGCGAAGCGTCGTCGTTCAACAGCCCGTCCCCATAACTGCCCCACGCAATCGCCAGCATCCGTTGCGCCCGCGCACTCGAAGGCAGGTTAGCAACAGCCTTCTGTCGCAGCTTCAGCAGGCGCTCATAATACGGCATCGCCTCCGCCATCCGACCCTGCCGCCGCAAATTCAGCGCCAGCGCATGGAGCGCGTCCCCGTACACGCCCTCGCGCGCCGGATCCTTGCCGTCCGGCGAGATCAGATTGACGGCCTTGTACGCGGTCGCAATCCCCTCGTCATCCAGTTGCTCCCGTGACAGATCCTGCAGAATCTGCACCACCCGCTCCTGGATGCCTGAGTCCTGAATCAGCGCCGGCGGCAGTTTGTCCGCGAATGCCAGCGCCTCGTTGTAGCCGTTCAGCGCCGCCTGACGCTCCCCGCGATGCGCGTGGATTTTCGCCATGAACGCCCGAGCCTTTAAGATATGCCGGGCGATCGCCGGATCGTTCGGGAACCGCGGCGTCAGCCGGTGCGCAAACTCCAGCGCTTTCCCGTAGCTCGCCAGCGCTTCGTCCACCCGGCCCAGATTCGCCTGACCCGGGTGCCCCAGAACATCCCCCGCGCGGTCATAGGCGAACACCAGTTGCCGGTCGAGCGACGGGTCGTCCCCCGCCTCACGAGCCAGCGCGTCCAGATGCCGCAGCGCCGCTTCCACCACGATCATCCGAGCCTTCGTGCTGCCAGCAATGTCGTTAATGGAATCGTAAACGCCGAACAGCAGATCGTCGGAGAGCCGCCGAACCTGCTGGAACCGCCGGTCCGCCGTCTGCTTCTCCCGATAAAACAGCACCGTCGCGCTCGTCAGCAAAATCAACAACGTTGCGACCGCCGTCACCGGAATCCAGAACCGCCGCGTCTGCCGCCGCAGTCGGTAGGATCGCGAGTGCGACCGCGCCTCCACCGGAGCAGCCTCAATGCAACGCCGCAAATCCTGCGCCAGATGTTCCGCCGAGGTGTACCGGTGCATCCCGGCTTTGCTCAGCGCCTTCCTCGCGATCGCATCCAGATCGCCCCGAAGCGCCCCCGGCAGCGGCCTGTTCTGCCGAGCCGCAATCAGCGAAAGTTGCTCCACCGGATCCTCGCAAATCGCCCGCTCCAGATCCATCGGCGCATGAGACGTGATCCGGTGCGGTGACTTGCCCGTCATCAGCTCAAACAGCATCGCCCCCAGCGCGTACACGTCCATCGCGACGGTCGCCGGCTCACCCCGAACCTGCTCCGGGCTGGCATAATGCGGCGTCAGCGCCCGCGCGAACACGGCCGTCGTACCCGATCCCGGTGCACCCGGCTCCCGCGGCTCCACCAGCCGGGCGATCCCGAAATCCAGCAGCCGCGGCGTCCCGTCTGAGGCGATGAGAATATTACCGGGCTTCAGATCCCGGTGGACCACCATGTTTTGGTGCGCGAACTGGACCACGTCGCAAACGCGCGCCAGCAGCTCCAGCCGGTCCCGCACGGCCAGCCCCATCGATTCGCAGTACTGCGTGATCGTGGTGCCGCGCACATACTCCATCGCAAACCACGGCCGACCGTCCGGCGTCGTGCCGCCGTCCAGCAACTTCACAATCCACGGGTGGTTCAGTCGCGCCAGAATCTGCCGCTCCTGCCGGAATCGCGACAGCACCGCCCCCGACTGGATGCCTGGACTCAGAACCTTGAGCGCCACGCGCTGCTCATACTGCCCGTCATTCCGCTCCGCCAGATAGACGCAGCCCATGCCGCCGCGCCCCAGCTCATGCGCGATTCGCCACGGACCCAGCACCATGCCAGGCCCCGGGTCCACGCTCGCAGGAGCGATTTCCCCTGCCATCTGCTTCACCGCCGACCCGATAAACCCCCTGGCATCATGGTCGGCCGCCAGCAAAGACCAGACTTCATTGAAAACACCCGGGTTATCCGGACAGGCCGATTCCAGCCACGCCCGCCGCTCCGCCTCAGGCCGCTCCAGCGCCGCCTCAAACAGCTCCTCTACCAGCGCCCACTGGACTGGCGGCGAGGTCCGTTCCTTCGGCTCAGGACTGCTGGGCGTCGCCATTCAACTCCCGGTAGAGCCACGCTTCCGCCAGCCGCTGCTCGCGACCCACGGTGGCAATCGAGATCTCCAGCGCCTGGGCCGTCTCCTCCACCGAAAAGCCGCCAAAGAATCGCAACTCGACAATCTTCGCCTTGCGTTCGGAGATTTTGGTCAGTTCATCCAGCGCTTCGTGCAGCGCCACCATCGCCGCGCTCGTGTCGTTGGAAAAGCTGATCGCTTCGTTCAGCGTCGCCCGAACCTGATCGCCGCCCCGCTTCTCAGCCAGGTTGCGCCGAGCGTGGTCCACCAGAATCTGCCTCATACAACGCGCCGCCACGCCAATGAAGTGCGACCGGCTCTGCCACTGCGGCTGCTCCGACCCCGCCAGACGAACCCACGCTTCATGAACCAGCGCCGTCGGCTGGAGTGTCGACGCACCCCGCTCACGGCGCATATAGGCTCCCGCCAGTTGCCGCAGCTCGCGGTAGACCAGCGGAACCAGTTCCTCGGCGGCCGCGGAGTTGCCCTCTCTCCAGTTCGCCAGCAGCCGGGTTACTTCCGGATTCTCGGACATATTGGTATCACGCGCTCCGAAGCAAAGTGAAAGCCGCAACAGTGCAGAGGCACCCAAGTACCCCACACACCGCGGCGAACCGCACATCCGTATCGTTGGTGGATTGCAACAGCACGCGCTCCGGATTGTCGGGCCGAATCAAAATCCGTTGCCGCGACCCGGCCGCACAACCCCTGGCCGCCCGCGTGATCCGCGCGTAGCTGATGCCTTTGGCAAAATGAAACTGGCCTACAAACCTCGTGCCTTTGTTGTTGTAGGCAAGGATACAAACGCCCAGGAAAACACCTTTGGACGACCCCTCCATCGGCCGGATGTCACTGTAAAGCACTTCCGCTTCGGTTTCCTGCCAGCCGCGCCGACTCCATCTCGACCAGAAGCGCACCCCAGCCACGGCGAACAGCGCAATGCTGGCGATCAGTAGCACGGGGTAGATCACGGTGACGGGCATGGGGCCTGGTGTCAGCATACCGTTGGGAGCCGGGTACTGGCAATCGGGAAAAAACTGGAACGCATCCCTTCTGAGACCTCAGACATCAAAGAACTTAGCTGCATCCGGATGAATTCACGGAACCAGCGGGCCCGGAGCCCGTCTGTTACAATGAGGCGTCGTCCGGACGGCCTTTTCGAGGCGTATTCATGAACAGCCGATTCAAGCTTGTTGTCGTATCTTCCTCCACTATGCTCGTGATTCTGCTGCTCCTTGGAGCGGCCGTAGGTACCAGCGCATCTTCCCCGGATGACGCCTACCGCCACCTCTCCGTCTACACTGAGGTGCTCTCGCGCATCAAGAGTGAGTACGTTGAAGAGCCGGACATTAAAAATGTCACCCTCGGCGCCATGAACGGCATGCTGGAAGCCATTGATCCGTTTGCCAGCTACCTCAGCGCGGAACAGTATAAACAGTACCTCAAATCACAGGATGCGAAGAAAGCTGGCGTCGGCCTGGTGCTCTCTCGCCGTTTCGGCTACGTCGGCGTGGTCGACGTGATCCCCGGCTCCTCGGCCTGGAAAGAAGGTCTCACCACCGGCGACATGCTGGAGTCCATCAATGGAGTCGGCACCCGCGACATGCCTCTGGCCTACGCGGAAATGGCGCTCATGGGCGATCCGAACACCAGTATTGAAGTCTCCGTGCTCCGTGTCCGTAAGCCCGATCCCACTAAGATGACCCTGACGCGCGGCTTCACCAAATATCCGTCGGTGACGTCGAAGATGTTGCAGGACGGCCTCGGCATCATCCAGTTGCCGGCACTCGTCGAGGGCCGCGTGAAGGAAGTCCAGCAGGCCGCCGATGCCCTCCAGAAGCAGGGCGCGAAAAAGCTGATTCTCGACCTCCGCAACTCCGGCTTCGGTAAGCCGGAATTTGGCATCGAACTCGCAAACCTGTTCCTGGATACCGGACTGATCACTTACGTGCAGGGACAGAAGATGCGCCGCGAAGATTTCAAGGCCGATCCGGCCCGCGCATCTCTCAAGAGCATCCCACTCGTGGTGCTCACCAACCGCGGTACCGCCAATGCGGCTGAAGTCGCCGCCGCCGCGCTGCTCGACAACAAGCGCGCGGAAGTGGTCGGCGAGCGGACTTATGGCGATGCCTCAGTGCGCAAAGCGATTACGCTGGACGACGGCTCGGCCGTGCTGCTCGCAGTAGCCAAATACTACTCGCCGTCGGGCAAAGCGATTCAGGATACCGGCGTTACGCCGACCCACCCTGTCACCGATCTGGCCCCGGTTTCCGACGATGATGAAGACGACGCCACGCCCCCCGCTCCCGACACTGCAAAGAAGCCGGAAGGTGACGAGATACTGAAGAAGGCGATTGAAGTCAGCACCGGCAGCGTCGCGCAGAACTCCCCCTTGACGGGACCGGCGTCGCCGCAGGGATTGCCCGAACGGCAGAACCCGCTGACCATTCAGAAATAAGACCGACAAAAACGATGCCTCTGTACGACTACAAGTGCGATAAATGCGGAAAGATTTTCGAAGTTCGACAGAACTTCAACGACGCTAAGCTCACCGCTCACGAAGAATGTGGCGGTCCACTCGAACGCCTGATCTCCGCACCCGCCCTGCAGTTTAAAGGAAGCGGCTTCTACATCACCGACTACGCCAGGGGAAGCGGAGCGGGCAGCAAAACCGATGGAGCCAAGCCTCCCGCCGAGTCCCGATCGGAAGGCAAGTCCGAATCGAAGGCCGAGTCCAAATCCGAGTCCAAATCCGAGTCCAAATCGGAGAGCAAATCCGCATCGACTCCGGCTCCCGCACCGGCAAGCGAAAAGAAATAGTCCGTTCTACCTGCGCGGCGGAACGACAACGTCTCGCCGCAGACACCCGCCAGTACTGACCGAAACTCGTTCTTCGTCCGCGTTCTCCCCCTCACCCCAGACGGTCAGCGCATACTGCCCAGCCCCCAGCCGGTCAAGGCAAACCGTCCCTCCGGACTACCAGATCGTGGTGACGGTTGAGGATCGTATCCTGCCGTCGCGGCTTAAAAGAGGGATCCCATGCAATTGAGCCGTGGCGGCGATCACGCGGTCCGGAAGATCGGGAATATCCTGACGGGAGACTTCCGTCATCTTCATCGCGACAGCATCGTCAACCGGCATGTTCTGCAGCACCGATTTCGGGTCGGCAATCGCTGCATGAATATCGTGGAGCGCGTTTGCCGGAATCCGCGCCTTCTCAACCAGATAGACCATTTCGGCAAGGCTGATGGCAGATACGCCAATATGATCCCCTGCGGCTATCGTCTCGTCAATAAAGGCGGACGCACCCTTGCTGAGGCGCGGATCGGAAAAGAGATACCAGATGGCCGTATGCGTGTCCGCGACTGCAACAATCATCAGAAATCGGAGCGCGGGAAATTTGCAAACATCTCCGCCCTGTTCTGATCGATTTCCTCGGCCGAAGGAGCCGGTCCGTATTTCGCCAGAAGGCCGCGGAGGGACCGTGTCGGCTCTTTCCCCGGACCTGTTTCGGCGGGAGTGTGTTCGAGAATGCCCTCAAGCGCCTCACGCACGAGATCGGCGGCCGAAAGGCCTCTGGCGCGCGCTGCCGCCATGAGCCGCGCTTCTTCCTGCGGTTGCAGCGGTAAAGTGATCGTCATGGCCGGGTCTCCTTCTCTTTCTACACTACCGGATATAGGCGAACCTGTCACGCATTTCCAGCCTCGCTTTCCCGCTTCCACCACAGAGCAAAGCGTCGCCCCGGGCGTACCATTTGACTTGCCAGCGGCGGCACAAAGCGCGAATGTCGCGGGCTGATTCTACCAGCGGGCCGGGTCCATGCCAGAGCGGCTGACCGCCTCATCCGGGAGGGGCGGCGGGCGTCCTAAAGCTGTTCGAAAGACTATCGAGAGACTTCATATCTGCCCAGCCGGGTCGCCCGAAGGCGTTCTGCTGCCCGCTTTGTATGCAGCAGTTTGATGAGGGGAAGGTCGATGAACTGAGTATCGAACACGTCATCCCCTCGAAACTCGGTGGCTCCGACATCACGCTACGCCCTCCCCTCAGGCTTGTGTGAGCGGTATGGCTCGCGTGACTCCAAAGCCTGTATCGGTTCGAATGAGCCAATCCTCGTTTCAGCGATTTTGCCACATGGAATCAGCGAGTTACACCAAAACCAGCGACCCTGCGTGCTACACTTCATAGGCATCAGGCGCCCCAGCAACAGCGGGGCGCATTTCATTTGGTGGCACCGAAAAAGGAGGAGCAAGAGATGGTCGAACACAAACGAAGCCAACAATTAACCCACACCTCCCCTGAGATCCACGAAAATTGGCTTCGTTTCGTAAACCTCTCTCGAGCCAGCGAAAGTGCCCAGGGCGCCGCACAGGTCGGCCATTCCCGGATCAATGAAAATTGGCTTCGTTTTGCCAGTCTCCCTGCCGCGATCCCAACCCAGAGTACGCCGGGCGAGAATTGGCTTCGTTTCGCAAATTTCACTCCAGCGGATATCGCCCAGGCGACGCGACCAACGGTCAGCCCGATCCAGTCCGCAACCGGAGTCCTTTCATTGGACACCGCCCGCACCAAAGCGAAGCCCGACCTGGCCGACAAAAAACGAAGCCACCAGCAAACCCACATCCCTCATAGAATCAACGAAAATTGGCTTCGTTTTGAAAATTTCCCCCGCCACAGCGAACCCGCTAACCCGTCAGCCCCCACCAGGTCTAAACTTGTAGAGTTGCAGCCACAACCGTCCCAGCCCTTGCCGGAAGTCTCCGCGTCGCGACGCGCGCTCGCCGGATTTTTCGTTTCCGGGCTTATCCTCTCCTTCCCAGGCGCCATCCTGCCCGCCTGGGGCTACCATCTCCGTCCCAACTACCTCACCGTCGGCAACTACTTCCTCGCCCTCGTCATCGGCGTCCTCGCCGCCATCAAAGTCTCGCGCTACGTCATCGCGCAGCGAGGCCTCGGCGGGACCCTCGTCCTCGGCTGCTCCATCGCCTTCGCATCCCTTCTGCTCCTGTCCCTCACCTCGCCGCCCGTCGAGGAATCCTGGCGATTCCCGGGCCTCCTCGGTCTCGGTCTGGGAGCCGGACTCCTCAACACCGCCATCTTCCAGGCGCTCTCCCCGGCCTTCCGCATCAACCCCGCCGCCACCGTCAACCTGGCCGGAATCTTCTTTGGACTTGGATCGTTCATCAGCCCACTGCTCATCGCAGGAACTTTCAACCTCTACGACGTCTCAACCATCCTTTATGTCGTTGCCCTCGTACCGGGATTCTTCGCCATCGGGTATGCGCGAGTCACTTTCCCCACCGCCGACAGCGCGCCGCAAAGACCCGTCAAAGAGATCCTTCGCGAGTTCACCGTACCAGCCGCCGTCCTGCTCAGTCTTCTGCTCTTCGTCCACTTCGGCAACGAATGGGCGATCGCGGGCTGGCTGCCGCTGTTCCTGATCCTCCGCCTCGGACTCAGCCCGGTAAACGCACTACTCCTCCTGCTCCTCTACTGGCTGGCGCTCATGCTCGGCCGAGTGGCGTGTCAGGCCATTCTGCCTCGGTTCTCCCACGCGAAGCTGCTCCTCATCAGCATCCTCGCTTCTCTTCTCGGTTGTTTGTTCCTGAGCTTTACCAATAATTTATTCGGAGCCACAATCGGAACGCTGCTCGTCGGACTCGGCTTCGCGCCCATCTATCCGCTGGTAGTCGGAGCCATCCGCAGCCGCTTCCCGCACTACCACCCAGGGTTCTTCAACGGGATCTTCTCCATCGGGCTGACCGGGGGAATGCTCGCGCCCGCGACGGTCGGCTATCTGGCCGATTACATGGGGCTCGGCGCTATCACGCTTCTACCCGTGGCCGGGTCGCTGGTCGTGCTCGTTCTGGTGCTCGTCATCTGGCTCGAGGCCTGGTTCACCCGCTGGCACTCAGCGCAGACGGATCACGACCGGGTCACCTGACCCCAGCGTCGTCACCAGCTCCGCCGATTTCAACTTCGCCGGGTTCCCCTTCCACGGAAAGAACAGGAACCCGCTCACCGGCGTTTTCCTGGGCCCCTCGGGCAGGGAAGACTTGTTCACCACATCGGAATTCGACATCCGCTCCTCCACCGGCGCATCGGGATTCTGCGCCGGCGCGGGCGGACCCGGATACCGCCGAGCCCGCGGATCACCAGGGAATCGCTCCTCTACGTCAGCCGAGCCCGCCCTGACCGGAGGGCGCTCCCAGTCCGGGTAGCGCAGATAGCTCAGCACAAGCGCAGGAGGTTGCGCCAGTAGCAGTTCCTTTTTCCCGCTGACCCGCAACGAAAAGTCGGCCAGCTTCACCTCAACCGGCTTGCCCGGCTCCGGATAGATGGCGACCTCCACCACAAGGAAGTTGTCCGTAACAAACGACTCGCGCCCATAGGAGATGAGCCGGACCATAAACTCGGCCGCCACCTCGGCGCCGGCAACCTTCACCTGCACGGGAAATTCGGAAGCCTTGCGCTTCGTCTCAGTCCCTTGTGCCGCGGCCAGCAACGCCGACAATAAAAGGAGCACACTCATCCTCATGGTCAAAGTGTACGGTATGGCTACAATCAGGCAAATGCGATCCGCCATTCTCCTGCTGACCGCCGCAGTCGCGTGTATCGGCGCCGATCTGGCCGAGCGAGTCCCGGCTCTCATCGACTCCGTTCCGGCTGCGAAACAAAGCTTCTGGGGAATTCGCGTCATCGACGCCCAGTCCGGGCAACTTCTGTACGCGCTCAATGAGGACCGATTCTTCGTCCCGGCCTCGAACACCAAGCTGTTCACCAGCTCTCTCGCGCTTCGCCGCCTCGGGCCCGATTACAAGTTCAGGACCCGCGTCGCCGCGCCCGCCAAACCCGATGCCGAGGGCCGTATCGCAGAAATACGACTGCTCGGCGGTGGCGACCCAAACCTGTCGGCGCGCATGATCCCGTACAACAAGGACGAAAAGAATCCCGACGCACTCGCCGCCCTCCGCAAGCTCGCCGAGCAGGTGGCCGCTTCAGGCGTGAAGGTGATCGCGGGCGATGTCATCGGCGACGACACAGCCTATGTGTCCGAGCCTTTCCCGCCAGGCTGGGGCCTCGACGATCCGATTTATGAGTACGGAGCGCCGGTCAGCGCGCTGACGCTCAATGACAACGCATTCGAAGTGACCGTTTTCCCCGGCGCCGAAGCCGGAGCGCCCGGCAGCCTCGCTCTGAATCCGCCAGTCGAGTACTTCACCATCGTCAACCGCACCCTGACAGCCGACACTGGCAAGACGCAACTCTCATTCCGCCGCGTGCCCGGCTCGCGAGAGCTTATCGTCACCGGAACCGTCGTCACCGGCCAGAAGATTGAGGCCGAACTCGTGGCCGTCGACGATCCCGCGCTCTACGCTGCCACCGCCTTCCGTCAGTTGCTGGAACAGCGCGGCATCCGCATCGACGGCATCACCCGAGCCGCCCACCGCCGCGTCGGCGACGAATCGCCGGTGTTCGAAGGAGAAGAACTCGCAGTTCATGAATCCGCGCCCCTCTCGCAAATCCTGGTCATCTCGAACAAGGTAAGTCAGAACCTGCACACCGAACTCGTGCTCCGCGAGATCTCGCGAGTTGCCAACGGAATCGGCAGCCGTCGCGAAGGACTCAAGATGATCGCGGCCTACCTGAAGGAGATCGGCGTCGAAGAAGGGCAGTGGAATTTTGAGGATGCCTCCGGAATGTCGCGCCTCGGCCTGGTCACACCCGCGACCGTCTCAAAGCTCCTGCAGGCAATGTACGCCCATCCGCTATACGATCTGTGGCTCACGACGCTGCCGATAGGCGGTTTCGACGGCACGCTCGAAAAGCGCTTCGACAAACTGGAGCTCGCACAGCGGATCCACGCCAAAACCGGGAGCCTCAGCCACGTCGCCGCGTTGTCCGGGTACGCGCTGCGGCCCGACGGCAAGACGTACATTTTCTCCATCCTGGTAAACAATTTCCAGGCCGAAGCCAAGGTGATCCGCGCAACCATGGACAAAGTCGCGCTCGCGTTTCTCGAGTAGTGTTCGGATGCGAACACCACGTTGCGATGTCGCCGACATCCGATTCGGGCACTTCGCTACGAGTAAGTCAGGACGGTACTTATACTGAAGTGGAATGCATCGACTGCTTCCGCTTCTCCTGGGCGCCATCGCCGCCAGCGCTCAGACTCCGGCACTGCCAGCCGGGGTTAAAGTTGAGAAGAACATCTCTTACAGCCAGTATCCGCAGACCGTTCTCGACGTCTATTCGCCCGCCAGATCGACGGCGGGGAAGCGAGTTTGCGGTGTCATCGAGATCCATGGCGGAGGATGGGGGGGTGGCACAAAGGAACAGGTGGTCGAGCGTTTCGTGCTGCCCTGGGTGAACAAGGGCTGCGTGGTGGCGAACATCGAGTACCGTCTGACGAAAGTGGCGCCGGCGCCCGCTGCCGTGCAGGACGTGCTGCAGGCGGCAAAGTGGTTCGCGTCGCATGCGGGGAAGTACAACGTCGACCGCAGGCGCATCATTGCGACGGGCGATTCGGCAGGTGGACACCTTGCTCTAATGACGGCTCTTACGCCTAAGAGAGCGGGCTTCGGTCCTACAGGGAAGGTTAAGGCCGTCATCAACTGGTACGGCATCACCGACGTCGAGGACCAGCTTGGAGGACCCAACATGCGGGATTACGCTGTGACCTGGGTGCCTCAGGTCGAAGGGCGTATGGAACTGGCTCGCCGCGTTTCTCCCGAGACCTGGGTTCGCAAGGGTTTGCCGCCTGTGCTGACGATCCACGGGTCGGCCGACCCCACCGTTCCCTACGACCATGGCGTTCGCATCACCAGGTCGCTCCGCGATGCGGGTTCCGACGCTGAGATGATCAACGTCAGTGGCGGCGAGCATGGGCAACCGCGCGAGCAGTTCGACGCAGTTTGGCCGCAGATCTTCGAATTCCTCCGGCGGCGAGGCTTCTTTAAGGACCGATAAGACGATGCTGAAGATCGGGTCGGTTCGCTGGAAAGGCCGCTGCACAAAGCATTCGGGCTACAACCCTGAGCTCGATGGGCCTGGTGCTATTCGCGGAGGCTGCCGGCGCTGTCAGTTGCTCTACGACATCTGGGACCACCATCAGAAAATGGTGCGACTGATTCGTGAGTTCGGGCATCGGGAAGAAGACACTGTAAAGCCGAAAGGTGCCACTGCAGTCGACGAAAGGCAGCTTTCGTTGCTGGACGGCTGACAATTCATATGTCTGTATATCGGGAACGACGCGAAGAGCTGGAAGCTTACGAGACGCAGATGGGCATTCCGCGGGGAAGGCTCGCGCTTGCCATGGATGTGCTGACCGACGCGATTATTCTCGTCGGCCAGCACGGGGTGTACTGCCAGAGCGCACGTCAGCCGGGCAAGCCGGCGATGGATATACAGCTTGTGGTGCGCAGCCTGAGCGACGCCAAGGAACTGGTCTCCGACGTGATGCAGGAGCTGAAGAAGGCGCGTCAGGCCAGCCGCGAGTAGGTCCTGACGTCCGGGCTTTCGAGAAACAGTTCCGCCACCTTTTCCCGCAACGCGTGAAGGTACGGCATTTCCTTATGCAGGTCGAGCGCCTGCATATCGACCCACTTCTCGAAGAACACGAATACGCCCGGAAATTCGGTGGATTCGTGCAAGTCGTACAGGACGCAGCCGGGCTCCCGGCGAGTCGGTTCCACCAGCCCGATCAAGGTCTGGCGAGCGGTGTCTTCGAGGCCCGGACGGGTCTTAAACGTGGCGACCACGGTTACAAGATTCATTAACGGATGTATCCCATTTTGCGCAGCGAATCTTCAGGCTCGCCGGCATCGAACTGAATGAAAGACTGCTTCTGACGCCCGTGTTCGATCGTCACGGCAAATGGCCCATTGGTGAACGGGAACGCCTGCTGCAGAGCTTGCAGGTCACTGGCTGTCTTCATCTTCGACTTGAGTCCGGTGTCCTCAAGGAAGAACTTTGAGAACTGCGGATTTACCGTCGGCTGCCCGATGATCGTGACGTCGTTGGCCCAGGACCATTTCGCCATCTTCTTCGCAGCGTCGAGGCAGTGTGCGCATTCCGGATCGTAGAAGTACACGAACACACGGCCGTTCTGGAGCGAGTAGGGAGCGCCGTCCAATTGAATCGACGCGGGCGCAACCGCGCCCGTCTGCCGCGCGTAGGTGATGCCGAAGGAAGCGCCACCGAACACCACAATGGCACCGAGCATGATCAGTGCGCCGCGCAGGTTGTCCGACTGCCGCGTCCACCAGCCGGCAGCCGCGGCCATTAGCAGCATGATGGCGTCGCCGATGAAGAACCCCGGTCCAACGGCCCGTTTGAGCCAGGGGAAACAGGAACACTCTTCGCCGCGCAAAGCGTTGTAGTGATACCCGATGTAGACCATGAAGGCGACCAGCATGAGAGCTGTCGCTATGGCGCCCCAGCGCCGGAATCGCGGAACCAGAAGCAGCACCGCTGAGAATACTTCCGCGACACCCATGAAAATCGCAGTGAATAGTGCGAGTTGTCCGGGGACCTTGGCCTGAATCATCCGGGTGGCAGCTTCGTACGGCTCTGTGAGCTTCCACAACCCGGCAATGAGGAAAAGCAAAGCAAGCAAAACGGCACACGCGAGACTGAGAACCGATTTCCACGCCGGAAGAACCAGCGGTCCGGATTCCAGCCGCGCCTCGGCCAGTCCATTACCCATACACAAACATTCTACCCATGAATCAAAGTGCCTGTGCGGAGGCCTCACTTGCGGTGCGCCCCTCCATTGACCGAGACTGGACGCATGAAGCTTGTATCCCTTCTTTTGACAATCGGCGTCACGATGACGCTGGCCGCGGACAAGAAGCCGGCTCCCGCCACGGTGACACTGAAGAATGCCAAGGGCGACGTCGTGGGCAACCTTAAGGCGACCCCGGTGAAAGGCGGTTCGGTGAAGCTGTCCGGATCTGTAATGAAGATGCCCGCGGGCCAGCACGCGATCCACGTCCACATGACGGGCAAGTGCGAGGCGCCGGACTTCACTTCGGCTGGCGGCCACTTTAATCCGGAGCAGCACAAACACGGCCTCGCGACGCAGACCGGTCACGCGGGCGACCTCGGCAACTTTACGGTTGCCGCAAACGGGAAGGCGAAGGTGAACCTGATGCTGACGAAAGTAACGCTGGCTGATGGCGCCAACTCGCTGTTCAAAGAAGGCGGCACCGCGCTGGTCGTTCATGAAAAGGCTGACGATCTGAAGACCGACCCGACTGGCAATGCCGGCGGACGTGTGGCGTGTGGGGTGTTCAGCCGCTAACTGCGGTCATCAAATCGCGCGGAGAACCTGGGCGGTTCTCCGCGCGGTATCGTGTACAGTATGGCGTCTTTGGAATACGTTGCTCTTCTCACATCCGATGTAGAGGAGTGGAATCGCTGGCGCGAAGAAGAGCCCGAGACTCACGTCGACCTGCAGAACGCGGACCTGCGTGCGGCCAACCTGATGCTGGCGAATCTGGCGCGCGTCGACCTGCGGCGTGCGGATTTCACAATGGCCAACCTGAAGGGCGCCGACCTGCGGTTCTCCGATCTGCGCGGAGCGAATTTGATTGGCGCGCGGATGATCGGAACGGACCTGGAGGGCGCGGACCTGCGAGGCGCCGATCTGCGCACGGCTGAAGATTTGACGCCAGAACAACTCGCCACCACGCTGGGAGACGAGTCGACCACCATCCCGTCCGACATCGTCATTCCCCGCCGCTGGCGCGCCGAATTTACCGCCCGTTAACCATGCCTGCCAACACTGTCGGCGCCACTGCGCCAGGACGGCGCGAGTTCCTGACTGCGGCGGCCGGGCTGGCTGGCCTTTGGCCTGGGTCCTGGTTCGGCAAGACGATCAAGATGGCGGGTATTCCGTTCCAGCGGATTTCGCGAGGCGGGGAAGGGCGTCACTTTCTCTGGATCCACGGCAATGAGCGCACCGCTCGCGAGGTCCTTACGGCACACATGGAATCGCGTCACAGTGGCCGCGCATTCCTGATCGAAAGTACGGAGCGGAATGTCCCGGTCGGCGGCGGCAAAGTGGACCCGAACCGGATGTGGTCGAGAGAAGGTGCCGAACGGAGCCTGCGGAATCTCAACAAGGGCTGGACGGATGCGCAGGTGAAAAGCGCACTGGACAAGCTGGATCGGGCAAGGCCGGGCTTCTTGCGGCGCCTGCTTCCGCCACCGGGCGAGGTCATCATCGCTTTGCACAACAACGGCCCCGGTTATTCGATGCAGGACGAACTCGCGATCAGCGACGCGACGGCTCTGAACGACAAGGATCATCCCGACGAGTTCATGCTGTGCGTCAGCGAAGTGGATTACCAACTGCTGGCGGGCGGCCCTTTTAACGTGCTGCTGCAGAAGACGGCCCCGAAGGATGACGACGGGTCGCTCTCCCGTCTCTGCGCGAAGCGCGGAGTTCGATACGTGAACATCGAGGCCGCACTCGGAAATACCGCGGCCCAGAAGCGGATGCTGGACTGGGCGGAGCGGATGCTCTAGTCACGGTGCAAAGGCCAGGCCTCGGAGCAGTTCTTCGGCATAGAGAGCGCCTTCGGGTGAATCTTCATGTTTGAAGTAGAGGTAGACGTCGCGGCCTCCTTCGTTGAGCGCGGTTACCCGAGTGGCAATTTCGACTCGCTCTTCGGGTGTGTAATCGCCTTTGCGGAGCCGGAAATAGACGAAAGGGGCGGTAATTACTTCGGGAATTACCAGCTTTTCGGATTCGGCGAGGCAGAGGCAGACTCCACGGCTGCCGAGTATGTCGTAAACCGGCTGTTCGAGCCAGGAGGCGTGGCGGAATTCGAAGGCGAAGCGCATGTCGGCCGGGAGCAGCGCTACGAAGGCCGCGAGCAACTCGGGGTCGCACTTGAGATTCGGCGGCAACTGGAAGAGGACGGGGCCGAGGCGGCCGGCGATGCGGAGCGGGTCGATGGTCTTGAGGAATAGCTCGACGAACGTTTCGCAGTTCTTCAATCGCAGAATATGCGTCAGCTTTTGGTGCGCTTTCAGTGAGAATACGAACTCGGGCGGGGTGGATTCCAGCCACTCGCCGAGAGACTTCGGAGACGGCAGCCGGTGATATGTGTAGTTAATTTCGGTGCTGTTCAGCCGCGTTGCGTAGTGCTGAAGGAATCGTTTTGCCGGTACGTCCGCCGGGTAGAAGCCGGGTTTCCAGGTGGGATACGCGAAGCCGGATGTGCCCGCGTAGAGCTTGCTCGCCATCAGCACATTGCATCACACCCGCGGCTGGGTTTCTCCTGATACATTTGTTGGTCGATATGACTCGACGAGAGTGGCTCCTGGCGACCAGTGGGTCGGTTGCGGCAAGTGCGCAGACTACGCGCCGTCCGAACATTCTGTTTCTGCTGGCTGACGACCAGCGGTTTAACACGATTCATGCGCTGGGTAACAACGAGGTGCAGACCCCGAACCTCGACAGGCTGTGTGCGCGCGGGGTCGCGTTTACTCACGCATTCATTCAGGGCGGGAGTGTTGGCGCGGTGTGTATGCCGAGCCGGATGATGCTGATGTCGGGGCAGCATTTGTTTCACGCGTCGGAGTTTATGACGCCCAATCTGGCTGCGAATACGCGGCCATTTCATATGTGGCCGGAGGAGTTGCGCAAAGCGGGGTATCGCACCTGGGCTACGGGGAAGTGGCACAACTCGCCGAAGCTGCACGCACGCTGTTTCAACGGCGGCAAGAGCCTGTTTTTTGGAGGGATGGGGGAGCAGGGGGCGCTGCCGGTGTGGGAGTACTCGGCCGACGGCAACTACCCGAAGGACAAGGCTGCGGCGACTACGCGGCTGAGTACCGAGGTGTTCGCGGACAACGCTGTCGCGTTCATCAAGGAGCACAAGGGGGCGGAGCCGTTTGCGGCTTATGTTGCGTTTACTTCGCCGCATGATCCTCGTACTGCGCCGCCGGAATATCACAAGAAGTATGTGCCGGCTCGCATGGAGGTGCCTGCGAGTTTCCTGCCGGAGCATCCGTTTGATAACGGCGAACTGAAGGTGCGCGACGAACTGCTGGCTCCGTTCCCTCGCACGCATGATGTGGTTCGCCAACACACGGCGGATTACTACGCGTGCATCACTCACGTTGACGCGCATGTGGGGCGGATACTGGACGCGCTGGACGCGAGCCCGCATGGGCGGAACACGATTGTGGTTTACGGCGCGGACAATGGGCTGGCGCTGGGGCGGCATGGGTTGTTCGGCAAGCAGAATGTGTACGACCACAGCGTTCGGGTGCCGCTGATTGTTGCGGGGCCGGGGATTCCGAAGGGCGAGCGCCGCACCCAGATGGTGCACCTGCACGACATGTGTCCGACGCTGCTGGATTTGGCGGGCGTGCCGATTCCTTCTACGGTGGAGAGTCGGACGCTGGTGCCGATTTTGAAGGACGCGAAGGTGGCGGGCCGTGAAGAGATGTTTGCGGCGTATCGGGACTTCCAGCGCGCGGTGCGCACGAAGGACTGGAAGCTGATCCGGTACACCGTCAATGGCAGCACGCGACTGCAGCTGTTTGACATGGCGAACGATCCGGAGGAGTTGCGGGATCTGGCTGGTGACCTACGGCACGCGGGCCGGATCGCTGCGCTGTCGGCGCGACTGGCGGTGCTGGCGAAGGAATCGGGCGACAAGAAGGCGTAAGTGGCTCGGGTTGCTGGTAGAATTGCGGACGCATGGCAGAGTACTCGATTGGTGTGGACCTGGGCGGTACGAATCTGCGGGCAGCGGCAGTGAACCGCAGTGGTGAGCTCCTGGAAAAGATAGCAGGGACGACGGATCTGCAGGAAGGCCGCGACGCCGTTATCGGCGACATGGTGGATTCCATTCTCGCGCTGAAGCAACGGTGCGGGAGCGGGACGCTGGCGGGTGTGGGCATCGGCGTCCCGGGATTCATCGACATGGAGCGGGGAATTATCGCGAATTCTAATAATCTCCCGGAATTCAGTGGATTTCCCGTGCGCGATGAGATTGAACGCCGGCTCGGTACGCCTATTTTCCTCGAGAATGACGCGAATGCGGCGGCTCTCGGGGAGAAGTGGGCTGGGGCGGGGCGCGCTGTGGACGACCTGATCCTGCTGACGCTCGGTACGGGTATTGGGGGCGGGATTGTGAGCGGCGGGAAGATCCTGCACGGGTTTGTCGGCATGGCCGGGGAGATCGGCCACATTACGGTGAATCCGACGGGAAACCCGTGTGGCTGCGGCAATTTCGGATGCCTGGAGAAGCACACATCGGCGACGGCGATCACGGCGATGGCGCGGCTGATTCAGCTGGGGGACGACCTCACGGCCAAGCAGGTTTACGAGATGGCCGCGGCAGGCGAGCCTCGGGCGAAGCAGATTTTTACCACGGTCGGCGAGTATTTAGGAATCGCGCTGGCCACGATGATTAATCTCTTTAATTTTCCACTTTACCTGCTTTCGGGTGGGGTGCTGGCGGCGTGGGATCAGTTTGCGCCGCCGATGTTTGCCGAGGTGGAGAAGCGGTCATTCACGTTCCGCAACACCAAAACACGAATCGAGAAAGCTGTTCTGGGCAATGAAGCCGGACTGATCGGCGCCGCGGCGCTGCCGTTCCAGGCACTCACTGCCGGAGGCCGTTAGACAACATGTACTGGCTTGGAATCGACATCGGGACCGGTGGGTCCCGCGCGCTGCTCGTCGACGAAAAAGGCACTGTTACTGCCAGCTTCACGGCGGCGCATGAAGAGATGCTGATGCAGCGTCCGCTGTGGGCGGAGCAGAGGCCGGAAAACTGGTGGGACGCGGCGCAGCAGGCGATTCGGGGCGTGCTCGGCGAGTCTGGTGTGAACGGCGCTGAGATCAGGGGCGTCGGGCTGTCGGGCCAGATGCACGGGCTTACGCTGCTCGACGAAACAGACCAGGTGATCCGCCCGGCGCTGATCTGGTGCGATCAGCGGAGTCAGCCTCAGGTGGACTGGATCAACCAGAACGTAGGTCGCGAGAAGGTTCTTGAGTATACGGCGAATCCGGTTGTTACAGGGTTTACGCTGCCGAAGTTACTGTGGGTTCGCGATCATGAGCCGGAGAAGTTCGCGCGGATCCGCCGTGTGCTGCTGCCGAAGGATTACATTCGTTTCTGTCTTACTGGCGAGTTTGCCAGCGAGGTTTCGGATGCCTCGGGGACCTCGTTGTTTGATGTAGTGAACCGGCGGTGGTCGTACGAGATGGCCGATGCGTGCGGCGTGGATCGGGCGGTGCTTCCGGCGGTGTACGAATCGGTGGAAGTGACGGGGCACATTACCGCCGCGGCGGCTGCGGCTACCGGGCTGGCCGCGGGCACTCCGGTGGTTGGCGGTGGTGGTGACCAGGCTGCGAGCGCTGTGGGCAACGGCATCGTGGAGTCGGGTATTGTGTCGTGCACGCTGGGGACGTCGGGGGTGGTGTTCGCGCACACCGACGCGGCGAGTTACGACCCGCAGGGCCGGGTCCACACGTTTTGCCACGCGGTGAAGGGTAAGTGGCATGTGATGGGAGTTACTCAGGGGGCGGGGCTCAGTCTGCAGTGGTTCCGGAATCAACTTACTCCGGGTGTCAGTTACGACTCGCTGATGACGGAGGCTGCGTCGGCCGATCTGGGGTCTCAAGGTCTGTTCTGGCTGCCTTATCTGATGGGCGAGCGGACGCCTCATCTGGACGCGTCGGCGCGGGCCGCATGGGTTGGGCTGACGGGCCGTCACACACGGGCCGATATGGTTCGGAGCGTGATCGAGGGTGTCTGCTACAGCCAGAAGGACGGGCTCGACATTATTGAAGGAATGGGCGTGCCGGTGGAGTCGGTGCGGTTGTCGGGCGGCGGTGCGAAGAGCGATTTCTGGCGGCAAACGATGGCCAGCATTCTCAACAAGCGGGTGACTACGCTTGCTTCGCAGGAAGGGTCGGCGTATGGGGCCGCGTTGCTGGCGGTGACCGGAACCGGGGAGTACGGAAGTGTTGAGGAATGCTGCCGCGTGGCTATCGCAGAGGTCGGCGAGGTGTCGCCCCGCCGGACCGATGCGGCCGAGTATGCGCGGCTTCACGGGACGTATCAGGCGATTTACCCGGCACTGAGACCGATCTACGGCAGGCTGTAACTACAAGGCAGTGCCGACTTACGCAGACATCGCGCTTCCGGTCCCGCTGGACCAGGCGTTCACTTACTTGTTGCCGCAGACGTTGCGGCACCGCGTGAACGTGGGAAGCCGCCTCATTGTGCCGTTTGGCCCCCGCAAGCTCACCGGGATCGCAATCCGCGTGCATGACGTGGACCCAGGGATCCAGACACGCGAAGCCTGGCGGCTGCTGGATGAAGAGCCGGTGCTGGAAACGCATCTGATCGAACTGGGCCGGTGGATTGCGTCGTATTACTGCGCACCGATCGGCGAAGTGCTTCGTGTGATGACGCCGCTGACGGGCGAGATTCATTCTTCGAAGGTGTGGTCACTTACGGACTCGGGCAGAGACGCCACGCGGCAGTTACTGCTGGGTGCGGACGATTCGGATCCGGTGGTGTCGTTGCTGCGGCTGCTGGAGTCGAGGGCGCTGTCGGAATCGTATCTGAAGAAGAAAGTCCCCGAATCGATGAGGCTGCTGAAGTCGCTGCAGAAGAAGGGCATGGTTTCGATGGAGGACGTGAAGGAGGGTCGCGATCCGCTGCGCGCGGCCGCGGAGCGGCTTCGTGTTACGGCGGCGCAGACACGTCCTGAACTGAAGCTGAAGAAGCAGGAGCGGGAACTGCTGGCGTATCTGGAACTGCATCCGGGCGAGCATAATTTGAAGGAGCTCGACGGGATGGTGAAGGGGGCGAGCGAGTCGGCCCGGGCGCTGGCGCGTCGGGGTTTGCTGACGCTGACGATGGAGGAGACGGCGATGTCGCCCTATCCCTTTAAGGCGCCGCCGACGCTCAATCCTCATCAAGTTTCTGCGTTTCAGGCGCTGCGGACGTCTGTGGAGTCGGGTCAGTTCGGGGCGTTCCTGTTACAGGGAGTTACCGGGTCTGGTAAGACGGAGGTGTATCTCAAGGCAATCGAATCGACGCTGGCGGTGGGGCGAAGCGCGCTGCTGCTTGTGCCGGAGATCGCACTTACTCCGGCGATGGCTGGTCAGTTCCATCACCGGTTCGGCGGGCGGGTGGCGATTCTGCACTCCGCGTTTCATGACTCGGAGCGGGCGGAGCAGTGGCGGCGGATTCGGAGTGGCGCGGCTGGTGTGGTGGTCGGCACGCGGTCTGGCGTGTTCGCTCCGGTGCAGAACCTGGGGCTGATCATTGTCGACGAGGAGCACGACGGGAGCTACAAACAACAGGACACACCTCGCTATAACGGGCGGGATGTGGCTGTGATGCGGGCGCGGCAGGCGTCGGCCACGGTGGTGCTGGGGTCGGCTACTCCGAGCCTGGAATCGCGGTACAACGTGGAGCGCGGCAAGTATACGCTGCTGGAATTGCCGGAGCGCGTGGAGAAGCGGCCGATGCCGGAAGTGACGCTTATCGACATGCGCACGGAGTTTCTGGAGACGCACAAGCAGGGGACATTTTCGCGGCGGCTGCTGGATGCGGTGACCGAGCGGCTGGCAGCGAAGGAGCAGGTGATTATCCTGCACAACCGCAGGGGGTTCTCGAGCTTTTGTGCGTGCCGATCCTGCGGTGAGCGCCTGCAGTGCGTCAACTGCTCAGTTACTCTGACTTACCACCGCCGGGACCGGCGGATGCTGTGTCATTACTGCAGTTATGCGGAGAAGGTTCCGGATAAGTGTCCGAAGTGTACGAGCGAGTATGTGTATTTCCTTGGCACGGGATCCGAACGGGTGGAGGACGAACTGCATACGCACTTTCCGGAGGCGCGAATTGCGAGGCTCGACCGGGACACGGTTACAGGCAAGCGTCACTTCGAGACGATTCTCAGCAGCTTTCGGGAACGGGCGTACGACATCCTTGTCGGGACGCAAATGATCGCGAAGGGGCACGACATTCCGAACGTCACGCTGGTGGGTGTGGTGTCGGCCGATATTGGGCTGGGGATGCCGGACTTTCGGTCGGCGGAACGTACTTTTCAGCTGTTGACGCAGGTGGCGGGTCGCGCGGGTCGCGGGGAGTTGCCGGGGCAGGTGCTGGTGCAGACCATCAACCCCGATCATTACGCGATTGAGTATGCGGCGCAGCAGGATTTCGACGGGTTTTACAATCGCGAGATTCAGTTTCGTAAGGCGATGCGGTACCCGCCGTTCGCGGCGCTGGCGAATGTTCTTCTGAGGAGTGTGAAGCAGGAGGATGCGGTTCGGATGGCTGCGGAGATTGCCCATTTGTTGATACCTCCGCCTGAGAATACGCGTGTGCTGGGTCCGGCCGAGGCTCCGGTGCCGAAGCTTAAGAGTGAGTTCCGGCAGCAGTTACTGATTAAGGCGGCGAGCCGCAAGACGCTGAATGAGACGCTGAACTTACTTCGCCGTTATGGCCAGGAGCATAAGTGGGGACCGACGGCGCTGGTGATTGACGTGGACCCTCTTAGCCTGTTGTGAGCTGCCGGGGATAATTGGAGAACATGCATCACCGCGTCGTAGAGGAGAACCTCCGCACCGCCATGCGCTGTTACGGCCGCGTGAGCGCAGTGGGAGAGTCTCGCGACTATCCGGGGATCGTGGTTACTTACTGTGGACTGCCGTCCGCGGTGTTCAATTCGGCGCTGCTCAACGCCCCGGCGGATGAAGATGAGTTTCGACGTGCGCTGGCGCTGGCGACGGTGCATTTCAGGCAGCGGGGCGTGGGCTGGACTCTGTGGCTTTGTGAGGACTTGCTTAACGGCATGTCTCTGCGCAGGCACGTGGCATTGATGATGAAAGACAACGGGATGGATTCCATCGCGTTTCCGCCAGGGATGTACGCCGAGAAGCTGGCGACTCCTGCGCATCCCCTGCCGGAGCTGCGGGTCCGCCGTGTGAGCGATGCGGCGACGCGGCTCGACTTTGCCCATTTGTCGTCGAACATTTTTGCGCTGCCTTTCCAAACTGCGCAGCAGGTGTATGCGAACGAGGCGTTGTGGGCTCCACCGA
>Ga0163150_10003257_pt1 | contig 23135 bp, 20 predicted proteins | sample OliLakLV19P2IB_FD_148628 | JGI IMG/M metagenome (GOLD analysis project Ga0163150, IMG submission 148628) | Freshwater microbial mat bacterial communities from Lake Vanda, McMurdo Dry Valleys, Antarctica - Oligotrophic Lake LV.19.P2.IB | ecosystem: Environmental > Aquatic > Freshwater > Lake >...
TCGACTATGGATCGTTGCGTATGTAAAACGAAAAAGATACCAGCTATATTTCCATACGAGCCAAACGAGTGAAAGAACAACGATTTTTTCGAAGAACCCAAATGCAGTCGGCGTATCCGTAAACCAACTCCAAAACCACGACCACAAAGGAAGATTGAGTACTTCTGTGAATACCCAAAGCGCTGCGATTGCGAGCGGCCAAATGATGATACGAAGAATGCCCAACATGTTAGAAGCTACTATAAAGATAGTATCCTACTATTATATCAGAAAAATGGCTTCTAATACAGCGATATTCGTATCAGAAAGAACGTGAGAAAGGCCTGCAAAATACGCTAGAACTATGCTCCACACTCTACGACTTCCATCCGCATTTCGCGTACTCTGCCCTCTTTGGTGCCCATCAAAAATGTGTAGAGACCAGTTGTGTTCGGCGTAAACTCGAAGGCCTCTTCACTAGTCAGCCACGTCTGCGTGTCTTTTCGGCCACCATCAGGATAGAGAATGTCGCGAACGACGAAGGCAGCAGAAGAGCGAAAGCTGAGTGTCTGACCGAGTGGAAAACGATGCGGAATGCCTGGGTCGATGCGTACATCTCTTGTAATTCTTCTCTGCATTCTGTCGTCTTTGCAAGCAGAGATACGTGTCACATCACCAAGGCGCTCGAAGCGAGCCATAAACTTTCCTTTCGATCGATCTTCGATACTCGTAAACGCTCCAAGGCTCAAGTCCATGTCTCGACCTTGCACAAATGGTCCACGATCGTTGATGCGCACAGTCACACTTTTATCGTTCGAAATGTTTGTCACACGCACCATCGTGTTATACGGAAAACTACGATGCGCAGCGGTGAATGCATGCATATCAAAAGTCTCTCCGAAGCCAGTTCCTTTTCCGTGAAACTTTTCCGAATACAAGCTGACTTCATGTTCTTCGGTTGCAAGTGCTGTATCCAGTGTTCGCATGAGGTCCAGTAACGCCGATTCACTGATCGCTCCCTCTTTTTCTGAAAGGTTGTAATACGCAGCAATCGCAGGAATATCCTGCACTTCTGCAATTTCTAGGTGTTTCCGATCTCCATGTTGATCAATCGGTTCAATGTTTCTCGTACGAAAAAGTATGAGAAGCGCATCAGCATACTGCAAAGTCTCATCGGGATAAAACTGAGCAGCATCGCGCAAAAGACCTCGAGCTTTTGCATACGTAATTTCTGTGTATCCAATGCTTCCCTTTTTCACGTCTTCATACGGGGTCTCTCGTACGGATTCTGCAGGTCGTTGAATACTATTCCAGATCAAAAGGAAGCCATCGCGGCGGGTAATGGAATCCGCAGCATTCGCGCTTGGAACTCCAGGGAAGAGCATAAGAAATGCCGTAACTATTAGAATTCTTCTGATCACTAGATGCAGTCTAGCACACTCTTTATTACGAGCCAGATCGCACCTTCTGCCATTCCATCGCGATCACTTTCTCGGAAAATGCACTGAGCGTCGCAGGACCAAAGATACCAGCACCTTTCTGTGTCTTGGTTGCAATAATATTCGTATCGAGTTGATACTTGAGGAGTGCAGCTTCTGTTCTTGGCCCAAAGTTTCCTGTCGCATCAATCTGAGGTAAGTACCCTGCGCTCACAAGAAATGTTTGTAGTTTCTTCACCTCTGTACCCTTGTCTCCTTTGGAAAGAGTTTTTGTAGGCAGTGCTTCGACGAGTGCCTTCTGTCGTACTTCTTCTTTTCGCAGCAAAATCTCTGCCTTCTGACGTACAACTTTTACTTTCCAAGCCTTAAGAATCGCGTCGCGAGTCTTGGGTCCGATGGTTCCTGCTCCAGTCGTCTGTTCGTTCCCAATAACTCTAGTACTCAGCTGAAACGAAAGTACAGAAGTACGAAGGCTCTCATCGAAGGTTCCATCTGTTCGCCCACGATACGCATCCAAGTAACGTAGGAGTTTCTGTGCTTGTCGAACATTATCACCTTCGGATCCTGTACGTAGACCTTCTTCGAGCGTAGGCACGTTCTCAGGCTTGAGACTCTGAGCAGCTAGGAGAATAGCCGATACTTCTTTTGTCAGTGCGGTACCATCTCCTACGATGCCATAGTCCATCTGAAAATTTCTGAGTGCATCCTGTGTTGCAGGGCCATAGTGCGCATTTGTTTTTTCAGTAAAGTATCCAAGTGTTGCCAACGCTTCTTGTAGCTTACGTACGGCGTTGCTTGTGTATCCTGCTTCGACTTCAGGAAGTAGGTCGGATTGTATCGGCACAGACAATGATGCAATCATGGAGCGATCAGCATCGAAATCTGCGAGTTCAAAATGTTCTTTTGGAGCAGAGCCCTTTGCGTGAACGACACCTTCGACAGAGCGCGCACCCCACGAAAGAGCACGAGCCAGTCCCTCTTCACCGTAACCCATCCAAAGATCAATTCGATGCACACCGCCGTCCCACTCGATGATGCGACCACCGCGATCGTGCACTGTGCCAACGACACCAATAGAAGGAAGTTCGATAACCGTACCAAATGGATACGCTGGTGGCGCTGCGATCATTCCTGGGTAGACACCTGTTCCATCAGCACCTTTAATCCCCTGTCCATTGAAAATGATTTCTTCTTCGTATCCTCCACGGTAATAGCAACACTGATTCGGCAGTGGTGAGTAGTACGCAGTTACCACAAATTTCTGTTTCTGCGGAGCTTCTGCGGCGTAGACTGGCGAGACAACTGCACTAAAGAGTGAGGTGAGAACGATCGCAGCCGGATAGATACGAAGTTTCAGTGTTTCAAAATACATTGTGTGTTTGTGTGAAGAAATCTAATCAGTATAGCACAAAAGTTCATCTGGTTTAAGGCTTAGGGACAACATAAAGTCGGGGTTGTCTGTCTAGGTAAGTTTACATCATTTCTATTTGCATTCAGGTGTATTGACCGTTACCCTCGTTCGGACTTGGAAGCGCGTCACCACCAGACCGGCGCCCCAGCGTCTCACGAAGACGGGGGTGCTAATTTTCCAAATTTTGATGAGATTACAACGATTCTGATCCTCGGTTCTGGCGCACTGAAGATCGGCGAAGCAGGCGAATTTGACTACTCAGGAAGCCAGGCGATCAAAGCATTTAAGGAAGCGGGAAAACGCGTTGTGCTCATCAACCCAAACATTGCAACGAACCAAACAAGCTGGGGGCTCGCGGACCGTGTGTACTTTATGCCTGTAAAACCCAAGGATGTAGAACGTATCATCGAAGCTGAGAAGCCCGATGCTATTGCCCTTAGCTTCGGTGGGCAAACAGCACTCAACTGCGGCGTACAGCTAGAAGAAGAAGGAACGCTCGAAAAGCACGGAGTGCGTGTTCTTGGGACATCAGTCGATGCAATTCGAAAGACAGAAGATCGTGCACTGTTTAATAAAGAATTGCAGTCCATCGATGTTCGTGTGCCGCGCTCGCTCGCGTGTGAATCGTTCGAAGAAGCGGAGAAGGCTTTGGACATCATTGGCCTTCCTGTCATGATCCGCGCTGCATTTGCGCTCGGTGGAAAAGGAAGTGGAAGAGCGAAGACGAAAGAAGATGCGATTATCATTCTTAAAAATGCATTTGTAGAATCGCCACAAGTGCTTGTGGAAGAAGATCTGACTGGATGGAAAGAGATCGAGTACGAGGTCGTGCGAGATCAATTTGATAACTGCATCACGGTATGCAATATGGAAAATTTTGATCCACTTGGTGTGCATACTGGCGAGTCGATCGTCGTCGCCCCTAGCCAAACGCTAGATAACTACGAATTCCAGATGCTTCGTTCGATCGCGCTTAAAGTCATTCGTCACCTTGGCATCATCGGAGAGTGCAACATTCAGTATGCGCTCGACCCCAAGACTCGCGACTATCGTGTCATCGAAGTGAACGCGAGACTTAGCCGTTCCTCTGCACTCGCCTCTAAAGCTACGGGCTACCCTCTCGCTTTCGTTGCTGCCAAGCTCGCACTTGGTGCTTCGCTTCCTGAAATCAATAACTCGATCACAAAAATTACCTGTGCCGATTTTGAGCCGTCGCTCGATTACGTCGCCATCAAAATTCCTCGTTGGGATCTGGGGAAATTTCATTTCGTCAGTCACGAAATTTCGACGGAGATGAAGTCAGTTGGTGAAGTAATGGCAATTGGTCGATCATTCGAAGAGGCACTTCAAAAAGCGCTACGAATGCTGAATATCGGAGCAGATGGACTCTATCCATCGCCGATCGATTTTCCAAAGAAAGAGCTGCAACTCGAAATGAAACGCCCGAGCCCACTCCGTCTCTTTGCTATTGCTGAAGCCCTTTCTGATGAATGGACGACGGAAGAGATCAGTATTCTCACTGGCATTGATCGTTGGTTTTTGGAGCGCATCAAGCACTGTCATGATGTGAAAGCTGCACTCTTCCAGGGCACATCTGCAGCACTTCCAAAAGAGCTGTTGCTCATAGCCAAGAAAGCAGGATTTTCCGATAGTTCGATTGCTGAAATCAGAAATGAAGAACCGGAAGAAGTACGCGCTCGAAGAATCGAGCAAGGCATTACGCCATTCGTAAAGCAGATCGATACGCTCGCAGGAGAATTCCCAGCGCAGACGAACTATTTGTTTCTGACATATCACGCGACGGAGCATGATGTAGATTTTTCTATCAGCGAGCAGGTGCACGGCAAAGGAAGCGATGATCGCTCAAGAGCTATCGTTCTTGGGGGAGGACCGTACTCTATTGGTTCATCAGTGGAGTTCGATTGGTGTTCAGTGCAGGCCGTTCGTGAGCTCCAGAAACAAAACTACGAAGTCGCGATGATCAACAGTAACCCAGAAACAGTGAGTACAGATTACGACGAATGCGACATTCTGTTCTTCGATGAACTAACTCTGGAACGTGTGCTCGATATCGAATCACTCCTGAAGCCCAAGGGCGTCGTCGTATCCATGGGTGGGCAGATTCCAAATTCACTTGTACGAAAGCTTGCGAAAGCACATGTGCCGATCTTTGGGACTGCTCCAGAGCACATCGACCAAGCGGAAGATCGACATAAGTTTAGTTCTCTACTCGATACTCTCGAAATTGATCAGCCTGAGTGGAAAGAATTTTCTGACATCGCTGCCGCGAAGAAATTTGCGACTAGCGTAGGCTACCCCGTCATCGTTCGCCCAAGCTACGTGCTCTCTGGCGCTGCAATGACCGTTGTGCATGACGAAGAAGATTTGAAAGGATTCATCGAAGAAGCGACGAGTGTGAGCAAAGACGCACCAGTTGTGATTTCGAAATTTGAAACGAATGCGAAAGAAATCGATTTCGATGGCGTGGCACAGAATGGAAAATTGATTCTCTACGCCATCGGTGAACACATCGAAAATGCTGGTGTGCACTCTGGAGACGCAACCATGGTCATGCCTCCGCAACGCGTGAACTTAGAGACACTTAGGCGTATGAAAGTAATCACGAAAAAAATTGCCGCAGCACTACAGATTTCAGGTCCAATGAACATTCAGTTCATCGCAAAGAATAATCATCTCAAAGTCATCGAATGCAATGTACGTGCCAGTCGCAGTTTCCCATTTGCGAGCAAGGTCACTGGTGTGAATTTCGCGACTATCGCAACTCAAGCACTCCTTGGAAAGACTGATATGACAGCGCGCTACCAAACATTGGATCTTGATCACGTCGCTGTAAAGGCTGCGCAGTTTAGTTTCTCTCGTCTCAAAGGCGCAGACCCAAGACTGGGTGTAGAAATGGCGAGCACTGGCGAAGTCGCGTGTTTTGGAGAAACGGTAGAGCAGGCACTTCTTCTTTCACTTCGTGCAATCGGCTTTCATGCACCAAGAAAAAATATCTTGCTTACGATCGGAAAGCTAGAAGATAAAATCGAACTACTTCCGACGATTCACATACTAAAAGAGCTCGGGTTTCAGTTTGTCGCAACTACAAGAACGCATGAATTTTTGACGACCAGAGATATCCCGAGTGTGCTCGTGCACAAAGTTTCAGAGCCACGCAGTCCAAACATTAAAGAGTACTTGGAAGGGAAGCGTGTCGATTTTGTCATCAATATTCCGCAGACTGCTTCAGGCAGAGAAAAAACTGACGGTTACTTTATTCGTCGACTAGCGACTGATCGGGGCATTCCGCTCGTCACCAACGTGCAGCTCGTAAAACGAATTGTAGAAGCTTTGGCTGCCGAGAAGGAAGATAGGGAGATCGCTCCCCTTCTGGCATGGCCAGATATTTTGCATCGACGTTCTTGACTATAGCTGCAATGCGATTAGAATCTGGTGCTACTTTTTCCTTTAATATTGATGAATACCTCTACTACCCCTAATAACGAACCAGGAAACCTCACTCTTCAATCGAATGTTTCTTGTACATCACCTATTCATCCAGGCACTAAGGATTCAATGCAACAAGTTGAGAATGTAGCGAATGAGCTAAGGGTGGGCATCAACTTTCCTCGTCCAGATGTAAATGATGGGCTGGGTCGATATCTCGATAGCACTATTCGTTCAGTTCAACAAAGACGGAGCGTGCAGTTCGGAGAGGCGATGACCATTAACGATTGTCACGGGAAAATTACACAACAAGTAGAGGCAGAGTGCGATGAAATTGTACGTTGCATTTGCGGGCACTCTCGAAAGAAGTAAGTCCTAAGCACCTTTTATCTTGCATCTCATCTCTCTTTTCCCTATCCTCTCCGTCACATATGGCTGTCCATGCAATCCGCAATGGCGACGAAAGCAATGACCGACTGCAGTCGAGATTTAAGAAGCAGTCGCAGGATGCGCGTATCGTAAAAACACTGCGTGACCGCAGAACAAACAAAAAGAAGCCGACAAAGCGTTTACAGCGCCTTCGTGCACTGAAGCGTGAAGGATATCGCGCAGAGAATAAGAAGACGCAGTATTACTCGAATATGTAATAATCACGAAAGAGAAACCTAGCGGTTTCCCTTTCGTGGACTATCCCTTCCCTATTTTGTTGCGCTCCAGACCGAAGCAAGTTCGGTCTTCGCGGCTTTTTTAATTTTCCACTTTCAACTTTCAATTTTCCATTTCTGTCCAAGAGCTTTCTCAAGTAACTGTCCTAGAAGAAAAATCGGTAATCCTACTATTCCCGTCCAGTCCCCTTCTATTCTTTCTATCATCAGCTGTCCAAGACCATCGATCTGAAATCCCCCTGAACGATCTCGCCATAGACCGCTCTTCACCCACCACTGCATCTCATCGTCGCTCAGTGTTTTGAACGTGACAGCAGATGATGAAAGTCCCTCGTGTATTTCCCCTTCTGAGTCAACTACACATACTGCGGAGTGCACGATGGAAGTCTTGCCACTTTGAGCGTGAAGCATCGACATCGCTTCGTCTTCATCTGAAGGTTTTTCGAGAAGCGATCCATCGGAAGCGACAACAAGCGTATCGCAGCCGATAATGATGGATTCTTGATGCTGCTGCCTTACATCCATCGCCTTCATGCGTGCAAGAAGTACCGCTCGCTCAGCTGGCCGCATTTCTTCGCACGCAGATTCATCGATACTACTTGTAACAACGGAAAAATCGAGTCCAAGACCTGCAAGTAGATCCTTGCGTTGTGGGCTTGCAGAAGCCAAAATTAATAACTTTGATGACATACGTTATCGTAGAAGATCGAGTGCTTTTCGTAGTTGTTCATCACGGTCTTCGGAAGTGATAATCACATCAGGCGTCACACCCACATGTTCAATACTACGACCAAGTGGCGTAAACCATTCTGCGATCGTGAGTTTAATAGCAGAACCCCCTGTAAATCCTACGACTTCTTGCACCGTTCCTTTGCCAAATGTTTTCGTCCCGACGACGCGTGCGCGCTTCAGGTCTTGGAGCGCACCAGCAACGATCTCGGAAGCGCTCGCAGAAGCTTCATTGACAAGGACAACCATTTTCGTAGAAGTTGGCAAAATAGGATCATTGAATGTCTGCTCTTCCCGCTCACGGAGACGGCTTTTTACTTTTGCAAAGGTCGTACCACGAGGAACGAATGTGCTCATCACAGTCTCGGCAGCGGAAAGCAGACCTCCACCGTTATTACGGAGATCGAGTACAAGACCAGTTGGATTTTTCGCAACGATCGACTGCATGACAGTGCGAATCTCTGTATCAGTCGTTTCACCAAATTGAACGAGTTTCAAAACAGCGATACTTCCATGCCACTGAACCTCGACTTCAGGCACAGAAATGACATCACGAAGTACATTGATGGTTAGGGGATTGCCACTACGCATAATGGAAAGCACCGCAGTCGTGCCTCGTGCTCCGCGCACAAAAGAAATCGCTTGCTCGAGCGTTAGTCCTGCAAGACTCTTGTCGCGTACTTTGAGCACTTGATCTCCTGCTTTCAGTCCCGCCTTCTCCGCTGGTGATCCTGGTAATGGTGACACGATCGTCAGCACACCATCTTTCTCGATAACGTGTGCGCCAATGCCAGTAAACTCTCCCTTGATCTGACTTTGAAAATCGGATGCGCGCTCTGGACGGAAGAACGTAGAGTACGGATCATCCAGTGCATCCATCATTCCTTCCAGTGCTCTGTACGCTACTTCTTGATCATTGATATTGTCGCTACGCAGATAATCTCGCCTTACAACTTCCCATATAGCATCCATCAAATCAGCATTGGGAACGTCATTCTGTCCTGTGCGATCTGGAATCGAAACGGTAATGGTGGTCGTTTTATCAGTATCTCCACTCACAGCCGTTAGTAGTGAAAGCGTCTCGGTTCCGGATAATGCTTGTTCAAGTCCAAACGTCGTAGCACTCGTTGGAATCATCCATTTCAGTACAAGTGCATTCATCACCGATTGTATGTCATGCTCTTTCACATCTCGATATTGTGAAACATCGATACTCTCTTGAAATCGAGTAAGAATCGTAAGCACACGAAGCGCTTCTCCACGAGAAATAGAAGAACGAAGCACATACGCTTTTGACGTTCCAAAGATTTCGAGTATCCCCTTCTCTTGTGCTGTACAGAGTGTCGCTTTTAGTCCTCGAGGTGCACGACGATACGGTGGTTCACATTTCCCATCACCCTTTGTAATCTTCAACGCTGTGAACGACCATGAAAGAAAATCAGCGCGAGAAACTGTGCGAGAGTCTTTGCGTACAAGGTCAGTAAGTGCAACGGCAGACACGGATTCTGCACCAAAAGAAAACAACATTGTGAAGACAAAAAGCGAAACGAAAAAACGAGTATTCATAAAGAGGACGAGGGGAAGTCCTCGCATGGTAGCGACCCTCTTAGTCTGTGACAATCGACTGCGTGATGACGACTCTACCAAAATCTTTCATATCCTCAGTCTTGGTAAAGAGCGTCGTCAGTAGCCAGAATCCTCCCACAATATAGAAGAGCGAAGGTAGAAGTGTTATCGAGAGGCTATGTAACACTCCTCCAGAGGAGTCGGGTGCGAGCAGAGCACCAAGTGTTTGAGGGTTGCCAGGGAGAAGCGTTGGTAGCGTTATGATAAAATCAAAGGCACCGTGTAGGGCAATCGCAAGGAGAAGGCCAATCGTCAGTTGCGTACGCGCATAGATCGTCTCAGTTTTGATGCCAAGCATGCGATGGAGTGTAAAGAGCACTGGGTGAAGCTTGCCACGCGCAAAGCGATCGCGCAGAAGTGGCGGTGCGAATAGTGCAAGCCCAAGGAAGTACCCAAGCACACCAGTCGAAAGCACATGCACCATAATGGTGAGTAGACCACGCCCCATAACGCCAGCGAAGAGCGGGGCCCACTGTGGTGACTCAGGTGTGAGAAGATAGTCTTGTACGAAACTGATGAAGTACGTCGGATTAATCAGATTTTCTGCGAACGCGAAGCCCAGTGCAACGATAATCGCTAGCTGAATCGCATCATCGATAGAACGAAAGATTTGCTTGCCGCTTTTTTCTAGCACCCAAAATTTGCTGAGTTCTTCGATGACTCCAACAAGCGCATATCGAACCAACGCTGCAAGTAGCACATAGCGTGTGCCAGCCTCTACACCCGTTCCAAATGACTCTACAAATCCTCCTGCAGAGAGTCCGAAGTTCTCGGGGCTAATGGTAAAGAAAAAGAAATTAAGAATGATATCTTTTCCAGTGAGTTGATAATAGAAAAGGATCGGTGCGGTCGAAAGCATGCCTGCGATGAACGCAAGAATCACTGTTGCAATGCGCGTCTTGTGATACTGCAAAAAGAGCCAGCACCATCCAATGACTGGCAAGATGGCGAGAAATGCGGCAATGCCAGTTGCAATCAGTTCATCCTGACTTTTGATGCGCAGCATGAGATACATCACCCAAAAAAGAAATGTGCCGAGTACCGTTACTTTTATTGATGGACGCCACGCGCTGAACAAAAATTTCCATCCGATGACGACGCACACAACACCAAGTGCCATGAGGAATGGGTTGCCCGCAACTCCAGTTTCGAAGAATGTTCGTTTGAAGGCGATCAGAATCCATGTGACAACTGTTCCGAGGACGAATGCGTAGAAGTATTGCAATCGATCTTTTGATCCTTTCCATGACAATCGATCGAAAAAGCCAAATGCAAGTACCGCAAAGAAAACAATCGCGGTACGAATTGCTGCAGACGGTTCAAAGAGTGAGTGATACGATGTCTTGGTTCCGTATTTCAGTGAGAGGTAAAAAAGAATGCCACCAACAACTGCTGCGAGGACAATCGCGATGGTTCCTGGAAGATACGGATGCTTCTTTTCGATCATTTCGAGCGACTCTTCTTCGATCAAAGACTTCTGCAATACTCCAGACCACACGCGGATCAGGAGATACACGGCAAGCGCGATGAATGCGAAGAGAAGAAATTGCATAGAGATAATCTAAAGATTGTACCACAGATCGTTCTACTTGAGAAGTGCTCGTTTCGGCCTTTTCGCCTTTGGTAGGCCAAAAAATGACATGGTGCGCCGAGTGAAAAAAGTCTGTAGAATGTCCAGGTTGTATATTTTCCCCCAGATACGTATGAACAAATCTACACTCGTTATCCTCGGTATTATTGTTGTCGCAATTGTTGCATACTTTATAACACAAGGTTCAGCCTCTACTGTGTCTGGTGATGTAATGATGAAAGATGACACAATGATGGACTCTAGCGCAAAAATAGAAGCTGAAGCCATGATGAAAGAAGATGCAATGATGGCTCAGTAGTTTTATTCCAATTCCCTCCTATCTCACTATGAATAAATCTCTCTTAGTTGTTCTTGGAGTCGTAGCTGCTGCTATCGCAGGTTACTTGGTACTCCAAGAAGGTCCCCGAGACACAAACGATACAATGGAAAAGGAAGATGCGATGATGGAAGACGATGCGATGAAGAATGATGACGATGCCGCGATGAAAAAAGATGAAGGCATGATGCAGAGTTCCGATGCTATGATGAAAAAAGATGAAGGCATGATGCAGAGTTCCGATGCTATGATGAAAAAAGATGAAGCTGCGATGGAGAAATCCAGTGCTGCGTACCTTGCATATTCAGATGGTGTCATCGGCAATGGCAAAACATCGGTTCTCTTCTTCCACGCTTCCTGGTGTCCTAGTTGCCGTCAGGGTGATAAAGACCTGGCAGGTATCTACGGAAAAGGGAATGCAAAGGTCAACACGTACAAAGTTGATTACGATACGTCGACTGAACTAAAGCAGAGGTATGGCGTCACGTACCAGCACACCTTTGTGCTGATCGACGGTCAGGGCAAAGCACTGAAGACACTACAAGGTGCGAGCGCTGCAGAGCTGGCAGCACTGATTAACGGTTAGTAGGTTTGAACGTTGTAGGTTTGAAAGTTGCAGGTTCCATGCCCATCGCTTGGAACTTGCAACTTGTAACCTTCTAACTTTCAAACCATTTCCCTGCTATCCTCTCTCCATGTCTGCTCCGTCTCTGGATTCCATCGTCTCGCTCTGCAAGCGCAGAGGTTTTATCTTCCCTGGATCCGATATTTACGGAGGACTGGCCAACACATGGGACTACGGCCCTCTTGGCGCTGCACTGAAAAAGAAAGTAAAGGACCATTGGTGGAAGACCTTTGTACGCAATCGTGCAGATATGGTTGGGTTGGATTCTTCGATCCTTATGAACCCGAAGGTGTGGGAAGCATCGGGACATGTCGGGTCTTTTTCTGATCCACTCGTTGAATGTAAAAACTGTCACGATCGTGCACGAGGTGACAAGCTGTTGGAAGAAAAAATTGGAGTTGAAGCAGCAGCAATTCTCAAAATCGATCAATTACATGGCATGCTCAATGCTGAAAAAATTCCTTGCCCCAAGTGTGGAAAGATGAATTGGACAGAAGCGAAGCATTTCAATCTCATGTTCAAAACATTTCAGGGTGTTGTAGAAGAAACCGCAGCGCTTGTGTATCTCCGCCCAGAGACCGCACAGGGCATCTTTGTAAACTTCAAGAACATCGTGGATACAATGCGTCTTCGACTCCCTTTCGGTGTCGGACAGATCGGTAAAGCATTCCGAAACGAGATCACACCCGGCAACTTCACCTTCCGCACACGTGAGTTCGAGCAGATGGAGATCGAATACTTCATCGACCCAAAAGATACAACCGATCACTTTGCTACATGGCAGAAAGCAGTGTGGGAGTGGTACATGGGAATGGGTATCGAAAAGAAAAATCTTCGCATCCGCGAACATGAAAAAGACGAGCTCAGTCATTACTCTTCCAAGACTGTGGATATCGAGTATCAGTTTCCATGGGGTTGGGGCGAACTCTTTGGTCTCGCTGATCGTGGAGATTTTGATTTGAAGGCACACATGGAACACTCGGGTCAGGATCTTAGTTACATCGATCCTGATGATCAGAAACGAAAAGTGGTTCCACATGTCATCGAACCGAGCTTCGGATGCGACCGAACGGTTCTCACGCTTCTCTTGGAAGCGTACACAGAGGAAGAGGTAAGCGGCGAGATGCGTACTGTAATGAAGTTTGATCCTGCGATCGCGCCAGTGGATGTTGCTATTCTTCCACTCAGTAAGAAAGAACATCTGATCAGTAAGGCAGAAGAGTTGTATAAAAAATTAATTCATGAAACCAATCTTTCGATCGAGTTCGATGTCACGGGCAGTATCGGCAAACGCTATCGACGACAGGATGAAATCGGTACACCGAAATGTATTACCGTCGACTTTGGCACACTCGGCGAAGACGATGCGCAGGGAAAGAAAGATACAGTGACGATTCGAGATCGGGATACGCTAAAGCAAGAACGTGTTGCTATCGATACTATTCTGCAAGCACTTGCAGCGAAAGCATAAGGAGGAACGTATTTCTTTGACTTCAAATGAGTTGTTGGCACACTACGTCTCATTACCTTTTTCATCATTGAGTTATGAGTTCAAAATCATCATTGCAAAATCGTCCTTATTCCCCCGATCCAAACCCAGCACCAAGTCAAAATTTTAAGACTCTATCAAACTACTTTGCAAAAGACATGGGTCCAGCAAATCCTGAAGTTCGTCTAAAAAAGTACGAGCTTCCTCACGATACTACGCCTCTAAAAGTTGTTGCATTACTGACAGCTCTATTTTCTTTTTCGCAACTTTCGAAAAAAGGAAAGAAGTAACATTTGCCGCTCTGTTCTCTTCAGCCAGTGACTTGCTTTCGAGCCATAAACTCTGTATAAAGTCTCCACTCAGCCTGCAAAGGTAGAGTTTCCTCCCCGATCGATCGCAGCGGTCCTGATTGCACGGAGTGCAATCATCCTGAGAGAGTTCGCCCAAGCGAATGAATCGAAGGATGACACTCCACGTAAGATCCTCCGCATCTGAGCGAAAAGACGTCTGGGAGTAGACCCCAAGGATGTATCATCTATTCCTACATTCGTTCGACACGTCGAATATTCCCGTCTGTATCTTTACAACTTTCTCACTTTCAACCTTCCAACTTCCGTATGCCTATTCCTTCAACCAAGGATCTCCTCGCTGCCGCTTGTCACTTCGGCCACCGCAAAGAAAAGTGGAACCCAAAGATGAAAAAACACCTCTTCGGTGTCCGTCGCGGTATCCATATCTTCGAGCTTGCAGAAACGCATGCAGCACTGCAGCGCGTCGTCGATGAGCTTCGTTCTCTCCAGAAATCTGGCAAGACGATTCTGTTTGTCTCGACCAAGTTACAAGCCCTCAATCCTATCGAGCGCGTCAGCCGAGCGCTTGGACAGCCAGTTGTAACAAAGAAGTGGGTGCCAGGACTCCTCACAAACTGGGGCACCATGAAAAATCGCATTCGTTACTATCTCGATCTGCAGCAGTCATTCAAGACTGGTGACATCGAGAAATATACAAAAAAAGAGCAGACCATGCACCGAAAGGAACTTGCCAAGTTGGATGCCAGCTTCTCCGGTGTTGCAGCGATGAAAGGTATTCCTGATGCGCTCTTCGTCATCGACGCAGTGCGTGATCACGTTGCGATGCTCGAAGCCAAGAAATTGAGTATTCCAGTCTATGGAATTTGCGATAGCAACGCAGATCCTGATGATTTTAAGATCTACATTCCAGCGAATGATGATGCGATAAAAGCAATCGATCTTATTCTCACAACGATCGAGAAAGAACTCGCAGATGCAAAGCCAGCATCAACCGATGAGAAGAAGCCAGCATAATTCAACTTTCAACCTGCAACCTTTAACCTGCAACTTTCCAACCCTCTATTATGTCTATCGCCGCTTCACAAGTCAGCCAACTCCGTGCACGTACAGGTGTAGGAATCCTCGATGCCAAAAACGCGCTAGAAGAAGCCAATGGCAATGAAGAACAAGCCATCGAAATTCTTCGAAAGAAAGGAAAGGCACAGGCAGTAAAAAAAGCTGGTCGTGAACAAGGGGAAGGTATCGTCTTCGTCGCAAGTGATAGTGGTAAAGCTGCTGCAGTCATGATTCTGTGTGAGACAGATTTCGTTGCCAGGTCCGACGCGTTCAAGTCACTCGGTGCTTCACTCGCTGGTGAACTGCTCAGCAAAGGGAAAGCAGCGTTTGATGCAGTTGCATCTGAGAAGATTCCTTCTGCAGTTCTTGAGCTCGGTGAGAATATCTCGCTCGGTGAAACAACACTCATCGAAGCTCCTGTCATCGGGAGTTACGTGCACCTCACTGGAAAAATCGGTGTGCTTGTGGGTTTAAGTAAAGGAACTGCTGAACAGGCAAACGACACAGCCATGCACGCTGCTGCCATGAACCCACAGTACATTCGCCCTTCTGAAGTACCTTCTGACACAGTCACGAAAGAGAAAGAGATCTGGAAAGATCAGATGAAAGACGATAAGAAGCCAGCGGAGATTCAGGAGAAGATCATGCAAGGAAAAGAGAAGAAGTTCCGCGAGGAAAATGCGCTTCTTACACAACCATTCGTCAAAGAGCAGTCACAGACAGTCGAAAAGATGCTCGGTGGTGACACTGTACTGGAGTATGTGCGTCTTGCTCTCGATTAGATCTCTTGCAAGAAAGCCTGCAGGGGGCAACAAGCGACCATAATCCAGTTGAGAAAAAGAGCAACTTCTGGTATCATGTTGGTTAATGAGTAAGTTTAATATCATTATCGCAGAAGACGACAACGTGCTTCGAGATCTCTATCTCCGCAAGCTCGATAAAGAGGTCTACGATGTTCGTACGGCAGAAAATGGACAGATCGCTCTTGATTTAATTAACGAGAAAGTCCCAGACCTTCTGTTACTCGATATCAATATGCCTCTTCTTGATGGTTTTGAGATGTTGGAAAAACTCCCTGCAGAGAAACGCACATTTCCTATTATTGTCCTCACGAATCTCGCTGACCAAGCGAATCGAGATCGTGGCGCATCGTTTAATGTTGCTGACTATTTTGTGAAGAAAGATATGACGATCAAATCGCTGATCGAAATGGTAGAAACGCAGCTCAAAAAATAGTCTCTGGACAGCAAAGATCGTGAAACAGCATGTGGTGTTTGACCTTACTCGAATACTTTTTTTATGGTATAATAGATAGATTCTCTGCAGCCTGAAGCGAAAACCTGCTGAGAGGAATAAAAAAGCGCTACACTACTTTGTAAAGAGTCATGAATAGTCTCTTCTCCGCTCTCGGCATTCTGGTACTCGGCTCAGCTGTCGTGTGGACGGTCTTGTATTTCTTGCGCTTTCTTGCAGATCGCCGACGTGAACGATCGCTTGTCTTTTTACAAGTATTGATGCCGAAGAAAGAAAGTAAAGATGATAAAGAAACAGATTCTGAGCAGTTTTCATCAGGAAAAGACTTTAAAGAAGTGATTGGTGTGATGGATCACCTGTACCAAAACCTCTCGAGCCTCAAGATCAGTAGCATCAAGCGTTTCTGGAAAGGTTCACACTCTTTCTCTTTGGAGTTTGCGGCACTCGCAGGTGAAATCCTGACATTCGTTGTTGCTCCTAGGCGCATCGTTCCGATCATCGAAAAACAGATTACGTCTTTCTATCCTGATGCTGTTATCGACGAAGTTGAGGATTACAACATTTTTACCAAGGATTCTGTCGTCTCGAGCGTAGCACTCATTCCTAGTAGATCATTTGTGTATCCGTTTAAAACGTACAATCAACTGAAGAGTGACCCATACAATGCAATTACAAATGCGTTTAGTAAGCTCAAGAAAGATGAAGGATCAGTCGTACAATTCGTCATCAAACCAGCAAAATCTGGCTGGCAAAAGAATTTGCAGAAAGAAGCGCAGAAAGTCATCAACCCAAAAAAGAGTGGTGGCTCGTTCCGTTGGTGGAATCCACTGACATGGATTGTGACACTCATCGATATGTTCACATCATCCGATGATCAGATCGGAAAAGAGTTATCCTCCAGTTCTGAACGAGTCTCTTCGATGGTAGAAGAACTGAGTAAAGCGATTGATGAGAAAGCGAACTCTCCCGGATTCGATGTCTGTATTCGTATCGTCAGTTCCGCAAGTACCTACGAACGTGCGGATCTCAATCTGGAAGGCATTGTCAGTAGTTTTACGCAGTTTAACGACGTACGCGGGAATGGCTTTAAGAAGAGTAAATATCATTCACCGACACGCCTTATTCATGATTTTATTCGGCGTACACCACGGAAGTCGCTCATCCAGCTTTTGCTCTGGAAACGCATGTTGCTTGGTACGGGCGAACTCGCGAGTCTCTTTCATTTCCCAAGCATCAAGTACAATAAGATTCAATCGATTAAGTGGCAAAATTTTAAAATCAGTCCTGCACCCAAGGGCATGCCAGAAGAAGGTCTCTTCCTCGGCTACAACACCTACCGAGGCGAGAAACAGAAAGTTTTCATGAAGAATGAAGATCGTTTCCGTCATTTCTACATCATCGGACAGACGGGTACAGGTAAATCGTCCATCATTCAGCTCATGGCAAGACAGGATTTTAACCAAGGCAAAGGACTCTGTGTTATCGATCCTCACGGTTCGCTGATCGAGGATCTTCTACCTTACATTCCTCGTTCGAGAGCAGATGATGTGATCTACTTCAATCCTGCAGATACCGAGCGCCCAATGGGCCTCAATCTTCTTGAAGGCAAAACATCGGAAGAGCGAGACTTAATCGCGCTGGATGCGATGAACATGATGGTGAAGATGTTCGGAGAAGAGATCTTTGGTCCTCGTATTCAAGATTACTTCCGCAACGGTTGTCTAACGCTGATGGAAGACGAAGAAGAAGGTGGCGCGATTACAGATCTCGTACGCCTCTTTACGGACGACCAGTGGCAGCAATACAAAGTAAGCAAGATCAAAAACCCGATCGTACGATCGTTTTGGGAAAAGCAGATGGCAGCAACGGGCCAACGTGAGAAACAGGAGATGATCCCCTACTTCGCTGCAAAGTTCGGTCAGTTTACGACCAATACGCTGATCAGAAATATCGTCGGGCAAACCAAGAGCGCGTTCGATGTCGCAGACTGCATGAATAATGGCAAGATCCTTCTGATGAACCTCTCGAAAGGTCTCATCGGAGACATTAACTCTACGCTGCTGGGCTTAATCACAGTCAATAAAATCCAAGTCGCAGCGATGCGTAGACAGCGTGAAGATGCATCCAAACGCAAAGACTTTTTCCTCTATATCGATGAATTCCAAAACTTCGTCACACCAAGTATAGAATCGATTTTGTCCGAAGCGCGTAAGTATCGCTTGGGGCTCATCCTCGCGCATCAGTATTTAGATCAGCTGGAGAAAGAGAGTAAGATCTCGGGGGCAGTCAGCCTCAAAGGCGCTGTCTTTGGAAACGTCGGAACCATGATGTTCTATAAGATCGGCCCACAAGATGCCGAAGTAGGCGCAAAAGAAATGGCGCCTGTGTTCTCCGAACAAGATCTCGTGAATATGGAAGCATTCAAGGGAACCATGAAACTGAGCATTGACGGTCAGCCGAGTAGACCGTTCTCCATCGAAGTTCCGCGTCCTTGGCTGGAGAAATCGTATCCAAAAGATGAGCAAGCTGGTGAAGCGTTTAAGCAACTTTCCAGGCTCAAGTTTGGTCGAGACCGAGAGTTTGTGAGTCGAGAGATTATGAGGAGAATCGGAGCGTAGGCGACAATCGTCACTCTCCTCTTCCGCAGTTGCGACGCGGCGGCGCATCTGCGGGGTATATGTGTTCAAATTCCGAGCGCGGGCTTTCTGCCTGCGTGAGGCGAAAAAGCAAATTAGATATCCACTCCTAGAGTGCGTAGCTCGACTCGCCAGTTTTTCGTTCGAAACAATATGACCAACTTACTGCGTGTGAGATGACCATCTTGCAATAACGTAAGACATGATTCGCTCATCGCCACTCTCAGCTTCTCTTCCCAGCCAGCGCCTAGAACAATCTGCGATAAGTGGTAACCGTTGAATCCGGCTTCTGTCAGTCGCTGTACCTTTGCAGGGTCTTCGAAGTACTTGAGCTTCTCTTCCCAGCCAGCGCCTAGAACAATCTGCGATAAGTGAGAAGCCTCGAATCCGGCTGCTGTCAGTCGCTGTAACTTTGCAGGGTCTTCGAAGTACTTGAGCTTCTCTTCCCAGCCTGCACCGAGCACTATCTGCGATAAGTGGAAGCTGTTGAATGTAACAATACTATTGTCGTACGTTCTATAAAATCGTTGAAGCCTCTGTAGCTTTTCGACACCATTATGCATTTTCAAAATTTTCACAATATACTTTTGGTCTTTCAGTATCAGAAGATATTCATCAATATTTTCTCTTAGTCCAGCAACCAAGCCCGAAACACTCAGCTTCGAAGCCAGCTCAATAATATCAACAGGCAGGAATCCAATTGTCTTCAACCAACGTATATCTTCATCGCTCACATTCACTCTCACTACCTGTGCAACTTTCTCACGAGCTACATTGATGCTCTGTAGTAAATTTTCATCCGAGCATTGCGCCTTCTGAAGCTCTGCCGAGATCAAACGCAAGAAAATCTCCATTTTTTCTACGAATGCCTTTCGGAGAATCTCAAAATCTCCTCGATATACCTCTTGTAAAACACGTTGAATAAAATTTCTTGTTCCCTTTGGTAGATGCTCAAACCCACTATGCACAATGACAATTGCTTTCTTTCGACCTTCGCTTGGACGTGAGTACGTCTCGATTAAGCGTTGGACAGTGCCTGAAGCTTCACATTGAGGTGACATGTGGGGCTATATCTTAGAATTGGAGAGATGTCACACAGGCGACGCAAACACCAAATATCTCTCATCGATCGTATCTGGTGGCCAACACGTATAGAGAATCAACTCTTCACCACGATCGTTCTCGTGATAGGGAGTCGCATCGTTGACTGCGACCGTTCTCTTTTCGGTGACTTGATACGTGCGCATTGTTCCCTGATACGAAACATAAATACGATCGCCAATGGAAAGCTGATTGATGGTACGAAAGAGTTTCGAGTAGACCGAAAGATCCCACGGCACGTTACTCGAGTGGCCGTAAATCATCACTTTCGATCCTTCTCCTGGAAATCCTAGTAAATGCCCCAGGCCATAGGAGAGTGGCTCCAAAATACCATCTTGGGTAAACGGATCTGCAGGATGCGTCACCGTCATGTCGTTAATATTGAGGTTCGGAATTGAGATGGAAAAGTTCTTACTCGATGCGTTGAGCCCACTTCCATTCGAAGAACTCGCTACAATCGGGTCTGTAGAAATAAACGCAGCGATGCCTTGTGTATGTACAGTTCGCATTCGGTAGACAAGATCAAAGAGCTGTCCGCGTGTCATGGGTGATGCAAGATTCAGTCTGCTTCCAGCCCGAATGGCATTACGTGCGAGTACGGTACTGACTGGACCCGTAAACCACTGGCCTTGTTCGTTCGCGAGATCCGCTGATGTCTGAAATTGTGTCTGTGCTGTTTTTTCGTTGAACGCACGAGTGATCATCACGATCGCCTCTGCGGTATTCACATTGGACTCCGGTCGCATGCGTCCGTCTGGGTACCCTTTCACAATTCCTTTTTTAAATCCAAGTTCAATGGTCGGCGCGTACCACGCACTCTGGTCCATGTCTGGAAAGAGTGGAATCGGTGAAACTGACTGACTAAGAGACGCAAGTTCGGATGCAAACTGTGGCTGCGACTTCATGATGACTTTGAGCGCCTCAGCACGGTTGATCCTGTCATTCACACGCACATTGGAACTGACATCCACGATGCCAGCCTTCTGCAACGCGGCAACTGCTTCCTCATAAGGTGCATTGCTCGTGGCATACTGCGCAGAGACGAACAGTGGCGTAAGAAGGCCAAGAACAACGAAGATTGAAATTATCTTGTGCATAGAGTATGTATTTTAGCTATTTTTCTTATTTTGTCAAGTGTTTGTACTGCCTCAATTACGGCAACACCCTCTCCAGCACTGTGTCATCTGTCATCATGATGCGGGGAAGCTTGAAGAAGTCATCTTCGATGGTTGCCGTCCTTGGATCCATGATCGTCCCTGTTGTGTACCCAGCATCCTTGGTTCGGTCGCGAAGTTTCTGATTGTGTGCAGTAAGTGGATACGCAATGTGTCGGACTGGTTTACTCGTAATCTGTTCGAGAGCTAACCGACTTTCAGTTAATTCTCTGATCTGTGCCTCGCTACTCAGATTCGTCAGAATAGAATGTGTGATGGAGTGCGACTGAATATCCATGCCAACTTCGGACATTGCACGTACTTCATCTTCTAGAATGAACGAAGAATTTTGCAGTCGATTCGTAATGAGATAAAACACTGCGATTTGATAATTGGCTTTAAGTAGTGGAAAAGCAATCTCGTACTGTGATCGCTGATTATCATCGAATGTAATGACGACTGGCTTCGTCGGGCCTTGAATCTTCCCAGAGAAAATATCTGTGAGTGTATCGAGCGTAATGGTTGTATACCCATGCTCAAGTAACCACTGCATCTGTGCTCTAAAAACATCAGGTGAGACCGACATTTTGTAGCTCCACGTACTTTTTGGATACGGTTTTGTCTCACGAATGTGATGGTAAACCAAGATCGGAATCTTCGTCGTGACACTGTTCTTAGTGAAAACTTCAGGTGATCTACTCGTCAACGGCTCTACCGTCTTCTGCTGCTCCAGCGAAAATACGGTCAGAAGACTGACACTAAGCACTCCAAGTATTGCACCAAAGCGAAGCATGGTTCCTAGTGTAGCAGTCCTGCACTTCTGCCACTCACAAACCCTGTCGTCCAACAAATCTGAAGCGAGAACCCGCCTGATGGTCTATCGAAATCCAAGATGTCTCCCGCGAAATACAGATTCTTGATTTTTTTCGATTGCATCGTTTTGAATTCGATTTCTTTGAGGTCCACTCCCCCACCAGTCACGACTGCTTTATCTGTACCGAGCAGCCCAGAAATTGTTAGTGGGATACCCTTGAGTAGCGCACCAAACTTCTTACGATCTTCTTTGGTGAGTTGCCGAAGCGGAGTCAATGGTTCGATCCCCGCAAGAGTCAGGAGCACCTGACCGAGCCTCGGCTGCACCAAGTCACCGATGTGATTCTTCATCATCTTGTTTTTTCCATCATCGAAGATTTTCTGCATGTGTCGGTCGAGTGTGCCTGCATCCATTTTCGGATACAGGTCGATGGTGACAATCACCTCTCCTTCTTCCAGCAGCGCACCAATATTTTTACTCATATTCAGAACAAGTGGCCCCGATAGTCCCTGATGTGTGAAGAGCATCTTCCCATTTTTTGACGCACATTTTTTCTTGTCCTGCCACACATTCAGCTGCGCATCTTTCAGACTGATACCTGCAACGTCTTTAATCCACGAGTCTGAAACTGTAACAGGAACGAGCGCAACCGAGGGTTGCACGACTGTGTGCCCGAGTGTTTGAGCCCATACAAATCCATCTCCTGTAGAACCCGTTTCAGGACGCGACTTTCCACCTGTGGCTAAAATATACTTCTTCGCTTCTATTTCGCCTGAAGTATGAACTATTTTTTTGATCGATCCCTCATTGCTTTCGATGCGTTTCACTTCAATTCCCGTTCGTATTTCGACATTCATTTTTTTCAGGATTCTAAGAAGCGTCCGCTGCACATCTTCTGCACTATCGCTCACAGGAAACGCACGTTTCTCAGCTTCAATTTTTAGTTTGAGTCCAGCATTTTCAAAAAAGTTCCACGTCGCCTCAGCATCGAACAGTGAAAACGTAGAGTAGAGCGACTTTCCTTTCTTTCCATATTTACCGACGAGTGAATGCGTATCGAAATCCGCATGCAGAATATTGCACCTGCCACCACCCGTGATCAGCAGTTTTTTTCCGAGGATCAGATTTTTTTCGAGAAGTACCACGCATGCGCCTTGCTCGGCAGCAATACATGCAGCCATCATGCCCGCAGGTCCTCCGCCGATAACGACAACATCTATCGATGCTTCTTTCATCCAATTCAGGGTACCATGAGAACATGGAACAGACGGGATATTCACTACTGGATTTTGGTGCAGGCGAGCGCCTAGAGCAGTGGGGTTCGTACCGCCTTGTCCGTCCAGACCCAACTGCAGCGGCTGCTGCCGAGGAGCATCCTGAACTCTGGAAAACTGCGGATGCTTTTTATACTGGAGAAAAAGGGAAAGGCGAATGGGTCATGAAAAATCCCCTGCCCGAACACTGGGAAGTGAGCTTTGGTGATCTACGGCTC
>Ga0163150_10003258_pt1 | contig 23123 bp, 19 predicted proteins | sample OliLakLV19P2IB_FD_148628 | JGI IMG/M metagenome (GOLD analysis project Ga0163150, IMG submission 148628) | Freshwater microbial mat bacterial communities from Lake Vanda, McMurdo Dry Valleys, Antarctica - Oligotrophic Lake LV.19.P2.IB | ecosystem: Environmental > Aquatic > Freshwater > Lake >...
CATTGCACCATCCAAACCATAGCAATTTTTTGGGTAAGCATTTCCGATCAGAAAGCGAACCTTGGTTTTTGCAATCACTCAGTCCAGTGTTTTCCTTGTATTTCACGGCTAAAATCGATTGCGGATCACGAAAACCACCCACAGTTTCGGCGGAAGAGCCAAAGTTATGAAGGAAAACGACGATGTAATTCGGATATCTGTTCATCGGTGAGGTAACGAGTTGGTAGATTACGAAGAAGCATATGAAGTTTGGCTGTCTCCTCGAGTTCTTCGACGGCGTAAACAGCCGAGTCGAGATCCACTCCACCGATCACCGGTCCGTGATTGGCCAACAATACACCGCGAGTCGCTTTCACGGCCAACTCGACTGCCGATGCTAAAGCTTGATCGCCGGGGGCAAAGTATGGCACCAACGGCAGGCGTCCAACGCGCATCACGTAGTAGGCGGTGATCGCAGGAAGTACGTTCTCTGGATCGATGTCTTCAAGACAACTGACCGCGACGGACCAAGTCGAATGCAGATGTACGACCGCGGTTTCTTGAGGACGCGAGCGATAGTAGGCTAAATGGAGGAAGGCTTCCTTTGACGGCGGCTTGCCGGACAGCAAATTCCCAGCCGAATCAAGTCTCGAAATGGAGGAAGGATCAAGTCGACCAAGACACGAGTTCGTAGGCGTAATTAAAATGCCATCCGACAACCGCACGCTGATGTTTCCAGAACTTCCTGGAGTCAAGCCTCGATCATACAGCGATTTTCCGTGTTCGACGATTTGCTTTCGCCATTCATGTTCACTCATAGTCTGTGCTCCGATGCCGTAGCTTGTCCATCGAAACATGCGATGGCATCATGAAAAAAATCCTTATCGCCAAAGTTGCCCGACTTTAATACCAACGAGAGATATGGCGGTCTCACTGAATGAACCCATGGGACGCCTGGCGCGATCTCGCGACCAATCTTGACCGCATCGATCTTCAAGGAATTGATAACAGCCCCGGAAGTTTCGCCACCCGCAACGATCAACCTGCGAACTCCTAAGCTCACTAGATTATGTGCAATCGCTGCAAACAAACTTTCCGTGAGCAGCGCGGCGGACTTCGGTCCCAGTTCGAGCGAGGGTATCGATACGGCTTCGTCGCTCGCCGCCGAAGCAATCAGAGACGCTGGATAGTGAGCGTGCTTTAGACACCAAGCGACGGCTTTGTCGACGACACGCTTGAATGAATCGCCATCCCTCGCCGATGCTAGAACATCCAACGGCAGCACGGGACCGCCACTTTCTGCGAACGCCGCGATCTGATTGCGAGTGGCGACAGAACAACTGCCAGCGAGAATGACGGTCTTTGCCGACTGAGCGGATGGAGGCAAGTCCTGGGCTGATGAAACTGTTGTATTTCCTGAGCCATAGGCGCTAGCCTCGGGTGCTATTGGGCCAAACTTTGCGGAATCGAAACCCGAGGCTACCGCCATCGGCTCAGTTTTCATCAGTACTTTCGCCCAGTGACCTCCGATCGCAGATCCGCCAGTCAATAATCTTTGATCGTGAGCGAAACTGGCGATGCGAATTAGATCCTCATCGTTCACTGCATCCACAATCCAATTTTTTGTATCGCTGTCTTCTTGCCTAACTACATCGCCGCTTCGAATTGTAGCTAGCTTCACGAGTCCTACCTTGTTCTGGCATTGAGGTTGTAACCAGCGTACAAGATTGCTGTCGGTCATCGGATTTAGCGGGTGATCCTTCATGCCACTTTCGTGCAACGGCACACCATTTACAAACATGTATCCACAATAGACGGTCCGACCATTCTCAGGGAATGCCGGACAGTACCATATGTTGGATTGATGCAAGTCCGAGGCCAACGCTTCCGCGACAGGCCCAATGTTTCCGGCCGTGGTCGAATCGAACGTCGAACAGTATTTGAAGAAGACTCGCTCGGCACCCAGTCCCAGCAATACATGAAGTGCTTTCAGCGAAATTTCAACTGCGTCTGCGGTTGCAATCGATCGCGACTTCAACGCAATCACCACCGCATCCGTTTCGGCAACTGCATTCAGCCATTCGGAACTTGTTTTGTCGATCGATGCAGTACCACCAAAGAATTGAATCACTCGCAAGCCAGCTCTAACCAACATCGACGACAAATCGGTCGCACCCGTATAGTCATCGGCGATACATCCCAACCTCGGGCCGATCATGATGTTGCCTCGCCTTCCTCAATCGCGATTGCTCGAACGGGGCAACCGTCGCCGCCAACGATATTGAGCGGCAATGCAAAGAACTCGATTTCATTCCGACTGAGTTGATCGAGGTTAGCGAGCCCCTCAACGATCACTACACCGCCTCGAAACAATGTTTGGTGCACTTCGGTTACTTCCGGAAGGTTGTTAACGTCGGCCACCGAAAGCTGCTCGATACCGATCAGTGCAACTTTCTGCTCGACAAGCCAATGGGCAAGCTCAATCGAGATGCGCGGCAACTCGTTGCGATACTCTGCTGTTCCAAAGCGTCGATACCAATCGGTTCGAAAGAGTAATCGGTCACCGGGAAGGACTTGACCGAGAGCCTTGGTGACATGATCGACGGTGATGAGCATCTTCGGTTCGGCCGGAGTCAAATCGATCACCCTAGCTGGTCCACAACAAGCCGAAAGATCTTGTTGATCCAACGTCGCGGCATCGTCAATGTAGTGGCAAGGTGCATCCATATGCGTGCCGCAATGCGAGTAGAGCGATAGCGTCGTCGCATTCCAGCCATCGACTTCACGGAACTTGCAAGGCGTGATTTGGAAGCCTGGCATGCTTGGTGAGACCGGCAGACTCAAATCGACAATTCGCCGCTTCTGATTTTGAACCGAGCCCTTGAATTGCACAACTTTTGACGGTGACTCATCGACTAGCGGTGGTCGGATTTGAACAGGTCGATTATGCTGAGCTGACGCGTATAAAGCCTCTACAACCGCTAGTGATTTAAGATACTCTCGACCCGAAGTTTCACACGTCGCGCCATCGAGCACCTCCAAGAAGTGCTTTTGGGTTGCATAGACACAATCGCCACCGAAGCCTTGTCGCGAACGAGGATACTCATGTTGGAATGCCGATTCGCCGAGACGTTTAGTCGTAATGTTGCCTTCGGAATTCAGCCATAGACTACCGCCATCGGTTTCGATCAGCAATTCGCCGAACGTATAACGCGGGTCGTCCGACAAGGATTCGTTATAACGATTCGCATCCCAAGTCGCGTTAGCTCCGCTGCTAAACTGAAACCGAAGCAGACCGGCATCTTCACCGGCGATGACTGGATTCAATCGTTGGAGACTCGCATAGCACTCGACGATTTCGCCCGCCAAGTAACGAAACGTATCGACAAAGTGCACACCTGTTTCATGGACTAGTAATCGCGGCATCGTTCGAAAATAGGGTTGACGACTAAGGTAGGCGTCTTCGCCCCATCCGTCTCCCAGTCTAGTACGCATATGGATCGAATGCAGTTTGTGACCGATCTGACCCGAGTCCAGCATTCGCTTGATCTCACGATACCACGGTTGAAAGCGAAAATTCTCATGGACCATAAACGGTGCGGCGGAACGCTCTGCAACGGCAATGACTTGCTTGGCGGCATCGTAGTCATGGCCGAGTGGCTTTTGGCAAATCATCGGCAAGTTTCGTTCAACAACGAGCTTGACTAACTCCTTTCGTTGCGTCGGTCCGGTTGCGATATCCACGAAGTCGAGACGCTCGCAATCCATTGCCGATTGCAAGTCGGTGAACACGCTTGGTATCCCATACTTGATAGCCGCTTTTTCCGCTTTGGACCTGTCCAAGTCGCAAACGGCGATGATCTCTGCCCCTGGCAGGCGTTGCCATGCATCCAAATGGAAGTCGCTGAAGTAACCACAACCGATCAACAGTCCTCGCCGAACGCGAATCTGCGAATCACTCATGTCGCTGACTCCTGTAAAGCGAGTGTTGGATCGATCCTAAACCACAGGGCGATCGCGATAACATTCAACGCCGCCGCCAGATAAAAAAACGGCAGTGGCGAACCAGTCCAACTCAACAGATACGGGAAGGCTAAAGATGTAAGGAAAGCTCCTATATTGCCAGCCATATTCATCGTCCCCGATACGAGGCCAGCATTCGATTTTCCGATGTCGACGCAAGTGCTCCACGAAGGCGACAAGGTCATGTCGGCTCCAAAGATGCACAAGCTGAACCAAGCTGATGACGAGAACGGCGTCGTGGCATACGCACTACCCACAATCCCAAAAGCCGCCAATAGGAAGCCGATCATCGCGGGCAATCGTCGCGACAACCGCCACTTTCCTTGCCGGTACAAACGATCGATCCACCAACCAGCAGTCCAATTTCCAAAAGCGCCGAACATCATGGGAACCGCTGCGAAGTAGCTGGCTTCCAGTCCAGACAAACCATAACGATCTTTGAGTTGTGGAAAGAACCAAGTCAATCCGAAGAAGAAGATAAAGTTCGAAGCAAAGTACTGACCACACAATGCCCAAACGGTCGGAGAACTTACCAGCAATTCGAACGTACCAAACCGCTTCGCGTTCAAGTCGCCAGCCGGAACAATAGAACGGCTTTGACGATTGAAAAGAATATAGTCGCGTTCGTCGCGACTCAGCCAACGTGTCTCGGTCGGATCGTCGCGAAAAAACAGAAGCCATAGAAGAGACCAAGCGAACCCAACGATCATGAGGACCAAAAATGTCGATCGCCAACCGATGAAAACGATTAACCATGTGATCAATGGCAGCGTCACGGCGGCCCCAATTCGCGAGCCAGAAAAATTAACACCTTGAACAATACCGCGTTCCTGCATCGGAATCCATGAGTACGCTGCTCGCGCAATCCCCGGAAACGCCCCGGCTTCGCCAGCTCCAAAGAGAAATCGAACAGTTAACATGGAAGCCAAGGAGTATGTCATTGCCGTCAGGCCGGTGAACATCGACCAAACCGCTACAATCGCGGCAAGCACTCGCCGTGGCCCAAAGCGATCCGCCAGCCACCCGCTCGGCGTTTGAAACAGAGCATACCCGAGCGAAAAGGCAGCAAAAACCCAGCCCATCTGTTTGTCTGTCAATGACAGATCGGAAGCTACGTTTGTTTTGGCGGCCGAGATGCAGACACGGTCGACATACAAAAGTACCGACAAAAAAAAAGTTGCGCCGACGAAATATGCTCGTATCGGAATTCGCATGGGAATGGTGAGGATAGTACGAAATTGGATGGCGATAGTGTATCATGATTATTAGTCGAATCCATTGTATAATTCCGACGATCCATTAGTCGAATCCGAATGGTCATCATGAACCTGCCAAGCCCGCGAAGTGGACTCCACAAAGTCGACTCCTTAACGGCTCAGCAGATTGACACGTTTTGCCAAGTCTATGAGCAGGGAGGTTACGCAGGCGCAGCGGACGCACTCGGATTGGCGGGCCCGACGATTTGGGAGCAGGTTAAGTCTCTCGAACGAATTTACCAGACTAAACTTTTCGAAAGGGTTGGCGGCGAGCATTTGGAAGCGGCATTCGCCGAGCGGGTTCGAGTACTATGACTTCTCGCTGAGCAGGTCTTGGAAAGCAAAGACCTCGGGCAAGGAAGGCTACTCGCCAAACTTCTTTATCACGAATGAAGAAGACTTATCCGCCGTTGTTAAGGAAGCAGCAAGCTGGATTGCTGTCCAGCAAGTAGGCTTGCTTGCAAGCAACGAGGAATCATTCTTGGGATAGATATTGGTTTCCATGGCTGACGTAAATGTCAGCTTACTTCGATTGTGACGAGCTTGAGGCAATGTTGCATTGAAGCCCGTCACGGTCGTGAGTCCGTTCGAAATGGTCGCGGAGGATGACCTGGCGATATTGCTTAAAGACCTTGTCTTCTCGGCCTTGGTACCGATAGTAACCGGTGCGCTTCGTATGATCAGATTGATCGACTGCGGCTTCTTCAAAGATGAGCTGGTCAACGGGCGATAAGGACTGCCAGTAGGCAATGAAGGCAGACTGACGTAATGCTTCGTGATCGATTGCGAGGCGCTCGCGCTTGGAAGCTTGCTTGTGCTGTTCGTTCGTTCGAAGATTGGTTGCGGCTTGCCTTTTTTGGATCTGATGGCTGCTCTCGAATCCGGGTGGAAACTCGATGGCTTTTGGATTCTTGATCGATTGAACCAAGAATCCTGGCCCGCGCGATTGGCCTCTTGCGTTGTACCAGTCGAAAAGTTCGATCATCGATTGGATGGTTTGCGCTGGGTAATTCTGAGAAAGCTCCTCAGCGGACGCGGGTCCAATGCAACGCTTGGTCAACGCGAACGCGAGTTGAGTCGGGTCGATACTCTGTCGTTGCGAGGGAGTTTGTAACGATCGAAGATCGGGACTGGAAGACTTCGATCGACGCTTGCGCTCAAATCGAACGATCCAATGCCCACGGGTTTGTCGTATGAAACGTTTTTCGGTCGGGATCGATCGTAAATCCCAACGTCGTTCGAGTTCAGCGATCCCTTTCAGAAGCGCTCGCTTGAGTTGGGCGACGTTTTAAGTTGCCGATAAACCGACTCGATTGATGGCCAAATCTCGCAAATCCATTTCGAATGCTGAGCTATGATAAAAACGCTTATCGAGAAATCGATAAAGCTGCTTTGCAATTGAGCTTTCGAGGGTCGTGTACAACTGCCAATCGAAGCGTTTCAGATAACCAGCTTGAAAGCTGCGAAAGATGACTTCGTTCCAGGTAAATCGCGAGTTGGATGGAATGACTCCGTCTTGCTTCGATTCACGGCGATAAATGTATAGCGTATCGAAAATGCCAAAATCGCGATTTACCCAGTTCTTGTTCTCATGATCGTAGAATGCTCGGTCTGAAAAAATCGTCAGTCCCTTCCAACGGCGCAGGCTGGTCGCGATCCGAGCGTAGTTTTTCGAGTCGGTGGGAAGCCGTAAGAGCTTAAGAATCTCGTATCGACTAAACCTGACCTCGGGACTGCGGAAATTTTCCAGTTTGCTTAGTTGGATACACGCTAAGAGAACGTCATCGTCAATCGCGGTCGGCAGTCCAAAGCGATCCGAGCCTGAGACCGTCAGTCGCCGTTGGACATATTTACGCTCGCATCGGTCGTAGATAGGCTCTTCAAAAACGAGCGTCTTCCGACCATCAAGATGACGATCCGCGATCGACGCGAGAGGGAACTCGGCTAAATTCATTTCGTCGACGGCTGAGTTTATCTTCCAAGCATCGTTCTCGTCGATTACTACCGGATGTTTTTCGTCGGCGCGTTTCATGACCTCCTAAGTACAACTGCTTGTTCGTTGTTAATGAGTTTTACTAAACAAATTACTGCGTCCGATTCCCGAGCCGTTTCGCGGACTTAGCGTTCTTGAAAGTGTCTCATTCCCCGCTAAATTCGAGTCCGAGAGTGTCTCGTTTCCCACTATTCGGTGTTTCGTTTCCCGCTACCTATGCAGTCGAATAGTGTTTCATTCCCCGCTATATCCCAGCTTCGAAAATCTCGCAATAACCGTTCGGAACATCGCAGATTAAGCGACTTTGGCAAACAGTTTCCTTTGGCTATTTTTTCTTGCTTGCAAGCTGGCATTGTTGACACGCATGCGGCTGCACGCCATTCGGTTGGACTTGCTCTACAGTTGATTTGCACGCATGGTATGCGGTTGTTCGTCTCGCAAATAAAAGCTTGCTGACTTGCCGGCAATCGTGCTATTCATCCGACTATGGTGATTGCAATGACAAATTCGAAAGGTGGCGTGGGCAAAACCACAATGGCTGGCCATCTTGCTGGCTGGCTGCATGCACATCATCAAAAAGTGGTGCTCGTCGACTGTGATACGTAGTGTTCATCCAGTGAGTGGATTTCCGAGGCGGCGCCGGCATTCGAGGTCGTGCGTATGTCGTCGCTCTGTCACCGCACGCTGCGGCGTCAGGTTACGGCCTACGTCCCGTTCACTCGACGGCATGCGATGGTCGAGGATTTTACGCCTTCTGAAAGCGAGGACCGGTTGTACCAACTCGTCTCCGATTATTTGCAACGGACGAACCTACGAGCACTCCCCGCCAGTCAACGGGCACTAATGACACTCGTACTCCGTAAGTTACTGGCATCTTCGTCCTTTGCGATCGCCGGTGCACTAGAAACGATGAGCAGTCGCCTAAAGACACAGCTTGCCAGTCAGCCGTCAGTCGACTCGCTCGAAGATCAACTCGATGACGATTACGAAGCTCTCGATTCGACCGCCGAAGAATGGGGTAGCGAAAACGGCAGTGATCCACCGTTGTCTTCCGGCGACATTGAAGCCATTCGCCAGGAGATCGCCGACCTGGAGAGTTTTCGCGATCTCGCGGTTTCAATCACCGCAAACGCAAAGGGAGTGGCACTGTTGCAGGCGCTTGGCAAGGCATTCGAACAAGCCGATCGACTCGGTGCCTTACGAAAGGCGATTATTTTTACGGAATCACGACGAACACAGGAGTACCTGTGTCGCGTGCTCGAGGACAGTCCTTACCGCGATGGCGTGGTGATGTTCAATGGATCGAACAACGATGAAAAATCTCGCGAGATTTACAAGGAGTGGGCCCGCCGCCACGCCGGCACCGATCGTATTACAGGATCACGAACTGCCGACATGCGATCAGCCTTAGTCGATTACTTCCGCGAGATCGGCCAGATCATGATCGCTACGGAGGCAGGGGCAGAAGGGATCAACCTGCAATTCTGTTCGATGGTCGTAAATTATGACCTTCCATGGAATCCGCAGCGTATCGAGCAGCGTATCGGCCGTTGCCATCGGTACGGTCAGCAGCACAATGTCGTTGTCGTCAACTTTGTAAACCGCGATAACGAAGCCGACTTTCGAGTCTTCAAATTGCTCTCGAAAAAGTTCAGACTTTTTGAAGGGGTCTTTGGAGCGAGCGACGAGGTGCTGGGGGCCATAGAATCCGGCGTCGACTTTGAAAAGCGAATAGCCGAGATCTACCAACGTTGCCGCAGTCCACAAGATATCAAAGCGTCGTTCGATCAATTGCAACTTGAACTCAGCAGCCAAATCAATGACGCTATGACCCGGACCCGTCGTCAATTGCTTGAGAACTTTGACCAAGAGGTCCACGACAAATTGCGAGTCAGCATGGAACATGGCAAAGAGTATCTCGATCGCTACGAGCGATTGCTGATGAAGGTGACTCAGTTTGAACTCGACGGACACGCTCAATTTCTCGACGGCGAACACGGGTTTCATTTACAAAACAATCCGTTTGCCGAGGCAGGTGTGATACCAACCGGACTGTACGAGTTACCACGGCGCTCGGGCGAGGCCCACTACTATCGCCTGCAACATCCACTGGCGCACGCAATCCTGAAGCGTGCCCGTGAGCGAAACCTACCAGTCACTGAGATCAGGGATTTGTCCGATGAAGCCCCCGATCCGCAATTGGCAACGGAAATCAAGTCTCAAACGATCGTCATCCAGAGACGCGTTTCACATCGGAATGCCGAGCTATTTGAAGTTGAAGCCGACAAGCTCGAACGTTGGGCCGATGATCTAAAACTGACGCTCGAACGCGACATCAGGGAACTCGAACGGCAGATCAAGGAAGCCAAGCGATCCGCATCGCTCGCGCTCAGCCTCGAAGAAAAGCTCTCGGGGCAAAAGCAAATCAAGACGCTCGAAGCCCAACGTAACCAAAAGCGTCGATCGCTATTCGATGCTCAAGACAAAGTCGACGAACGTCGCGAGAAGCTGATTGCGGAACTCGAAGCCAAACTGGCTCAGAAAACTCACGTCACGGAAATCCTTTCGATCAAATGGCGGCTAACGTAACAGGACATAAGCATGAGCAATCAATTACCAACTCTAACGAGCGCTCAATGGACCGTGGCAGGTCTGCACGATTCGCTCGTGAAGCACCTGTCGGCCAACAAAGACATTGGGCAACTTCGACTTTTCGCCTATGCAGTTACGATCGCTGGCTGGGAACAACTGGAAACACATTTGAAAAAATGGAGGGACGGCAAGACAGGGCGATCCATTATTGCGTACGTGGGCACTGACCATGCATTAACAGACCCGGATGCATTACGGGCGATGCAGTCCATGGGCGTGGACGTTCGATTGATGGTGAGCTACATCGGCATTTTTCACCCAAAGGTCATATGGCTTCGCGGTGATAAAGAGAATCTCGTTTGGGTTGGAAGCAATAACCTTACTCACGACGGCTTAATTCAGAATATAGAATTTTCGACTTTGATCAAGTCGATAGAAGAAAACCCAGAACTCGCACGCTGGTTTTCTGTTATCCATTCGTCAAGTCGAACATTGACAGATCTGATGCTAAAGACCTATGAAAAGGAACGCCGCGAATTTGCCAAAAAGCGTTCTGAAACAGGCACCTTTACGTCGGGCCTCCGTGAAGAACCGCTAAAGCCGACGCCGCCATCGCCAAAACGGTCACTAAAGAAAAATAGTGTCGCAATACCGCCAATATTAGAGCCACAACCGGGTGATCTGATTATCGAGATCACACCGCGAGAAACAGGGCAGGACGGAAAGCAGGTTCAGCTACCGTTAGCGGCCGTCAGTCGCTTTTTTAGGCTTGAAAATCGTAGAGGTGCATCGCGTACCATAAGTTTGCGACGAGTTAGCTCGCCATACGTACGTCAATTGACTTTAACTGTCTTTGAAAACGACACGTCTCGTCTCTCGATCAACGACCTTGACTACCGTGACCGTCCGTGTGTGGTGGTTTTTAGACGCACGGCCGATGATTCGTTTGATTTGAAATCGTACAACGAAGCATTTATCCCCAACGTCACACAGCGTTATTGAGGCAGTGTCGGAATCAGACACGAACAGCCGCACGTCGTTGGACAATCGTTTAACCAGCAATTCAAGGACTCGAAGAATGTTAATGAATGCACGTAACGCAAGGCTGGAGCTTATTTGGATCGACAAAGATTTCCGTCCGCGACTTGAGCCGCGTGTTTTGCTTGAAGACCCAAGTCGTTCTATCCTCGCCGACTACCGACACGGGGATAAGGATCGCTTCGACAATCGTCTGATTTTCGGCGACAATCTATTGGCGCTTAAGGCATTGCAGCAAGAATTCGCAAGTAAAGTTAAATGCATCTACATTGATCCGCCCTACAACACTGGCAGTGCGTTTGAACACTACGACGATGGGGTTGAACATTCAGTTTGGCTTGGTTTAATGCGAGACCGTCTCGAACTGCTTAAAGAGTTACTCCGAGATGACGGTGTCATTTTTGTTCACATCGACGACAACGAACATGCCTATCTCAAAGTTTTGATGGACGAAATCTTTGGTCGACGCAATTTTTGTGGACAGTTCATCTGGGAGAAGAAGAAAAAGCCTTCTTTCCTGAATGCGAACATGGGCGTTGTTACTGAGTACATACTTGCTTACTCGCCCAATCGCTCGAAATCTCCTGCCTTCATCGGTGGGCTTACGACCGAAGGAAAAAAGTATCCTCTTAACAACGCAGGCAATTCTGTTCAGACACTGAAATTCCCCGCGAAGAGCGTGCAGTTCGTATGTGACGATCAGGTGATTGAGCCACAAGATATGTCAGGCGGCAATATCATCACAAAGCTGTTGGATCGGCTGGAAGTCCGTGGTGGTACAAACGCAAGTTGTTTTCGACTCGAGGGAGAGTGGCGTTACTCACAAAAAAAGCTCGATTCAATCATTGCGGCCGGTGAAAAACTGGTCATTAGCAAAGTTCCTTTTCGTCCGAACCATGTCAAAGCTGGCGGAGAAGAAAAGAAGATCAAGAATCTTCTTTCAATCTCACATTTTCAGATGGCGACATATGAAGATTCCAACGCAGAGAGTGCAGCACTATTCGGCGATACACCTTTCGACTATCCGTCCCCACTAAAAGTTAACAACATTGGGCGGAATCCGTTGACGATCGAACCAAGGGGAGGCGAGAAGGCCAGAACGGTGCTACCTTTGTCTGGACGACATTGGGACGGAAATACGCGCGGCAGAAGTGCCATCTGTTCTTTTGTCGGTAAACCAAACATCATTGTGATCGTCACCGACGGGCTGGGTTACATCGATCTAGGTGCGCAAGGTATTTTGAAGGCTCTAAGAGTTTGAAGTTTGAACGACAAACTCTATGCGGCAGGCGGTCGGAAAACTTCCGGCGTGATTAAGCAGGTCTTCAATCTCACAATCCCCGAGGTGGATGTCTTCGATATTTCGAATGCGAAATGGTCAACGCTCCCTTCACCTCAGGGCAATCTCCCCACGCCAAGCGCTGGATGTTTCGCTTTCACGTCCCGCGGTCAGTTGCTCATTGCTGGAGGCGAGAGCACTACACAAAACGAAGCGCACAATCAAGTCGAAGCGCTCGACCCTGCCACGGGCCTTTGGCATCTTCATTCCCGTTTTAGTATCGGACGTCACGGCACGGGCATCGCGCAGTGGAAGGATACGGATCTTCTGATTGCGAAACGCTTCGCGATTTCCGAGACTTGTTGGCAAGGAAAGATATCGATGCCGTTTTGATTGCGACCGGTGATCGATGGCACGCAACTGCATCGATGATGGCAGCGGACGCTGGAAAAGATATCTATTGTGAGAAACCGTTTGGACTGGAACATGTGGTTGGAACCTGCGCCATGGCGTCCCTATAACAAGCAGTACGTTGCCGGCAATTGGCGAGGCCAATGGGATTTTGATTCAGGAGCGAGGTTGCCGGATTGGGGTGCACACACGATCGATATTTGCCAATGGGCAAATCAATCGGACAATACCATGCCGATCGAGTACGCTCCGAAAGAAAAGGCGATCGAATGTCGTTATGCCAACGGTGTGGTGCTGGATGTCGACTTCCTCAAAGATCCGTTTGGAGAACGACCGGGCTGGATTAAATCCAATGGTACCTGTCCGGTTCGATTCTTAGGCGAAAAAGGTTGGTTGGAAACTGGTGACGGCGGTGAGGTCCATCTTTCGTTGAATGGCAACTCGACCGAGATCAGCAAATCCGGTGAACGCCCTCGCGGATTCGATGTGGTCAATCACATACGGAACTTCTTCGATTGCATGAGGACCCGGAAACCAACCGCCGCGAACTCAACGGTAATGCGTCGATCCCATATTGCTTGTCATGCTGCCGCACTTTCCTGGATTCTTCAAAGGCCACTCAAGATCGACCCTGTGACGGAGACCTTTGTTGGCGATGAAGAGGCGAATCGATTGAAATCGCGCCCTCAACGAACCGACTGGGCCTAGTTCACTCCTAACCATTTCGCTCCGTAGATTACCCATACCGGCTTCCTTAGTCAGCCTCATTGCGAATGTTTCACTCGTTCGGATTTGAATCGACCGGGGCTTTCAGGTCTCGCGTGCGAGTAATGTGTTTGTTCATTCGGACTTCTGCCGATGAAGCATCGCCTCGAAGAATCGCCGTGAAAATCGACTTGTGTGCTTTGAAGGCCGGAGAAAGCGCCGTCACGCTGCCGTCGAAGGCGGATGAGATGACTTGAAACGTTCGTTCGCAAATGCGTTCCATCATTCGCACCAAGTCGGCATTTCCATGTGCACGAACGAGCGCCATGTGGAATTCGACGTCCCACTTCACGAACTCGGTCGCTTGGCCACGATCGATGCACGATTTTTGCTGCTCCAAATTCGCTTCCAGAATGGAACGATGCGATGGAGTTAAATGGCCTGCGAGTCGCTTCACGATCTGAGGCTCAATGATCACCCGAGCCTCAAAGGTGTCTGCCACGTCCTTGGGCGTCAATGGCTTCACCATGATGCCCATTTGCGGGGCAACAGACAGATAATTTTCTTGTCTCAGTCGGTTGATCGCATCGCGAATAGGTGCCTTACCAAGCTGCAGTCGTTCCGCGAGCGAACGCTCGGACAGTAGCACGCCACTGGCCAATTGACCCGACAAAATATCCCGCTTGATCTGCTCGTAAGCTTGATCCTTCAAGTACTTAGGGCTCGGATAGAGATTCGCGGATGAAGTTGGCATGATTGAAGGTTCCGTAGTTCTCGGTGCCCGCCGGCGAGTCTGTTTCAAAGGCCAGCAAGCCCAGTTGGCAGTTGACACCAACTGACATGATAATTAACATGTCAGTGAAGTCAATCGGTCGCGCAATCAATCAACGGACACAAACCATGGCATCATTAAACCGACACGATAAAGCATTTTGCAGCCTTCTCTTTTTTGCGGGGATGCTGCTATCGCATAGTGCTTCGGCGGAGGTCGTCTTCGATCCTCAGTCCCCGCAGATGCGCTTTGCCGCCAATGAAATCAACGCGGCCTTGGCGTTGCGCGGCGAGAGTGCGTCCATCACCCTTGAGATCGAACCGTCACTGGAACTCAAGACGGAAGGGTTCTCGATCGCTAAAACTAGCGACGGATGCCGAGTGATCGGTAAAGATGCTGCGGGTGCGATGTATGGCGGGCTAGATTTGGCGGAAACCATTCGCTCAGAAGGCTTCGCCGTCGTGCGATCAAAACAGCAGAACCCGTATATGCAGATGCGGGGAATCAAATTCAACATTCCCCTCGACGCACGGACGCCCAGCTACACTGACGTCTGCGATGCTGCCCAGAAGAATATTCTCGAAATGTGGAGCATGGACTTCTGGAAGGAGTACATCGATACGCTCGCCAAGCATCGATACAACTATGTCTCCCTCTGGTCGCTGCATCCGTTCCCTAGTCTAGTGAAGGTCCCCACGTTTCCCGATGTCGCTCTTGCTGACATCAAGCGTTCCAAAGGCCCCTTCAAGGAGTACTACAGCATGCGCGGCATTTGGAATGAACCGGAGCTTGGGTCAAGCAATCTTGAAACGCTCAAGACGATGACCGTCGATGAGAAAATAGCCTTTTGGCGAGAGGTCATGGCCTATGGCAAATCGCGAAACATCGATTTCTATGTGATCACTTGGAACATCTTTACCTATGGGGTCGACGGCAAGTACGGCATAACGAACGACCCCAACAACGAGACGACTGTCGACTACTTTCGTGAAAGCGTAAAGCAGTTGATTGTGAGCTATCCCGACCTAGCAGGAATCGGCATCACGGCTGGCGAGAACATGTTTAGCCAATCTAGTCCCAACGCGGGCAACAACGATTCGGATAAAAGCATTTCTCCCGAGGCAAAAGAAGACTGGATGGTCAAAACGTATGTGGCAGGAACGCTTGACGCGCTCAAGACGCAACCCGGGCGAAAATTCCGATTCATCCATCGTCAGCATGAAGCATCCACAGACATGATCCTTCAGAAGATGGGCGTGCTGATCAATCATCCCGATGTTGATTTCGTCTTCAGCTTCAAGTACGCCGACGCGCACGTCTATTCTGCGACCAAGCAGCATAAGCCGGAGTCCTTCATCCCGACAATCCGAGACAAGGTCAAGACGGTCTGGACCATGCGGAACGACGATATCTATCTCTTTCGCTGGGGTGCTCCTGATTTCGTTCGCGAATTCGTCAAGAACATTCCCGTCGATGTTACCCAAGGTTATTACTACGGTCATGATGGATTCATCAACGGCCGGGAATTCACGCAACTTGACAACGAGTCTCCCCGCAAGCTGGAGATAGACAAGCACTGGCTTCAGTGGATGCTGTGGGGTCGTCTTGGATATGACCCCGACTACTCCAATGAACGCATCGTCAGCCTATTGAACACGCGATACCCTGAGGTGGACGGAAGCAAGTTGCTCGATGCATGGCAGAAAGCCTCCATGGTCTACCCCCGAGTCACCGGATTCCATTGGGGCAACTTGGATTTCATGTGGTACATCGAAGGCATGCGCAGCGAGGATAAGTACGCAAAGAAAAAAGGGGCGAGAACCAATTCGGGTTTTCATGACGTTGAGACCTTCATTGAAATCCCACCTCACAAATATGCAGGCGTGCAGTCGATCCCGGATTTTGTCAAAGGCAAGACATTCGATGGGCTTAGCCCGCTGGCACTGGCCGATCTGATCGATCAAGACGTCGAAGCAGCCGCAGTTGCGCTCCGCGAGTTTGGTTCGGTAAAGAACAAGGAACTCCGTCTCACGCTAGATGATATCGCCATCATTTGCGAGATGGGTCGTTACTATGCGGACAAGATCCGCGGCTCGACCTATGTGGCTCTGGCTCATCAGAGCAAGAAAGCGGCCGACAAAGACAAAGCCGTCGAGATGCTGACTCAGGCTGCCGAGCATTACAAAAAGTATGTGCAACTTGTTACCGCCAATCACATCGGTGAAGTCTGGTTCAACCGCGTAGGAATCTTAAATTTCGAAAAGCAGATCCCTGATGTCTTAGCAGACATCGACATCGCCCGAGAGATAGACGTCCGGCAAAAAGATGGGCGGTAAAAAATGGGAACCATGTGTTTATCTTTTACGGACCATCTTTTTGCCGTTTAAATTCTTTACTTTTCATGCCAATACACCGCACCATCGAATCCGTTCGCCCGACTCAAGCTGAGTTCGGTCAGATCGCCTACGACGTAATGAGTTGTGTGTATGGCATCCACAACGAGTTTGGCCGTTTCTTTGACGAAGCCGTCTATAAGCGCGAACTCGCCGATCGGATGCCCGGTATCGAGTTGGAGTCGCCGGTTACCGTCACTCATGGAACATTCACAAAGTTCTACAAACTCGATGTACTCGCACATAGACGAGGCCTTTTTGAGTTTAAGGCGACTGAAAGTATTGTGGCTCGTCATCGTGGCCAGACTATCAACTACCTGCTCCTTTTCGATCTGCCGCATGGCAAGATCATCAACGTCCGCCCCGAGCGAGTAGATGATGAGTTCGTGAACTGTCACCTGCGGCTGGAAGACCTTAAGAACCCATCCGTGGACACGGCCCGTTTCGACTCATCCAATGCTGGAGCATCCTTCTTCCACGATCACCTCATCAGCATGATCCAAGACTGGGGGGCCGGGCTCGAAACCGGGCTATATGAAGAGGCTTTAACTCACTTTTTGGGTGGCGAGGAACGCGTCTTGCTGCCTGTGCCGGTGATAGGTGCCAAGGGGCGCCTGTACGATCAAAAGATGCGTCTCGTGGCACCGGAGGTCGCTTTCAAGCTCACTTCGTTTCCGGATCGGCTAGAGGCATTTGAGGTTCACGCACGCCGCCTTCTTCAGCATACATCGCTCCGAGCCATTCACTGGGCTAACATCACTCACAAACATGTCACCTTCACAACAATTTGCTGACTCATGAACCGGCTAAAAAATGGGCGGTAAAAAATAGAGAACCGTCTTCCTAACATTTTTTACCGCCCATCTTTCTGCCGACCTTTCCTAGCCTTTCCTCGACACTTCCGAACCCGAAGAGAATCGAACCAACATCATGACAAAACAAGTCACACAAGGTGGCCTCCAAATCGCCACCGTCCTGAATGATCTCCTCACTCAACGCATTTGCCCTAGCAATAATCTCGAGCCAGCTGCCGTCTGGGCCGCATTTGAGAAAATTGTCGCTGACCTCACGCCTCGCGTCCGCGCACTTTTGGCAAAACGGGACGAATTTCAGGCAAAGATAGACGGATGGCATCGCGCCCGCGTCGGACAACCGCATGATGCAGTAGCATACAAGAAGTTTTTGACGGAGATCGGTTATCTCTTGCCGGAGGGCGAGGATTTCTCCGCCACCACCGCGAACGTGGACGCCGAGATCGCTACCATTGCCGGGCCACAACTGGTCGTGCCCGTCACCAACGCCCGCTATGCGCTGAATGCCACCAACGCGCGTTGGGGGAGTCTGTACGACGCGCTTTACGGAACGGACGTGATTCCTGAAACCGACGGCTGCGAAAAATCCGGTGGCTACAATCCCAAGCGCGGCGCGAAAGCCATCGCCTTTGCCCGCCAGTTCCTTGACAAGTCCGCCCCGCTGGCCAAGGGCAGCCATAAGGACGCCATTGGCTACGCGGTGAGTAACGGAAAGCTCGTTATTTCGCTCGCGGACAAGACCGAGTCCACGCTTACCGATTCGACAAAGTTGGCTGGCTACACCGGTGAAGCCGCCGAGCCGAAGAGTATCCTGCTCGTCAACCACGGCCTGCATATTGAGATCCAATTTGACCGCGCTCATATCATTGGAAAGACCGATGCCGCAGGCATCAAGGACGTCGTCCTCGAATCTGCCATCACGACCATTCAGGACTTTGAAGACTCCGTGACCGCCGTAGACGCAGCGGACAAGGCACAAGCCTACACCAACTGGCTTGGTCTGATCTGGGGCGATTTGTCGGAGACGTTCGAGAAGGGAGGACGCTCATTAACTCGCACGCTCAATCCTGATCGTATCTATACCAAGCCCGACGGCGAGGCGCTCACTTTGCCGGGTCGGAGTTTGTTGTTCGCCCGCAACGTCGGTCATCACATGTTCACCGATGCCGTGCTCGACCGCGAGGGGAAGGAGATCCCCGAAGGCTTTCTCGACGCGTTGTTCACCTTGCCGCTGCTTGGCGAAGCAAGACCATCGGCGCAGGAAATCCAACAGGAGCTTGACAACAATTCCCAGAGCATTCTCGGTTATGTCGTGAGGTGGGTGGAGCAAGGCGTTGGCTGTTCCAAAGTCCCTGACATCCAAGACGTCGGTCTCATGGAAGACCGCGCCACACTCCGCATCTCCAGCCAGCACATGGCTAATTGGCTGCGCCATGACATCTGCACGAAGGAACAGGTCACTGAAACTCTGCAGCGTATGGCTGTAGTGGTGGATCGTCAGAACGCTGGCGACCCAAACTACCGCCCCATGGCTCCGAACTTCGACCAGAACATCGCTTTCCAGGCGGCGTGCGACCTTGTATTCAAAGGTGGACATCAACCAAATGGCTATACCGAATTCATTTTGCACGCGCGTCGGCGCGAGGTGAAAGCGCGCAGCGGAAATTAAAACGAACGGTTGTAAAATCCTCCGCGAAAAGGAATCGTGCATAGAAATGTCGGCCTCACTCCAACGCCTCAAGAAACTGCTCCGGCCAGAACAATTGCTTCTGGGTGCGGAACAGCTCGCTGCATACCAGAGCGATGGGTTAACGGCTTTTCACCAGCTTCCGCTCGCCGTCGTCATTCCTGAGACCACGGACGAGGTTGTCGCCTTGATCCGCTTCTGCCACGAGGAGAAGCTGCCGTTTGTTGCGCGCGGCAGCGGCACCAGTCTTTCCGGCGGCTCACTGCCAGTCGCTGGCGGCCTAGTCATCGCGCTGAACCGACTCAATAAGATCCTAAGTGTCGATCCCGTGAAGCGCGTGGCTGTCGTCCAGCCTGGCGTCATTAACGCGCTCGTCAGCGTTGCGGCTGCGCCCCACGGTCTGTATTACTCGCCCGATCCATCCAGTCAGACGATTTGCACTATTGGCGGCAACGTTGCCTTCAATTCCGGCGGCGCGCATTGCCTTAAATACGGCATGACCTCGAATCACGTCCTTGGCATCAAGGCTGTGCTCGCCACGGGTGAAGTCGTCGAGTGGGGTGGGGCAAGCCGCGAGAACGCCGGTCCGGACTGGTGTGGGTTGTTTACCGGTAATGAGGGTTTGTTCGGAGTCGCGCTCGAAATTACTTTGCAACTCTTACCCAAGGCCGAATGTTTTCACACGGTTCTCGCTGGCTACAAAACGCTCGAGCAAGCCGGAGACGCCGTCGCTGCCGTGATCGCCGATGGCCTGCTGCCGGGCGCGATGGAGATCATGGACGCACTCGCGCTGCAGGCCGCCGTGGCTGCCGTCCACGCCGAGTATCCCGCCGGTGCGGAGGCCGTGCTGATCGTTGAATTGGAAGGCCCGCGCGAAGTTGTTGCTGAAGACCGCAAGCGGCTGGACAAGATCATCGCGGCAAGCAATCCGATCGAGTTTCGGCCCGCCCGCGACGCCGAGGAGCGCACGGCGATTTGGAAGGGACGCAAGAGCGCGTTCAGCGCCGTCGGCCGGCTTTCGCCGGACTTCATCGTGCAAGACGGAGTCGTGCCGCGCCGCCGACTCGGCGAGGCCTTGCGCCGCATCGGCGAAATGTCGCGCGAGGCCGGCATTCGGGTTGCCAATGTTTTCCACGCTGGCGACGGCAACCTACATCCGCTCATCCTTTTCAATGGCCAAGTGGCTGGCGATCTGGAGCGAGCTGAAGCTCTCGCGGGCCGCATATTGAAGATGTGCGTTGAGATGGGTGGCTCACTGACCGGTGAACACGGATTGGGCGTGGAGAAGCGAGACTACCTGCCTGACATGTTTAGCTCGGAGGAGATTGACTGCATGAAACGGCTGCGGGCCGCATTCGATCCGCTCGGCATCGCTAACCCAGGGAAAATGTTTCCCGGCCCGGAAGCCCCAGCGCTAAAGCATCACGGGTTGCACCCACTTGAAAAGGCCGGAGTGATTTCAAGAGAATGAATAGCACACTCACACCCAGTTCCGTCGCCGAACTCGCCGAGGCCGTCCGGTCGACGCCGCACTTGCTCGCGGTCGGCGCGGGCACGAAGCCGCGGCTGTCGGCGGTTAATTGTATGAAAATTTCCACGGCGAAACTATCCGGCATTATTGAATACGAGCCTAGCGAATTCACCTTCACCGCGCTGGCCGGCACGCCCGTGCGCGAAGTCGCCGCCACGCTGGCGGAACGCGGACAGTATCTGCCCTTCGATCCGATGCTCGTGGTGGCAGGCGCTACCCTCGGCGGAACGGTTGCCTCGGGTGTCAGCGGACCGGGGCGCTTTCGATTCGGCGGCCTGCGCGATTTCATTCTGGCGGTTCGATTCGTAGATGGCGCAGGCCGGTTGCTCCGCATGGGCGGGAAAGTAGTGAAAAACGCAGCCGGATTCGACGTCCCGAAATTTTTTGTTGGCAGCCTCGGTCGCTTCGGCGTGCTCGCTGAGATTACGTTCAAGGTTTTCCCGCGTCACACCTCGATGCTCACGCTGGTTCTGGAGGCGAAGACGCCAGAGACCGCCGTGCAGATTTTGACGCAAGCCGCTGGCGGACGATGGGAAATTGACGCGCTCGACTGGCTGCCCGACGCACCCTACATCGCCGCGCGACTCGTTGGCCCCGCCGAATCGCTGGACCCGCTCGCCGACGAAATCCTGAAGCGTTGGCCCGGCGAGAAACTTCCCGATGACGTCGCCGATGCTCGCTGGGCTTCGCTCTCGGAGTTTAGCTGGGCCGAAACGTCCGTCGCACACACTGCAGGTACAAATTCTTCTTTGCTTTTGAAGGTACCCACCACACCCGACGTTGCGGCGCCGCTTCGACAGGCCTTTGAAAGTCTCGGTGCCAAGGTTCACGTCAGTTCTGGCGGCAACGTAGCCTATGCGGCATTTGATCCGGGCGCGGATGCCGCCGCCGTGGACGCAAAATTGCGAGGGTTGAAACTGTCCTCGCTGACGCTGCGCGGCGTTGCCCCGCTGTGGCTTGGCGTGCGCAATGAGACCCTGATTGCAACCACCGTTAAAACCGCCCTCGATGCGGAGAATCGCTTTCCAACTCTGGACACCTGATGTTACACACGATTTCAAAAGAAAAGTTTGGGCCGCTTGGCGAACCGATGACCAAGGCCATCGAGAGCTGTGTCCATTGCGGCTTCTGCCTCGCCGCGTGCCCTACCTATCAAGAACTCGGCCAGGAGATGGACTCTCCTCGCGGCCGCATCATCCTCATGAAGGAAGTGCTGGAAGGTAAACTCGATTGGACTGCGGCCCAGCCGCATGTGGATCGCTGCTTAGGCTGCCTTGCCTGCGAACCGGCTTGCCCAAGCGGAGTGCCGTATCGCGATCTCATTACTCCTTTCAGGGCGGTGGCGCAGGACAAGTTCAAGCGAACCGCTAGCGAGAAACTCACGCGCTGGCTCTCGGCGCAAACGGTGCCGTATCCGTGGCGATTCCGCTTAGCTGCGATGTTTGGGAGAATCGGCAAGGCGCTCCTACCGCTCATGCCGTCTGCACTCAAGCCCATGTTGGAGCTGTTGCCGGCGACGCTGCCGCCGAAGCAAACTTGGCCGGAAGTTACGCCCGCCAAAGGCGAACGCCGCGCCCGCGTAGCGCTGCTTATTGGATGCGCGCAGCAGGTGCTCGACCCTGACATCAACACCGCCACGATCGAGGTGCTCGCGCGCAACGGCGTGGAGGTGGTTGTGCCGCGCGCCCAAGGTTGCTGCGGTGGGCTGGCGTGGCACACGGGCAGTCTCGGAGCAGCGCAGGATTTTGCTCGACGAAATCTGGCTGCGTTTCCCGCCGACGTGGATGCGATCCTGACCAACGCCGCTGGCTGTGGTTCGGCGATGCACGAATATCATCTGATGCTCGCCGGCACGCCGGATGCGGAGCGCGCGGAAAAATTTCGTCACCGCGTGATAGACGTTAGCGCCTTTCTGATGAAGCTCGGTTTGCGCGAGCAACCCGCTGACACGGGCCGGTCGATCAAACTTGCCTACCACGATGCGTGTCATCTGTCCAACGCGCAAAACGTGTGCCGCCAGCCGCGCGATTTGTTGCGCGCGATTCCGGGCGTTGAGCTGCTCGAACTCGCGAACTCGCATCTGTGCTGCGGCAGCGCTGGAAGTTACAACATGGATCAACCGGCGATTGCCGCGTCACTTGGCGAACAGAAGGCGCGGGCAGTGATTTCGACGGGTGCAAGCTTAGTGGCTTCGGGCAACATCGGCTGCCTAACCCAACTCCGCGTCCACCTTACCAAGCTGGGATCAACCATTACGATTCGCCACACCATGCAGGTGTTGCGGGACGCCTACAAAACGTCGTGAGTTTTCTTCAACCAACTTTTCAACATAACAACCTTAATTTTTGGGCTCTTCCGAGAAAATCTGTGGGTCAAAATTGACTATTTATCGTTACGAATAGAAAACCGAAGTTTCAACGGACACCCGTTTCGCATTGGATTTTTGAGGCATCACTCCGATGTCCAAAGTTGAAGAAAAACAACCCACCAGACGATCAGTCCGGCGGGTTGCCGAGCGCCTTTGACGCATCGGAGCCATCCCTTGTAAATCCATCCGCCAAACTCATTGCACCATCCAAACCATAGCAATTTTTTGGGTAAGCATTTCCGATCAGAAAGCGAACCTTGGTTTTTGCAATCACTCAGTCCAGT
>Ga0163150_10003259_pt1 | contig 23123 bp, 14 predicted proteins | sample OliLakLV19P2IB_FD_148628 | JGI IMG/M metagenome (GOLD analysis project Ga0163150, IMG submission 148628) | Freshwater microbial mat bacterial communities from Lake Vanda, McMurdo Dry Valleys, Antarctica - Oligotrophic Lake LV.19.P2.IB | ecosystem: Environmental > Aquatic > Freshwater > Lake >...
GAACAGGAGGGGGTGGTCGGTCGGCTTCGACATCGCCGTGAGCCCCGGCCACCAGATGCGAACTGCCCCGCCGTAGACGTCAAGGCGGCTCGGGAGCGCGGCGGTCAGCGCCCACGTTGCCTCGCCCGTCTCGAGCGCCACCACGTCGGCCGCGTCCCCGACGTCGATCGCGAGCCGGTTGGCGTCCAAGGCCGCCGCGGGGTAGTGCGGGTTCGTCGTGAGGGCGACGACGGGCCTCGTGCGCCCCGGGGATAGCAGTTCGTCCCGCACGAACGCGGCGATGTCGGGGACGGTCAGGCGGCGGATGGGCATCGAGGAGGAGATCGTAGCGCGGGGCTCCGCGGGGGAGGAAGACACACGCTCGGATCACGCTGGCGTCGCATGCGATACTTGGTGCGTGAACGGCTTCCGGTTCGCACAGGTCGGCTCGCTTGCGACCGCCGCCACGGTGGCGATCGTGTTCATGTTCTCGGGACGCACCCGAGAGGTTCCGCCGACGGCGACGCGGGAAACGAACGCAGCAGTCCATCAGGATCCCGGGCTGCCGCCTTCGCCGGTGCTGCGGAGCCGAGGGAGAGACGCGGAGAGCCCCGAACCTATCGTGGTTCCGGGCGCAGGTCCCAAGGGGGCCGGCGCCACCGCGGGTCCCACGGCCGTGGACGTGTCAGCGGCGATCAAGGCACTTGGGGATCCCGATGAGTCTGTCCGGGGCAAGGCGCGAGAGGCGCTCGCTTCCGCAGGGAAGGACGCGGTCGAGCCGCTGCTCGCAGCCGTCCGCCTGGACGTTTCCGACGGAATGGGCCTCTCCACCCTCGCCACGGCGGCGATGATCGCGTTCGACGGGCTCGTCGAAGTCGGGGCTCACGCGCTCGCTCGTGCGATCGGCGACCCCGATCCGCGCATGTCCTTCTGGAGCGTTGCGACGTTCGGTCGCCTGGGTGCGCTTCGCAAGGACCTGCACGCGGCCGTGCCGATCCTGCAGGATCATCTGCTCAAGGGCGACGCGAGGACGGTCCAGGCCGCCGCCGAGGCACTCGGCTCGATCGGAGGGGCCGCGCAAGTGGCAGTCCCTGATCTCGCCCGTTGCTTGCGATCCGACGAAGTTCAGACGCGCATCGAGGCAGCGAGTGCGCTTGGTCGCATCGGCCCCGCGGCCTCCGCCGCCTTGTCCGACCTTCGTGCGCTCGAGACCGACGCGAGCCCCACAGCCCGGCGCGTGGCCGCCGAAGCGACGGCCCTGATCGAACACCGCTAAACCTACGCGAGCACGACGAGGAAGCGGGCGTCGCCAGTCGAGTTGATCGCCTCCTGCGCCGCGCTCCTCGACCCCGGGATCCATGGCGCGGGCCGAGTCCAGATGCCTGTGCCCGTGCCGGGGGGTGCCGAACGCACACGTGGATCGCGGGCCTGTTTGCCGCAAGGCGTGCGCTGTTCTCGGGCCACGTCCCTCACGATGCGGGCTACCTGGTGGCGGACGGCGTCTCGGGATTGGCTGTTGCGTTCGGCCCCCCGCGAGCTGCGGCGGCGACCAAGTTCGCTCCGCACGCCGCCTCTCGGGCCCCCGGATGGTACGAGAACAGTCGTCGGCTCTGGTGACGCTCGGTGGCGGTCGACTGGGCGCCGTCCTCGCGGGGACCGCGGAACCAGAGGGCAGCCGGCAATCAAGGACGATCTAGATGGATCTGCCGCGGGAAGTACTTCTTGGGATACCGCCCCGATGAGTTGATCTCGTGCCGCGAGAGCCTAGTCCCCTGCTTGTTCACCAGGTCATGCGCCTCGGAGAGGAAGTGCCGGATCAGCGCGCGCTCCGCCAAGTCTAGGCAACTCTTCAGGTTCTGTCCCGGCTTGGTCCTCAACTCGCCCGCCAGCACGACGCGGCGCCCGTTCTTGGCATTGCGCAGGTGCTGCATCAGCCTCAGGTTGTTCAACTGGCTCTTGATTCGGCCTCGAAGTTCCGTGGCTTGCCCGACGTAGAGCGCCTCGAACTCGCCCCCCCACGTCCTCCCGAAGGCATAAACCCCACTCCTCTTCGGAATCCTGCTCAGGTCAATGTCGTAGATCATGTTGACAGCGGCCGCGTCGCGCAGCGCGAACGGCTTGCCCCACTCTAAGTGAATCTTCATTCTCTGTTTGCTCCGAGTTGACAACACTGAGAGGCTAGTCGAAAGGTCCGCCAAGGCCAAGGACCCCCTGCACATCGCATCGTGCTTGCGATGGCTGTGGCGCGGCACGCGCGGTTCCCTTCACCCAGACGTGGTGGCGGCGATCGTCGAAGACAACGAGCGCCACCATGAGGAGTCGACGAAGGAGCTCGCGGCCCAAGGCGTGGACGCGGCCGGCTACCTGTGGCCTCGGAGCCCGTGCGCGTTCCCGGGCGTGCGGCGCTACGCCGGTAGCCGGGAGGTCGCCGAGTTCCACGGACATCGGCAGGCGACCGGGAACGTGGCCGGCGCCCTCGCCCTGGACGACAACACGTACCCGAAGCACGTGGAGTCGTGGATCTTCCGCGGGCATCCCTTCCAGCAGTTCGGGCCCGCTTTGTACGCCCTCGCACATCTCGCGGACCACAGGGAGTTCCCCCCGAACACGACGCGCGTCGCCGGGAGAGCTGTCCCCCTGTGGCCCGCCTGGTCGCCTGAGGTCCCCACCTACGCCGACGCCTGCCGCGGCGACGGCGAGGCCTGCCGAAGGAGTGTCGCGTCGAGGCGCCACATGCCGTGCTCGAGAAGGTGCACGGTCACGACTCCCCCGCGCACTTCCGTCACGTGCCCGCGCGCGCCGGCCTGCAACTTGCGACCGGCGTCAACGCTCTCGACCTCGTCGCCAGGGCGCAACGCGAGGGCGGCCTGCTGGGCGGCGCGCTTGCGGCGCGCCTTGTAATCCTCGCCCAGGAACTCGATGATGGCGCGGAGGTCGTCGTCCTCGAGTCCGGCCGCGAGGCGCGTGATCTGCCGGAACGTCTCGGTGCGGTCCATCGCGGAAGCCTACGACGGGAGGGCTACGGAGCCGGCCCGCTGCTCCCACCACCGGACGCCGCCACAGCCTCGCCGACGTCCCCGATGCGTCCGTCGCTCCCAAGAGTGCCGACGCACTCGCTCCCACTCTTTACACCCGAACTCGGTGCCGAACTGTCTCAACCCCGTTGACAGGTTCCGCCACCCAATGCCGTCCTCTGGAGGGCGAACGAGGGGCGAGTGCGCGAGGTGTTCCGCCGGGACGCGCTCGATGCGACGCCCGTCGTGCTATGCCCGCACGGCCAGATGTGGTCCCTCTCCGGCTGCCGAGGCAGGTCAACCGAGAGATCCAGCACTGTCTGACCCACCGCACAGCTATGAGGCCCCGGGAACGCTCAGATCGAAGAAGAGATGCGTCACCTCGAGATCCAAGTCGTCGTCCTGCGGGTGCCGGTGGCGCGTGACGAATCGGGAACGACCCACGACTACCAACGATCCCGCGCGGAAGGTCGGGTGCGCCTCAGCTTCGCGCTGAGCCTTCGCCACCACCTTGGTGATCTCGCGAGTCGTCACGAACGTAATGAGAGCGGCCATCTCGTGCCGCCATGTGAGATACCGGAAGGTCTGCTCGAGGGCCTCAGCATAGGCACGGGGTCCGTCCCAGAACTTGCACTCGCCGACGAGTGAGGCGCCAGATCCGAGTGCCACGCGGATGTCCGTCTTGCCCAGCTTGGAGAATGTCTCGGAGGTCGCGGCTTCGCCGTAGGCCCCGCGGAGGCCAGCGACGATGCCGTCGCGGATCCCTTCCTCCCCGAGGGTCACCTGTTTGCCGGGTGCAGCCTCCAGGCCCTGCCCGATTCGGTCGATGGAATCGATGATCTTCCGCAGAGCTCCCACGTGAGGCGCTTCCGGTCCTCCACGCGCGGCGTTCTCCGCAGCGAGCGCCTCGAGCAGGCGCACCACGTCTGCTACCGGCAACCTGATTGCGGCTGACGCGCTGTACCCCCTGGCGCCAACGAGCCACCGCGAGACCGCTTGGTACACGGCCCAGTTCTCGGACGTGAGCGCGGCGAGGCCCGCGCGATTCGCTGCCGCCTCCATCTGCATGGCCAGCGTGCGCACGCGATCACGGTGCTCTGGCTCGTCGACGCGTGTTGTGGCGACCTGGTGACCATAGACCCCCAACGTGTACCAGTCCGAACCGCCCGTGGTCGCGAGTTGCGCGGCTCGCTCGTCCCGCCAGGCCCGCAGGTTTGCGACTCCGCGCGCGATCGTCGCGGGGCCGGGATCACCGGCGAACGACGTCAGGACGAACACGACTGGGCGCGACCCGGACGGATGCCGAATCGTGAGGATCCTCTCGTCGTACCCATCCGGCTGTCTCCTGGTCTCCAGATCGAACACGCGCCCTGATTGAAGGTGCTTTCGGAAAGCGAGCTCATTGATCTCAGCTGCATTCAGACCGCGATCCCAGTTCGGGTCCTTTGCGCGAAGGATGTCGGGATGCTCTTCGATGGCGAGGGCTGCACGGTCGAGGGCGCACCAGAGTCGATCTGCTTCTGGTGAATCGTCATGTCTCAATGAGAACAACTCCCGCGCGATGCCATCAGAGTATGTCGCCTCCAGGCGAACCTCCTCGCCGCTCGACCTTGCGGCCGCGACCAGCGCCTGTCTTGCCGATGTCACGAAGCGGACAGGGTCGCTAGGAGCCGTGCCCGCCAGGGCAAGCTCGAGCACGTCTCCGATCCGCGCAAATGCGGCGTCCCGTTGCAGCCGACGAAGCGTCTCGAGGAGGTGAGGATTCTCTTCATCGACCTGCGCGCGCGTCGGCGGGATTACGGGCACCCGTTCGCCGTTCCACTCAATCCACTCGTCCGCGCGGGCGACGCTCTCGAGGCGTTGGGCCCTCACCGCTTCCCCTGTCGCAGTGCCCCCCGTCGAGTGTGCGACCACCGCCGCTGCGGCGAGGCCGATGGCGGCGTGCAGGCGGACGCCGAGGTCGTTCTCGGCGTCGAGAGCTATCCGCCGAAGCTCAGGGACGGCTGCCGTCCAGGCGACGAGTGGCCGTTCTAGGCCGGGGAACCCGTCAGGGTGGAATCTCCAGTCGGTCGTGTCGCGGCGAAACACCGCCGCGAACACCTCACGGAGGAGGGCCTCTACGAGGTCAGCCCGGGGGTCCGCGCCGTCCGCGCGCCCGCGTGCGATTCGAGGAGCGAAGAAAAACGCCAGGGTGGCTTGATTGCTCCTAACCTGTTCTCGCCAACCATCGACCGCCATCGCGAGGCTGGGTGCCGGCCCGTCTCGCCGGAAGGCCAGCAGCCGCTTGGCCCCGCACTCCGTGCACCGGAGCCGATACTGCGCGAGCATGCTCGTCTCTGCGACGAGCCCGAGATCAAGGTCCGTCGCACCACAATAGGCGCACGAGGGCTGTCCCTCCGACGATCCCATGACTCCTCCTGCTCGCTCCCTGCGAGCGGCGGGCCCCGCCCGGAGCGAGGCGAAGACGCAGCCGGGGGGAGTTACCCGACGTTGGACCCAGCCACCCAGACGCTACGACGAGCCTCGGACATCGGTCGCCCCACCGCGAAGGCGGCGAAGCGGTGCCACTTCGCCCACCGGGAGTACTCTATGCTTCGCACACCTTGCTGACGGTCACCACGGAGGTCACGGCGGGGGTGCCGGATGAAGTTAGTTGAATGTTCGCATCTCCTCCACTCCCCCGACAGGCGGCGAGCTCGGAGCCTGACCGCGGCCCCCCCCCTGGGTACGATCCTCACTCCTCGGCCAGTCGCGGCGCGACCCCCGCCGGGGAGGAGGGCGGGCAGGTGCTACCGCGTAAGATTCCTCACTCTCGGGGCCGATCTTGCGAGGGCCACCGGGGCCCGGACGGCGGTGCACATCCGGACCGCGACGCCCGCCCGGTGAGCCGATGAACCACGGCGAAATCGTCAGCTTCCTCTGGGGCGTAGCCGACCTGATCCGCGACACGTTCAAGCGCGGCAAGTACCAAGACGTCATTCTTCCGCTCACCGTGCTGCGTCGCCTCGACTGCGTGCTCACGGACACCAAGGAGGCCGTCCTCAAGCGCCAGGCCCAGCTCAAGGGCAAGGGGCTCGAGGACCTCGACGCGCAGTTGCGGCGGGCGTCGGGGTTCGCCTTCTACAACACCTCCAAGTACGACTTCGGGAAGTTGCTCGCGGACGCGCCGCACCTGGCCGCCAATCTGCGCAGCTACATCGCGGGCTTCAGCCCCAACATGCGCGAGGTCCTCGAGAAGTTCGACTTCGACAACACGATCAGCAAGCTCGACGAGGCGGGCCTCCTCTTCCAGGTGGTCGAGCGGTTCAAGAACGTCGATCTCCACCCGGAGAAGATCGACAACCCCACGATGGGCACGATCTTCGAGGAGCTGATCCGCAAGTTCAACGAGGCCCTGAACGAGAACCCCGGGGAGCACTTCACCCCTCGCGACGTCGTCCATCTGATGGTGGACCTGATGCTCGCCGGGGACACGGACCGGATCCGTAAGAAGGGCGTCGTGCGTACGGTGTACGACCCCTGTTGCGGATCCGGCGGCATGCTCCTGATCACCAAGGAGCACCTCACCGTCGGTCTGCGGAAGAACGGGGACCTGCTCCGGCCACCGATCAACCCCGCGGCGGAGATCCATCTCTTCGGGCAGGAGGTGAACCCCGAGACCTGGGCGGTCTCGAAGTCGGACCTTTTCATGAAGGACCCGATCGGGCGGGACGCGGACAACATCGCGTACGGGAGCACGCTCTCGAACGATCGCCACGCCGGGCGCAACTTCGACTACCTCATCGCCAACCCGCCCTACGGCAAGGACTGGAAGCGCGACGAGGCCGCCGTGCGCGCGGAGTATGAGCGCGGTGCCGCGGGGCGCTTCGCCCCGGGCGTCCCGCGGATCAGCGACGGCCAGCTTCTCTTCCTCCTACACATGCTGGCGCACACGAAGGCGTCCAAGGAGGGAGGTTCTCGCATCGCGATCATCATGAACGGCTCGCCGCTGTTCACGGGCGACGCGGGAAGCGGCGAGAGCGAGATCCGCCGCTTCGTCCTAGAGAACGACCTGCTCGAGGCGCTCATCGCCCTCCCCGAGCAGCTCTTCTACAACACCGGTATCGCGACCTACGTGTGGGTCGTGACCAATCGGAAGGCGGCGGCGCGCAAGGGCAAGGTGCAGCTCATCGACGCTTCGCAGTTCGATCAGGAAGCCAGGTCGGGACTGTTCAGCGTGCAGATGCGCAAGACCCTCGGCGACAAGCGCCGCGAGATTCCTGCCGACCGGGCGCAGGACATCGTGAAGATCCTCGCCGACTTCCGCGACGGAGATACGCGCACGATCGCGAAGGATGGGAAGGAAGAAGTGGTCGTGAGCCGGATCTTCCCGACCACCCACTTTGGCTTCCGCAAGATCACCGTCGAGCGCCCTCTGCGGCTGAACTTCCAGGCGACGACCGAGCGCATCGCGCGGATCGAGGAGGAGAGAGGCTTCCAGTCCCTCGCGCAGTCGAAGAAGAAGGGCGCCGCCGCCGCGAAGGAGCAGGAGGCGGGAAAGGCGCTGCAGAGCGCGATCCGCGCCCTCGTTCGCGGGCTCCCGCCCACCCGGTTCACGGACCGCGTCGAGTTCGAGCGCGTTCTCGATGCCGCGGCAAGGGCTCGCGGCTTGAAGCTCGCGGCGCCCGCCCGTACGGCGATCCTCAACGCGCTCGCGGAGCAGGACGAGACTGCCGCGGTCTGCCGCGACGAGCGCGGCAGCCCCGAGCCTGATCCGGAGTTGCGCGACACGGAGAGCGTCCCCCTCCCCGCGGGTGAGGACCCGGCGGATTCCGACGGGGTGCCGGCGAGCGTGCGCGCGTTCTTCGACCGCGAGGTGAAGCCTCACGTCGACAACGCCTGGATCGACACGAGCAAGCGCGATCCTAAGGATGGCCGGGTCGGCCTGATCGGCTACGAGATCAACTTCAACCGCTACTTCTACCGCTACGCCCCGCCCCGCCCGCTCGAGGAGATCCAGGCCGACATCCGGGTAGTCGAGCGCGACATCCGCCGTATGCTGGCGGAGGTCACCGGGGGGGATCCCCCTACGTCGGCGTGATCGGGCGGGGACTCTAAACGATCGCAACTGTCGGCACTTGCGTGCAACTGCCGACGCTCCTAGAATCCTGGTCTCATGCGACAGCACCCGTCCCCCACGAACCTCCAGGCGGCCGGGGTCGGGGCGTTCTTCCGACCCAAGGACGTCCAGCCGCTCGGTGTGACGTACTACGACCTCCGGCGGATGCTCGCGGGGGGGGGCGTCGAGCGTGTGGGGCGCGGGCTGTACCGCTTCGCCGATGCCGAGGCCACCGAGCTCGAGACGATCGCGATGGTCGCCTCGGCTGCCCCGAGCGCGATCGTCTGTCTCCTTTCTGCCTTGCGCGCCCACGACATCGGCACGCAGTCGCCGCGCCAGGTGTGGCTCGCCATCGACCGTAAGGCACGGCGACCACGACGGCTCCCTGCCGCCGTCCGGGTCGTCCGCTACTCGGGGCAGATGCTGACGTACGGCGTGGCCACCAAGTCAGTCCAGGGCGTGAACGTTCGACTCACGAACCCGGCCCGCACGGTAGTCGACTGCTTCCGCTACCGCAGGAAAGTAGGCCTGGACGTGGCGATGGAGGCGCTGCGCGAGGCGGTCCGCTCGCGGAAGGCGACGGTCAGCGAGATCGACCGGGCAGCCGAGGTCTGCCGCATCAGGACGGTGATCTCGCCCTACCTGGAGGCGCTGTCGGCATGAGCGGCCAAGAGCCCGACGGCCGTGCGGAGTCCGTTCGTCAACGGCTCCGGAACGAACTGCGCTTGCGCGGCGAGGACGTCACGGTCGGCCTGACGCGATATGCCATCGAGCGCCTCCTGTACCGGCTCGGACGGTCGGCGCATCGCGAGCGGTTCGTGCTGAAGGGAGCGACGCTCTTCGCGATTTGGGGCAAGGCGTACCGGCCGACGCGGGACGTCGACTTCACGGGCTACGGCGACCCGAGTCCCGAGTCTGTGATCGCCGCGTTCCGCGAGGTCTGCGACACGCCCGACGAAGTCTCGTTGCTAGTCTTCGACACGTCCACCATTGCGGCGGTGCCGATCCGCGACGGGTCGGAGTACCACGGGCTTCGCGTGACGATCCGAGCTCGCCTCGGACAATCGGACATCCCGCTTCAGATCGACGTCGGCTTCGGAAACGCGATCGTTCCGGGACCCGAGGAGAAGGAGTACCGAACGATCCTGGGCGATCCGCCGCCACGGATCCTGGCCTATCCGCCCGAGTCCGTCGTGGCCGAAAAGCTCCACGCAATGGTCACGCTCGGGGAGCGCAACAGCCGCTACAAGGACTTCTACGACCTCTACGCAATGGCGGACGCGTTTACGTTCGAACGGAGTACGTTGGTCGCCGCGGCGAGGGCGACGTTCGAGCGGCGCGCCACCCCGGTGGACATGGCGCTACCCGCAGCGCTCGCGGCATCGTTCTACTCCGATTCGTCTCGGGAAGCACAGTGGCGCGCCTACGTCGGCCGCAACGCCCTGCTTGATGCACCCGCAGACTTCACGCAGGTCGGTGAGCGCCTCGCAACATTCCTGCAACCGGTCTGGACGGGACTGCACGGCGAAAGCGAAATCCACGGTCGATGGTCGAGTGGAGGGCCGTGGCGATGAGTGCTCCCCGCAGGTTCAATCCGTACCAGACGTACACGGACTCCGGCGTCGAGTGGCTTGGATCGATTCCTGCGCACTGGGAAATCCGGCGGCTCAAGCACATCGCGGCCGTTCGACCCAGCGGCGTGGACAAACACACGACGCTGGGAGAGCCCGCCGTCCGCCTCTGTAACTACACAGATGTATATGGCAACGAGAAGATCACGCGGGGAATGGACTTCATGTCTGCCACCGCGTCAACTGACGAGGTGGCGCGGTTCAGGCTGCACGCTGGCGATGTTGTCGTAACCAAGGATTCGGAAAGCTGGGAGGACATTGCCGTCCCTTCGTACGTCGCGGACGAAGTGGACGACCTCGTTTGCGGCTACCACCTCGCACTGATCAGAGCACAGGATGAGCACGCAGACGGGCGCTATCTTCACCGTGCATTCCAGTCTCGCGGGATTAATGACCAGTTCCGGGTCGCAGCCTGTGGCGTCACTAGGTTCGGCCTCTCGACGGATGCCCTGGCGACGGGCGTCTTCCCGCTTCCGCCGCTCGCTGAGCAGCGCGCGATCGCCGACTTCCTTGATCTCCAAACTGCCCGTCTCGACGCCCTCGTCGCGACCAAGCGAGTCGATGCTCTCTCGGGCAGGATGCGGGACGCCATCGATCGCCTGCGGGAATACCGCATTGCGCTGATCTCGGCCGCCGTCACCGGCCAGATCGACGTGCGGGGGGAGGTCTCGTGAGCCCGAAGGTTTCCGAGCGCGCGTTCGAGGAGGCGATCGAGTGCGGCCTGCGCCAGCGCGGCCCCGACGCCTGTGCGGGCGACGCGACGGCGGTGCACGAGACACCTCCGCCCTATGGCGAGAGCCCCGCGGGTGGTTACCGCAGGCGGAGCCCGGAGGACTACGACCGCACCCTCTGCCTCCTGCCGCGGGACGTTGTCGACTTCGTTATTGCCACGCAGCCGAAGGAGTGGAAGCGGCTCGAACAGCACCACGGCGCGGCGTTGAAGGAGCAGTTCCTGAAGCGGCTCGCGCTGGAAATCGAGCGGCGAGGAGTGCTCGATGTGCTTCGCAACGGCGTCAAGGACTCGGGCTGCAGATTCCGTCTCGCGTACTTCCGACCGGCGAGCGGGCTCAATGAGGAGACTCGCCGGCTGCACGCGGCGAACATCTTCGCCGCCGTGCGCCAGCTCCGGTACAGCACCGCGAACGAAAGGAGTCTCGACCTCGTTCTGTTGCTGAATGGCATCCCGATTTTTACCGCCGAGTTGAAGAATCCCCTCAACGCGCAGGACGTCGAGGACGCGATCCGGCAGTACAAGAAGGACCGAGACCCGCGGGAGCCCCTCTTCGCCTACGGGCGTTGCCTCGCGCACTTCGCCGTGGACCCGGATCTGGTCTACGTGACGACGCAACTTGCGGGCCCGAGAACGCGGTTTCTTCCGTTCAACCAGGGAAAGTTCGGTGGCGCCGGCAACCCCCCCGTGGCGCCGACGCGCAGGGGGTACGCCACCGCGTATCTCTGGGAGCAGGCCTGGGCGCGCGACAGCGTCCTCGACCTGATCCGACAGTTCATCCAGGAAGTCGAGGAGGAGGACGAGAAGGGCCACAAGACGGGCCGCCGCTTCCTCATCTTCCCGCGCTACCAGCAGCTCGACTGCGTGCGCCGCCTCGTGGCCGACGCCCGCGGACGCGGCGCGGGGCAGCGCTACCTCGTCCAGCACTCGGCGGGGAGCGGCAAGAGCTTCACGATCGCGTGGCTCGCGCACCAGCTCTCGACGCTCCACGACGCGAGCGAGCGACGCGTCTTCGACTCGATCGTCGTCGTGACCGACCGCCGCATCCTCGACCGCCAGCTCCAGACGACGATGCGCCAGTTCGAGCAGACCCTCGGCGTGGTCGAGAACATCGATACGACCTCGCGCCAGCTGAAGGAGGCGCTCGAGTCGGGCAAGACTATCATCGTCACGACGCTCCAGAAGTTCCCCGTCATCGCCAGCCAGATCGGTGCGCTGCCGGGCAAGCGCTTCGCCGTCATCGTGGACGAGGCGCACTCGTCGCAGTCGGGCGAGAGCACGAAGAGTCTTAAGGCCGTCCTCGCGGCGGGCACGCTTGAAGAGGCGGAGAAGGAGGAGAGCGGGGCGGCGACGCCGGAGGAGGAACTGGAACGCGTCGTCCTTGCGGAGATGGAGGCGCGCGGTCGACTCCCGAACCTGTCCACATTCGCATTCACGGCGACACCGAAGTCGAAGACCCTCGAACTGTTCGGCGTGAAGCAAGCCGACGGGAAGTTCGCTCCCTTCCATCTCTACTCGATGCGTCAGGCCATTGAGGAGGGGTTCATCATCGACGTCCTGTCGAACTACACGACCTATAGGGTCTATTGGCGCCTCCTCAAGAAGGTCGAGAACGACCCGCGCTACGACAAGACGAAGGCGAGGTACCTGCTCAAGTCGTTCGTCGAGCTGCACCCGCACGCGATCGGCGAAAAGGTCAAGATCTGCGTCGAGCACTTCGCCGCGCAGGCGCAACGCGAGATCGGCGGGAAGGCCAAGGCGATGATCGTGACACGCTCGCGCCTTCATGCCGTTCGGTACAAATTGGCTCTGGACCGCTACCTCGCCGAGCGGGGCTACCCATTCAAGGCGCTCGCTGCGTTCTCCGGAACGGTTCAGGACGGCGGGCAGTCCTACACCGAGTCCAGCATGAACGGCTTCCCGGAGGCCCAGACGGCGAGATCCTTCGAGCGGGCCGAGTTCCGCTTCCTCGTGGTCGCGAACAAGTTCCAGACGGGGTTTGACCAGCCGCTCCTCCACACAATGTACGTGGACAAGAAGCTCGGCGGCGTCAACGCCGTGCAGACGCTCTCCCGGCTAAACCGCACGCACCCGGAGAAGAAGGGGACGCTGGTTCTCGACTTTGCAAACGAGGCGGAGGAGATCCAGGCCGCGTTCGAGCCCTACTACGAGACGACGCTCCTCTCCGAGGCCACCGACCCGAACCTCCTCTACGAAATCCAGGCGAGTCTCGGGGCGTTCCCCGTCTACACCGATGCCGACGTGGACGCGTTCGCGAAGGTCTACTTCGATCCCAAGGCGACGCAAGACCAGCTCTACGCATTGCTTGCGCCGCTGGTTCAGCGCTTCCAAGAGCTCTCGGACGAGGAGCGCACGGACTTCCGCGGGCAGGTGACCGACTACGTCCGTCTCTACGCGTTCCTCGCGCAGGTGCTCACGTTCGGCGACGCCGAGCTCGAGAAGCTATACGTGTTTGCCAGGCACCTTCGCCGACTCCTTCCTCCCGACCGGGACACCCTGCCGCGCGAGGTGCAGCAGAACATCGACATGGAGTCGTACCGGATCCAGCACACGAGGAGCGGGAAGATCGGGCTCGAGCGCAAGCCTGGGGTCCTAGAACCGGCGGGCACGAAGGGTGCGCACGGTCCCTCCTCCGAAGAGTTGGAGGCTCTCTCCCGCATCATCGCGGAACTCAACGAGCGCTTTGGCCTCTCGCTCGGACCCGAGCATCGCCTCACGCTCGGGCAGATGATGGAGAGGCTCGCCGAGGACGCGGGACTCGACGCGGCGGCCCGCGTGAACACGCGAGAGAACGTGCGACTCACCTTCGACCAAAAGGTTGAGCACGTTATCCAGGAGATCGTCGACTCGAACTTCGAACTTTACCGCCGCATCACCGACGACCGCGCCTTCGGCGATGCGCTCAAGAACTTCCTCTTCGACCAGTACCTGCGTGCGCATCGCAACGCCGAGGACCTGATCAAGGGTGGTCGCTCGATCACGCTCGAGTTTGCGGCGACGCTGCGCTGGAACTTGAAGGAGGACCGACAGGACGAGGAGGCGACGCGGTCCGTGCTCCGGACGATCGCCGCCTTCCTGAACTCAGCCGGCGGCGACCTCCTGATCGGCGTGGCCGAAGACGGGTCCGTCGTCGGCATCGAGCGGGACCGATTCGAGAGCGACGACGGGTTCCTTTGCCGCCTCATGGATGCGGTGCGCGACGAATTGGGCGAGTCGGCGGCGACGCGGGTCGATCCGAAGATGCAGGTCGTGCAGGGAAGGACCGTCTGCGTGGTCACCTGTCAGAGGAGCCTCGAACCAGCTCTCCTCACGAGGAGGTCTTCGGGCGCCGCCGCCAGCGAGTTCCACATTCGGATCGCCTCCGGGACGCGATTGCTGTCCGACGAGAGGGCGCGCGAGTACGTCCGGAAGCGGTTCCCCGAGGAGGGCACGGAGGCGAAGGGGAGTTCGTGACTACCACCCCGCCCTCGGCCGACCCGAACCGGATCATCGCGGCGCTCGCGCGCGATCAGGTCAACCTCGACCTGAAGACCGTCGACCTCTGCTTCCTTGCGGGCCTCTACCTGCGCGCGGACCAGGCCGCGCTTGCCTCGTTCGAAGAGGATGCGCTCATCGACCTGTTCGAGCAGGTCTGCGACGTGGTCGACCCCGGCGCCGAGAACCCCCGCAAGCGTGCGACCCACGCGATCCAACGACTGCGGGAGCAGCGGATGCTCGCGCGCGTCGATGGCGCCGGCATCGTGCGCGCCGGCGAGTACGCTCTCACGCGGCTCGCAGCCGCAGTGGTCGAATACTTCCTCGCCGACGACGCGCTCACACGCGAGAGCCTGACGCTCCTGACGGGGACGCTTCGCGCCCAGCTCGCCGAGCTCCTCTCGGTGGCCAAGAAGGCCGACGGCGAAGAGGTCTGGCGGTCGAAGGTCGTGGGGCCGCTACGCGTGACCGTGGCCGACCTCGTCGCAGGCATCGAGCGCCGCCAGCGCGGCCTCGACGTGCAGCAGGAGGAGGTGCAAGCTGAGATCGCCAAGCTGCTCTCGGCAGACTGGTTCAGCGCCGTCGACCGCTGCCAGTCGCTCCTCGACGCGACGACGAGCACGCTGCGCGAGCTGAACGAGATCCTCCTTCGCGATACGCACCACTTCGTCGCGCTCCTTCAGGAGATCCAGGCGCTCGCCACGGCTGCGGAGAACGTCGACGCGGAGGCGGCGGTCCAGCACGTCATCGAGCACGTCGACCGGATCGCGGCCTGGGGCGGCGCGCGGCAAGGGGCGTGGTCCGAGTACTACCAGTACGTCCACCGCTACCTGCGCGACGTTGTGCGGCTCGACCCCGATCGCGCCCTGAGCCAGCGGCTGCGCGACCAGGTCGCGGGCTGGCCACGGCGCCCATTTCATCTCGTTACGGCGCATTCGCCGTCGATCCGCCTCTTGCGTGCGCTCGAGGCGCGCGTCGAGCGGCCTCCGGTCGCCCGTCCTCGCGCCGAGCGGGAGGCCGATCCCGAGTGGGTGGCCCCGGAGGACGTTCTCGCCGACATCGAGAGGCTCGTCGCCCGCGCCCTCGACGAGGGCAAGACCACCCTGGTTGCCGTCACGGAGCGGGTGCTGCCCATGCTGCCGGGGACCATCCAGTATGCCGCCACCGGACGCATCGCCCACGCCGTTGCCCAGGCCGCCAGGGTTCGCAGCGAGCGAGAGCGCCCCTGGGCGCCCGTCGGCGAGATGCTTGAGGTCGAGAACTGGAGCGTCGCGCGAAGGGACGCGCCGTGACCGACTCGACCTTCCACACGCTCGAGGCCGCGCTCGCGGACGACCAGTTCCCGGAGGTCGACCTGATGCTGCGCCGCGGGCGTCACATCGGCCGCGACGATGCGAACGCGTACGACTACCTCGTCGACGCCCAGTCGATCCTCGAGCCGTTCTACCGGCGCTTCGGCTGCGAGTTGGTGCAGCAGAGCGATGGCTACTTCTACCTGCTGCCCTCGGGAGACCGCCTCGGGCGAAGGCAGCTCTCTGGGGGCGAGATGCTCGTCGGGCAGACGCTCGCGCTCCTGTACCTCGACCCGGCGACGCTCCTTCACGGCGGCATCGTCCAGCGCGAGGCGCTCTTGCAGCGGCTCTCCGGCCTGCTCGGCATGGACGCCCTCGTGCGCACGCTCAGCCCGCGAAAGCGTAGGTACGACGAACGCATCGCCGCAGAGACGGTCCGCATGCAGGTAGGCGAGGCGCTCCGACGCCTCTCAGAGCTTGGCTTCGTGGACGTATTGGACGAGGCGCGACTTCGGCTCCGGCCTGCGTTGATGCGGTTCGCGGAGCCGGTGCGAGGACTGTCCGACCCTAACGTCGCGCTCGAGCGGCTCGTCGCACGCGGCGAGGTGCTGCTGGGCGAAGCGAGCGGCGACGAGCGCGGCGCAGATGACGACGCGACTGATGGCGAGGAGCCGGCGCCATGACCCGCACCCGCGCCGACGCGCTCGCGCTCGTCAACTGGAAGGGGGTGTTCTACGAGCGCTACCTGCTCGACCGGCATGTCACGGCGCTCGAGGGCGCGAACGGTGCGGGCAAGACGACGGTGATGATCGCCGCCTACCTGGTGCTGCTCCCGGACATGTCCCGGGTGCGATTTACGAACCTCGGCGAGACGGGCGCGACCGGCGGGGACAAGGGCATCTGGGGACGGCTCGGCGAGCCCGGGCGGCCATCGTACGCCGTCCTCGACTTCGCCCTACCGGGCAAACGCCGCCTCGTGGCGGGCGTGCACCTCGAGCGCAAGGGCGAGCCCTCGGTCGAGCCGACGCCGTTCGTCGTCGTGGGCCTGGCGGACGACGTGAGGCTCCAGGACTTGCTCCTCGTCTCGCAGGGCGAGAGCGAGGTCGTCCCCGAGCTGTCGGAGCTGAGGGAGAACGCGGCGCGCCTCGGCGGTCGCCTCACGTCATTCGCGTCGGCGCGTGAGTATTTCGCCGCGCTGTTCGATCAGGGCGTGACGCCCCTGCGGCTCGGCACCGACGAGGAGCGCAACAAGCTGAACGAGATGCTGCGTACAAGCATGACGGGCGGCATCTCACGGGCGCTGACATCGGAACTGCGAGCCTTCCTCCTCAAGGAGGAAGGCGGGCTCGCGGACACCCTCCAGCGGATGCGCGCGAACCTCGACGCGTGCCGACGGACGCGCACCGAGGTTCAGGAGTCGCGCCGCCTTCAGCAGGAGATCGGCGGGGTATTCGAGGCCGGGCAGACGATGTTTGCCGCCGCCTTTCTCGCGACCCGCGAGCGTGCTGACGAGATGTCGCGCCGAGTCGAGGAGGCGGAGTCCGCACGGGACAGCGCTGAGGGGGCGCAGCGCGCCACCAGGAACGCGCTCGAGAAGACCCTCGCTGACTTGGAGGCGCTCGAGCGCCGACGCCGGGAGCTTGGTCAGGCCGTCGAATCCGCGCGCGCCTGGCAAGGCAAGGTGCGCGAGGCACTCGACGCCGCGTGCGCGCTGGTTCGATGCGCAGTAGCGCTGAAGATGGCCGAGGTAGCGGCAGCGGCCGCCGCGCACGAGCGGGCCGTCGCCGACGAGCAACGCGCTCGTGCACGTGAAGATCTGAGACGGGCGCAGGATGGCTACAAGTGGGCCGCCGCCGGTCTCGCCGATGTGCAACGGGGCATCGAGGAGCTGCATCGCCGCGCGGGCGCTTACCATCAGGCCGTGCGCCGTCTGCGAGAGGCAGGAGTCTGCCTTGGGGGACCGCCGCTACTCGCGCCCGCATTCGACGAGCGCCTCGCGGCCGGACGCACGGATCTCGCTGCGGTGGACGAGGAGCGCCGAGACGCCGCCACACGACTCGCCGATGCCGAGTCCCATCGGAAGCAACACGCCGAGGCGATTCGCGCTCTCACGGCGCTCGTCGAGGCCGCCGTGGCGCCCGAGCAGGCCCACGACGTCGCGCTCGGCGCGCTGACGGGGCACCGAGAGAAGGTCGCGCTCGCTGGGCGACTGCCGATCATCGATCAGGAGCTCGGCGAAGCGCGTCGACTCGCGGCGCGGCAAGCGAAGGCGCACGAGCAGGCCGCTGCGCTCGGCGTCGCTGTTGGCGAGGGACCCGCCGGTGAGGTCGTCGCGCAGCTGCTCGACGAGGTCGAGGGAGCGCGCAAGGACTACGAGGAGCAGGCGCGCATTTCGGAGGCCGAGGTCGGCGCGAAGGAGCGCGAGCTGAAGGAGTTCGAGGCGCGGCGACGAGAGCTTGCGACGCGAGAGACCGTGTGGCGCGCGCACGCCGATCGCGCAGGCCGGCTCGCTGAGCACCTCGGGCTCACCCTCGACAGCCGGGAGAGCCTCGACACGGCGCGCACCGAGCTTGCCACGAGACTCGGGGTGACTCGCCGCGCCGAGGAGGACGCCCGAGTCGAGCAGGAACAGCTTCTCCATGAGGCCAGGGAACTCCTCGCGGCGGGCGGCCCGTTTTCCGCCGAGCTGCTGAAGCTGAAGGACCAACTCGGAGCGGAGCTCGTCGCGGGCAGCTTCGACGACGTCAGCCTGGATGAGGCGGCGCGACTCGAGGCGCGGCTCGGTGGGCTCGCGCAGGCGCTCGTCGTCGATGACCCCAAGGCCACGGCGCAGGCGATTTCGCTGCGGCCGGACGCGCTCGGTGACGTTCTCCTGATTTCGCGCGATGCGGACCTCGAGCGCTTGGCTGCAACCGCAGACGCGGCTGTCGTCGGTGAGCGGGACGTGGCCGTGGAGGACGGAGCAGCGCTGCGAGTCTCGCGCATCCCCGCGCATCCCCGACTCGGCCGTCGTGCGCGAGAGCAGCGCGCTGCGGACCTGCGGCGTGAGGCCGACCTGAAGGGGCTTGAGGTGGACGAGCAGCGCCGGCTTCGTCGTCAAGTCGAGAGACTCGTCGCCGACGGGGACGAGCTTCTCGGCGGACACGCCGCCTGGCTCGCCGGCGATCCGGCCCCGGACCTAGTGGTCGTGAAGCGGGCCATCGTCGAGGCCGAGGCTTACCGGGACGTCCAGCGATCTGCCGTCGCACGCCACCACGAGGCTGCGCGCTCGCTGCGTCCACGGATGATCGGTCTCCGAATGCTACTGAGCGAGGCGATGCTGCTCGATCCTCCCGACCAAAGCGAGCGTGTTCGTACGCTCGAGGTCGAGCGCGATGCGGCGCGAGCGGCGAAGGACGCTGTAGCGAGGCTTGGGCGCCACGCCGACCTCGTGGATCGCCACCTCGCGACGCTCCGGCAGGTGCCGCTCTCCCACAACGACCTCCTGCGGCTTCAAGAGCGCGTGCGTGCGCTGAAGGCGCGACGCGACCAGCTCGATACAGGGCTCGACGCGCTGTCGTACGTGCAGGCGAACGTCGATGCGCTCGGCTGGGACGAGGCCCCACGCCGTCTGGTTGACAGCCAGGCATTGGTCCCCGCGCTCGAGGCTCAGCTGCGCGAAGCGGAAACCGAGCAGCAGAAGGGCGAGGAGGCGAGAGCGCGTGCGGAGCAGCGCTACGACGGGGCCACCAGCCACTTTCAGGACGCGGACGGCAAGAAGCGCGTGGCCGTGCAGGAGCATGTCGCTGCCGTAGAGCGCTTCCACGGAGTGGGCGTTCCGGACCCGTCCGAGCAGGCCCTAGAAGCGGCCACCGCGGAGTTGGTGCGCCTCGAGCAGGAGCTGTGGACGGAGGAGCAGCGTCGGGACGCGCTGCTGACGACGAAGGGTGCACAGGAGGGTGGTCTTCGCGAGGCCGAGGGGCGCCTCCGTGGAGCCGAAGAGAAACTGCTGAGCGAGCGACGGGAGGCCGAGCCTGCGGTCAAGCGCTGGGAGGCCTTGCAGGAGCGCGCGACGCGCGAGCGGCTGCTGGGTTGGTTCCTCGGTGACGGGCCCGCGGAGCTGTCGGACGTGCGCGGACATGTGAACCTCGTGCAGGAGGCGAGAACCCGGCGCGAGGTGCTGCTCGAGAGGCTGCGTGGCGCCCAGGGAGGCGTCGTCCTCCTGACCGAGATCCAAGTGCTTCGGGACGCGTCCGACGCGGCCTTCGCCGATGCGTACGTCGACCTCTGGCTCACCGTGCGGGACTGGCTGCGCCGGCGTTTGCCTGCGCAGGTCGCCGAGGTGGACGATCCCCGCGAAGCGCTTGTGCGATTGCGCGACCAGCTCTCCGGACTTGAGGAGCGTCTCGCGCGACAGGAGAGTGACTTGCACGGTGCGAGCGAGGATGTCGCGCGCGGCATCGATGTGCAGATCCGCAAGGCGCGCGGCCAGGTCACCCGCCTCAACAAGAACCTCGAGGGCGTCGCCTTCGGCGGCATCCAGGGCATCCGAGTCCGGCTCCAGCAGGTCGAGCGCATGGAGCAGGTCCTTCGCGCCCTGCGAGAGGGAGCGGTGCAGGGTCTTCTGTTCCAGGCCGACATGCCCATCGAAGAGGCACTGGACGAGATCTTCCGTCGCTACGGCGGGGGCAGGACCGGCGGGCAGCGTCTGCTCGACTACCGCGAGTACGTCCACCTCCAGGTCGAGATCCGTCGCAAAGCCGGACCCGACTGGGAGGTCGCCAACCCCACGCGCCTGTCGACAGGCGAGGCGATCGGCGTCGGCGCCGCCCTGATGATGGTCGTGCTCACCGAGTGGGAGCGCGACGCGACGCTCCTACGCGGAAAGAAGTCCCACGGATCGCTGCGCTTCCTCTTCCTCGACGAGGCGAACCGACTTTCGCACGACAACCTCGGCGTGCTCTTCGACCTGTGCCGGACGCTCGACCTGCAACTCCTGATCGCCGCGCCGGAGGTCGCCCGTGCCGAGGGCAACACGACGTACCGGCTCGTCCGGCGCACGACGCCGGAGGGCCGCGAAGAGGTGCTGGTCAGTGGCCGTCGCACGAGGACTGAGGCGTGATGTGGCAGACCCCTGCTGAGCGCCTCGGGCTCCTCGAGCTGCTCGTGCGCGGCACGCTGAGGAAGCGCCGCGCGCAGGCGGGCACCTGGGACGCGCTCGCCGAGCTCCCCTGGGTCAAGCGCACCGGCCGCCGCGATGAGCTCGGTCTCGTGGAGGAGCGCCGTGGTGAGCTCGTCGGACTGCTGGAGCGAGTCTGGCCCGCCTGGGGCCATGCGCTCGCTGCCCTCACGGCGCGCGGCCTTGCGCCGACGCCGGAGGGATGGACTGCGCTCGAGGACGCAACGCGCGTCGCAGACCTGCCTTCTCTCCCGGCGCGCCTCAACCGGCGGACCGCCGCCGCGCTCGTGGCGCCGCACTCAAAGGCCACGCTCACGGAGCGACGCATCGCAGCGCTTGGCGACGCCGAGGCCACGCACGACGGCTCGGCGCGATTGCGTCCGACGCGAGGCCTGGTGGCGCGGTCTTCGAGGGGGAGCATCGACCTGACTGCGGTGGCCAAAGTGCTCGGTGAAGTCTCGCTGCCTGAGCGCGCGCTGCGAGACGGCCTTGCCCTCGAAGGCCCGATACGCGTCGCGATCCTCGTCGAGAACCTCGGCGCGTTCTGCGACCTGCCAGCCCTCGATGGCTGGCTCATCGCGCACGTTGCGGGCTGGGATACGGCAACGGCCGTGCGACTCATCCAGGGGCTGCGGCACGTCCCGATCATCCACTTCGGGGACCTCGATCCGAACGGCGTGCGCATCTTCCGGCACCTGCGCGCGGTACGGCCTGACCTCCGCTGGTTCGTTCCGGAGTTCTGGGGCGAGTTCGTCGACGCGAAGGGCTTGCCCGGCGCGTGGCCCGAGGACCTCGACCTCAGCGACACGCCGGAGCTGGTACAGCTGCTCTCGAGCAGAGCGTTGTGGCTCGAGCAGGAGGCCATCGCGGTGGACCCGAGGACGCCCACCGCGCTCGAGGCGATGCTCCACGAGGACCGATCGTGAGTACACACGTAGGAGCGTCGTCGGCGAGACGTTCTACACGATGGTCCTTCGCTGGCTCCTCAACAACCGGCTGCGGGACTACTTCGACGTCTGGGCCCTCTCGCGGCAGTTCGACTTCGAGGGCCCGCTCCTGAGCCGTGCCGTGGCGGAGACGTTCGCGCGGCGTCAGGCCGAGGTGCCCGCCGCGTCGCCGTCCCTGACGGACGAGTTCGCGGCCGACCCGGCGAAGATGGCGCATTGGCGGGGCGTCCTGCGTCGGAGCCGGCCGGAGGCCGTGCCGCAGGACCGGCACGTCGTCCTGGCGGTCGCCGTCTTCCTTGGCCCACTGGCCCGGGACCTGCACGGGACCTGCACGCGGGTCGAGCGCTCGAGGGCCGGCGGCGGGCCCCGGGGCCGTGGTCGCCGGACTGAGCCGCGCCGCGAGAGCGGAGCACGTTTCGACCACGGTCGGGGCGTGGGGAGCCAACACAGCGCGCCCGTGGCGGTGGCTGGCGGAGAGGCCCGCGCGGTGCCCCGAATGGTGGTCGCGCGACGGCGATGTAAGCCGTGTGCGGGCCGTTGGTTATGGCGGTGCCAGAAATGGGGTGGACGCGGCCGTGTGCGGGCGCCCCTCGCGACGACGCGCCTCTCGGGTTCGCACGACCTCTCAACCTCTCGGGATCGGGGGCGAGAGGTCGGCGGTTTAACAAGTGTCACCGGGGTTGGGGCCCAACGCGGTGAGACCGAACCCGAGAATGTATCGACGTTCGCGCCGTCGCCTGGCGCATGTAGCACCGGTACAGGCGCGACCGCTCTCGAGCTGAAGCGCAGGATCGTCCTCGCAGCTCCCGCGCCCCGGGGCACTCCGAGCGAGGGGGGCTGGCGCGGACGCCACCGGGGGGCGATACTACTTCCTATGCATAGGAACGGATCGCGTTCGCCTGGCGGTGCGTGTGGCGACGTGCGGCGCGTGCTGGCCGTACTCGCTTCGATCGTCGCACTGCTCCTAGCGCCCGCCTGCCGGGCTGGCCTTCGTTCGCGCGACGGCACTCCGCTGGAGCCAAGCGCTTCCTCGCCGGGCGTCGCACCGATCGGTGCCCATGTGGAGTACCAGTGGACTGAGTCGGATGGCTGCGCCCGACCGCGCGTGGTGCGACAGCTGCTCACCGTCGTCGCACGCGATGATCGCACGTATGTCCTCGAGAACGTTAGGTACTTCGAGGACGGCAGCAGTCACGTAGAGCAGCGCCACCACTCGTTGAGCACGGGATCGCTTGTGGCCGTCTATGAGGGCGTCGTTGATGGAGAGGGAGCCGCGACCCGCGACCCTCCGCCCCCCGGGAGTCCCCCAATGTCAGCCATGGGGGCGCCAGTGCAAGTGGACGACTCTTCAGCTGTCGAGATGCTTGTGACGCCCGTTGGCACGTTTAGGACGGTGCATCGCAGAGCCGGGGCCGCGCTGCTTGGGGTAAGTGCGAAGTCCGACTCGTGGTACGCGATCGATGGGAGGACGCCATTCCAACTCGTGCGATCGGAGTACAAGTGGCCGTGGGGCTGCACGTCGCGGCGCGAGATTGTAGGGCTGCGTTGGGAAGGGGGAACTTCCCGTCTCCGCACGCCTGCTCTCGACGAGGTCAAGGCGAGAAGCAAGGAAGCCGAGGCCGTGAAGGCGAAGTAGGACTCTCTCAGTGGACGGGGGTGTAGCGTTTGTTCTGTAGCTTTGTCTGCTCCGCCCCCTTTTCTCCGATCCAGCTAGCTGGATCGGAGAAAAGGGGGCGGAGCCAAAACGTGGTTCTTGGGGCGGCGGGTTCGGCGCGGTCT
>Ga0163150_10003260_pt1 | contig 23117 bp, 22 predicted proteins | sample OliLakLV19P2IB_FD_148628 | JGI IMG/M metagenome (GOLD analysis project Ga0163150, IMG submission 148628) | Freshwater microbial mat bacterial communities from Lake Vanda, McMurdo Dry Valleys, Antarctica - Oligotrophic Lake LV.19.P2.IB | ecosystem: Environmental > Aquatic > Freshwater > Lake >...
CACTTTGGGCACAACGATCATGTTATCCCGCTGGGCCGGTGCATTGCGCAACGCCTGTTCGACGGTCAATCCGGGTCGCGCCACGTCCTCCTGCCAGACGTTGTCCACCGCAAACGCATGCGCCGATGGCTCGACGCCCGTGACGTCGACCTGACCGAGCTGCTCGATGTGATGCAGCACACTGCCGAGTTGCTGCGAGAAGATCGCTTTCTCCTCGGGAGTAAGCGCGATGCGGGCGAGCTTCGCCACGCGATCAATGTTGAGATCAGAGGGAGCAGACATGGTGACAAAAAACCGGAGTTAACGGGAGAGGAAACAAAGCGCCATTCGTTTCATCCGCCCGGCGATGGTTGAACTAAAACCCGGAGGTGAGCTTTCCGCGGTGGCGCCGAGATCATTTCCGGATTTGATACGAGGTGGTCGCCGTCAACTCTTCCTGCACCTTGGAAAATACGACGTTCACTTCTTCATCGGTCAGCGTCCGCTCGGCCGCGCGGAAGACCAAGCTGAACGCCAGGCTCTTCTTTCCTTCGGGCAATCCCGCGCCTTGGTAAACGTCGAAGACCACGACGCTTTCCACCGCGAACGTGTTCGCAGCCGCCGTCCGGACGGCTTTCGAAATCGCCGCCTCGACTTCAACCGCAGGCGTCGCGGTATCGACCACCAACGCCAAATCACGCAGGGCTGCCGGAAACAAACTGAAGTCGGAATAACGACGCCGCGTCGCGTCCCGGCTCAATTTCTCCGGCAGAATTGCAAACATGCCCGCGTAGACTTTGCCTTCAATCCCGAGCTGTTTGACCAGCGCAAGATTCAACAAGCCAAAGCGCGCAAACCAGCCCTGCGCCACATCTCCCGCCGACGCCGAATGGCCTTCCTGCCAGCCGGTCGCGCCCGTGACGCCCGTGAGCGATACCCGCGCGAGATCGACGCCAGCCGCCGCTCCCAACGCGGCGACATGGTGCTTCACCGCGTAGAAATCGACCTCCTCGCGCTTCACCCACGTGCGGTCACCCGGAGTCTCCGCCATGATAAAGGCCACCGCGGCGCACTCGAGCGTGTGTCCATCGCGCTCCACAAAGATTCGCCCCGTTTCAGCCAGCCGGGAAACGCTCACGCCCCGCGATTGGTTGAGCTGCAACGACTGCAGCAAACCCGAAATCAGCGTCGGACGCAGATGCGATTGATCCTCCACGAATGGATTCGCCAGCGCGAGTTCAGCCACCGCGGCTTGCGAGATCCACGTCGCCACTTCCTTCGCCGGCCGCAGCGTATAGTTCACGCACTCATGGAAGTCGTGGCCGACCAGATAGTCGGTGACGCGCCGGTTGAAGACCACGATCGGATCATCCTCCACGAGCAATCCGGGCGACTGCACCACCGTGGCCGGAATCTTCTCCGTGCCGTAAAGCCGCAAGACTTCCTCCACGAGATCGATCGGACGATCAAGATCGTCGCGCCAGCTCGGAATGCTGACCGTCCACGCCGGGCCGCGAGCCGGATGCTCGGTCTCCTCTTCGCGCGTGATTGTCAGTTCCAGCGACTCGAACGCCGCCCGCATGTCCTCGGCCGGTATATCAAAACCCAGTCGCTCCGTAATATAGTCGTGCGTAACGACGATTTCCCGCTGCCAGGGGACGTCACCGCCAACCTGATACGCCGGACCGACCACCTGGCCACCCGCGGTTTCCAGGATGAGATCAATGGCGCGATAGGCCGCCTCCAAAGCCGAATGCGGATCGACCCCGCGTTCGAACCGATAGGATGAATCCGACGAAAGCGACAGCTTACGTGACGTCCAGCGAATCGACTGCCGCTTGAAGATGGCACACTCAAGCACGAGATCGGTGGTATCGTCGGACACTCCGGAATGCTCGCCGCCCATGATTCCGGCTACGACGACCGGCTTCTCCGCGTCGGCGATGACGAGCATCCGACTATTCAAGACCCGTTCCTTGCCATCGAGGGTGACCATCTTCTCATCCTCCTTGGCGTGGCGGACGATGATTTGATTACCCGCCAGCTTCTTCGCATCGAAGGCATGCAACGGATGGCCGGTTTCGAGCATCACGTAGTTACCAACATCGACGACATTGTTGATGGGACGCAACCCGACCGCCTTGAGCCGTTCCTGCATCCAGGCCGGACTCGGTCCGATCTTGATCCCGGTGATGACGTGGGCGCTATAAAGCGGACAATCCGCGGGAGCCTCCACGCGAACCGCCCGCAACAGATCAGGGCGAGGTTCAACCGTATCCTCAAAGCCACCACGGAATTTTTCCTGCGGGTAAAGGAGCGGCAGCTTGAACCAGGCGGCGAGTTCGCGCGCGATGCCAAGGTGGGACTGGCAGTCCGGGCGATTCGGCGTGATCTCGACATCGAGCACGGTATCCCCAGGCGGAAGCGCCTGGTTCATCGGGGTCCCGAGCGCGTGCGCCCGATCGAGAATCAACAGGCCGCTATGGTCGCGGCCCATGCCGATTTCATCGGGTGAACACATCATGCCCTCGGACGCCTGACCACGGATCTTCGAGAGCTTGATCTGAAAATTGCCGGGGAGAACGGCGCCAGGAAGCGCGACAAGCACGCGATTGCCGGCGTCGCAATTATGCGCGCCGCAGACGATCGTCTTCACCCCGCCGGCCGGGCCGACATCAACGGTGCACAGCGAGAGCTTATCGGCGTTCGGATGCTTGTCGCGAGTCAGAATCTCTCCGACGAAGACATGTTCGAGTTTGGGTGCTCCGGTGACAAACACGCCCTCGACCTCGAAGCCAAGGAACGTGATCGCGCGCGAGATCTCTTCGACGGAAGCGTCGAGCTGAACATAATCGCGAAGCCAGTTGAGAGAAAGTTTCATCGGGAAAGGAGTGGATAGCGAGTAGCGGGATGCGAGTCGTTATAAGACGAGGTCCGAAGTCGGCGTTCGTCTGTCATGTTAGCGTCGGCTGGAGTATATAAAGTATAGAGGCGCGAACACCTTGGTTAGGGTGGTGACTATAGTGTCATCCTCGTACCTCGTTGCGAACTGCGTCAGCCGAACTGCTTCAGAAAGCGGAGGTCGTTTTGATAAAAGTAACGGATGTCATCGATGCCGTAGAGCAGCATCGCCAGGCGCTCAAGGCCCATGCCGAACGCGTATCCACTCCAGACTTCCGGGTCGTAGCCCACGGCTTCAAACACCGTCGGATCAACCATGCCGCAACCGCCGATTTCGATCCACGGTTTCTTCACCTTTGGCAGGTGCGTCGCAGTGAGGTCCACCTCGAAGCTCGGCTCGGTATATCCGAAATAATGCGGACGGAAGCGCGTCTTGGTTTCCTTGCCAAGCAGCGAGGCAAAGACGTAATCGAGCAGCGCCTTGAGGTCGCGCACGGTGACGCTCTTGTCGACGTAGAGACACTCGAGTTGATGAAAGTTCGCACTGTGCGTGGCGTCGCTGGTGTCGCGACGATACACGCGTCCCGGCGACACAATCCGGATCGGCGGCGAGCCCTGCAGCATGGTGCGGATCTGCACCGATGATGTATGGGTGCGCAGAAGATACTTCTCGTCCGGCGTCTTCTTGGAGACATTGCTGAAACGCGCGTTCTCCGGGAAATAAAACGTGTCTTTCTCGTCCCGCGCCGGGTGATCGCTCGGTGTGTTCAGCGCGTCGAAACAATAATATTCCGTCTCCACCTCCGGACCATCCGCGACCGTGAAGCCGACCTTGCGCAGGATCCGACACATCTCTTCACGTACGAGCGTCAGCGGATGATAGGTGCCGGGGCCGACGTCGGGCGACGGGAGGCTGAGATCGACCGGAGGCCCGAGTTGCGCGGCGAGTTCGGAGTCCGCGATGCGAGCGAGCACGCGATCGAGCTGGATCTGCAATGCGGTCTTGGTCTCGTTGATGAGTTTGCCGACCGCGGGGCGTTGTTCCTTCGGCACGGCGCCCATCTGTTTCATGAGGGCGGTGAGTTCGCCATTGGGGCCGACATAGCGTGCCTTGGCGGCCTCGAACTCCGGGCGGGTTTGCAACGCCGGCAGCTCGGAGGCGGCTTTGGCGAGGAGGGCAGAAAGGAGATCTTGCATGGAAAACGGGAGAGTTGAACCAGAAAGACACAGACAGCCAAGCGTGGGCGAGCCGAAGAAACGCTTTCTGATGAGAGTTTACCGCAACGCGGGGAGTCTGCCGACCGGACAAAAAAGAAGGACGGCATCCCGCGCGGCGGGACCCGTCCTCCGGAAACTCTGCACGGGGAGGCGAGCCGTGACGGCTCGCGTTGTTTATCAGGCCTTGGCGGCGTCCGCCTTGGACTTCAACGCGTCTTGGGCTTGCTTGACCAGACCGTTGAAAGCCACCTCGTCACGAATCGCGAGGTCAGACAAGACCTTGCGGTCGAGCTGGATATTGGCGGCCTTGAGACCCTCGATAAAGCGGCTGTAGCTGATGCCGGCATTGCGGCAACCGGCGTTCAGACGCACGATCCAGAGGCTGCGGAAATCGCCCCGCTTCTTGCGGCGGGCCCGATAAGCGTATTGCCAGGCGTGCTGGACGGCTTCTTTCGCGTAGCGGAAGAGCTTGGATTTGTTACCGAAATAGCCCTTGGCGTATTTCAGGACCTTCTTGTGTCGCTTGCGCGACGCGGGAGCATTTGTTGCACGAGCCATGTTAGGTTTCCTTTATTAGGTTAGACGTCGCAGGTCGGCTTAAGATCACCCGCGGACGAAGTTATGGGTTTAGCGAACGGTCAACTAACAGGTTAGAGACCGAACGGGAGGGCGCGCTTCAGCGGCTTGGCGTGGCCTTCTGCGACCTGCTTGTCACGACTAGCACGACGCTTTTGCTTCGTGCTCTTCGCGCCAAGGAGATGGCGGAATCCAGGGGTACGGCGCATGAGCTTGCCGGTGGCGGTGAGTTTGAACCGCTTGGCAACGGACTTCTTTGTCTTTTGCATGGAGAGCGGTCGAAAACAGAGATGCCCTCCCCCCATGGCAAGGCTTTTGTCGGAGAAATCCGGAGAAGCTCGTTCCGCCCCGCGCCTCGCCCCGCAGATGAATCCGGGAAAACCACGCAGTTCGACGCCTTGAATTTCGGAATCAATCCGCAGCACGCATCAGCCGTTTGCACCGGATTCGCGAACGCTACGCGCACTCCACGTCCGTGCGGTCCTTCCCCAATCGCTGAGGACCGGTGGCCCAGATCGGAAGGCTTCTGCCAACCAAGGTAGATCAAGCGCGCCTAGTCGTCGCCTGACTAAACGGCACAAAGTGGTCCGTGCCTTCCGCGGAAACAGGTATGTGGGGTGCGCGCGGGCCACGGGCGCAGACGTTTCAACCGAGACCTCAGCGAATCGCGCGACGGGCGGTCCCCTTCGACCTACCGCGGACGTATTTGTCGAAAACAATGTAGCCGACTAAAGCGGCAATGCTCACAGCCGAAACCCAGATAAGCCCCGACTTCAGGCGATCGTGGTTTTCTCCGAGCCACGCCAGGAGCACCGTCAGCGGAAGAATGCCCGCAAGAGTAGCGCCCATGAATCGAATAAAGCCCATGCCCGCCAGCCCGGCGGCGAAGCTCACTGCGTCGTTGGAAAGAAAAGGGGAAACCCGGGCGACAATCACTGCCCAAACTCCATAGTTCTCTATAAAGGCGGATACCCTTTTATTGTTTTTGGAACCGATCAACGTGCTGATCCAAGCCTCACCGACCGAATGCCCGATTAAATAGCCAAAGCTCGACGCGGCCAAAACCGCCACGATCGCGATCAGCGAGCCCCAGAATGGACCATAGGCGAGGATGGCCACCAGCATGAGCGCCACCACGTTCACCACGACGAGGAACATCTGGGCCACCATCGCCAGAACGATGAAGAAAGGCCCCCATAAACCAAACTGCCCCACCCATAGTGAGATGCGCTCCTCCTCTCCGCTGGTAATGACCGCCCAGCCTTCCTTTATAGTAATCTGAAACGCGGGAATAAAGAAGTAGGCGACGACCAGTGCTGCAATTACAAGGACGGTTAAAGCCAACGGCCATTTACTTTGTTGCACCCCTGCGTCTGCCCTCTGTTTCTCATCGTTTGTCATTCCATTCGCGGCGTGCTCGACTTCCGTGACCCGCTATTGTCAGCGACAAGAGCTGCTGGTGCCGGAAGAATGAAGGACCTGAGAAAGCATCCACCGCGTAGACCAAGCCGCTGCAAAAACAAACGCACCCGGCCCACCACCAACGCGAGTCGCTTGGGCGCCCGAGGGTGCGGGGAGCATGAAGCGCCTCGCCGCGGTGAGCAAAAAAGATACAACCGGACCCTTTCTGGAAAAGTTCGAGAAAGGCGTTGACAGAACGAATGTCGGTGAAGACGTTCCGCCTCCCGATTGTTGCAGGGTGGAGCAGCCTGGTAGCTCGTCAGGCTCATAACCTGAAGGTCGTTGGTTCAAATCCAACCCCTGCACCCAATTTAAGTCCTCATAACCCCATGGTTATGAGGATTTTTGTTTTGGTCTCCGTTCCTCCAAATTAAGCCCGCGAACACCGGCGAATAGGGGCGAACATGGGCGAATTGGCCCCTAAATCGCCCCCAAATCGCCCCCACTTTGCCCCCGTGTCCGCTTCGCGCCGGATCACGCAAGGGAGGCCGAACAACTACTTCACCGCGGTGATCTTCGCTGCTTCCGCGACCGCATTGAGCGTGATCACGATAATTGATGGCGACGTTTTCCAGGTATTCGATGGCGGTCCGGCTGACCGAAGGTGATCGCGCTACGACGGGGAACCGGGGCGACGGGCTTAGTTAGAAGAGCGTGAGCTGATCGTCTGAGGCAGCGGGTGTTCGATAGGAACGGCGGGATTCGATCAGACGGTGGGTGGAGACGAGCAGGTCGAGGTGACGTGCATGGCGCTGGACGCGCTCGGCGAAGCGGGCGGAGGCGAGGAGTTGGTCGAGGGCGTTGCGGATGTGTTTCAACTCGGCGTACAGTTCGTCGCCATAGTGGTCGAACCAGTCCTGGAGACATTTGAGCAGATAGCTGGGAAAGTAGCCGTGCGACGAACTCAGGCCAGATGCGCCGTAAGCGGTGGGGTTGCCGTGGGCGGCGATGGCAAAGAGGCGATCCTGGATGAGCGTTTGATAACGCTGCGGGGCGCAGGTCAGGCCGCGCGCTTCCAACCAGGTGGCCGGCCAGGTGACGGCGTGGAGCAGTCGCTGGCGGTCCCGATGGTAATCAGCGGGCCGGCTGACGTAAAAACGCAGGCGGATGGCGAGCAGCAGTTCTTCGGTGGTGGCGGCGAGCGCGTCGTCGCCGTGAGGGACGTGGGTGGACATCGGAGCGGTGGAGAGTTCAGGGGCGCAGGCGGCGTTGGGCCGGCTTGGGCTCGGGGGCGAAGACCTAGAGGTAGAGTTTCTCGTCGAGCGTCTCCATATTTTGACTACACGCGGTGACGAACAGTTCGTTGGCCATGTTCATCAAGAGGCGCAGATTGCCGGCGGCATGTTCGCAAAGGGTCTGCTGGAGCGCGGCGGTCATCAGCCGGGCGTTGCCGGCGGCTTCGAGCAAATGCTGGAGGCACGTGAGCAGGTCGGCCGGCGGCAGCGACGCGGTACGCAGGCGCGTGCGGATACGACTGGCCAGGGGCACCAACTCCGGGGTTTCCAGCCGGCCACAGAGGCGGTCGTCGCCAGCGAGCACCACGGTGAGGATGGAGCGGGAATCGAGCTCGGCCGAGGTGAGCAGTCGCAGTTCAGCCAGGACCGCGGCGTGCATTTCCTGGGCCTCGTCGACGAGGAGGACCGGGCGCACGAGCGCGGTGCCGAGGTGCTGGAGCCATCGTTCGCGTAAGGCCTTGGCGCTGGCCCGACGATTGTGCGGGCGCAGCGGCACCCCGAACAGGTCGCCCAGTTCACGATAAAAATCGGCCAGTGCCGCCTGGGGCCGGGTGAGGACGCCGAGCGTAAGCTCGCGCTGGCTGACCAGGCGCGATTGCAGCAAGCGCAAGGTGGCGCTTTTGCCGGAGCCGGAAACCCCGGTGATCAGGGCGAAGCCGCCTTCGCCGAGTTGTTGTTCGACGCGCCAGCAAAACTGACCGACGACGGGCGAGTTCCACAGCGCTTCCACCGGGATCTGGGCGGAGAACGGGTTGAACTTCAGCCCGTAAGGGGTGAGCAGTTTGCGGTTCATGCGTGTTCCTCCCGCTGCGCTTGGGGCAGATAGGCCGGCGGCAGCCCGGTGGCGGCGTATTGGGCGATCAACTTTTGCAATAACGGCGCCACTCCGGTGGGGGCGGCGGGCACCGCGTCCAGCGGCGCGACCCGGGCGGCGCGCCGGCCCTCGGCATTGCGGTGTTTGTCGAGTGGATACAAGCGGCACAGGACCACGTTTGTTTTCGGATCGACCAGATGCATTTGACGCAGATCCCAGGCAGCCACCCGCAGGTGGAGCCGTTCCAGATGACCGTAACGGGAAGGCACCTCGAAGCGCACGCCGGCCACGGTGAGCGTGCCGTCGGAGCGGCGCTGGGTGCGGCCCAGTTCCGCCGTGAACGCCAGCGCCACCGCGGCGGCCTCCGGCGCGGGGCGACCTATGTCATGGGCATTCTGATACGCGGCGAGGGGGCTTTGGCCGAGCTCGGAGTGCTCCTTGCGGTTGTATTCCATCTCGACCCACGCCTGGGTCGCGTCGTTGAGCTGGCGCAACGAAAGGTCGCTCACGCCTTCAAGCATCGGCAGGAGCCGGCCTTCGATCTGGCCCCAAAAGTTTTCCTGTTTCCCGTTTTGATAGTGAGCCGGTAACGAGCCAGTCCCCAACTGTCAGCCGGCAGAATGGAATTCCCATCTTCTTGGCGAGCGCGAGCGCTAAGTGAGTCTTATCGGTGCCGCTCGGTCCTAATAGAAGAGCCAGCAAGCGCAGGGAGACTCCGAGGTGTTTGTTCCCGCTAAAGTAAACTTCGGCCATGCGTTCGACCCGCTTAAAAAGGTCAGCTTGCTCGGTGGTGAAATGCCCGGGTTCTTCGATTTGCTTCCGCTTGAAGGGCATTGCCAGTTTGAACTTGAGCGCCAAGGCCTTGATCTCCCGACGAATTTTGTCCGTGGAGGCGTGACGGAAGGCGTTTTGGACCAACGCAACGGCGAGCTCAGGTTTTTCTCTGAGTATGTTGGGAATCGTGAGCAGGTAATCGAGCATGGTGGGGTCTTGGAAAAGGGAGTCGCAAAGCGACTCCTGGTTTTTGAGGTAGATGAATGCAGTGGTGGATTGATCGCAGGCCTTGCTCAGAACCTTTAGAAGTTCAGGCTGGCCGAGGGTTTCTTGAATTTGGCGGGCAAGTTACATGGCGGAGAGATACGGCCATCGCGTATGTCGCCCGTAACTACGGGGGCTAAGGCCAAGTTAAGGACCACTTGGTCTAGCTCCTCTTGGCGCGGACGTAGATAGTGCGCGGTGGTGAGCAGGCTGGCGTGGCCCAGAATGGTTTGCGTGGCGACGAGGTCGTGATTCGTGGCGGCGTAGACATCCCGGGCAAAAGCCCGCCGCAGGGAGTGTGGCGCCACTCCCTCGGCCAACCCGGCGCGGAGCGCCGCTCCACTGACGATCGTGTGCGCTTGGCGCCGACTCAGGACCCCGGGGTAATGCTTCCGCGAAGCGAACACCGCGGCGTCGCGGTCCACCGGCCCCGAACCGAATCGGGCAGAGGCGAACTCCTTGATCGCCGCAGCCGCCGCGGCGTTGAGCGGCACCCGCCGGGAACACACTTGTTTCCGCGCTCGCCCCCGACCGCCTTTTAGAAACCGGCGCGAAACTTCCAGCGGAGCGGTGGGCTCGCCGTTCCGCACCAGCTGACCCCAGTTGAGCGTGAGGAGCTCCGAGATCCGCAGCCCTGTATTGAGCCCGAGAACTACAAGCAGCCGATCACGCGGGATGGCCAGTGTCTGAAGCAGCAGCTCCCGTTCTGCCGGTTGGATGTATCGCGTAGTGGACATACGCGAAAGTTACGAGAATTACGTTATCGCGGTGCGCACGGCCGGGGCCGTGGCCTCGCCGGTCGCGCGCGCGGGGCTGAAATATCCCCCGGACCGTCGCAGCGCATGCGGCCGGCCAGGACCGCTTGGTTCAGGGTCAACCTTGGCCCCGGCAAAAAAAGACCGCGTTCAACTCGGAGGCTGCGGCGCGCCCGCGCCGCGCGTGCAGTAGATTCTCGCGCCGGTGCGGTTGGAACGGGAGAGGCTGCAATCCCGCGAGATCCGGCAGCCGCGCAAATCATGGTCCGTAGGTTTCCCCGCCGCCGAATCTCCCTCTCCTATTAGAGTGGGAGATTGGGGGTTACTGGTGGGTCCCAACCGTTCTGCAGGCGGTTTCTCAGGGTGATCCGAATTTTCAGAACCCACGGGGTGAAAGCGGTCCGCTTGAAAGAGTTGACCCTCATCCGAATTTTATTGGTGGTCCTGTTATAGCACTGCCCGAAATTATGCCTGCCGATACTTTCCGCTCATGCAGAAGCCTGCCTGCACGCAATTCGACCGGTGATCGCTCGGCAATGGTTCCCCATCTTCAAGTTGACTCCTACACATGCGATTAACTTTCCCGCTTTTTCTCTGTCTTGCGCTGACTGCGCTGGCTCAGCCCGTCCGGGAGGTGCTTGAGTGGCGCGAACTCCCAGCTTTGCCGGACCCCGTGGGTTTCTCCGGGAGCTTCGCGGGTGTCAGTAACGGCGCCCTGCTTGTTGCAGGCGGCACCAACTTCCCGAACAAACCCCCGTGGGAAGGCGGCACAAAGACCTGGCATGACTTGGCCTTCGTCTTACAAGAACCCGGTGGAGCATGGAAAACCGCAGGGCGCCTGCCGCGTCCCACTGGCTACGGGCTATCGCTCACGGTTCCCGATGGTCTGCTCTTGATTGGCGGCGGCGACTCAAAGGAGAACTTCACGGATGTCCTGCGCGTGCGATGGGGCGACGCCCAACTCTCTCACACCTACTTGCCTCCGTTGCCCGTGCCGCTCGCTATGCACACAGGCGCGTTGCTCGGTCGCACGGTTTTTGTGGCCGGAGGCCTCGCCCATCCCGATGCGACGGCGGCAAGCAGGATTTTTCTTTCGCTGAACCTGGACGATCCCGCCGCAGGCTGGCGTGAACTTGAGCCTTCGCCGGGTCCCGAGCGGTTCCTCGCCACCAGCGGAGCGTTGGGTGGCGCATTTTACCTGTTTGGCGGTATGCGGTTAGTCCCCGGACCCGACGGTCGCCCGCAACGCGAATGGCTTCGCGATGCTTGGCGCTATACCCCCGGTGCAGGTTGGAAACGGCTGGCTGACCTCCCCGTGCCGCTCGCCGCCGCTCCCGGGCCCGCTCCAAATCTCGGCGCTTCGCATCTGCTGCTCATCGGTGGTGATGACGGTTCGCTCGTTTCGCATCCACCGCAAGGTCACCCCGGTTACTCTCGGGTGCTGTGGGCCTATCACACCCTGACCGACACTTGGGCCCGGATGGGCAGCTTGCCGTTCTCGCTGGCCACGGCAACCGCGACCTCTTGGCAGGGCCGCATCGTCGTGACGGGCGGCGAGATGCGGCCAGGCGTAAGCTCGACCGGGGTCTTGTCCGCCGGCGCGGCTCCGCGCTCACCCAAACTCGGCACATTGAACTACCTCACCCTCGGTCTCTACCTCGGCGTCATGGTGGGCATGGGCGTCTGGTTCGCACGGCGTCAGAAGGATACCAACGATTACTTTCGCGCCGGTCGCCGCGTGCCATGGTGGGCCGTGGCGCTGAGCATCTATGCCACAATGCTCAGCTCGCTCACCTTCATGTCCGTCCCGGCCAAAGCCTTTGCCAGCGACTGGACCTTCGCCCTCGCCAATTTTTCCGTGCTGCTGATCATACCTCTGGTAATCCGATACTACCTGCCGTTCTTCCGCCGGCTTGACGTCACCTCCGCCTACGAATATCTCGAACATCGGTTCAACCTTGCCGTGCGGCTCTATGCAAGCGCGGCCTTTGTGTTTTTTCAGTGCGGCAGAATGGCGATTGTTATTTTCCTGCCATCGCTCGCTCTTTCGGCCGCCATGGGTCTTGATATCCGTCTGTGTATCCTTCTGATCGGCCTGCTCTGCGTGCTCTATACAGCCTTCGGCGGCATGGAGGCTGTGATTTGGACCGATGTCGTGCAGGCCGTCGTGCTGCTGAGCGTCGCGCTTCTGAGTCTTGGGCTCATCATGGGGCAGGTTGACGGTGGCGCAGGCGGTGTATGGCGCGAGGCGGCGGCCTACGACAAATGGCGGCTGTTCGATTGGCGCTGGGATGCCACCGCCGCAGTCGTTTGGGTGGTTCTGATCGGCAACCTGTTCAGTAACCTCACCCCTTACACGGCGGACCAGACCGTGGTGCAACGCTACATGGTCACCAAGGACGAGCGCCAAGCCGGCCGGGCGCTCTGGACCAATGCCGTGCTCTCGGTCGTTTCCACGGTGATCTTCTTCGCCATCGGCACCGCGCTCTTCGTATTCTTCCGCCAGCATCCAGAGAGCCTCGAGCCAACGCTGGGCACCGACGCGATTTTCCCGCTTTTCATTACGCAATTCCTGCCGCCGGGCATCGCCGGACTGGCCATCGCGGGCATCTTCGCCGCGGCTCAGTCAACCGTGTCCAGCAGCTTGAACAGCATTGTCGCCGCGCTCATCACGGACTTCTATCGCCGGTTCCGGCCGGCCGCACCCGACGCCTCCTGTATGCGACTGGCACGGTGGCTGACCGTTGGCATTGGCCTCGTCGTCACCGGCGTGGCGCTGGTGATGGCCGGCGCGGACATCCCGTCGTTGTTCGACACTTACCTCGGCCTCATGGGATTGCTCGGCAGCGGCTTGGCAGGTCTGTTCGCGCTCGGCATCTTCAGCACCCGCGCCAACGGACCCGGTGCGCTCGTCGGGGCAGTCGCGAGCGCCGTCGTGCTCTGGTGGGTGCAGCGTCACACTCCGCTCCATTTCTTCTTATACGCGGTTATCGGAATCCTCGTCTGCCTTGGTATCGGCAGGCTCGCCAGTTTGCTGTTTGCCAAGGGGAGCAAAGATCTGACCGGCCTGACTTGGCGGACCATTCGCCGGGGAGACTGAGCTCTTTGAGGTCGCTCCAATGTCAGGCCGGTAAATCCGGCTTCCGTCGCCTGATGTTCATGGTCGATCTTGAGAAGGTCTGCGCTCTTGGGGCCCATCTCTCACCGATTTTTGATCGGAATGAAACTTTGACCCGCCCGCCAGCGTTTGTTTGATCGAAAGCCCAGCCCTTGCTGATCAATTGGACGACCCCTGCGCCGTTCCGGCGCAGGAGTTCGATTTCTGCGAGGACGGCGTCTGCGAGCGGTGTGGGTCGCGAAAGCTCTATCGTCGGGGTGAAGCTGTCGATTGGCAAAGAACCTGACAGCGTCCTCGTGAATCGCGATTGGAACCACACCTGCCGTGCCGTCGAGCCACCGCGCGGCCCTTCACTCGCGACAAAAGCTGACAACGGCGAACGCTCAAAAAACGACCCTCGACCAGCAGTAGCTGACTCCGGAACTAAAGACACTGAGAAGGTTGCCGCAGCTATGCGCACGATGCGAATGACCGGCTGATCTTGTCCATTCTAGACCTTCCCTCCAAACTCCAGTCCCTCGTGAGCCGCCGTATTTTTCATCTGGCCGAGCCGTGGCGCGTAGCTGTTTTTCTCTTTGTTGCGGCGGGATTGGATTACGCCGACCGCACTGCGCTTTCGTCGGTCATTCCGCCCCTGAAATCCGACTTGGGAGCGACCGACGCCCAGATCGGATTGGCCGGCTTGGTTTTCCTTTGGTCCTACGCAATCGCATGGTCGTTCGCGGGGAATATCGCCGACAGATTTTCGCGCAGCAGGATCTTCTTTCGGTGCATTATGATCTGGAGCCTCATCACGGTCATCACCGGCTTCGCGCGAAACATGACGGAATTGCTGGTATTGCGCGCCGCGCTTGGTGTCGCGGAAAGCTTCTATCTCCCTGCCGCAGTCGCGTTGCAGGCCGCGCATCATGGTCCGGCCACCCTCGGCAAGGCCATGGGTTTTCACCTGATCGGTTTGAATTTGGGCGTTTTTTACTCGGCGGGGCCTTCGTCGGAACGTAGGCGGATCACTACGGCTGGAGGCCGGGCTTCTGAATTCTTGATGCGATGGGTATCTTGCTCGCCATGTTTTCGCGCTTTTTTATTTCTGACCAGCCGGCACCGATGCCCGGCAAACCCGCGCCGGTGGCCCAAGCGAAGCCCTCGTTGGCCTGGGGTTACCTGCTTCGCAGTCCGTCGTTTCTCTGTATGTTGATCAGCGCCATGGTGGCCGGGGCGGCCTCTTGGATTTTCCTGAGCTGGTTGCCGCTGTTTTTTTCCGAAAATTACGGGATGAAGCTCGGTGCCGCTGGCTTGGTCGGGGTCGGTCTCTATAAAGCGCCGGTGCTGCTGGGCACGGGAATAGGAGGTTGGATTTCCGACAAAGTCGCCTTGCGCAACCCACGCGGCTACGTGCTGGTCAAGGCACTTTCGTTTTTGCTCAGCTTTCCCTTCCTGTTTTTTATCGGTGCTCCCACCTTCGCGATGGTTGTAACCTTCCTTATCATTTCGTCCCTGATCCGAGCCACGGGCAACGCCGGCGAACGTGCCATCATCTGCGAGGTCGTCCCGGCGCAGTTCCGGTCCACGGCGGTAGGTATCTTCAATACCTGCGGAAGCGGGGCTGGCGGCGTCGGCGTGCTGCTGGCCGGCGTTTTCAAGGAACAGTTCGGTTTGAACGTCAATTTCGGCTCCTCATCCTTGCTCTATGCGGTCGCGGGATGCGTCCTGTTGTGGGTCTACCGTTTTTCAATGACGCGCGACAAAGAACGAGCCCGAAGCTTCCAGATTTCCGCCGTCAGTTAAGCCACGTCCCGGGTTAATCTTGGCAGCAGCGCTGGGCCACGCCCTCCATTTTGCGATTCTTCGCCGGCTTTAGGCCCGCACACGATCGGGCAGCACTTTGGAGCGCTTCATTTTCAACGATCTTCTTGGAATCAATGACCGAGCGGCCGTTCGACCAAGCCTAGCCGAGAGTCAGGAAACCGCGCCTCTCGCCGATCATCGCCGCCTTAAAACCCCCGAAGAGAATCGAAGAAATTTCCGTTTCGGAAGTCGGGTTCAAAGCAACTTCACTGCGCCGTCCAGCCGCCATCGATCGGAATGGCCGCGCCGGTGATGGACTTCGCGCTTTCGCCGCACAGGAAAACCGCCAGCGCCGCCACCTCCTCGACTTCTACGAATCGCCGCGACGGCTGCGCGGCCAGGATAATTTCACGGATCACGCGCTCGCGCGGCAGGCCGTGCGCCTTCGCCTGCGCCTCGATTTGACCCTCGACGAGCGGGGTGCGGACGTAGCCCGGACAGATCGCGTTGCAGGTGATCGCGGTCTCGGCGAGTTCCAGTGCGACACTCTTCGTCAGTCCGACCTGTCCGTGCTTTGCGGCGACATAGGCGCTCTTGAACGGCGACGCGATCAACCCGTGCGCCGAGGCCAGGTTGATGATCCGCCCCCACCCGCGCCGTTTCATGCCGGGCACCGCCGCGCGGATCGCATGGAAACTCGCGCCGAGCACGATGTCCTGCACGGCCGTCCAGCGCTCCGAGGGAAATGCCTCCACCGGCGACACAAACTGGATGCCCGCGTTGTTCACCAAAATATCCAACGAACCCAGCACCGCCTCCGTATCCGCAACGAGCCGCGCCACCTCGTCCGCTCGACTCACGTTTGCGTCGTGAAAGCGAACGGTCACACCGGTATCGGTCGCGAGGGCGGCGCGAAGCCGCTCGACCTCGGCGGTGTCGCCAAGACCGTTGAGCATCACGTTCACACCCTGACCCGCGAGGGCCCGCGCGATGCCGAGACCGATACCGCTCGTGGAGCCGGTGACGAGCGCCGTTCTGCCTTTCAGCATAGAGAGCCCTCCTTCAGCGCCACGGCGAATCCACACCCGGTTTTCGCCCGCACTTCGTCTATCGTCGCGCCTCCTTGCAACTCGCGCAGGACGAGGCCGCCGTCGGCGGGCTTCACCTCGAAAACCGCAAGGTCGGTGATGATTGTGCCGACCACGCCCTTGCCGGTGATCGGCAGCGTGCAGGTCTTGAGAATCTTCGGGCTGCCGTCTTTAGCGCAATGTTCCATCACGGCCACAACCCGTTTCACTCCGGCCACAAGATCCATCGCCCCGCCGGGACCCTTCACCATTTTGCCCGTGGCGGTGGTGGCCGGATTCCTCGTGCGCGACTCGGTAGAGGCCGCCCCCGAAACACCCGATTCCGTGAAATCCGCCACGCTGGCGGAGCATTACCGCGCCGTGGCCGAGGTGATGCCGGTGATGCTGGTGTCCAACGTATTCATCGCGCGGGGCCCCAAGTTCGGCCTGGATACCCTCAAGCTCGTGCTCGAGGCCACGGACAAGGTCGTCGCGATCAAGGATGACATGTGCGGTGAGTTCGCCCGCAAGATGTCGCTGCTCGTCCATGACCGCTGGGCCGTGGTATCGGGTGGGCAGAAGCAAAATCACCTGAACAACCACCCCTACGGCTGTGATGGCTTCCTCTCCACCTTCATCACGTTTAAGCCGGAGATCGCCCATGCCTACTGGCAGGCGGTTGTTTCCGGAAACCTCGCCGAAACCCGGCGCATCATCCGGGATTACGACTATCCCTTCTTCGAATTGATCATGGGGCTCCCCGGGGGCTTCAACGCCGGCATCCAGGCGATGCTCGAACTCAAGGGCATCGCGCAACGCTGGCGCCGCAAACCCTACCACAGCTTGGCTGACCAGGAGATCGAGGCTTTTGCCGCGGGCCTCAGGAAAATCGGCATCCTGGCCTGACCCACCTTCGCATGGCCACCGCCCTCCTACCCCGCCCCCCTGCTGGCAATCTTCCCTCCGGCGCTTGGCTGACCGTCGTGCTGCTCTGGCTGACCGCGTGCCTGAACTACCTAGACCGGCTGATGATCATGACGATGCGCGACTCGGTCATAGCCGCGATTCCGATGACCGAGGCCCAGTTCGGCCTGCTGACCACGGTCTTCCTGCTGGTCTACGCCGTGTTCAGCCCCTTCGCAGGCTTTCTCGCCGACCGCTTCAACCGCAGTTACCTCATCACGGGCAGCCTCTTTGCCTGGTCCGCCATCACGCTGCTGACCGGCTATGTGCGGACCTACGATGAGCTGCTCGTCACGCGCGCGCTCATGGGGATAGCCCAGGCGGCCTGCATGCCGGCCTCGGTGGCGCTGGTCGTGGACTACCACCGCGGCAGCACGCGCTCGCTGGCCTCCGGCCTGCTGCTGGGCGGAGCGATGATCGGGGCGGTGATGAGCGGCCTCGGTGGCTGGCTCGCGGACCTGCACGGCTGGGCCTATGCCTTCAAGCTCTTCGGCGTCGCGGGCGTCTGTCTCGCCGCCGTGCTTTGCCTAGTGTTGCGGGACCCACCGGCAGAGAAGGCGTTGACCACCACCGCCCAGGCCCAGCCGGCCGCGCGCTTGGGCGAAGCCTTTGTCAGCCTGTTCACCAATCGCGCCTACCTCGTCATGCTGGTCTACGCCTGCCTGCTGGGAGTCGTGAGCTGGTCGGTGGCCGGCTGGATGCCCACCTACATCAAAGAACGCTTCGATCTCACGCAGGGATCGGCCGGGCTTTACACGACCGCCTGCCTCAACGTGGCGGCCCTGATCGGCATGCTGCTGGGCGGCGCCTGGGCCGACCGCTGGAGCCGCACCAATGCACAGGCCCGTTTCCTCGTTCCCGTGATCGGCCTGGCCCTGGCCGCCCCGGGCATCCTGCTGATCGCCAACACCCCGCTGCTCGGCGTCGCCTTGGCCGGCCTGGTCCTTTACGGCATGGCCCGCCATTTTGCCGACGCCAACATGATGCCCATCCTCTGCGTGCTGGTGGACCCGCGTTATCGGGCCATGAGCTGGGGGATCATGACCTTCTTCAGCTGCGCCGTCGGCGGGGCGGGGGTTTATGCCGGTGGCCTGCTGCGCGATGCCCAGGTGGACGTGAGTCGTATCTTCCTTTTGGCCTCGGCCAACGTCCTGCTCTGCGCCGGCCTGCTGTTCCTGCTCCGCCGGCGGCAGATCGCGCCGCCCGTGTAATCTGGGTCGGCGCATTCGTCCCTTGGTCCGCCGGTATTTTATTGTTACCAGTATAAACCTAAATCCGGCGATAGAAACGGGCTGAAAATTGCGGAGGTTGTTGTTTGGTGGGACTATGTCGCCGTCACTGCCGCCAAACGGAACTCTCCCTGAAGGTGAGCCCGCCCGCCCTGCCCCGCAGCCCGAGTCGAGCCCGGGTGTCGAGCCGCAGATCGTATTAACCCGGAGGTCGTTTTCGGGCGCAGTTTACACCCGACCTGCCGGTCAGCTCTTGGGGGCGCTGGTGTTTTTCGCGCATATCTGGCCGCGACCGGCGCCTTCGACGCGTTGGTCGCCGACACGCCGCTGGGCTATCTGCTGAAGCGGGGCCTCACCGCCCCCGACACCGTTTCTTTCATCGCCCGGGACTATGGCCATATGTTCGAGACCGTGAACCCGCCGATCGTCCAACAACTAAGCTCTCAAGGAGGACGCCTTTGCCCGCCGGCTCTCGCGGTTGATGCTGCACATGGTCAGTCAAGGCAACCTGGAGTCCGAGCCCAGTTTGATTTGCCCGAAATACTTCTCCGGCTCCGTGAAGCAACTCCATCAGCACCAAGCCGCCGCCGGGCTTCACTTCGAAGACGCACAAATCGGTGACGATCAGGCTGACCACGCCCCGGCCGATGATAGGCAGCGTGCATTTTCGCAAAATCTCGGGCTGCCGTCTTTCGCCGGATGCTCCATCACCGCCGCGACACGTTTTGCGCCGGACACCAAGTCCATGGCGCAGCCGGGGCCCTTGACCATTTTGCCGGGCACCATCCCGTTGGCGATGTCGCTGAGGTGATCCCTCGAAACTGCGTCAGGGGAAGTGTTAGTCTGGGGCGAACGAAAGGAACCCAGAATGACCGGCCAGATCCCCTCGCACCGCTGAGACGAATTCGCCGAACCCCTCCACCAGCGGCGTTCCCGCCTCGCCGGTCATCCGCAGAAGCGAGCGCTCGTCCTTGAAGCCGCTGCCGGTCACGAGACACACAACGTGCTCCGACGGCGTCACCTCGTCGCGCGCGATGGCCTGCACCACGCCGGCCAGTGCCACGGCACCCGCGGGTTCGCTGAAAATCCCCTCCTCCCGGGCCATCCGCGCCTGCCAGGACCAGACTTGTTCGTCGGTGACGACATAGCCCTGTCCGCCGGAACGGCGGCAAGCGGCAATCACCTGGTCGCCGTCGAGCACACCACCGACCTGCAGACCGCTGATCGCCGTCGTCGAAGTCACAGCGCGCGCCGGCACGCCGCCGCGCAGGGCCGAGGCGATGGTGTCGTTACCGGCCGGCTGCACACAATGCACGCGACCAAGGGTGCCCTCGACTCCACGCGCCACCGCGAGCGTCAGGCCGCCGCCGCCAGCAGGGCTGAAGATGCTGAAGCTTTCGCCGGCCAGCGTCTCGGCAATTTCATAACCGATCGTCTGCACGCCAGCCATGCCGAGCGGCGACAGCGCAAAGGCGCTGATCTCATAACCCGCCTTGAGTTCTTCAGCGAGGCCCCTCAGTCCCAGCATGACTTCCGTGCTAATTTCCGGCGAGGCTCCGAAGTTTTTAATCCGCAACAGGCGGGCGCCATACGCCCGCATCTGCCGCAGTTTCCCTTCTGGCGCACCCTCGACGATGGCGAGATAGCAAGCCATGCCGGCCCGCGCGCAGTAGGCGGCCAAAGCCGCCCCGGTGTTCCCGCTCGAGGTGCCTAGGCATACGGTCCGTCCTTCGCGTTTCAGGTAGGTCACTGCCGCCGCCGCAAACCGGTCCTTGTAGGAGCCGGTCGGGTTGCTGCCCTCGTATTTGAACCAGAGATTTTTCAGCCCGAGCGAAGGCCCGATCCGCTGCGAGCGGATCAGCGGGGTGCCGCCCTCTCCGAGGGTGACGGCATCCGCCGCCGGTGGTGCGCCCCATTTCTCGGCGTATTTCCAGATACTCATAAACGGGTCTCCAGCGGACTCCACGGCCCTTGCGCCGAATGCACAAAGCCGGTGGTCATTTCCGTGCTCACGGCCCCGCGCGCCGGCACTTGCAGCAGTTCGCCGCTTTTCACCAGGTCGGCAAAGCGCCCGACCGGCGACGTGCTCGGCTGGAGCGTGATAATGTGGCCCTCGCCCCACAGCGGGTAGCGCGCAATGCCACCGGCTGAATTCCACGACCACGCGTAGGGAAATTTATCGAGCTCCCACTCCATCGCGAAACCGAGCCGGCGGCGTTCGTTCCAAATACAACCCCAGCCCGCCGTGAAATCCGTGAGCTGCACCGAGTGATCCTTCCCGCTGCCCGCAGGGAGCACGACGCTGCAGTCGCGCATCGCGCCACCCACGCGCTCGGGCACGAACGGCCAGCGGCCCGAATAACCGGCCCTCAATTGCAGGCCTTTCGGATCTTCGGCTTTGAAAACTCGCACCGTCCGGGCCGGCGTGAACAACCGCGCTCCTTCCAGCAGAGGCCCGCCGAAAGTCGGATGCTGCAACCAGGCGACGGGCAGCGCGGACGAAGAACGGTTCTCCACCGTTTCGGTCCAGCGCATCAGTGGATCGTTCCGCCCGAGGATCAGGGTGCGCCGGTAAACCAACGGGGTCCGCACGGACCGGCCCACCAACGTCACCGTTAGCCCGGCCTTCGTCTGCCGGACCTGCTCCACCGTCCAAGGCAGGGCGCGCAATTCACCGTGGGTGCCAATCGGCGCCCCAAAATATTCAGTCGGAAAAAATCCCGTGGGCAGCGAAACATACCAGCTGCCGTCCATCACGTCGTAAAGGTCGCTGCCGGCGGCGACCGGCTGGTCCAGCACCCGGCTGCGCGCCGGCTGGCCATAGGGATTGCGCCAGATGATGTCGATGCCGCTGGCGCGGTCGACATAACTCGTGATCGCACCGCCCATCGCCGGCCACAGCGCCACGCGAAAAAAGGCGTTCTGGAGCACCAAAAGCCGGCGCCCGCCCTCGGTGGTCCAACGGACAACTGGTTTGGTCGGCTGTCCAGTCGTGAGGCGTTGCCGCCCGGCCGGCCGCCGGGCTTTTACACGCATCGGGGGTTTCCCGTTTTTACTTTTCATGAATTCCACTCCGATCGCAAAATTGGGTCTCGATCTGAAATTGCTGGCCCCCGGCTTTCATCGCCGCCGCTTCCAAGCCGGGGACGTCGGCTTCGACGCCTGGATCTGGCGAGGGAGCACGGGCCCCACGCTGCTGCGGCAGTGGGCGGAAACCTGGCGGCCGGCACGCCTGTGCGGCACGGTGGTCATGGTGCCGGTCCTGAATGAAGGCGCTTTTTTTGCCGGCCAGCGCTGCCACCCGGCCGACTCCGGCAACCTCGCACGCGCTTTTCCCGGCTCGGCGCGCGGATCGGTGACAGCCCGCCTCGCCCACCTCTTCGACACGCAGTTGCTCGCCAAGGTCACGCACTATGTCGATCTGCACAGCGGTGGCGTCGCCTACGAGTTGTTTCCGTGGGTCGGCTACCTCACGCGCGATGACCAGGTCGGCCGCACCCAGCGCGCCATGGCCGCCTGCTTCGACTCCTTTTGGTGCTGGGCGGGACCGTTCCTGCCCGGCCGAACGCTGAGCGCCGCGCACGTCCGCAACATCCCCGCGATCTACGTCGAATGCCGCGGGGCTGGCGGGGTCGAGGCGCAGGATTTGCAGGCCCTCCAGCGCGGCCTTGAAAACCTGCTGCAATGGACGGGCTGCCTGCCCGGTCCCCCGCGCACCCTGCGCCGGCAGAAAACCCGCACCGCCGGCGATCCGCAGGAAGCGCACCTGCAGGTGCATCATCCGGCGCCGCTGGACGGCCTGTTCGGCTCGACCGCCAAACTCGGACAACGTGTTCGCAAGGGACAGGCTCTCGGTTTCGTCCACGGGCTCGGCAGTTCGAAAAAGGTCCCGGTCAAGGCCGAGCGCACCGGCCGGATCGTGCTCGTGCGCAACCAGCGGTCGGTGCGCAAAGGCGACGCGCTCTTCACGCTCGCCCCGATTTAAGCCGGCCGGAGGTGTTGACATCTCGATCACGCTAGCAGCCCTCCATCGACCACCCAGGTCGTGCCCGTGACGAAGCGGGCGCGGTCCGAACAAAGAAAGGCTACCGTCTCCGCGATATCCTCCGGAGTCCCCGGGCCGAGCGGCGTTTGGTTGACCACATCCGAAACCACGCCGCGCGCGGCTAACTCCGCGTGCTGCTGGATCGAGGTGTCGCCCCGGATGTCACCCGGCGCCACCGCCACGACCCGGATGCGATCCGGCGCCAGTTCCTTACCCATCGACTGCGCGAGCGAGGAAACCGCCGCCTTCGTCGCGGCATAGAGCATCGCCCCACGCTGCGGCCGGATGGCATTGACCGAGGAAATATGGATGATGATGCCTCCGCCGGCAGCCCGCATGTGCGGCACCGCCGCTTGGGAACAGAAGATCACGCCGCCGAGATTGACGCCGACCAAGCGGGAAAAATCGGCCGCCGTCAGCTTCTCCAGCGAGGCGATGGCCGGCACCCCCGTGATGGCCGCGTTGTTCACCAGCACATCAAGGCCGCCGAGCACTTCGGCCGCCTCATTGACAAATCGGACGCACTGGGCGAGCATGAGCCCGGTCACGCCCATCCGCACGTGGTGCTCGACGAGCCGCTCAACCGAGGAGGGGTCGACGCGGCCGGTCGCGTCGAGGGGAGTGGGAGTGGCGGACCAGACGCCGCCGGTGAGTTTCAATTTATTCATCAAAAAGGGAAAGCCCGTCACGTGACCCGAAACTCCGCCACGGGCTGGCCCGTGACGCCGGGATCGAGGCAGAACAGGAAGCCCGCCTCGGGTTCCTTATTTTTTGCCTCGGGATCGACCGCCGTCGTGATGAACAGCCGGTCAAGTTTCGCGCCGCCGAAGGCGCAGGAGGTGACGTTGGTGACGGGCAGCGGCACGGTGCGCAGGAGGCGGCCGGTGGCCGGATCCCAGCGCGTGAGCTTGCCGGCGCCCCAATGGCCCAGCC
>Ga0163150_10003262_pt1 | contig 23106 bp, 12 predicted proteins | sample OliLakLV19P2IB_FD_148628 | JGI IMG/M metagenome (GOLD analysis project Ga0163150, IMG submission 148628) | Freshwater microbial mat bacterial communities from Lake Vanda, McMurdo Dry Valleys, Antarctica - Oligotrophic Lake LV.19.P2.IB | ecosystem: Environmental > Aquatic > Freshwater > Lake >...
AGCGTCGCGGACGCGCAGCAGCGCGTCCCTACCATTGAATTTTTTCACAGCTCCAGGGGTTGGGGTGGTGAGGGGCAGGGCACGCCGCAGCGATTCCCGAACCGATCCCGAAGAGCCTCGCCAGATGCGGAAAGACCAGCGCATTCTTTCCCAGCGTGGTGATCCCCCTCACCCCATGAAGCCTTCTCAGGGCTTCATCCTCCCCCTTGTTGGGGCTATAGGGGAGCCGACATTGTTAGAGAGGCCGGCTCAAATCCCCACACAGCAAGGCTTTTCGAGTTTCGCGACAAAAACTAACCAGTTGACGAGCAGCATCTGTCAGCCAAAAAATTGGCCTGCGCACGCTGGGGAGTAACAGGCTAAAATAAGCCTCACAAGGGGGAACGTGATGAAGGGTAGAACCCCAGAGCTTTTCAAGGTCGTTCTTACGGTGGCTGCGGCCTTGTGCCTCTACTCCCTCGACGCGAGTTACCACTCCCAAACGAAGGTCCTTGACCAGAAATCCGAAAAGATCGAACCCACTCCCGAGAGCTTGGTCGTTAACGTCGATTTGGTGAATGTCCTGTTCACAGTGACCGACCGAAAAGGCAAACTGGTCACAGATCTCGACAGGCAGAACCTGAAACTTCTCGAAGACAACAGGTCGCAGACGATTACCAATTTCACCCGCGAGACCGATCTGCCGCTGACCATCGCAGTCTTGATCGATACCAGCACCAGCATCAGAGATCGCTTCAAGTTTGAACAGCAGGCAGCAATCGATTTTCTTTACAGAACCCTTCGTCCCAGAAAGGACAAGGCGCTGCTGATCACTTTCGATTCTGCCATCGAGCTTGTTCAGGACTTTACTGACAACGCCGAAGTTCTTGCGAAAGCCATCCGGCTGGTGCGGCCAGGCGGAGGCACCAAGATGTTCGACGGCATCTATCTCGCCTGCCAGGAGAAGCTGAAAGGAGAGTCGGGCAGAAAGATCATGATTTTGATTAGCGACGGTGATGACAACCTCAGCCTGGAGACATTGGCCGGGACGCTCGAGATGGCGCAGAAATCAGACGTGTCCATCTTCGCCATCAGCACCAACTCCAGCGGGTTTTTCGGCATTACGGCTCCCAAAGCCGACAAGGTTTTGAAGCGACTCGCTGAAGATACAGGTGGCCGCGCCTTCTTTCCGTTCAAGGCAGAGGACCTGTCCGAAAGCTTCCAAGACATCAGTGCTGAATTGCGCAGCCAGTACTCATTGGCTTATCGCTCATCGAATTCCGCCCGCGATGGGTCCTTCCGCTCCATCAAAATCGAAACCGACCGCAAGAACACCAAGGTGAAAGCCCGCAAGGGCTACTATGCTGCCAAGGGCTAGCCATCCTATCGAGGCCGCTCGAAGGCAGACCCTCAGGAGGGTCTGGTTACAACTTGAGGATCCGCATCGACAGCCGTACCTGTCCCTGACTCGCAGCGATGACGCGCTTGCCGAGTGATAGTTGGAGAGGACTCTCATAGGTTTCGGCGTCACTCCCGGACTTCAATGCTCATGACGGTCGCGTATTTCACTTCTTTTCAAAACTCAGTTCGCCGATGTCCGGTGACTTTTGGCCTTTCTTTGTTCCGAACGAAATAGTTCTATTTGTGGGTGACTGTGTTTGCTATGGCGCCGGCGGCATGCTCTACCAAGGGTGTGAGCAAATCCTCGCCATCGGAGCTGGCCTTGGACTTTTCAGACTTTGCCAGCACGGGAGCCGTGCGATCTGCAGCCTCCAGACGATATTCGAGCATCATCACGTCTTTGGCTTTGACGTTGCTGCTGACTCCTCTCAGAGCGGTGGAGGCCACACTCGTGGCAGCCGACCGTGCAGCCGCAGAACCGGCTGAGCCGCCGCCCGGGATGTGCCACACCGCACTGCCAGCTGCGTCACTGGCGGCTCGGGTGAACAGACCACCGCCGGTCTTTTTTTTGTAAGTCAGGGTCACAAAAAGAACGTAGCGACAATGTCCCTGCCGAGCTTCTTCCCTGGCTTGCGAAGCCAGACGCGACGTGAGTGGAGTGACTTTTAGATTGGGGCCAGTGAGGAAGGTGACAAAGGTTTCGCGAACTGCCTGAACTGCGTCGTCACTCTTACCCGCGGCCATTTGAACGCTGGCCGGCGCCAGGCAGATTTCAACGGGCGCGCCGCCAGCTCGACCGGCCTCTGCCGGAGCGGGATTGGCAGCGGGCTGAGCATTGCCGGCTTGGGGTTGGGAATAGGCTGCCTTCTCTGAGACGAAAAACAACAGGCAAACGCCGCTGAGGGCCCTCAGTGTGATTCTCAAAGTGCCTCCTCATTACCTTCAAGTTCTGGACGATTGAGCGTTAAGATCATACATTCTCTGCCGGCCGGAGCTGCAGATCTTTCTCAGTGGAGTCAGTCAGCCGATCGCTGATCGTGATGGGAGGACCCGATTTGTTCTCAAGGGGGACCTGTCTGGCCCGCCCTCTCCGAAGGCCGTGATGAGACTCAGCCTCCGTGCTGCATTGTTTGTCATTGCCTGAGACTCTTGTCGACGCTGAGAGTGCTCTGGTCCGCTGGCATGTCCCACACTCCCTTGTGAGTTCCCCCGAAAGTCAGCTCACCACGACGGTTAGCCTGAAATGGCGTCTCCGCACGAATCTGGTCCTCACGCTTCCCGCTTGGCCTCACTGCAGCGCGCTCGTTCGCAGACTTCCGGGTCCCCCAGATGCAACCTTGACAGGTCCGAGGGGGTATAACCATAATGACCGTTCTTCAGCCATCAGTTGAGAGAATGAACTGGATTCAACTCTCAAAATCCGACGTGTTTGTTGTCTGGCTTAGGTCGAGGATCGCGGATGTTCAGCGACTGACGCACCCAGGATTGAATGAGAAGAGAGACTCACCCCGGCAGCGCAGCGAGATTGGGCGAGCCACCGGTTGATCAGGAAAGCTTTGTGACAGCTTCTCATTGTGTGAGGTAACATGGAAACCCTCGACAAACATTAGGTGTTATTTGGGGGAGATGGTTTCCCGATCATGCGCAGACTGATTATTGCTTCGGGAATATCGCTTTTTTGCCTGAGCATGGGGGCAAGCATCCCGCTCCACGCGCAGTCGGACCGCGGACGAATTGTGGGAACCGTCAGGGACTCGACTCGAGCCATTCTCCCAAAAGTATCCATCACCGCAACTCATCTAGGGACGGGCTATCGCACTCGAGGCTCGAGCAGCGATTCTGGTTACTACGTGCTCCCTTATCTGCCGGCTGGAACCTTCAGAATCACAGCGGAGTTGTCCGGATTTAAGACACAGGTCCGAGGCCGGGTTGTCCTGCAAGTGGCTCAAACCTTGCGGCAGGACATCACCCTCGAACTCGGCGAACTGAGTGAAACCATCGATGTCAGTCCAGAGCGCGTTCTCCAGAGCGAAACTTCGACTGCCGCCACGGTGATCGACAACCACCAGGTGGTTGAGTTGCCCCTGAACGGTCGAAGCTTCACGGAATTGACAATTCTGGTGCCCGGTGCTGTGCCCAATCCGAATCCCACCTTCCTGACGAGCGGAACCAATGTCTCGGTGAGCGGCACACGCAGTGAGAACAACAATTTCACGCTGGATGGTGTGAACAATAACGAAACCTTCTTTAAGCAATTTGCGGTGCAACCTTCCCTGGATGCGATCCAGGAATTCGCTATTCAGACCCATGTCGCGTCGGCCGAGTACGGGAGTGGGGCTGGTTCGCAGATTAATGTCATCACCAAATCGGGCAGCGAGACTCTCCATGGAAGTCTTTTCGAGTTTGTGCGCAATGATCTGTTTGACGCGCGCGACGCCTTCGCCAAACAAAAACCCAACTTCCGCCAGAACCAGTTCGGAGCGACGATCTCCGGCCCAATGGCAATTCCTCGCGCCGCGCTGACCCCGCACAACACTTATTTCATGGCGAATTATGAAGGCTTTCGTTTCCGCAGAGATTCCAGTATTTACTCGACGGCGCCGACAGCGGCCATGCTGGCGGGGGATCTTTCGCGGGACGTGATGGGCAAACCGGCGGCGCCGATTTATGATCCCCTGACTCTTCGACCTGACCCGGCGCAGCCCGGCGCCTGGATTCGCGATCCTTTCCCACAAAACATCATTCCGAAGAATCGCATCGACCCCATCGCATCGATTTATGCGCAACGATTCCTGCCCGAGCCGAACCTGCCGGGCCTCGCAGCCAATCTGGTTAACAGCAAGCCCGGGGAAAATGACTCCGATCAGGTTACGATTCGGATCGATCACAAGATCAACGAGAACCACACGCTGTTCGGTCGATTCTCAGGGGTAGACTCGCGGGCGCTTCGCCCTGGCCCTCTGCCGGCGGTTGACAACACGTTGGGGAACTCCTTTCGAAATTTGGTTCTCAACAGTACGCAGGTCTTGAGTCCGTCGATGACCTTCGACCTCAAGCTGGGTTACCACCGAAACAATATTCGTGTGGCCGACAGCGCACCAGGAGGATTGTCGGGTGTTTCCGAGTTTCTCGCGAGCACCGGGATTCAGGGCGTCCCGGTAAAGAGCCAGACGATCCCTTTGTATCCGCAATTGAATGTGTCAGGCCTGTTTTCGGTCAACCAAAGCGGGTTTCCCTTCCCGGACGATACCTACCAGGCCGTTGCGAGTTTGAGCCGCATTCAAGGGAACCATTTTCTAAAAATGGGGTTGGATGTCCAGCATCGGCGGAATATGGACGACGGTTTGTTCAGTGCCATCTTCACGTTCACGAAAGATCCAACGACCGACCCACAGAACGTTCATGGCAGCGGGCAGGCTCTGGCGGCTTTTCTGCTGGGATTGCCGAACCAGGCTTATCGCAATGTCGGTGACACCGCCGCTTTGATGCGAAGCAACAGTTACCACACCTACCTTCAGGACGACTGGAAGTTGACGCAGAAGCTAACTCTGAATCTGGGACTGCGATACGAATACACTCAATGGCCTCGCCATCGGGACAACAAGCTGGCGTCGTTTGATCTGGAAGAGGATAAATTCATTTGGGCGGGGAGAAATCCGGTCACCGGAGAAGGTCCGAACTCCATCCCCTCCATCGTGCCTCCCGACCGCAACAACTTCGCTCCCCGATTTGGCCTGGCCTATCTGCTGAACAGCCGGGCGACGGTTCGCGGCGGGTACGGCGTGTTCTACAACTCCAACTTTCTGTGGGAAGCGCAAGGGGTTCGAGGCAATTGGCCGTATGCCATCAGCGAAGCGCTGACCGCGCTCAACACGATGCAGCCAGCGTCTCCGTGGAAGACGACTTTCACTCCGCACCTCGACGTCCAGCCCGGTTCGACTGTAGCCCCCAGCGCTCAACATATCGTCGACAGGCGCAACCGGGTAGGCTACTCGCAGCAGTGGAATCTTCATGTGCAGCACGAACTGGCGCGAGACCTGCTTTTGGAGGCTGGCTATGTTGGCACCAAGGGAACCAAGCTCTCCATCTTCCTCAGCGGCAACGACCCCGAACCGGGGCCAGGAGATCCGAATCCGCGCCGGCCACACCCGGCGGTGGGTTCGGTAAGCTTGATGACGGCCGTGGCAACCTCCAGCTATCACAGCCTCCAGGTCAAAATGGAAAAGAAGTTTGTTCAAGGGATCGGGATTCTGAGTTGCTACACCTTCAGCAAGGCAATGAGTATTGGTGGAGACGGTTTTGGAATGAGTGCAAGCCCGCAGAATGCCCGCGATCTGAGCGCCGACCGCGCCTTGTCAGCCTTCCACCGCCGGCATAATTTCGTGATGAGCTACATCTACGAGTTGCCGTTCAAGAATCAGCCGGTGGAGGGAGCCTGGTGGAGAACGATCCATACTCGCATACTTCAAGGCTGGGAGATCAACGGCATCACAACCGTTCGCACCGGCCAGCCGATTAATGTTACGATCCCGCGCGACATCCCAAATATTGGGTCGCGAGGTTATTTGGTTCGTCCCAACTTGGCGGCTGACCCGCACCTTCCGAATCCCTCGTCGGCGGCATGGTTCAACCGGGCGGCTTTCGAGGAACCCGCACCTTATCAATTTGGCACCGCCGGCCGCAACATCGTCATCGGTCCCGGAACCTACAATTGGACTTTTGGATTGTTCAAAAATTTTGATCTGCAGGAGCGCCAGAAGAGAATTCAGTTTCGGATTGAGACGTTCAATCTGTTCAACCGGGTGAATTTGTCCAATCCGGATACGAATTTCGATTCGGTCACTTTTGGGCAAGTCCTGGCGGCAGCCCCGGCGCGTCAAGTTCAGTTTGGGCTGAAGTATCTTTTCTAGCCCGTCAAGTGAATCCCAACGAGGATTTTGTTCTCATTTCGTCAGCGGCTAGGCTGAGCTAAAAGTGGAAGCGCCGTCCCGGCGCTTGAGAAGCGGCGAGACGCCGCTTCCTCGAGTTTGTACATTTGGAGTGCGGCGACGTGTCGCCGCTTTCCCAAGCGCGACGCGTCGCGCTGACAAAGCGCCGTCGTGCCGGCGCACTCCAAGGGGCCAAGCCTTTGGCTTGGCGTGGCCAGACCGAAGGTCAGGCTTGAAGCGGCGAGACGCCGCTTCTACCTTGGGATATCAAGGGCATGGGCCTTCGCTAGCTCATGGCGGTTCAAACAAATGCAACTTTGACCGAATCTTGGTCTTCGTTGCCACCCAGTGAACCTAACGGCTTGGCAGGTGATGAGAGACTCTCCGGATTCCATCGGTTGGAATTATCTCGATTGTCTGTCATAAAAGGCCTTCTTTTGATTGTCATACTTTGTTTGAGGGGAGATCTCGCTGGAGATGCGGAGCGGACCTAAGCAGGCGCTTGCGATCTTTCTTGGAAGCCAGGAGCTTCACCCGGAACGCCGAGGCACCGAACTTGAAGGAAAAGTTTCGGAACTGTTCCTATCCTTCAAGCTTCCGGTCTACCGCTATCTGCTCGGACTGCTCGGTAATCGCGACGATGCTGAGGAAATGACGCAAGAGGTCTTTCTCTCCCTCTATAGCACTCTTCAGAGCGGAACGCGCATCGACAATGCGCGCGCCTGGGTTTTCCGAGTGGCGCATAATCTGGCGGTGAACCATCAGAAGCGTCCACGCATCGTTGAAGCTCTCGACGAAGCAGAGTGGTGGAGACTCTGTCAGGAACGCTCGGATCCGGCTGGTGACAGTGAGCAGCGCTTGTTGCGCGAGGAGAAGCGGACGCGGGTGATCAAAGCCATGGAATGTCTGTCTCCTCAAGAGCGTCATTGTCTCGATCTGCGCGCCGAGGGATTGTGTTTTAGAGAAATTGCCGACGTCCTCAGTATCCGTATTTCAACGGTTGAAACCTTTCTGGATCGGGGCATCCGGAAGATTGCCAAAGAAATTAATGACTAAACGCACCTGGTGGGCACGCAAACACTGGCATCCGTCTGAACGAGACCTTCTGCTTTATGTCAATGGCGAAGGGGGATCCAAGCTCGCACCCAGTGTCCGCGACCATTTGGAAGGGTGCTGGTCTTGCTCGATGAAGCGCGATCGGATAACCGGCGCTATTTCTGCTTTCATGCGCGCTCGCGAAGCCGGGTTGGATGGCGAAGGCCTGTCGGAGGGGGCCGGCCGCAGGTTCGAGTCGAAACTTCGGCGTCGGGCGGAAAAGGCTGAGCGGGAACACATTGCGTCGAAGCGCGAAAATCCAAGTCGAAGCCGGCACGGGGTGCCACTTCAGGCTGCCTTGGCCGTGAGCCTGTTCGCCGTGACCGCGGCGCTCGTCTGGTTAAGGTTCAGTTCGGTTCCCTCGGTGTCGGCGCGGGAAATCTTGAGTCGTGCCGAACGCGCGGAATCCATGAGAATCGGTGCGGTGAACGCGCCTGTTGTCCATCAACTGCTTCATGTAACCCGGCGGGTGAACGGGCTATATCCCGAGTCGGCCTACCTGGAGACCTGGCGCGACACACTGAACAATCGCTGGAAGCAAGAGACCAAAGAAGCGGTTGCCGTCGCGGGAGGATTCAATTCGAAAGGCCTGGGATCGAGACGCAGATCTCGTGAGGGCGACCCCCGGTGGGTGGCAGAACTTGAGGAGGTGTTGAAGTCAAATAACATGCATCAGAACCCGATGTCAGCCTCCGCTTTTGCGGGTTGGCGTTCGAGGCTCAAGACCCCCGTCGAAAGCATTACAGAGACACTTCTTGAGAACGGCGACAAGGCTTTGACAATCGCTACCACAGCCGCTGAGACACTTCCGAAGAACGCGATTACAAAAGCAGAGTTCGTGGTCCGACGCCAGGACTGGCATCCGGTGGAGCAACGACTGAGCGTTTCCGAACCGGTCGGTTTTCGCAGCTACGAGATCCGTGAAACCTCGTTTGAAGTGGTGGCCCTGGGTTCGCTCGGAGCCTCGATTTTTGAGCAGCCGGTGTTGCCAGCTCCGTTGGCGTTGCAATCCAGTTCTCTAGATCGGCCGTTGGCAGCCGAGAGCCAGACGGATGCTTTGGAGCTCGAGATAGCTTTGTTCCATCGATTGCATCAGGCCGGTGCCTGTCTGGGGGAAGAGGTTCGAGTCGTCCGAGGAGCGTCCGCAAAACCCGAGGTTCGTGGCATCGTTGAGAGCTTGGAACGGAAGCAGGAGCTGACCAGGCTGTTTGCAGAATTCCCCGGTGTTCCGGTGGTCATTCAAGCCGTGAGTGGCGAAGAGAAGGCGGTATTGGCTGCGAATTCGGGGACTTCTGAGGCGCCTGCAGCTGACGCAGCTTCCATCGGGACGGAGGGCGACAGCGAACCGTCGCCCATGAAAAACCACCTCGTTGCGCACTTTGCCCGGCTCGACCTGCCCGCGGAAGCACGGCGCCCACGAATGGTGGAGTTCTCGAACCAGGTCATCTCGCTGTCGCAATCAGCGCATCTTCATGGCTGGGCATTGCGCCGGTTGGCGGAACGCTTTAACGATGTTCACCTGGAAAAGCTTTCGCCGCAGGCCGTCGCAAGGTTTCGATCCATGGCTAATGATCATTTGCGGGCTCTTTCGAGTGTCGTCGGCCGTTGCGACGAGATGCTTCGTCCGGTGCTCGCTTCGTTGGCCAACGCTGAGAATGCGGAGAATCGTCCAGCGGAGTTTCCTGCGACCGAAGCCGGAAACTGGCAGTCACGCTCCATGCGAGTTTTCGAATCTGTGATGAAGGCCGATCGTCTCATTCACAGTTTGTTCGCTGGGACGGAGGCGACGGCTAACTTGCAAGAGAGCAGTTCTGCTCTGCTGGTCAGTCTTCCACTGGTTCTAGAAGATACGCGGGCGGCGGAATCGAAACTGTCAGTCCTCGTTTCTGTTCCTGGCCAGCCGGTTATCTCTGCGCAGTCCAATCAGCAGCCCACCCCTTGAAATAGCTACCCTCGTTATCTCTATCCGCAGTTCCACGGAGGGCATTCCCCCGTTCATTCCCGCGAAAGCGGGAATCCAGCGGGCTTTCACAGGCAAATTCCCGCTTTCGCGGGAATCTGGAGATTGGACATTTTGGAGTGCGGCGACGTGTCGCCGCTTTCCTTGGGCGCGACGCGTCGCGCCCATCCAAGGCGGCCTCGTGAGGCCGCACTCCAAAAGGCAGCTCTCTCGGCCCGGCAATCCGACGTCGGTCGTCATTTCGAGTGCGACAAGCAATTCCGCTCTATTGGGTCGTCTCCCCTTCGACACTCTGGTACAAAAAACACACTTCGAAAGTTTAGTAAATTGTTCATCTTTTTGTTTTTTAGACCATCTCTCTTTGAAGTTCTGGCATATTTTTCAGTCAAGATCCCACCTCGGTTGAATATTCTTCAGTTGGTTGTCGTAAAACGCCCGCCTGAATTGTCATAGTAGTGTAAAGCGCATATTGCGATTCATAGGCCGACCCGTGTGTCGTGGGTACTCCATGTTCGAGGGATCTATTCAGGTGAGGATAAATCAATGAAAAGAATCGTAGCTCTGGCTGCAGCCTTGTTACTTCTGCTCTTCTTTGCCCCGAGTTCGGGTGTCGCTCAGACATCGTTTGGGACCATTACGGGCATCATAAGAGATTCTTCAGGTGCTGTGCTTCCTGATGCCGCCATTACCGCCACAAACGACAGGACGGGACAGAGTCGTCAGGCGACCACGGATTCGAGTGGAAACTATGTGATCCCTTCACTGCCTCCATCGGTTTACACCGTCTCGGCTGAGCTGAAAGGGTTCAAGAAGGGTGTGGCTTCCAAAGTCATTCTGGAGGTTAACCAGACGTTGCGCGTCGCTCTCACCCTGGAAGTAGGCGAGATCAGCCAAACTATCGAGGTTCAAGCTGAAGCCCCGTTGCTCCAGAGCGAATCTTCGACCGTGGGCACCGTTATCACGAACAAGCAGGTAGTCGAGCTGCCGCTCAACGGCCGAAGCTTCACCGAGCTGACCTACCTGATTCCGGGTGCGGTGCGCCAGGCTGGCGCAACGTTCCAGGTCTCCGGTGGCAGCCGCGTCTCGGTCAACGGTGCGCGCGCGGAAGACAACAACTACACGCTGGATGGCGTGAATAATAACGAAACCTTCTTTAAGGCATTCGCTGTTCAGCCATCAATCGATGCGATTCAGGAATTCAAGATCCAGACGAACATAACGTCAGCCGAGTTTGGCCAGGCTGCGGGTGCCAACATCAACGTGGTGACCAAGGGGGGGACGAATGACATCCACGGCGTTCTGTTCGAATTCTTGAGAAACAATGTTTTCGACGCGCGCGACGCTTTCGCACCTAGGAGACCGGTGTTCCGCCAGAACCAGTATGGCGGCCAGGTGGGTGGTCCGGCCCTCAAGAATAGAACGTTCTGGTTCTTCAATTATGAAGGTTTCAAGAACCGCAGAGGTTCGGTGGCGTTGGGAACAATTCCAACACCCGCGATGCTGAGCGGGAATCTGGCTTTCGATCACACCGGCGCACCGGCCAGGCCCATTTTCGATCCGGCCACAACCCGGTTGGTCAATGGGGTGCTCGTTCGTGATCCATTTCCGGGAAACATCATCCCTGCCAACCGGATTGATCCCATCATCAAATCCTATGCCACGCTCTTCTATCCGGCGCCGAACCAGCCTGGGCAGGCCGCGAATATTATCAACACGCAGTCGGGGTCAATTGATAGCAATCAGTACACGATTCGAGTCGACCACAAGATCAGCGAGAACAACAATTTCTTCAGTCGGTTCTCATACGTGCAGGCTGAACAGCTGACGCAGCGCCCCCTCGGGACGCACGCCAATTCGACGAGCAACGCTTTTAGGAATTTCATGATCAGCGACACGCATTTGTTCAATGCGACGACGATTCTGGATGTGAGGCTCGCTTATCACCGCAACAACCTGCAGATTGCGGAGCAGGGGCCGAGCGACCTGGCGACCGTAAAGCAATGGTTGCAGACCACCGGGATTCAGGGGATTCCGATCAAGAATGAAAACGTCCCGCTTTACCCGCAATTTCAACTCGGCGACGGCTTTACAAATCCGAACCAGGACGGCTATCCGTTTCCGGACGACACCTACCAGATTCTGGCGAACTTGAGCAAGAACAAGGGCAAGCATTTGATGAAGTTCGGCATGGACTACCAGAACCGCCGCAACCTGGATGATGGCTTGTTCTCGGCCAATATCGGCTTCACGAGAATACCGACGTCGGACCCCCAGAATGCTGCCACAACGGGGCAAGCCATCGCTTCTTACCTGCTCGGGTTGCCCACCACGGCTCTGCGAAACGTCGGGGATACCACGGCGTTGATGCGCTGGAGCGGGTATTACTTCTATTTCCAGGACGACATCAAGGTCAGTTCCAAGTTGACGCTGAACCTCGGGCTGAGGTACGACTATACCCAATGGCCGCGCCATCGCGACAACAAGCTGGGATCTTTCGATCTCGCAACCGGCAAGTACCTTTGGGCAGCGACCAACCCCATCACCGGAGAAGCTGCCAACACCTTTCCCACTGTGATTCATCCTGACCGGAACAACTGGGCGCCGCGAGCTGGCTTCGCTTATCTATTGGACAACAAGACAACCGTTCGAGCAGGATATGGCTGGTTCTACAACACGAATTTCCTCTGGGAGGCCCAGGGAATTCGCGGCAACTGGCCCTTTGCCATCAGCGAGACCAAGACGAATCTGAACGACACCTTTATTGACTCCCCATTGAAAACCACTTTCTCGCCGCAAACCTCGACCGGTCCGAACACCAACGTCCCGCCGGACTCCCAGCACATCGCCGATCGTAATCGTCGCGTGGGCTATATGCAGCAGTGGAACCTGCACTTGCAGAGAGAAGTAGGGGGCGGGTTGGTGCTGGAGGCCGGATATGTGGGAACAAAGGGCTCCAAAGCTTCCATCTTTGCAAATGCCAATACGGCGCCTCCGGGACCGGGCGCCGTTCAGCCACGCCGTCCATTTACGAACCTAGGCCCAACCAGTTTGATGACCGACATTGCCAGTTCCATTTATCACGGTCTCCAGTTCAAAGCCGAGAAACGGTTTTCCAGAGGATTGGCGTTCCTTGGCAGCTACACGTTCAGCCGCAACATCAACACCGGCGGCGATGGGTTCTCGGCGAGTGCTTCACCGCAGGATCCCACTTGCATTGAATGTGAGCGCGCGCTTTCAGCCTTCCACCGCAAGAATCTATTTTCCATGAACTTCGTTTATGAGTTGCCGTTTGGGAAAGGCAAACAGTTCATGGGCGATCTGAATGGGCCGGCCAACCATATTCTCGGTGGCTGGCAGTTCAACGGGATTGTGACGGCCAGTTCAGGACAACCGATCGGAGTGGGAATTGGCCGGGACATCGCCAACATTGGAGCTCGTTCGATCGCCCAGCGCCCCAACGTCAGTGGGAATCCCAACATCGATAATCCGACGTCAGATCGTTGGTTCGACAAGTCGGTTTTCTCTCAGCCCGCGCCGTTCACGTATGGCAACGCAGGACGGAATATCATCATTGGCCCGAACAATCAGACCTACACTCTGGGCTTTTACAAGAACTTCGTAATCGCGGAGCCGCATGCGCTGCAATTCCGGGTCGAGATGTTTAATGCCTTTAACAAGGTGAACCTTAGCAATCCGACCACCGGTTTCGACTCGCCGAATCTGGGCCGCATCTTCGGTTCAGCCCCAGCACGGCAAATCCAGTTTGGGTTGAAGTATTACTTCTAGGCAAGAGACTGCTGTTCGATTCACAGGGTGTAACGGGCGCGTTTGGCCCGTTGCACCCTGTTTGTTTTTGTGGGCGGATTCAGCACCTCGAACGGTTACGCCTCACCCCTTCTCTAACTAGTTTCTGTCGCGAAACCCTGGGCTACACGCCAGCTTGAAGCCCAGAGCCCTGGAAGGGCGACGGAACGGCTGCTGCATTCCCCGGTCCAACGCGGTTGCCGCCGCCCTTCCAGGGCTTGAATCTGTTCCTATATCTTCCCAGGGTTCCGCTTCGCGGCTGTCGCCGCTACGCTGCACCCTGGGCTACACGCCGCCGTCCCTCCGGGACTAGGATCCGCACCTGGAGCACCTTCTGAGTTTCGCGACAGAAACTAGTTAAGCACGTCGAACGGCCACGCCTCACCGAATTGGTTTGTTTCAGAACCGGCGAAGAACCTGTAAGATCTGTGGCGATTGTTTAGCGGGCTGGAAAGCCCTGTACGTCAGGCTTTCCAGCCTGACTTGGCTGGCACGCAGAACCAACCTGTCAGGCTCGAAAGCCTGACCTACGAGGCAGAACACTCCCACCCCGCTAAACAATTACGATCTGTGTTACTTTGTATCCATGGCTTGGTTCATCATGCGACGTCCGCGCCAATCCTCTTTGGTGCTGGTTCTGACGACTTCTCTACTATTCTCGGGTTTGACCAGCCGCCGACAAGGCCTTGCCCAGCACTCTCCAGAAGATCCCCCTTATAAACGGGGGAAAGAAGGCGAAGCCTTCAGGGGGTTGTCTGGACCGGTCTTGGAAAGCCGAACTGACAACCCCCTGGCGCCCCGCGCCGCCCCCTTTGTTAAGAGGGAATCTGTCACGGGAGACTCCTCTGAAAATCCCCTCCGTCGGAGGGGTGGCGCACAGCGCCGGGGTGGGTTTGTCCCGTGTGCACAAACCCCCCTGAAGTCCCCCCTTGTCCAAGGGGGGACGCTATTTTCATTGAACGTGGCGCCGCAACGCGACATTAAGAACTCTCCGGAAAAGCAAATTGAACGTCATCTCCAGGAAGCGCAAGCGGCAGAAAAAAATAGAGACTACAACCGCGCTGCAGCTGCTTATCAGAACATCCTGAAGATTCGCCCTCAGTGGGCGCTCATCCATCAGAGCCTCGGAGTCGTCTACCACCTGCAGAGTCGTTTTCCTGAAGCGATCTCTTCCCTGGAAAAGGCATTGAAACTGGATCCTTCCTTGTGGGGATCACAGCTCTTTTTGGGAATGGGGTATTACCGCACTAATCAGTTTCTGCAAGCGATTCCGGCCCTGGAGCAATCCATCAAACTCAATCTCAAGCTTGCCGAGAATGAAGCCCGACTCTGGCTGGGTTCGAGTTTTCTAGCCCTGAACCGCTTCGAAGAGGCTCTCGCGCAATTCCACCGACTGTCAGAGATCAAGCCCGGTGACTTAGAAGCACTCTACAATCTGGCGGAAGCCTGCAATCGCTATTCCTCTGCGTTGTTCGAGAAGATCACGGTATCGGATCCGGAGTCCCCTGAAGCTCGCAGACTCCAGGCGGAGTGGTTCGAGTGGCAGGAGAAAACCGACGAAGCCATTGGGGAATACCTGCAGGTGCTCAAGTCACGCCCAGATTGGGAAGGGATGCACCTCACCGTTGGTAATCTTTATTTGCGGAAAGGTGAGCTGGCGAAGGCTGCTCAGGCGTTTGAGGAAGAGCTCCGACTCGCCCCGAGTGACCAGAGTGTCGTCAAGTTGTTGCAGGCCGTGCGAGCAAGACTGAGTTCGACGCAGCCTGGACTTGAAGCCGGTTCCAAGGAGAGTCCCGAATCGAAGACTGTCAGCTCAGCCAAGGGCGTGGAGGCTACAAGTTCGAGAGCACCGTCAAACCTGCTTTCGCAGGGGGTCCGCCAGTTTCGCGCCCGCGATTTTTCTGGCGCTCAGGCGCTGTTCAGCCGTGCCGCCCAGGAAAGTCCGAAGAACACGCTCGCGGAGCTTTATCTGGCGCGCTGCAACTTCGCACTAGGAAACTTTGATCAAGCCATCGAGATCCTGAAAGAGCCAGGCCAGTTTGGCCGTCATGAGTTGGAGGCATTGTACTGGGCGGGAAAATCGTATCAAGAACTGGCCGCCCTCACCCTTCAGAAAATGATCGACATCGATTTGGGCTCGTATCGAGTGCATCAGATGTCCGGCACGCTTCTGGAAGACAAGCGGAAATATGCCGAAGCCATTGACGCTTACCAGCAGGCACTGAAACCGTCTCCAGATCTCATGGGCATCCGATTCGCGATCGGGAATGTCTATTGGAAGATGCAGAATCTGGACGAAGCCCTCGTGTGGCTCAAAGACGAGCTAGCTAGAAATCCTTACCACGCTCTGGCCAATTACAAGGTTGGAAGCATCTATCTTTCCAAAGGAAACACAGATCTGGCGGTTCCGTTTCTCGAAAAGGCGGTTCAGGCCAACCCGACCCTGCTGGTGGCGCAGCAGGACTTGGCCAAGGCTTACACCAGCCTGGGCCGCCATGAAGAAGCCATTACGAAACTGAAGCTGGTGGCGCAAGCCGATCCCGAAGATGCCTCGATTCGATATCTTCTCTCGGGGGCTTACAAGAAGGTTGGAAAACTCGAAGCATCCGAAGCGGAACTCAAGGCATTTACGCAATTGCGTGCCAGGCAGGACCGCGCGAGACGCGAGTATCTGCAGAAAAGGATTTCCCCGGATCAACCATTAACGCCCGCAAAGGCCGGCAGTCCTCAGCCAAAAGTGGCGGGCCAAAGTCCCCCTTAACAAAGGGGGAGAAGGCCGCAGGCCTTGGGGGTTGTCCTGGCAGATTCGCGACACCGTAGAGGTTACAACCCCCGCGTGGTTTCTGCGAAACAGCTGTCCGCTTGAAGCGAAAAAACTGACGCAGTCTGCGGTTGCGAGAAATTCCCCCTTAGAAAAAGGGGCAAGCGCCAAAGTCGCTGGGGTTGTCTGGCGAGGCCGGAAGGCCCAGCGAGGGGGGTGGCGTCATCTGAGACACGATACAATGACGCGATGCTTTCCCAATTTGCAAGACAACCCCCAAGGCCTGCGGCCTTCTCCCCCTTTCTTAAGGGGGACTTTCAGTACCCGAAGCTGCCGTTCTATCGATTGGCCTCCACGTTCAGAGATGCCTTAAATACCCGGTGACTTAATGAAGTGTAGGCTCTCCGCATCGCTAACGCTGATAATTTTCATTCTGAATGCCCAGCCGGCTGTGTCCCAAGCCGTCTCGCCAAGCAAGAGTGCTGAAGCGCACCTCCTGCGCGGCCTGGCTTATCTGGACAAAGACCGTCACGAAGAAGCCATCAAGGAGCTCACCCAGGCGCTTGCCGCGAACCCGAAGGACGCCGAATCACGCTACCAACTCGGCCTTGCTCAATGGAAGCTTGGCCGGTCGGCGGATGCTTCTGCCAATTTTGTGCGGGCGCTCCAGTTGGCGCCGGATCACGCCCTGGCTCGGTACTATCTCGGACGCACTTTCCTCCAGGCACAGAATCTGCCAAACGCCATGGAGTCCTTTGAGAGAGTGATTCAGCTGGGCAACGGCAAACCCGTGGTGGACGAGTATTTCCAGCTGGGAAAGACTTGCCTGACTCTGAAGAAATTCGCAGACGCGATTAGAATCCTGGAGGCCGGCACCAAGGTTCAGCCTCGCGACGACCGCCTCTATGCTCAACTGGGGAGAGGCTACCTTTCTTTGGGCCGCAAGCCGGAGGCGGAGGCAGCCTTGGCCAGGTCGAAAGAGCTGCGAGACTATCAGCGGGAAGCGACCAGCCGCCTGCTGCAAGGCTCTGAGTTCCTCAAGGCTGGGGAGGTCGAGAAAGCGTTGCCTGTTTACCAGTGGTTTCTCAATTCCGAGGACCTCGACGATCTGGTTTCTCTCGGCATTCAGTTCGGACAGCATGGGCTGCACGAACCGGCGACGCAGTTGCTCACGAAAGCGCTCGGTTTGTCGCGCGATTTGTTCGAAGCGCACTACAACCTGGGACTCATCTTCTTTCGCGCCGGAAAGGAAGAGCAGGCCGAGGCTCACCTCACGTCGGCTGCGGCTCTTCGTCCCTATTCGTTCGAAGCCAACTCCGTTCTGGGAGTGGTACTGAGTCAGCGAATGAAAACAGATGAGGCAATCAGAGCACTGCAACGCGCCGAACTCCTGAGACCGGACGACTTGAAAGTGGCGACCCTGCTCGCTCTGCAACTAACCGAAGGGCGCTATTACACCGAGGCTGTGAAACTCTTGGATCGTTCGGTGAAACACTGGCCAGACAATCTGGATCTGCGTCTGCTGCTCATTCAAAATTTTCACCGTGACCAGAAATACGAGAAAGCCGTGCAGGCTGCCGAACAGACTGTTGCTCTGTTTCCAAACGCCGCGCGTGCGAACTTTGAGATGGGCTATCAACTCCTCGCCTTTGGCCGCATGCAGCAGTCGAAGTCCTATCTGGCGAAAGCCATTCAACTGGACCCCGAGTCTCCCGACGGATACGTGGCCCTGGGAGAGGTGCTGGCGAAGGAGGACAATCACCCGGAAGCGATCCGGTACTTCCGCCTGGCGCTGGAACGAGATTCTTCTCATGTGGAGGCTGGTGTGGGTCTGGCCAAGTCGCTGCTGACGCTGAAACGCTATTCGGAAGTCGTTTCTGAGATGCAGCGAGTGATTCAATTGGATCCGGCTAATCCTCAGCCGCACTTTCATCTCTCGCAGGCCTTTCTGGGTTTGGGGGACAAACAGAAAGCACAGCAAGAAGCCGAAACCTTCCGACAGCTCAATCAGCAGCGCATGGTGCGACGCGATCACGAAGGGGGAAGGGAATTGCCAGCGAGATGAAGGGTGTACTCAACAATCACTGGCTCGGCGCGGGTGCAGCTCATGGACATTCAAACACGACATCGGTTGCCCTCTCCAGCCTGACGCTGTGAAAGAATTCCCCCTTCGACAAAGGGGGCGGCGGCGTAGCGACAGTGGTCGCGCAGCCGCCTGGGGGTTGTCGTGCGAATCGGAAAGTTTGACTTCAGCGCATCGTATCTCAAGGGGTGCCCTCTTCCCTTGGCCTTCCGGCTTTGCCAGACAACCCCCGCGCCTTTGGCGCTGCCCCCTTTGTTAAGGGGGAATTTCTCGCAAACGCAGGCTCCGGCCATTTTTTCACAGCTCGACTTGAGGAGAGGGGAGCCGAGGGTTGAGTTTGTCTTGAGGCTTGTGCTTCTATCTTTCCTTTCGATGCTCCTTGCTTCACCCCGCTCTATCGGCGCCGTTCCCCCCGACTGGGAAGCGCGTGCGAAGGAGGCGCTTTCGCGGGGAGACTTGGAGAACGCCCGTCGAACAGCAGAGTCGGCCCTGCGGGATTCAGCCAGCACGGCAGCCGCGCACCAACTGCTGGGGCACATCAGCTTCCGACAAAAACAGAACGAGGAGTCCATTGCCCATTTTCAAGCGGCAAGCGCCGGGGGGCGTTCTGCGCTCGAAATGACCAAGGATTGGTCTGCCGCACTGCTCGCCTTGGGGCGGCACTTGGAGGCCCGAGAGCTGCTGGAAAAAGCTCTGTCCCAAGATCCGTCTCAGACAGATCTGCGTTACCGGCTCGCCGGCAGCTACTCCACCCAGGGGAAGTGGAAAAACGCCTGGCCGCATTGGGAGGAAGTCTACCGGCAGGGAGTACGACATAGCGGCGCCCTTCTGCAACTGGCGCGAGCGCGCTTCGCAGCCGGGCAAGACGTTGAGGCCGTCGAACTCCTCACCGGTCTTGCAAAGACCACTGCGGCCATTGACCCTTTGTTTGAAGCCGGGAAGCTTCTGTTTGAAAAGGCACTGTATCGGCAGGCACTGGTGCCCCTCCAAAAACTCTGGCAGCAGAAGCCAGGCTCTTACGATGCGGGCATGTATCTGGCGCTTTCCCACTACTTGATCGAACAATACCTGGAGAGCGAAAAGGTGCTGACTGCCTTCCAAGGAGTTCCGGAGGCGTCATCGGAATATCCGCTGTTGCTGGGTTCTGTTCGCGCCCGGTTGGGGAAATGGGAAGAAGCCCGCAGCGCATTGGAAGACGCGACGAAGCGCTTTCCTCAGCGAGCCGACGGATATCTCAACTTTGGGCTATTTTGTCTGGAGCGCGGAGAGAAAACCCGGGCAATGGACTTATTGGACAAAGCCTCTCGTATGGAGGCCAGGGGCAACAAGATTCTCTACACCATCCGTTCCCGAAAAAACTGCGAAGGGCTGCGGCTACCGGAAGGTCTTCCACAGACGGATTCCGCTCACAGCGAACTTTACAGCCAGCTGGCAGAACAGCTTTATGCGCGGCAACAGAGCGGCTCGGCGCTTGAAGTGTTCCTGCTGGCACTGGAGGCCGATGGCCGGTCAGAAAGAGCGTATGCGGGAATTGGAAGAATTTGCTCGGAGACAGACAGCATTCCCGAGGCACGCGCATTTTTGGAGAAGGGGCTGGAACTCCATCCCGGATCGGCCAGCCTGCATTTCAATCTGGGGCTGGTCTTTCAGTCACTTGGCCAGCCCAATGAGGCGGTTCGGCGCTTTCAAAAAGCCATGGAGCTGCGTGAGTCCACAACGTCGCCTCTGGACTGGATTCAGCTCGGGACCGCTCAGCAGGCGAGCGGAAACTCAAGAGACGCGGAGACTTCATTTCTGAAGGGAATCAGCCTGGACCCAAGTCTGGCACAGGGGCACTTTGAGCTGGGAAAGCTCTATTTCCAACAAGCTGCCTACGACCGGGCCGGGCAGTCCCTGGAGAAGGCGATCCAGCTCGATTCCCGATTGCTGGGCGCTTACTATCAATACGGTCTGGTTTGCATGCGAAACGGAAAACCCGAGAGGGGCAAGGCGTTCTTGAATACTTTCCAGCAGAAGAAAGAACTCTACGCACCCGAAGCCTCTGTGGCAGAGCCACACGCAAGCCCGTGACGTTTTCGGGCGGAGAGAAAGTTCCCACTGATTAGTATTGAAGTGATTCCTACCAGAGAAAGGAAATGCTCAAGTCCCCTCCCTTGGGAGGGGCAAGCGCCAGAGGCGCTAGGGTGGGCTGTGGAGGCTCCAACGAACCCACCCCGGCGGCTATCGCCGCCACCCCTCCAAGGAGGGGATTCTTTTGGGAGGACTTCTCGTGATTGACCCTCGACTCGAGGGCCGGACGGTTCTGATCACCGGTGCAAATCATGGAATTGGCGCAGCCACCGCTAGGGCATTTGCCAGGCAAGGCGCGAAGGTATTCATTACTTACTACCGCCCACCGTCGGAGCGTTCAGAAGAAGAGCTGCAAAGGTTGCGTGAAACTGCAATCGGCGGCCCATTGCTCTACGAAGCGAGGCACCAGCAATCGGCAGTTCCGCTTATCACCGAAATCGTATCGCAGGGAGGCTTCGCCGTCGCCCATGAGGCTGACCTCGGCAACGCGGCGAATATTCCCCTGCTATTCGATCGATGTGAAGCCGAACCTGGACCGGTGGATGTTCTCGTCAACAACCATACCTACTGTGTTCTCGAAACCTTCGATCCCGCTCTGGTTACCGATGAGGGATTCAAAGTGCGCTTCCCTACCCCGGCATGCATCGATGCGCACTTCGCAGTCAACAGTCGTGCCGTTGCGCTAATGATGTCTGAGTATTTCCGGCGATATCTCAAACGCCAGGCTCAGTCGGGTCGTGTCATCAACATCAGCACCGATGCGGCGCATGCCCATGTCGCGAACATCAGTTATGCCGCCAGCAAACATGCCATTGAGTCCTACAGCCGCTCGGCAGCAGCAGAGATGGGGAAGTACGGCATCACGGTGAACATCGTTGCTCCGGGTCCAATCCAGACGGGTTATCTCAATCCCGAAGAGGAAGCTGGAATCGCCGCCAACACGCCTCTGCGTCGCGTGGGCAGGCCGGAAGATGTCGCCGACGTCGTCGTGTTTCTGGCTTCCGAACAGGCCCACTGGCTCACAGGCCAGTTGCTCTATGCCGGCGGCGGGTGGAGGATGCACCAGTAGCCGCTTTGCCTATGCATGAAATTCCGAGTTGCTTTCGCAGTTTGTTTGGAGGTCCAGCCACTCGCTCGGTTGTTGGCGCAGTGCTTCTCTTCGTGCTGCCAATGGGCCTTGCCGGGTTCTTCTCGGCGGTTCATGTCACCGATGCGAAGAATTCGATCTTCGTCGATGTGACGCGCGATTCCGGACTCGGGACGTTTCGAAACATTCAAGGCTCACCGGCCAAGCGGCACATCGTCGAAACCATGGGCGGCGGCGCCGCGTTTCTTGACTACGATCGCGATGGAAACCTGGACATTCTGCTGGTTCGCGGCACAACCGTAGAGCAGTTTCGCAAGGGAGGCGATGTCGTCTGCGCTCTGTTTCGGGGCAACGGTAAGGGCTCTTTCCAGGACGTTACGGCGGCTGCGGGCATTGACGCCAAAGGGTGGGGGATGGGAGTCGCCATTGGCGATATCGACAACGACGGTTGGGAAGATCTCTACATCACCTGTTATGGGCCGAATCGACTCTTTCGAAACCTGGGGAACGGGAAGTTTGAAGAGATCGGGGCTGTTGCGGGAGTGGCCGATCCGCGCTGGAGCGTGGGCGCTTCTTTTGCAGACATCGATCGCGACGGCGACCTCGATCTCTACGTTGCAAATTACCTCGTCTACGATCTGAACCTTCTTCCCTCCAGCAACGCCCCTTGCACCTATCGGGGCTTCAATGTCTTTTGCGGACCCCGCGGGTTGCCGGGTGCGCGCGATGCGCTTTTCCTCAACGATGGCAAGGGACACTTCAAGGATGTGGCCGAGGAACGCGACATCGATCCTGACTCACTCTACGGAATGGGCACGGTCGTTGCGGATTACGACAACGACGGCTGGCCGGATATTTTCGTGGCCAACGATCTGACTCCGAACCTGCTCTACCACAACGCGGGAGGTGGAAAGTTCGAGGAAACGGGCATCCTCGCCAGCGTTGCTTTTGACGAAAACGGCGTGGAAGAGGGATCGATGGGAGCGGACTTCGGCGATTTCAATAACGACGGCTGGCTCGATCTCTACTACACCAACTCCTCGTATCAAACGAATCAGCTTGCCATCAACAGTCAGAAATCCGCTTTCGCTTTGCGTAGCTATCCTCTCGGTCACGGCGAGTCCACCTGGCTTTACGTGGGTTGGGGAACCTTCTGGGCAGACTTGGATAACGACGGTTCGGAGGAGATCTTCGTTGCGAATGGGCACCTCTACGCAGATGCCGATCGATTTGACATGGGGTTAAAGTACAAGCAACGCAAACTGCTCTTCATGAATCTTGCTGGCAAGACGTTCAAGGAATCTGCCGCGACCTGGGGCGCGGCCCTTAACCAGCCTGAAAACAGTCGCGGTCTGGCTTACGGGGATTACGACAATGACGGCGATTTGGATGTGCTCATCAACAATCAGGACGCGGCTCCCGTCCTGCTGCGAAACGACGGAGGAAACCGAAGGTCCTGGTTATCCGTGCGGCTCGTGGGACGGCGCAGCAATCGTTCAGCCGTGGGCACTCGAATCATTTTGAGAACTGCAGGTTTGCAGCAGGTGCGAGAAACGAAGGCAGGCTCAAGTTATGCCTCCCAGAATGACCCGCGGGTGTACTTCGGTCTGGGTGACGCCAGGCAGATTGAGGAACTCGAAATCCGTTGGCCTTCCGGGAAGATTGAGCAACATGCCAAGATCGCCGCCAATCAAGCGCTTCTCATTGACGAGGAACGGGGACTCAGGAGAGATGCTGCCAAGTAAACAGTCAGAAACTCCAAATGGCGCCCTCGAAGTAATGCGTTAGTTACGGGGCGAGTTTGGAGTTTGGAGACATGTATGCTGAATGTCAGGTCGGGCGTTTAGAATGGGGCTGCGGTTAAGAAACCCGCCCAGGAGGAAACGACGATGACAGTTCAGTCGCAGGTCTCCGCGTTTATTCCCCGCAACTACGAGA
>Ga0163150_10003264_pt1 | contig 23090 bp, 13 predicted proteins | sample OliLakLV19P2IB_FD_148628 | JGI IMG/M metagenome (GOLD analysis project Ga0163150, IMG submission 148628) | Freshwater microbial mat bacterial communities from Lake Vanda, McMurdo Dry Valleys, Antarctica - Oligotrophic Lake LV.19.P2.IB | ecosystem: Environmental > Aquatic > Freshwater > Lake >...
CGCCGAATCCTCCACCGCCAAATCCACCGCCACCAAAACCTCCACCGCCAAACGGCGTGCCCAGACCAGACTGTGATGCAACTCCACCAATTGGAGGTCCGTAGGCTTCTCGAATGCGGTTGGTTATTTGAGGTACGTATCTTGGAGGACATAGGCAGACATTCAGTCGCTCGTTCAAATTCGGTGCGATGTACGACACTGGTTTTCCTAAAATACCTTCGCGAGGCAGCGATTCCCCTCCAACTGCAGGAAGTACATCGAATGCAAACGAAGCATAACCGGCCGGACCTGCCGCGATGACGCCATGCAGACCTTCAGTAAGCCCTTGGACAAAAAAGCTACCGTCGCTAGGAGTTGAATCGGTTCGAGCAACCACTTGATCATTTCGCATAAACGTCAACTTGGCGTAGCGAAGCTTGTCTGCTAGCTCTCGATCCAATACGACAACACGACCGAGCAAGTCGCCGTCGTTTTGCAACCGAACTCTGTATGTGGTAACCGGCTGCGGATCGAGTTCATTAGCAGAGTAGACTTCACCCGCCGGTCCAGTGGTTGGTGGGATATCGCGGTTGATCGCGACGAGTATCTCTTTCGGATTGGGCTGCATAACCGGCATCTTAAAGCTCGTCGTTTCAATATTATTTTCGGCGGCTGTTCTAGCACTTACTGTCATCACGGGAAGCGACACGTGGGCTTTGGCATCCGCTACCAACAAAGCATGCATCTCATCGCCCTTGACACCACGAAACTCGGCAATGCCTCGTTGATTGCTAGTTGCGACCTTTTCTTCACCGGAAGAATCGAAGAGCCGAACCAATAGATTGGCAGTTGACATCTGAGACTCGATGGCACCGACGGAGACCAACGCGACTTGAAGTTTATCGCCATCGACCTTTACCAAAAAATCTTCTGGTAGCTCAATGTCTTGGCTTTGAAGATTGATCAATCGCTTTGATGACTGTGATTCACCCGTCGAATCCGCAACGACTGACGAAGCCGTTAGCATACCGAACGCAAGACCAACGATGCTACGCTTTACCCACGCGCGAATATTCATCGATGCAACGGCGTTACGATCCGAGCGATTTGCACCGGAAGCGAATGATATAACCACGATTTCCTCAACAAGTTCCAATAGATTTTTTCGATCAACGATACGGACAGAAGTCGAATTTTATTCTAATCCAGCTTGCCCAAGTTGTCTAAATAATAGGACAACTTCACCCATTTCGCCACACGATTCTAACGAAAATCCCGAAAAACAGGGTACGGGAGTGTCAACAAACTGCCCATGAGGCGGAGCCTCCGAAGCAGTGTGTTTCCAGGCATGAGCCTGGGAACGAGCGTTTTCTCGCTGATCGCCAACACGAATTACTTCCAGCAATATTTTGCCAGAACGCTCATCTTTCCTTGCGAATCACCGTTATTTTCGAGACGTCAGTAAGATCCAACTCAAGATCGGAGGTTAGCTGCGGAGCACGCTGGTTTCCGTCAAGGTCTCCGTCGAGTATTTCGATTTGACTCGAGCCAGGTCCAAGGAACATCCAAGCACGATCACATTGCTTGATGGTCATTCGCTCGCCATTGACCGTCACGGGAGAACTCGTTGTCACGATCGTTTGAGGATCTCCTCCGATCAACTCGATGAGGCTTCGCTTAGCCGGTTGAACCGTTGCATTGATGATAATTCGACTGGGATCGACAAAAATACCACTCAAGCAATTGGTAAAAGTGCCTTCACGAAATTCAATGCTGCCCGACGCGGCGTAAATGGCGGGATTCACTTTCTGGCCGGCCTTCGGCACCGCTTGGACTTCTAAAGTATCAACTTTGACGCTTGCTCCCTCGCTTAAAACGACCAAGCCATACGTGTGGTTATGCAGTAGATGCAGGTCATCGCCGTCGACCTTCCCACCATCCACCATCATTCCCGCAAAGCTAATATCGTGTGTCGACACATTATCGAGATGCATGGAACTTCGATTGACGAGAATGCCGCAAACCATCCCACGCAAATCGCTATCCGTGAATGTGACATCGGAGCCTTCGGTAACTTGAATGGCTGATTTATTCCTGTCATTGGAAGCTTCAACAACGATCGATTGCACGTTCACTTTGCTTTGTTTGATACTCACGCCCCAAATTGCGTTCTTGATCGTACAAGGAGATTCATTCGTTCCGCTGATCAAAACGGAATGACAGGCTTTCACTTGAATGCCTACATCACAATTGTCGAACTGGCACCCTTCGATCTTCAGCTCTTGCTCGGGGTCAGGACAGTCGAGCCAATCGATGCCGCCATTGCATGGCCCCGTAAATGTACACCCTTGAATCACCCCCTGGGCACCGATCGACTGAATACCGATACGTTTTGATCCTGCGTCAGAGGAGCCAGAAAAACTAAAATTTGAATTTCGGATCGTGATCGACGAATTCTTCTCGCCTGCAACCGCCGCGTGTACCGTCGATTGAAATTCACATCCGTCGGCTAAGAAAACCGAGTTGGCTCTCGCCTTCACGCAATCGTACGATTCAGGCGAGCTTGCAAATACTTTACACCCCCTGAGCACTAATTGTCCGCCTTGCATATCGATCGTATTGAATTCTTTTGCCTGACAATCGAAGTCGATGTTCTCGATGGTAACTTGACTGTCGGCCTGAAGTTTGACGCAAGATCCGTCTGTTGAAATGACTCGAACACTCCCTTCACCGACAAGTTTAATGGATCGATCGATTACGATCGACTCGCGATAGGTGCCCTCGAGGATCGTAATCGTATCGTCGGCATCGGAGTCGTTGATGGCTTGCGCGATCGAGTCATGTGTTCCGCCATCGCCGATCGAAACGCGAAACGGTTTCACAGGTGCGACTTTTGGAAAAGTTTTCTTGGCTGTCTTCGTATCTTCGTTAAGGCCTGCGTTGAGGCCGGGATCACCGCTGTCGTCATTGGGATTGTTTAGGCTGGGCAAAATAGAGGCTTGGATTCCAATGTTCGCTGTCGTTTGGACAATGGCAGCGAAAGGACCAAGTTTTAGATACCAGGCGAGCGAGGTAATGGCAATCAAGGTTGCGACGGTTGTAAGGATCGGTCCGACAAGCGACCATACAGCCGAAGGACGACGCATCGTCGCGCCTCCCATCGTCGAACGGATCGTTGATTGCGTCTTGCGCTGAGTCGCCAAGCCGAGAGACTCCAGCCACGTCTGACTTGCATTGATCGAGGCACTCCCCATTGAATTCCTGACGCTCGACGAGACACCTGATCGCACATCCCAAGCCACGGTTTCTAAATGCGGCAATGCGGCAGTGATCAAATCCAATTCGGTAGTCAACTCGCGAGCACTCGCGAATCGATCGGCGACATTCTTCGCACAGCATTTCCGAAAGAGCGCATCGAAGACTGGTGGGATCTTAGGATCTCGTTGATGAATGGGGCGTGGATCTTTATTCTTGATCTGATCCTTAAGTTCGTTTAGCGTCTTACCGGTAAAAGGTGTTTTGCCGGAAAGCATTTCATAGAAGATCACCCCGAGTGCCCAAATATCCGAGCGTCCGTCCAGCCACTCGACGCGACCGGCAAACTGTTCCGGAGACATGTACAGCGGCGTGCCGGCAACCTCGCGTCCCTTTTTGTTTTGCTCGTCATCTTCGAGAATGGCCAAGCCAAAATCGGCGACGTAGACACGACCGTCGGGTTCGACAAGTAAGTTTTCGGGTTTCAGATCGCGATGGACAATCCCGGCCGCGTGAGCTGCGTCAACGGCTAGGCAAACTTGACGCATGATCGCGATCGATTGCGATGTTGTTAGCCGTCCTGCTCCGTTCTGTAACATCACCCGCAATGTCGAACCTTCGATCAGCTTTTGGACGACAAACGGCTCGCCACTGACCGTCATGCCGACTTGGTAGATCGGTACAATACCTGGATGGTCAAGCTTGACGGCTTTGCGCGCTTCATCAATGTATTGTTTTCGATGAGCCGGGTTGCTGATGAGCGGTCGTTTTATGGCTACTTTGCGATCGAGCATTTCGTCGCGCGCGTTGTAGACGACTCCAAATGCCCCACGTCCTAACTCGCCTTCGACTTTGAATCCGGGGATATCCGTTGGAAATGGAATCGGAGCTTCATTGGATTTCGATTTGGCATCACCGGGTCTCGCGGTCCCACGGGTCGAGGCAGGTTGTTGAGTCACCTGCGTCGCATAGGCGTCGATGGCTGCGTTATCGTTGTCGTTATCACCTTCGGCCTTGAAGCTTCCGGATAATTTTCCATCGGTGGAAACCGAAAAATCGGCGGTTTCGAAAAGCGGTTCGATCGCTTCCGTCTTCTGCTCGTTCGTCTTGGGGGATTTTGAGAGGTTTTCGTCCGGACCCGACATAACTTGCCTTTTGATCGCGAGTCGCAACATCGCGCTAAGCTTCGAGACTATGGCAGTGATCGAGATCATGCTGCGGAACAGATTTCTATGCTACCGCTTTGAGCACCGACAAGCAAGCTGCCCAAAGTTTTGATGACTTTCCATCTATTTTTCAGGAAGAATTCTTGGACCGTCGGACGCATAAGCACCCGCACCACCTTGTTCTTTGTGCCCGTGGCTCCAAAGTAGCCATACTTTTCTCGAAAACCAATGCCCGCTGTAATCCAGTCCAAACGTTCCTTCATGAGTCTTACGAGGCTCACCCCAAAAGAAAACAGTACTGCCGCCGACATAGCCGACTGAATGATCGGATGTCACACTGCATTTTGCAAATCGCCCAATACAGTCTGGCCAACCGGAACGTTCGCAGCCGTCTTCGGCGTAGCGACCGCATTTCGGGCCACGCGGAACTTCTATTCCGCGAACCAATATGGGCTCTGCTGGATGATCTTGCGAGACCGGCGGCTCAGACCCCAAACTGAGATTTATACTTGTGAATACAACAGCCACTGCTGAGAAGTGCGGCAAAAGTCGAAATCCGTTCAACATTTAGCTATCCTAAAAAATCTGTTTAGCGAACTCGAAGTGCTCGAGCGGAATCGAGCTATCGATTTACTATCACACAGCTTGAAGCCTTTTACAAAGCTGGATTCCGATTGAATTTCTGAAACGGAAGCCGAACGCCGCTGATGATAAAGTTATCACATCGAATCGCTTTCGGTGCTTCAAAGCCGACTTGACCAGCCACCGTCACAACGTCGTCTTGATCAACGCCGTCGCCGCTGACGCCGAAACCACCGACGAGCACTTTCGTCGTGGTGCCTTTATAAATCGGCGTGCTCCCTGGAAAGAAAACGATCCCATTTTGTCGCTTAAGATTTCTTGGGTCACGGAAGTTACGCGACGCATTGAAGGAGTCAAAAGAGAGTACCGACGCAGTTGCGCCTGAATAGACCGTTCCGGCCAATGGTGAACCAGCGACCGCGTTCTCGGCAGTTGCACGATTGATGCCTGGCATATTGAGAATACTGAAGTCGCCCGGCGGTCCCGAAAGGGCACCGGTCGGAAAATTAGGACCGGCCAAAAATCGAATCGTGCGATTGGTCAGCGCCGTTCCAATAGGCAGATCGGGCGAACTATTGTTGTCTTGGTCGACGCGGTCTGCCGCAACCAAACTACTGCTGGCATAGTAAGACGTATTTCTTGCTTTAGCGACTGCAACGTCGATGGAAAATATCGTGGCGTCAGGCATTCGAAAAAGTCCAAGTACTTCGCCGGTCGTATCGGTAACCGCAAAGACCATCCGGGTTGGCGCACCTGGCCGAAAGCTGGACGTAAGTCGAATGGCAGCTCGGGTTTGATTAGCCGTAGCGATCCCCTGATTGATCATCCGTTCAACATCGGCTTGGGCAATCGGGTCAGTGGTCGACGCGTGCGGAAGAACCAACCAACCCGATGGTACGTCCACGCCAGCCAGCGCCGTAACTCCGAGCCCGACCAATTGGTTGGTCCCAGAGTTTACGCCTCGTCCTCCAGTAAGTGATCGCCCGACTTGCAAGAGACGCTGTGGACCAGTCACGGGATTGGTACGAGTTGGATTTGGCCCGTAAATTTCAAGTGTGATACCGACAAGATCGATTCGACCGCCGGGGCCGCCGAACGCATCCAATCGCGGCGCGACGCCTTCAAATTCTTCGACCGAGGTTGTGAACGAGCCGAACGTCACCCCGCGAGAAGCAAAGAACGCGATAAACTCTGCTTCTAAAACTCGAGGGGCATTGATGCGCGAGGCTTCGGTTTGAGCTCCAAGCGATCCGCGCGTCGAGGCATGTTCGAATCCTTGTTCGACTGTTGCAAAACCTTTGGTGCCTGGGAAAAACACACCGATGCCACCGACGAGCGTTTGGTTTTTATAGAGCCCGATGCCACCGGGCAAGGTTCCGATGCCACGCCCCGACGCATTCGGAGTAAGTCCTGTTTGAATTCCGTACGATTCGGGAAACGTCTGCATGAAAGAAAGCGCCGCAGCCGGAATGTGCGCTGGATTCGCGTCGAATCGCGTAGTCAGCGTCAAATCATCTGCCGTCCCTTTGCTTCCATCGACTCCTGGATGAATTCGGCTATCGCGACTTTGATGCTCGATGGCAAATAAATCGACCAACGGAGTATTTGCCGTTTGCGGAGGAAAGTGACCGCCGACCCCGATCGGAGCCACGAAGCCTGGCCCTCGAATGACCGAAGCGGGATTCGATGCCATAGGGATCGATTCGACTTCGCGTTGCGTGATCGTCGATTGGCTGATGAAACGTATGGTTCGCGAAGTTAAGGGAGCCTGGCCGCTCGAGAAAAATGCTGCTGTTCTGGCTTTAGCAACCGCGCCGTCGATTGCGAACGTGAGCCAAATCGGACGACCACTAAAGACCGCTTCCGCTTCTCGTTCGACACGTACGCCGAGTATCCGCCCCGCACGATCGACGACCGCGATGATCGCATCTTCACTTGGCGTCGCCATCGACGCGCGCTGCAACAACTTTTCGACGTCCAAACTGTCCAGTAAAACCGGCGGTTGCGCCAGTGCAGCTTGCCATTCCATCGACAGGGATGAACCGACAAACAGAACGAATACTATCCAAGCGCGTTTTATGGCTTGATTCGATGCTGGGGTGGGAATTCTTGGCATTGCTATCACTCATTCAATCGTGCTGGAGCAGCGAAACGTTTGGATCTCCGCGAGCCTGTTTTAAGGTCGATAGAATCGGCTTACCTTTAGGATATCGGATACTACAAAAGGATTCACCCAAAATAAGTCGTTAAAAGCCATAATCGGAACATTAAGAATAGACGACCTATTTTCCAATTGCCGATACGAAGCTGAGGTTTGTCGTTTGATAAAGCGACAAGTTCCTGAAACTGTTCAAAGTCCGTTGCGGAATTCTCAAGCTATCTCTCGTGAAACGTCCCGTTAAAACGACGATCTGTGGCGGAATGCTTTGCCTTGCATTGCAGGGAGCTTCCGTTTTTGGACAGACCGTTTTGCCATCATTCGAAGCTTTATATACAAAATCCGAACCGATCGCGATCTCAAGCGACCCGAGGGTGGAGTCATCCGGCACCGTCGTGCTAGTGCCGTCCATGCCAGAATTCTCTGCGCCGGTTTCGACATTGATTCCCATCGTGGACGGTTCGGTTCCCATTTCCGAGCCTGCACCGGAATTAGAGAACGCGCCCATTGCGATCGCTGCTCCAGATCTAGAATTGTTGCTGCTCCCGGCACCGGACGCACATCTTCCCGAGGTAATGCCGTACTTTCGAATACCGCGGATTCCGCCGCTCGGATATACTGGAGAGTCTTCGGTCTTGCCTACCGAGCAGCAGTCGACGAGCCACTTCGTACCGATCGAGGATCGATGGCGGATTGGTTTTCCAACCTGGGATCGCTATGGAAAAGGACATCCGGTAGGCGACGACTACCCGTCCGTGCAAGGTGCTTGGTACGACCCATACAACCAAAATGTGTTGAAGGGCGACTACCCGATTGCTGGTCAGGATACGTTTTTAAAGTTGCAATTCAAGCAGTTAAATCTTCTCGAACTTCGCCAGACGCCGATCCCGACGACGCCCTTCGAAGCGACTCAAAATCCGTTTGAAAACGAGTTTTTCGGCGATCCAAACCAACTCTTTTTTACGCAATACAACACCGTAGGCTTCGATCTGTTCAAAGGCGACGCTTCGTTTAAGCCTGCCGATTGGCGATTGAAAGCTAACTTCATATTCAATCAGAATTATCTTCGGGTGAACGAATTAGCGGTGGTTTCTCCCGATGTAACGAAAGGTCGAAATCGACACCGCTTCGATTTTGCGATCGAGGAATGGTTTTACGAATCGAAGCTGGCTGATCTAAGTCCAAACTACGATTTCGTTTCCATTCGCGCCGGTTCACAGCCGTTTAATAGCGACTTTCGCGGGTTTATTTTTGCCGATACCAATCGCGGAGTAAGACTCTTCGGAAATCGACTGAATAATCAAGATCAATACAACGTTGTTTGGTTCGATCAGACGGAAAAAGAGACCAATAGCTTGCTAAATACCTTCGACGATCGGCATCAAAATACCCTTATCGCAAACTACTATCGCAATGACTTAATCTTCCCTGGGTACAACGCGAACCTTAGCTTTCATTACAACAATGACCAAGCCAGTACCGAATTTGACACCAATGGATTTCTTGTTCGCCCAGACCCGGCCGGCGTCTACGCCGAACATGCTGTCAAATCGTACTATCTCGGTTGGTCAGGAAATGGACATATCAATCGATACAACGTCAGTCATGCGCTTTACTATGTCTTCGGCAATGACGAATTGAATCCGATCGCCGGGCGGCCACAGCGCATCGATGCATTTATGGGGGCCTTGGAGCTATCTTATGACCGCGATTGGGCTCGATTCCGTTGCTCGTATTTCTTCGCCTCGGGAGACAACGACCCGAACGACAATCGAGCTACCGGTTTTGATGCGATTTTTGATAACCCAAACTTTGCCGGCGGAGAATTCAGCTTTTGGAATCGCCAGCAAATCAAACTCTTTGGCGTCAACCTTGTTCAGCGTCAAAGCTTAGTCCCGAATCTTCGCAGCAGTAAGTTTCAAGGTCAGACCAATTTCGTAAATCCCGGCTTGCAACTGATCAACTTCGGAATCGATGCCGACTTAACGCCCAAGGCCAAGCTGATTACGAATGCAAACTATCTTTGGTTTAATCAAACCGAATCGCTTGAAACCTTTGTCTTTCAAGATGGCATAGGGAACCAAATCGGTCTGGACCTAAGTCTCGGACTTGAGTATCGTCCGCTCCTTAATAACAACATTATTTTCGTTAGCGGAATCTCTGGACTGATTGTAGGTAAAGGATTCCGTGACCTTTACCAACCGCTCAATGGAAAAGTCAGCGACTTAGCGGCTGGGTTCTTGGAAGCAACGTTTGAGTACTGAACATGATCGATAGCCAGCGAAGGTGGGAAAAAAAGCGGCCCACATTCTTACTGGCTTTCACTCTTCTGCTCAACGCTATAGCACCCATCGCCTTCAGTCAGCCGCCCTCTCCACCCTCTGGAAACATAGCTCCGCCATTGCCCGCTCGCTATCACGCGCCGAGCGTCCCAGTCCGCAACGGTGACGACCCTTGGGCACCCGCTAAACATTTAGGGATCGCAGGCAACGCCTCGTATCCCATTCCACCAGACCTGGAATCGGTCGACCTTTATCGACAATCCAAGGACTACGCGTGTTCCAAAAGCGCTTCCTGCATTCAATGTCATGGCGACGTCGGTACGATGCATCCCCCGAACACTGTCGTATTAGGTTGTACTGATTGTCACGGAGGGAACGGACAGGACTTCACCAAGCAAGGCTCGCATGTCCAGCCACAATTTCAAAATCTATGGCCAAGTTCCGCTAATCCTGTTCGAAGCTATGCGCTGCTGAATCACGAAAGTCCAGAATTTGTTCGGTTCGTAAATCCAGGCGATTTGCGTGTCGCTCATATTGCCTGCGGACAATGCCATGCTAACGAAGTTTTACAGCTTCGCAAAAGCATGATGACGCATGGTTGCATGCTGTGGGGGGCTGCACTTTATAACAATGGAGCGACTCCCGAGAAAGCGGCGCGATATGGCGAAAGCTATTCAATGCATGGCAATTCACAGCGAATGCAAACCGTACCGCCTCCGACACCGCAAGAGATGCAAACCAAAGGCGTTCTGCCGTTCCTCGATCCACTACCACGTTTTGAAATAAGCCAACCTGCCAACATCCTTCGAGTCTTCGAGCGAGGCGGTCGCTTTCGCGCTGAGATCGGAATCCCTGAACGCCTCGAAGAACCAGGTCGACCACGCGAAAAATTGAGCGTTCGTGGACTGGGTACGGAAAATCGCACCGATCCTGTTTTTATCGGACTTCAAAAAACGAGGCTGCTCGATCCGACTCTGAATTTTCTTGGAACGAATGATCATCCTGGCGACTATCGCAGCAGTGGTTGCTCCGCTTGTCATGTTATCTATGCAAACGACCGTTCCCCGGTCGCATCGGGACCGTTCGCCAAGTACGGAAATCTCGGTCATGCGGCCGCTCAAGTCGACGACTGGGTCAAACATGTCGATCCGACGATCCCTAAAAACGAGTCGGGGCATCCGATCCAGCATCTCTTCACCAACAGCATGCCAACCAGCCAATGTATGGTATGCCACATGCACCCCGGAACGAACGTTTTGAATTCGTACCTCGGCTACATGTGGTGGGACAATGAGACCGACGGCCAGTGCATGTATCCGACGAAACAAAAAGATCCAACTGCTGAAGAACTCAGTCAAGCTGCGATGTCGAATCCAGAAGAAGCTGCCGCTCGAGGCAATTGGGGCGATCCCGAATTTTTGAATAACGTCAGCGACCTTAACCCGTTGCTGCGTCATACGCAGTTCGCCGATTTCCATGGCCATGGCTGGGTCTTTCGAGCCGTCTTTAAGAAAGATCGGCAAGGCCAGTTGCTCGATCATCAAGGACGAAACTTGCCGAACGCGACGACGCAAGATCTCATGGCCTCTGTTGCTCCGCCTGATCCTCACGAGAAAATCCTAGGCAAGCAGCGCGATGGAGTCCCTGTTCATTTGATGGATATCCACATGGAAAAAGGGATGCACTGCGTCGACTGTCATTTTTATCAAGATGGACATGGCGATACAAAACTCTACGGTGAAGTTCGCGCAGCGATCGAAATCCAATGCATCGATTGCCACGGCGACGCGATGAAGTCGTTGGTCGCGAAGATCGATGAACAGCTCGCAAACGGCAAACCAGCCATATTGCCGACCAGCGGACCGGCTGCCGCATCGACACCAACAAACCTGCTCGCCTTACGAACCGCCTTTGGCAAGCCCCGATTTGAAGTCAAGCGAGCACCTGGCCAAAAACCTAAACTGATACAGCGCAGCAACGTCGAGAAAGATCTTGAATGGGAAGTAACTCAAACCGCCGACACGCTCGACCCCCAAAGCCCCGAATATAACCCGCGAAGCCATGCGGCGAAAACAGTTCGTATGGACGACGACGGCGTGATGCGATGGGGCGACCAACCACCGAGCGCACGATGTGCCCATCAGAACAACAATATGAGCTGCATCGCATGCCATAGCTCGTGGAACCCAAGTTGCTTTGGATGCCATCTACCGCAAAAAGCCAACGTGAAAGCCCCGAACTTGCATGGACTTGGCGAAGTATCGCGAAATCGCGTCGCCTACAACTTCCAAACTTTGCGAGACGATGTCTATATGTTAGCGCGCGATGGCAACGTCACCGGCAATCGAATCGGACCGGCCAGAAGCTCCTGTGCAATCCACGTCGGAAGCTACAACGGAAATCGCGAATCGATTTATGTTCAACAGCAAACTATCAGTGGCGAAGGACTCAGTGGAATTGCCTTTAGCACCAACGTCCCGCATACCGTTCGCGGCGGTCCCGATTGGCAATCGACTTTAGGCGACGCCATGCCAGGTGCTTCGGAAACCAAATCATGTACCGATTGCCATGCCTCGAAAGCCAACGACAACAACGCGATCATGTCGCAACTGCTCATGCAAGGAACCGGGTTTACCAACTTTGTAGGGCGCTACTGTTGGGTAGGAACCGGTGAGCATGGAATGGAAGCGGTCGTCGTGACTGAACAAAGTGAACCGCAAGCCGTTATCGGTAGCTCGCTGCATGCGTTGGCTTATCCCGATAACTACAAAGAGCATGTCGAACACGATCGCGAACTGGAACATGCCCACGAGCACCCAGGCCGTGATATTCTAGAAGCCTTTAGTTTACGCTATCGAAAGCCAGAAATACTATCGTTGCAGCATCGCGGCGAGTTCCTGTATGCCGCTTGCGGCGAAGGAGGACTACGCGTTTTCGATATCGCCTTTATCGATCACAAAGCCTTCTCCGAACGCATTGTCACCGCGCCGGTTTCGCCGCTTGGACAAAGACTCTACGTTCGCACCGAATTCGCGACCGCCGTCGCTGCTCCGACGACTATTGCACCCGATCCGACACGGACGCATCGCGCCGAAAATTTCGAATCGCCGATTCACCCACTGTACGCCTACATCTATGTGACCGACAAAAAAGAAGGCTTAATTCTGGTAAGCGCCGCTACGCTATTGGACGGCAATCCGACCAATAATTTCCTCGAACGCGAAGTCACCTTCAATCCAGATGGAATCCTATGCGGTGCCAGCGCGCTAACCATCGCCGGTCATTACGTTTATGTCTGTTGCGACGCCGGCCTGGTAGTCATCGATGTCGACGACCCTAAACATCCTAAGATTGCCTCGGTCGTTCACGAAACGCATCATCCACACGCGGTTGCCGTTCAATTTCGATACGCCTTCGTCTGTGATGAAGAAGGAGTACAAGTTTTTGATACCACCGAACTGGGACATCCGGAACATGTCCACACGGTACACCTCGAGGAAGCCCACAGCATCTATCTCGGTCGGACATACGCTTACGTCGCCGGCGGCCATGAAGGACTCGTCATCCTTGACATAACCAATCCCGCTAAAGCAACCGTCGATCAATTCTACAATGCCGGTGGACTGATGAACGACGTCCACGACGTCAAGCTTGGGATCACCAATGTCAGTCAATTCGCTTACGTCGCTGACGGCCACAATGGCTTGCGAGTCGTGCAACTGACAAGCCCCGAGTCACCTGGCAACGACGGTTTCTCACCGCGACCCAACCCTTGCTTGATTGCAACGCGGAAACTCCCTAAGGATGGCCATGCTCTTTGTATCTCGCGAGGCGTCGATCGCGATCGAGCCGTCGACGAATCGGGAAATCAAATAGCCGTCTTCGGCCGAATCGGTGCTCGACCATTGAACAAGTCCGAAGTTTGGAAGATGACGCGTCGACCGGACGGCAGTCACTATCATGTGAGCGACAATCCATTCGACTCGGAAGTCTATCAATTCCCGCCGCAGTTACTGGATTGGTTAAAGCAGAAAGCTCATGTCGAACTTGATCGAAACGTTCAAGTGCCTTAGTTGCTGGCATTAATGTCGCCTTGCGCTCCGCGAAAGTGGCGTGAATCGCTAAACAACCGATGTTTTACTTGAGATTCACGTTTCGTTCGCACGTTCCCAGGCTCTCGCCTGGGAACGCACTGCTTCAGAGGCTCCGCCTCGTGTACCGTTTCTCGCAAATCTCAAACAATTGTCATGTCTGCAGGCAGAGCTTCGGAACCAGTTAGTACCATCGGCTCACTTTCGTACATTTTCATCTGGCCAGGGCTCGCCCCTGTGCGAAGAAGTATCGGCGTTCTAGAATGCGAGTGTGCCTTTTTGGTTTTAGCCGTATTTATTAACAGTCGGATGGTTTGGGGAAGAAGATACCAATTATGAATTACGTCAATCGATTTGCGCTATTCGTCGGTTTGTGCCTAAGCACATTGGCCCTTTCTTGTACTCCCAAACAAGATGACACTGTCGCCATCAAGAAAGATGATTCTGCGGGGATTGGCGATAGGATACCTGCGGCAAAAATCGAAGCCGCACAGCCTAAAAAGCCGACCAAACGCAAATCGCCAGTGACTCCTTTGACGATCGGATCGAAAGCACCGTCGATCGATATCGAGCATTGGGTCAGCAATGGTCACGGCAAATTCAAACCGATTAACGATTTCGAAGCAGGTAAGGTTTATGTCGTCGAATTTTGGGCAACGTGGTGCGGTCCTTGCGTTTCAAGCATGCCTCACTTAGCAGAAACGCAAACCGCCTTCGCCGATAAAAATGTGCAGCTTATCAGCATCAGCGACGAAGACCCCGAGACGGTTGCGAAATTCCTCGAGCGCGAAGTCGGTACACCGAAGTCAAGTAAAGAACCAGGCGAAGGCGATGTCAAAGATGATAAGGACGCTGAAGAGAAACAGCCTAAGAAAACGTTTGGCGAATTGACCAGCGTCTATTGTTTGACGACCGATCCAGATCGATCGGTTTCGCAAGATTATATGGAAGCTGCCGGCCAGAACGGAATTCCAACTTGCTTCATCGTCGGTAAAACCGGCCAGATCGAGTGGATTGGACATCCGATGGGGATGGACGAACCTCTGGCGAAGGTTGTCGACGATACGTGGGATCGAGAAGCCTATTTGGCCGAATTCAAGAAGTCGCAGGAACGCGAAGAACTGATGGCAGTAATCATGCAAAAGATGAGAAGCGGCGACATCGACGACGCGATGGAAGAGGTCGCGAAAGCTCGGAAGGTAGCCGAAGGCGACGCCCAGACTCAAAATATGCTCGACGGAATGACGCTCAATATTGTTTTGTCACCCGTCATGGGCAAGGTCCGTTCCGGCGATGTTGATGGTGCGCTCGAAATGATCGACGAGGTTGTAAAATCACTTCCTCCCGCGCTTCAGACGCAGGTCAGTTCGTTCAAGTTTCGATTACTCATGCAAGCCAAGAAATTGGAAGCGGCTGCACAACTCCTTACTGCGATGGCCGACACCGAAGGCGTCGAGCCTGAGTTCCTGAACTCGCACGCTTGGGACATTTACGACTCAGCGAAAGACGACGCTGATTATCCGAAGGAATTGGTGTCGGCGGCAATCGCAGCCGCCGAGAAGGCCGCTGCTAGCGTTCCCGAGAATGCTGCCGCCCTTGATACGCTTGCACACTTAATTCATCTGCAAGGCGATCTCGATCGGGCCATCGAGGTGCAAACCAAGGCGACGGAAAAAGCTGGTCAAAATGCCCCCCAAATCCAAGAGTTCCTCGAACAGCTTAAAGCTGAAAAAGCGAAACAGTAGAACACTTCGATGAAAAGGCGATCGGTTTTACTTTGTTTACTATTTCTGGTACCAGAGTGCGGTTGCGGCACGTCCAATCGGATGGTGACGTCAGGTCGTCCGTTCGATTCAGTACAATGGAAACAACAAACGGACGAATCGAAAGCAAATGTACGGCTCGATATGGCGGACCAACTTGTCGCGCAGCGACTGTTGGATGGGCGAACGCGAATGCAGGTTATAGACGTGCTCGGTGAACCACTCACTCCAGACTTCTTCAACGAGTGGGAGATGGTCTACTGGCTGGGGCCTGAAAGAAAGGTCTTTTCGCTTGACTCAGAATGGCTCGCGATAAATCTCGATACGAGTGGAATTGTTTCCGAGTATCGAGTTATACATGACTGAATGTCGGTTGCGCTGGAACTATGAAGACTGGAAGCTTACGCCACTTAATACATCAGCCGGCGGCCAAGCTTTCGTACCCTTTGGGAAGAAGTTTTTTAGGCCATCGAAATCCGAGTCCGATTTCGGTGAGCAGCTCGGTTGGGACAACTCCGCCTAAGATTCGAAACATCGGACGGTAGGCATCATCCCATATTTTGTTTCCGACGGGACAGTATTGTCGACCATTGCTTTCGACAGCCGTGATCGTCGGAATATGCGCGGCCAGCGATGCCGATTGCAGGAACGATGCACCGATACAGGTCAAATCTTGAACGCATAAGAACATGCCGTAATGTCGGGCCGCAGCCGCCATCAACAGACTCTCGCTAATTCCTTTGCAGGCTTTCAGCGCAATCCCGGTATAGCCGAGCTGTCTTGCGATCAAGAGTGTTTCCTGATCGGTTAACGATTCATCGATCACAACCGGCTTCAGTCGTCCAACCCGATGCATCGTAACATCCTTACGCGTTTTCAAATCGCGAGCGGTCGGCTGTTCAATATATTGCAATCGCTCGAAGGCAGTCCTCGACAACCGATCGATTCGCTCGATAAAGTCGATGACGTAGTCCTCGTTCGGACACGACTCGTTGAAATCGAGCGAAAAGGCCCACGGGCGAGTTTGTCCGCTGGCCGTTGCGATTCGGTCGACTTCGATCGTTCGCCCCACATCCCAATCGAGATCGGTACCACTTAGCTTCAGTTTGAGATGTGTTAACTGTTCGGCTTCAATCCATTCTTCGAGCGTCTCGGGCAAGCCATCGTTGATTTTTTGTCCCAAATCGGCCGTTGAAAGAGGATCGAGTCCGCCGACCAGATGATACAAGGGGAGCGTATTCACCGGCGTGCTAGAGACGTAGTCCGAAAGATGTTTTCCGGCGAACTCCAAACCTAACCAGTGATCTAAGTTTTCCGGTAGGAACTCGCGAGTCATACAGGCAAAACTACTGCACTGATGTATTCGACCGAAGGCGTCGTGAATCGCGGCGTCGATACTGGAACAAGCCAGCATGACCGCCAAGTCAGGAATCGGTTCGCCTAATTTCATTTGTTCAGCCAGCTCTTTTGCCAAGCGTTTGGCTTCGACTTTCAGTCGCATTCCGAAATCGATCGGATGAGTCCCAAAATCCATTTGAATCGCGATGTCCGCGACTCGATCGCAGAGCGCAGAAACGATCCGAGTAACCTGTTCGGCCGACAGCGTTTTGCTTGGCCAAGCCCACGCGGTTCCTAGTGTCATCTCTCCGATCCCGCAGGCCTTTTTCTTTCCTGGTCCTTCGAGCGTCACGCAAATTTGCTGGACAACAACATCTTTAACGACACGCCCTCCAAATTTTATAGGCGAGCGGTAATCGAAGGAATGACGATTATTTCGTAGGTCGACAATACGGTACGACATCGGCTTGTTAGAAGCGGTAACCATGGGAGTCTCGAAAGAGGGGTAGTTGCGGACGGCGCAGTTTGGCATTTTGATACGTCGAAAGCAACCGCCTTGACAGCCAGGAAACCAAGAAAACGAAGAAATAGTAACTTCTACCTTGGTTGGTTGCGTAGATTCGCCGCCTCGTTAGGCTATTCGCCGCCTAAGGCGGAACTACGAACGAGCAACTCTAAACGACTTTTTGGCGGACGGCCCAGACTGCAGCTTGCGTTCGATCGGTGACGCCTAATTTCCGAAGTACATGCTGGACATGTTCCTTCACCGTTTCGTAGCCTATGCCGAGAGACAAGGCAATTTCTTTGTTCGTCAAACCGTTCGCTAACTGCATCAAAACGTCAATTTCTCGCTGTGTTAACGCGATATCGGATACCGGTAACGCGACTTTCGTCCGCTTCCCCGTCGTCGTTGCACGTCGACGTTGATCTCGGCTCCAACAGATTCCACCCTGAGCAACAATGACAATCGCATTCAGCAGACTCTCTAACGGCTCTGTCTTCTGCACAATTCCAACAGCCCCCAGGGCAATGCCGCGAGCCTGGTACGTTGGATTGTCGCTTCCTGAGTAGAGCAACACTCGGATGCCGGGACTGAGATCGCGAAGGCGTTGTAGCGTTTCCAGTCCATCCATGCCTGGAAGCCTGATATCCAGAAGTACCACGTCCGAACGCATCAAGCCTGGATCGATCAACGCGTTCTCGCCGGAATTGACCTCTCCCGTGATCGTTAAACCAGCGTGATGAAGAAACGTTCTCAGCCCCAATCGGACCACTGGATGGTCGTCAATGATAAAGACTGAGTAGTTCATCGATCCCCCCCTAGTTTGGCATATAAAGAGGCGTTTGGAGCCAAGCAACAAATTAGAAGACAGACTGAATCGATTCTCAATCTAGTCATGGGAAGACCTCAGAATTTGAAAAGGAGAATTCCAATTAAAAATAGCAAGACGTTAACCGCCGCTGAACGTCCCATACTACACCCTAACAGATTAATTTGGCTCATTGGTTGAAATTTTAACCCTTCGAGCTCGGTTTCCGTCGACCTGGAAATGGCAGCGAAATCGAGTTTTTGGGGTGTTTGTCGCGAATCCTGACCTAAGGTTGAGCGAATTGGCGTCTCCCTGTCACCCTGATCGCACTCCCTGCCATGAATTTGAGCCATAAAAGCGATACAATCGATTCTAACGGCTTCGCCGTCTCGGTCGTGCTCGGCGATCAACCAGGTCGTTTCGCAGCAAACGTTGACGGCCCTCAAAGCGGTGAAGGCAAACTGGCCATTCGACTCTCGACGGCTGAAAAGCACTGCGGCCTTTTGATTCAGCAATATTGCGAGCCGACCGCTTCTGACACTAGCCGCAAACGAGCCGACAGTCGTCGATCAGCAACGTTGAGCCACCTCTTAGAATTACTCGACCGTTCAGAGGAAGGCAACCCGGTACTTCACGAAGAGCACCTTCAACATTTAGCCTTACTTTTAGATTGTCTCGAAGTAATGTCGAGTCAGACCGACTGCGATCGATCTTCGCTTCGCGAATACGTCGAGTCAGTTCAGTTATATTCAATGCTACCGCTCTACCTCGATTTGACGAGCAATGATTGCGGATTCGCTTTGGAAGATTCGATTACATTAGCTTGCGAAAGCGTTGCATTGCTCGATATCGATAAATTGCTCGAGTCGGAGCTTTTCGAATTGCTGAGCGAACCTGGTTTTACCAATCGACCACCTTGCGTCGCAATTCAAGACGCGTTGAATCTTAAGCTCCATCATATCGTCGACGAACTTGTTAAGCCGACGCTCAATCGGACCCACCGCCGATTCCCCAAAGCTTCCGAACGTCTAACATCCGTTCGCCGCGAAGGTTATTGGTCGATTGTGAAGCAGTGGCGAAAGCCAACAGCTCATCTTCGAATTCCAGCCTCGCTTTCGGTTGGCCAGGTTGCCTGGCCGCGAGTTCGTGAGCATTGGACAACGCTTACACAACGGTTGCTTCGTACCGAAGAATCGCGGAAGTCGCCGCCGACGACGATAGCTGTTCCCGAATTTGTAGAGATTCGAAGCTCGAATGATCCGAAGCTCGCTGAAACACTCGACACACAGCTTCAACGATGCCGCGAGCGACATAGTTCGATGTCGTTGGTAGTCGTGAAAATACTCGTCCAACCTGGGCTTGATCAACCAACGTCTAACGACGATCGCCTGATGAGTTGGCAAAGCATTGTGATCGAGCGGCTTCGCGAAGCGACCGACGGCAGCACGACACGTGGTTTCATCTGTGCTGCCGGCGAACTCGCCTTGATCGTCGACGATATGGATCGCGGCGAAGTTACAGGCGTACTTCGCGAGGTCCTCGAAGCTGCTAGCGAACCGCAAGAAGTCGTCTCCAAAATGATCGAAGTACCGAAGATCCCGTTGGTATGCGGCGTTGCATGTGTGACGAGCCCATCGAAAAAATTCAAGATCGATCAGTTGACCGCTGCAGCCTGGCGTTGCTTGGACGCCGCGAAGTCACAAGGCCCAGGCGCCGTAAAATCGCTCGAAGTTTTCTAGTCGACCTTCTGCTCCCTCAGCACTTCGCTCGACGTTCGTTCGTAGTTCCGCCTTTAGGCGGCCGACGATCTATAAACCAGCGACTAAATTCGATATTGCATTAACTTGCTTGACGCGGGGAAATGGCCATGTAAGAATCCAGCCTCTCTGCTTTGCGTACAAGGTAAGAGAACGAATGCTTCGAAATTCTTATATGGCTGGGTTCGCTGTTATGTTGTCGCGCCGAAATTTTATTGCAGCCACTTCCGTTTTATCAGCCGCCACTCAAGCAAATGTCGCCGGTGCGGCCGATGACAAGCCGATCCGAATTGCCCTCATCGGCTGCGGCGGACGTGGGACGGGAGCTTGCAGCCAAGCTTTGTCGGCTTACGAATCGGTTCGACTCGTCGCAGTACTCGATCCACTCGAAGGAAAAGCCGCTGCGGCTCTCGAACTGCTGAAACAAAAACACGCCGCCAAAATCGATGTCGCGCCAGAACATATCTTTACGCGATTCGAAGACTATACCAAAGCCTTTGATCTATCCGATGTGGTATTGATTACGACGCCGCCGGGGCCTCGCCCCAAACTTTTTGAAGAAGCCGTAAAGCATGGCAAGCATGTTTTTATGGAGAAGCCGGTCGCCGTCGATACCTTTGGCGTCAAGCGAGTTCTTGCCGCGGCTGCCGAAGCCAAGAAGAAACAGTTGAACGTTTGCGTCGGTTTCCAGCGAAGATACGATCCAGCATACCTGGATGCCGTCGATCGAATTCAAAATGGTGAGATTGGCGATTTAGTTTGTGGACGTGTCTACTGGAATGGAACCTCGCGCCCTGGCTATCCTCGCGAAGTTGGCGAAAGCGAACTGCACTATCAAATTCGCAACTGGTATTTCTTTACCTGGATGTCTGGCGATCACATTCTCGAACAGCATTGTCACAACCTCGACGTTGCCAATTGGGTACTTAAAGGTGCAATGCCAAAATCGGCGGTCGGACAAGGTGGCCGTCAAGTTCGAAATGCAAAAGAGAACGGGACTATTTTCGATCATCACACCGTCGAATTCGAATATGAAAACGGATTTCATTTGCTGAGCCAATGTTGCCAGATAGGCGGGCAATGCGCTCGAAATGTAAGCGAATCGTTTCACGGAACGACGGGTATCGCCAAGCTTGGCGACGGTGGACGGTTTCTGATCAATGGCCAACCGCCAGGTGGAACGCGAACTCGACAGCGGGCCGATGCTTATCAACTCGAACACAACACCTTCTTCGAGAACATTCGATCAGGAAATGTTCGCAACGATGCCGAGTACGCGGCGTACAGCACGATGATGGCGGTGATGGGACGAATGGCGACTTACACCGGGCAAGTCATTACGTGGGAACAAGCGATGGAATCGAATGAGAACCTCGTGCCAGAAAATTTGACCTGGGATACCGAACCGCCTATCAAACCCGGCGCCGACGGTTGGTATCCAGTTGCAATTCCAGGTACTACCAAGCCGGTTTAAGCTTTGTTATGCGTTTACCTATTTACGTTGTGCTATCGAGTTTCTACGCCAAAGAGTTGAAAACTTGGATCGTAGCGTTGTGTTGTTTATTAAGCTTAAGTGTCACTACGATCGTCAATGGTCAGGAAGACGCTGTGGTTGCGAAGCCTACCGCAACGGACTGCAACAATCCAGACTCGAAAGAGTTGGTCTCGAAGATCCGCCAAAAGATACTCGAAAATTCTCAGTCGATGACCGAGTCGACGATGCAATCGTACGAACGTCAGATACCGAAAGCTGGTGTGGCGTTTTCGATGGTTGCTATTCCGAAAGGTACGTTCCTGATGGGAAGCCCCGAAGGGGAAAGCGATCGCAACGAGGATGAGGGACCGCAAATAAAAAAGGCTATCGATGCCTTCTGGATGGGAAAATGCGAAGTGACGTGGGATGAGTTTGAACCGTTTCAATTGACGCAGGAAGGTCGCAACAAGGACGGAAGTCGCAAGGCATGGCAAATGACCGATGACCCAGTGGATCAAATCTCACAGCCGACACCGCCATACCAGCCGATGGATTTCGGTATGGGACGAAAAGGCTTTCCGGCAATCTGCATGACGCACCATGCCGCCAACAAATACTGCCAATGGCTGAGTGCCCAAACAGGACACTTCTATCGATTGCCAACCGAAGCCGAGTGGGAGTATGCGGCACGAGCCGGAACAGAGACGGCTTATTATTGGGGAGATGACCCAGCTCAGATCGACCAGTTCGCATGGTACTACGAGAATTCGAACACTTACCAATACAGCCAGGTTGGCAAGAAAAACCCCAATCCATGGGGGCTGCATGACATGCTCGGCAACGTCCGCGAATGGTGTTTAGATCAATACTATGACGACACCTACCAGAACTGGAGTGACGATCCCAAGATCGGAATAACAGGGTCGAAATGGGTTCATTCGAAAACACCGTACCCGCATGTAGCACGCGGTGGAAGCTACGATGATGACGCCAAGGACTGTCGAAGTGCGGCCCGGATGGCTTCGGATCCGACGTGGAAGCAGCAAGACCCGCAGTTGCCGAAAAGCATTTGGTATCTCACCGACGCAACCTGGTTAGGTTTTCGTATCGTACGCCCCTTAGCGATTCCTTCCGTCGACGAAATGTACGACGCCTGGAACAACGGAGTCGCCAACGAATAGATTTTATTGGCGTTGGTCGGCTATCGACAACACTTAATCCAAAAGCTTTCGAAATGCTTTTGCGAGCGCATATTTCCTAGTTCGACGTCCTGGATCGGTAACGATGAGAAAGCCATCGCTTACCCAGCGACTCAATAATGCCGTTGCCGAACGAGGTTTGTAGCTCAAAAACTGCTGGATATCCGATGAAGAAATTTCGTCGGAAATCTGGAATAGTTCCAAACATTTGCGCTGCATCGTATCCAACGACCGCAACCCAATATGTTTATCGTCAACGCCTTTCTTGGCTGCTTCTGTTGCACGATACGCAACCGCTTCAAAGCTTTTAGCCATGCCGATACAAAAGTACTCGACCCATTTCGAGATATCCGATTCAGCTCGACCCATGTAGTAATTATGTAACGGCCCGACTGCAATTGCATCATAGTTTGCAGCTAAGTCTTTTGCGTAATACTCTTCAAGCGAATAGAGTCCCTTTAAATCGTAGCCGGCGATATGCAGGACAAAGCTAGCGAGCAATCGCCCTGTTCGGCCGTTCCCATCATGTTAAGGATGAATTGTTGCAAACTGATAATGAGCGATGCCAGCTCGAATTGCTACTGGAACTTTTTCAACCTCTGATCTTTTGGAATCGGAAATGCTTACCCAAAAAATCGCTATGGTTTGGATGGTGCAATGAGTTTGGCGGATGGATTTACAAGGGATGGCTCCGATGTCCAAAGTATTGCCACAAAGTCTTTGATCGGACATGATG